>Ga0209933_1000077_pt1 | contig 317502 bp, 301 predicted proteins | sample ThiBiot_300_biof_FD_183944 | JGI IMG/M metagenome (GOLD analysis project Ga0209933, IMG submission 183944) | Wastewater bioreactor microbial communities from Cape Town, South Africa - Thiocy_cont_300_biof (SPAdes) | ecosystem: Engineered > Bioremediation > Thiocyanate > Unclassified | place...
AGGGCATCCGGTCGAAGAGAGAGCCGGAGGGCTCTCAGATTATGCCAAGCGGAGGTAGCCAATGACGCGCCGAATCAAGCCATTGACCACACCAACTCAGCATAACGTGCACTTGGGATATTATGTGTTATGCCGAGCTCGGCATAAAACATACTCGCGCGGGGTGATGTCGACCTGGACGTCGCCCCATTCCTCGGCCGGGATGTCGGCCAGCCGGCGCTCCATCAGGGCCTCGCCGGTGGAGACAATCTGGATGACGGCGGCATGGCCGGCTAAAAGGTCACGCTCGATCGCCGCGATCAGGGTCGGCGTCTTCATCGAAGTGATGAGGTGAGAGAAGAAGCGCTGCTTGGCCGACTCGAAGGCCGACCGGGCCGCCGACTTCGCCTGGGCATTGAGCGTCCCGCGCTCGCCGGTGACGTTGGCGGCCTGCAGCGCGGCGTCGAGATTGTTATGGATGACCTGGAAGGCGCCGGCATAGGCGTCGTAGATGCGGACCTGCTCGTGCGTGAGTGCGTGCTCGACCAGCTCGTACGCGACGCCCTCGTAGGACAGCGACCGGGCTGCATAGAGGCCAAGAGACTTCAGATCGCGGGCGAGCACCTCCATGGCGGCGACGCCGCCGGCCTCGATCGCAGCCACAAACTCGGCACGCGTGGCGAAGGGGAAGTCCTCGCCGCCCCACAGTCCGAGCCGCTGGGCGTAGGCAAGGTTGTGCACGGTCGTGGCGCCCGTGGCGGAGACATAGACGACGCGGGCATTGGGCAGCGCGTGCTGCAGCCGCAACCCCGCGCGGCCCTGCTGCGACGGCGCCTGGTCGCCGCGTTCCCCCTTGCCGCCGGCGGCATTGGCCATGGCATGGCTCTCGTCGAACACGATCACTCCGTCGAAGTCCGGTCCCAGCCAATCGACGATCTGCCGCACCCGCGAAACCCTTTCCTCGCGCGCGTCGGTGCGTAGCGTGGCGTAGGTGGCAAAAAGGATGCCCTGCTCGAGCCGGATCGGAGTGCCCTGGCGGAAGCGGGCGAGCGGTGTCACCAGCAGCCGCTCCATGCCCAGCGCCGACCAGTCACGCTGGGCATCCTCGATCAGCTTGTCGGACTTCGAGATCCACACCGCCCGACGCCGGCCCTTCAGCCAGTTGTCGAGGAAGATACCGGCGACCTGGCGGCCCTTGCCGGCGCCGGTACCGTCGCCCAGCATCCAGCCACGCCGAAAGCGCACGGCGTTCGGTGCATCGTCGGGGGCGGCCCAGACGACGTCGAAGGTCTCGTCGACCACCCACGATCCGGCGAGATGGCCGCTGTGCGCCTCCCCGGCATAGATGACGCTCTCGAGCTGGGCATCGGACAGCAGGCCGGCACCGACGACATTGGCTGGAAGGTGAGGCCGATAGGCAGGCCTGGGCGGCGCGACGGACGCCATCGCCGCGGATTGCACGAGCCGCGTCGGGTGCGGACGGGCGCCGGCGATTCGGATCGACTGAAGGTCGTATCCTTCGTACAGGGCCTCGGTGAGGCTGCCGCCCTCGGCCGGCTTCCAGTCGACGGTCTCGTACGCGAGTTCGGTGCCCGCTCGTTCGAGCGAACTGCCCGCAACGGCGAGCGGGTGTCGTGCGGGCCTGCGGTTCGGTCTGACCGCGACGGGACGGACGGGTGCCGGAAGCGCTGGCGTGCCGTCGACAGGCAAGCGCGACGGAACATTCGAGGTCACCCACTGGAGCAGCGTGCCGACGTCGGGGGCCATGCCTGGTGATGCCGGAAAACAACTCGGGTCGTCCGCGGGCACACGATCGATGACCGTCAGCCTAGTCTCGACCGTGGTGCCGTGGCGGGCATAGACACGCCCATCGACGGCGGCGCTAAACACAACACGGCCGCGCTCCTGCAGGCGGACGAAGGCCTCACGCCATGACGGATGGTCCGGCGAGAAGCCGGCGCCGGTAACCGCGACCAATCGTCCGCCCTCGGCGACGCGGGCAAGTGCGGAGGCGACATGGCGGAGGGCGGCGTCCGCGACAGTACCGTCGACATGCGCCGCGGCCGAGAACGGGGGGTTCATCAGCACGACGCTCGGGCGCACGGCATCGTCGAGATGGTCGTGGATGTGAGCCGCGTCGTAGCGAGTCGTTGCAGCACTGGGAAAGAGCTGCCCAAGCAAGGCCGCGCGAGTTTCCGCCAGCTCATTCAGAACCAGCCCGCTGCCGGCAAGCTCGGCGAAGATGGCGAGCAAGCCCGTACCGGCCGAAGGCTCGAGCACGAGATCGACCGGCGTGATCGCAGCCGCGCGGGCGGCGACAAACCCGAGCGCGAGCGGCGTCGAGAATTGCTGCAGCGCCTGGCTCTCCTCGGAGCGTCGCGTATGTGTAGGAAGAAGCGCCGCGATCTTGCTGAGCATGGACAGTTCGGCAGCCGGTGACCCAGCCCGCGCCCGAATGACCCGGCCGTACTTGCGCATGAACAGCACGGTCGCCGCCTCGCAGGCGTCGTAGGCGGTCTTCCAGTCCCAGGCGCCGACCGCGTCCGAGCCGCCGAAGGCGTGCTCCATGGCGGCGCGCAGGATGACGGCATCGATGCGGCCACCGCGTTCGAGGTGAGGGAGAAGAAGATGTGCGGCGGTGACAACGCCATCGGACAGATTGGCCGTAGAGGAGCGGAACGGGCGCAGCGGCGCCCGCGCGGCCACAGAGGCGGAAAGATTCGACATGGAGGAGACCTCGGGAGAGCAGGAATGGTTCGAGCCAGGAGGTGCTCTCTCTCGACCCCGCCGGCTCAAACCCGTTCCGGCCGTCCTCTCCCTCTCCCTTGGGAATCGGTCAGGGCGGTTCATTCAATGGAAAAAGCCCGGCGCGGTGGCCGGGCCTATCCAACGATTGGCGGCGAGAGCGCGGGGCGGCAAGAGCCGCCCCGCGGGTCCGCGCTATTCGGCGGCGATGGGATGCGGCTCCACATCGTCCGTGACGACGCCCTGCTCCTCGCCACCGGCGAGGAAAGCGGGAAGTTCCTCGACCTTGTCGGTCGGCGTGTCGGACACGTCCTCGCTGTCGACGAGCCGCAGCGGCTCGGGCAGCCAGCCCGTCCCGTCGAGCAACCGCTCAGCCTCCGTCGCCATTTCGGCCTTCTTGAGATGGTCGATGAGCTGCGCCGCAGGCTCGCCCTTGGCCTGCCGCACCGCTTCGAGGATGCGGGGCTTGGTGACGCGGCCGAGATAGTTATCGACCGTGGGCCGCCAGCCGGCTTCCACCATGTCGAGGCCGACGGCGCGGGCGAGCCGGTCAGCCTGGGCGATACGGTGCTGGACGCCGTGCGCCGAGACACCCGGACCGCCGTAGCGGTCCCCCTTCTCGTAGAGGGCATTCACCCCGAACGAGACGCAGTGGGCGAGCAGCGCAACCCGGCGGGTGTCGTCGAGGGTCGCGAGCCAGTCCCAAAGCGCGTCGTCGTCCTTGGGCAGCTCGGCCTTCCACGCCTCGTGCCGCTCGGCGACCGCCTTGGCGGAGGGGCTGTCCTTCAGATCGGCTGCCTGGACCGGGAAGAACACATGCCGCACCGAGGCTTCCAGGCAGGCGCCGGGCGCGCTGTGGTGGAAGGTATCGAGGCAGAGCTTGTGCAGCAGCGCGGTCAGGGCGACCTGCGGGTCGTTCGCCACCGCATTCCGCAGCGCCAGGGTGCGGTGGGCGGTCAGCTCGCTGATCACCCGCTCAGGCAGCGGCTTGACGACGTTGTCTCCGTCGTCGTCATCATCCGGCTCGCCGCCGCCGATGGTGATGACGGTGCGCTGCACATCAGAGGCGGCAGGTGCCGTTCCGTCGGCGCTACGGGCTTCCCCTTCCGCCAACCCTTCGCCGCCGACTGGCATTGGCGGCTCGTCCTCCGCCCGGACATAGCCTCGATCGACATCCAGATGTCCGTCAGCGTCGATGCTGACAAACACACCAGCGCGCGCGATCTCGGTCGGCTCATAACGCACCGGCCGATTCTCGAAGGCTGCGAGCGCCGCCTCGATCTCGCCCAAGCGGGCATCGACCTCGTCCGGCAGCTCGTCGGCGCCTTCGTATTCGCTTTCGAGCTTGGCGTACTCGACGGTCAGCGCATCGAACTTCGCCTGCTCGGCCGGAGTGAGCTCGAGTGTCACGCCGTCGAATCGCCGAAGATTATGCGTATGGCCATAGCGGAAATCGACGGCGACCTCGATCCACTTCCAGCCTTCGGCGGCGACCGTCTCGGCTGCCGCCGCCAACCTCTCGGTCGCCAGCCGGTCGAGCAAGGCGACGTCCTCAAACCAGCCGCCGCTGTCGTCCTCGAACAGGTCGCGCAGGATCACGCCGCCAGCGGCTTCGTAGGCCTCGGCACCGACGAACCGCGCCCGCCGGTCTGAGCCGCGGACGGCGCTCTCGGTGAGCTGGCGCCGGATCAGGTATGGGTCCTTGTCGTAGGATTGCTGAAGCGCCGCCCAGACCTGCTCCTGGCGGGCGTGATCAGTGGTGACAGTGAAGGCCATGAGCTGCTCCAGGGTCATGCCGTCCTCAGCGTAGACGTCGAGGAGCTTCTGCGACACGGCAGCCAGGCGCAGCCGCTGCTTTACTACGGCCGGCGGAACGAAGAAGCGGGCGGCGATCTCCTCCTCGCCAGCGCCCTGGTCGCGTAAGACCTTGAAGGCACGGAACTGATCCAGCGGATGCAGGGCGACACGCTGGACATTCTCAGCCAGTGAATCCTCTTCCGCCGAAACCTCGGCGTTGGGATCCCCCACGATGCAGGGGATGAGCGCTGTCTTCGCTAGGCGCTTCTCCCTGACCAAACGCTCGAGGGCCCGGTAGCGGCGGCCGCCGGCCGGAATCTCGAACTGGCCGGTCTCGGTGCCGTCGGCGTCGACGACCGGCCGGACGTTGAGGCTCTGCAGGAGCCCGCGCCGGCCGATGTCCTCGGCCAGTTCCTCGATCGAGACGCCGGTTTTCAGACGCCGGACGTTGGACTGGCTGAGCACCAGCTTGTTGAAGGGGATGTCGCGCGACGTGCTGAGGGTGATCTTCTGAACCGCCTTTGCCATGGTGGTGTACTCCGCGACGGACGGCCGGAGACTCTCTCTCGGCCTCCAATCCGTCATGGACTCGGCCCCGCCCTCTCACTCTCGAGAAAACTGGGGAGGCCCGTAAGAGGTGGCAGCTCTTATGTACGGTCTGATTAATGTAGAAGCTTCACGCCACTGCCAAGCGACGGTGCTGCTTCTGTTGTCCTGCCCGTGTTTTCGCGTCATTGCGCGGCGGTTGCGCTGGTGGTCGGCCACGTCGAACCCGGCCCTTCGAAAATCCGCACCTCCGAGCGCCCCGCGCCGCGCTTCTCGACACGAACCTGTACGGCGATCCGGTCGATCATTGCGGCGACATGGGTGACAGGCGGCGCCGAATGCCGCCTCAGCTGAGGTGCGCCGACGCTTTGCAGCTGCCAACGCCGATACGGCCTCCTCGCAGCGAGCACCGGCGGCCTGCCACGCTGCGGCGGTGTTCGATTTCGCCTCACGCACCGCCGCGAGAGTCTCCCGGGCTGTTTGCCGGGCTTCGTTGATCCGCGTGCGATGAATGGCCGTGACCTCACCATCAAGGAGCTTGGCCCGGGCAAGCGTCTTTTCGTCTACTATTGAACGACGTTGATCAAGGCGGACTGTGGTCTCCGCTGCTTGCGTCCGAGCATGCTCCAGAGAAGCTGCCGCCGCGGCACGATCAGGAACCAACCGCCGTAATGTCAGATCGAGGTCGCCGATCTGCTTGCGCAAGGCGTCGTACTCCTGGGCGACCACCGATAGGCTAGAGGTCACCCCCACGGGATCGACATCGAGCTCCTCAGGTGTTCGATCCGCTGCGGCGAGAAACGGCGCGATCTCGCGGTCGATGGAGCCAAGACGTTCAGCAAGATCCGCTCGCCGAACCGTATACTCGCTGAGCTCCAACTGGGCAGCGTGTAGCCCTGATCGCCGATCATCGAGGTACCGGGTCGCCGATTCGATGGTCACGCCGAGGACGTCATGTTGCCGCTGCAAATCATCAATCTCAGCCCGAAGGCGCCCAGCATCTGCAAGTGGAGCACCGACGAAAGCGCGCGCCGCCCTCACCGTCGCAGTAAGCGTCCCCAATGCGGAGGCACTTTGGTCATTCGGCGCCAGCGGCACACTCGCCACCAACCCCGCCTTCACGCAGAGATCGTTCAGCAACGGTCTCTGCGCTGCATAGACACCATCGGCCGCCGCCACCCAGCCGCGCGCGGTGTCGATTGCGCGGCTCGCCTCGGCCTGTCTCACCTCTGCGGCAGCCAGCGTGCGCGTCCCTGCGTCTAGACGCTGGCTCGCCGCATCCAGCGCCGTATCCAGCTCCTGGCGGCGACGGCGAACGGTGGCGACCAAGTCATTCAGAACGCTGGGGCGCGCAAAATGGGGATGATCTGTACTGCCGCATACTGGACAGGCTAAATCCGGAACCAACATGCTACGGAGGTGTACGGCCTCCGGTGTCACGGCTTCGTCGGCGAGATCGGCTAGAGGCGCGATCTCGGTGCGGGCCGTCCGATCGCGGAGTCGGTCTGATTCGGCGCGGGCGATCTGGCCTCTGGCCACACTCAGCTCCTGCGCTGCGGCGGCGAACTCGGCCTCCCCGTGCGCCAGATCCGTCGACGCACGAATCTGCTGTTCACATGCTGTATCCGAACGGGAAAGCTTTCAGCAATGCGGTCGACCTCCTCCCGAAAACCATGCGGGAGTCCTTCGCGGGCGAGCCGGACCTGGACGAATGGCCGCTCGCCGATCGCCAGATCTCTCTGCAGATCGAGCGCCGCCAAGTGGTCGCCAAGTTCGGTCAGGCGCATATCGCCTACCTCTGGGAGCCGAAGGAAGGGAACAGGTCGGACGATGGGGATGTGCTCGGACACAACCTGCGGCCCGCCGATACTCACAAGCGTGACCCCATGCTGATACGGCTGCTCCGTGGCGGACAACGGGATGAGTGACCCCGAATAGCGGACGGTATCGCGACCGATGGCCTGGGCCTTGTGCAGGTGGCCGAGCGCCACGTAGCTCGCTTCCGCCGGGAATACATCATGGGGTACCGCATGCTGACCGCCGACCAGTATGCGGCGCTCGGCACCCTCCGACTCAGTGCCACCCGCGACATGGAGGTGCCCCGTCAAGACAAACGGCAAGCCATCCATCTGCGTCCGTAACGTGTCGACCATTTCCGCGTAGAGACTTCGCACTCCAGCGATTACGGGCGATCCTGCCTCACTATCAAGTCGTGTGAAATTTGGTAGGCACGCGGCTGTTGGGTAGGAGACCGCGAGGACATGAGCGACCACAACACCGCTTGCGTCGGCGATCGGCACGAGGTGGCGTGCCGCGTCAACCTGCCCGTTGCGGCGCCGCACGTTTCCCACGACTCGGATGTTGAATGCTTCTAACAGAGGCCGCGGTGCTTCCAACCGGCCGGCGGCATCATGGTTACCGGCAACGATTACGGTTGTCATTCGTGGCTGAGCGCGGCTTAGCCGCGCGAGCGTATTGTAGAAAAGCTGCTGCGCCTCAGCAATGAGACCTGCGCTTCTCGCGTCTTTTCAACAAAGGCCTGAAGTCGATCATCAATCGAGTAGGCCATGATCACCAAATGAGTCGAAGGGATCGTAAGCATATCGAGCAGCACTCGATTTACGTGATCGTCACCGAAACCATAGCCATAGGTCACGACAACCGCGTTAGGTCGACATGCTGCAGCGGCGAAATCGCGAAAGAGCTCTGCGTATGGATATTGGGTCGTTTCGACGTCCTTCGCGGCATTGGGATAGATCATGACCGTATCGACAGGCTTCCGGGGAATGTCGGTATGATCCGCAGGGGCTCCGAAGGGGATTCCTTTTCGGTAGATTCGTCGTTCGTCTTTGTCGAAGAACCAGTCCAATGAGCCGAGGAGCTTGGTCAGGCGGATAACGCCTTCCATGAACCGGGGCTCTCCTCGAATGCCCGGTGGATTATAGTGGACATCAACTTCGACGCGCGACGCACGGAAGACCGGATTCAAAGCGCCGACAAATCTGTCAATAATCCGAAGGCCCGCAAAGTCGCAGCCATGTTCAACAAGGCGGTCGTAATTGGTCGTGAAGACGTGCAAGCGTTCGCGAGACGCAGCGCGGCTCGCAAAGCTCAGTAAGAATGATTGCAGAGCTCCTTGGGCAGTATCTTTCGCCGTGGCGTCCTTTCCAGCCGCAATCCCGCTCTCTGTCTTTAGTAGAGATGTAAGAAATCCCGACATCTGAGTATCGATCCCTTCCTTAAGGATCTTTTCGGCGCCCCTGTCGATGACTCCCAGACCGTCCAGCAGAGCGAATGCGCTTCGGAATTGATCTTCAATGTTTGCCGTGCCTCGCTTCATGGCCGTCGCACCAGCCTGCGCATGCGCATCGATGGCGGCATCATGCGTAGTCCCAAAAACAATCTTCGCCATTCCCGTGGCCTTGACCCCGGCGATGCTGCCAGGGGCCAGCTCGATCGAGGACTTGCCCGGGGCCAACGGAAGCCGACCCGCAACTAATCGACCAGAATTTAGCGACGTGCTGTTAAAGAACGCGCTTCGACGATCGCGTCTGCGATCGCGAACCCCTGGATTGATTGTGGCCCGGTCCCTTCTCGAAGGTCGGCGACGTGACGATCTCACCCCTCGAATCAGTCGGGGTATGCCGTCTGCACACCTAGATCGAAAACTGCTTTGCTCTGTAGTTAGCGACGCGCGCTATCCGACCGATAAGATATGTTCGATAGTCGCCCAAGAGCCCTTCCGAATCAGACTGACCATCATTTAACATCTCATCGGTGGCGCGCAGCGCTTGTTCGAGGGTCAATCCGCCTGCGCCATCATCCACTAGGCGATCGCTCAAGGTACGCTCGAGGTCGCGTCGAAGATCTTCAGTCAGAGTCGATCGCGCTTCGAAGTACATCAATCGCAAACCGAATGTCCGAAGGCGCTCGTCATCGAACCTCTGGACGATCGCCAATGCTTCTGGCCAACTCGCATCATGGAAGGCGACCATGCGAGCCTCGTCATTTGGACTAGGAAATCCGTCATAGATCTGTTCTTCTACATGAGGCGACGGCCGACGCGGCTCGCGCGCGGCGACGTAAGCCGAGACAAGTCGAGCGCAGAACAATGGATCATCTCTAACGCGGCGAGCTCGGGCCTCGATCTCATCCAGGTCAGCGCCGCCCCGGATCTGATCTGGTGCGTCGTAGAGCGCCGTCAGTGTGGGCGCGGCGTTGATTCTTAAGCGACGAACAGGGCTCGGTTTCAGAGCGAGCTCCGCCCGCAGATCATCGTCCGTCATCGACACGAAACGATCGACAACGCCATCCACTCTCAAACATAACCGACCATTGGCCTGGTCTGGATCTCGCCCCAGGCAGACGACGGGTGCGTGATGAGCCTCGTTTCCAAAGAACTCTGTGATAAAGAAACCATGCTCAGAATCGACGAAATCAGCGACGGTTGCCTTGTTCGAAAAGCGTACAAACCGCTGCCAGAGATCGGGGGAGCGCTCATGTATGCAGCGACACAGACCAAGCGTTGCGAGGACATCAGCCATGGCGTCATGAGCTTTGGCGTGACCGATGTCATTCGCCGACGCCAACTGCTCCAGACGGAAAATGGGGCGACCTTCTGGTCCGACAGGCACCGATAGGCAGGCCGGGGAAAGCGCCGCCGCTGCCATAACCAAGCCCAAGACATCCGCGCGGCAGTTGCCGTGGTTGCTCGTGAGATAGGCAGGATGGAGTGTCTGAAAGAATGCGTGTCTCAGCATCTCCTCGTCGAAACGAATGGAATTGTAGCCGACAAAGATTGACGGAGACCAAGACAGGAGCTTCCGCCGGATTGCTTGGACCATTTCATAGTGTGATGGCAGACCCTGATCGGTCAGTCGCGCAATGGGCAGACCGTTTGTGCGCAAAGCGGTCGGATGGGGTACCACGTGCGGGAGGAGGCGGGAGCGCACTTCGAATTGATCGGTTTCGTTGAGGTCTGCATCGGTCCGAATAGCCGCAAAATGCACGATCTGGTCGAAACCGTACTTAAGACCTGTCGTCTCTGTATCGAAGAAGACGAAGCTCAACGGTGTCACCTATTCCTGGAAGCGCCCCGCCAGTCGATATCGCATCGCCGAAGCGCTTACCCGGAATTTGCGGGCAAGCGCCTCGATTCCAGCGTCATCCTCGAGATCCAATCCACCTGCATCCAGTGCGCTCTTGAGAAACTCTTGCGGCATCAGCAGCTCTGCCGCAAAAGCGTTGGCGTCGATCTCAAGTGGGTCGATGCCCTGCGAAGAAACGTCATCCCGTAGTAGCACGCGAAACCCCTTGTCGACGTGAACAGCCTTCTGAATCACTTCGGCATGCAGCTCGTGATGAGCAAGTTCGTGCGCCGCCGAGAATCGTTGACGGTTGGGATGGTGCAGCGCGTTGACGCCGATGATGCCGACGCCATCCTTTATATAGGCCATACCTGAGAGATCCTCGTCCAGCGGCGCGTACTGTAGAACGATGTTTTTAGCCTTGATGATGCGTTCGATCGGAACAGGCACCCCTTTCACACCGAAATCCCGCAAGATTGTGCGAGCCCGCTCGCGGGCTTGCTCGGGCTTCGCAATCACGACCCAGCCTTTGTTGCGCCGCGTTGCGCAAGCGCATTCGCGATCAGATCAGTGATTTGGGCTTTGCCGCGTGCGGTGATGGTGTCATCCGACAGGATCATATCCAAGTCCTCCTGAGTCGCTGGTTTCGGTTGCGTCGGTAGCAGGTCTGAGACCTTGGCGAACTCGAGCGCCGTCGCGAGACCATAGACGTGGTGCAGCAGCACGTTTTGCCGGCCACTCTCTATGTTGGCGATGGACGCCCGCGACATCCCGGCCCGGCCGGCCAACTCGGCTTGAGTAAGGTCGAGTTCTTTTCGTCTCGTCGCGACCGCCCGCCCGAATGTTTTGTAGATGGCCTCGTCCGACATGCCGTGGGTTTGCAGGGCGCGAGTCTCAATGTCAATATTACTCACAGAATGTGCTTATCCAGCACATATCTATGTGCTTATTGACAACTATTGAAATCTCTGGATTCCTTCTCCCTTCCGGCGAGCAACCGGCTCGATTGGCGATGAGCAGAAGGAAACCAGAGCATGTCCAAGCGCATCCATGTCATTCCCCGCGATTCAGGCTGGGCGACGCGCCGCGAAGGGGCGTCGCGCGTGGGGTCCACCCACGAGACCCAAGCCCAAGCGACGGAGGCGGCCCGCGGCACCGCGACCCGCGAGCGCGGCGAGGTGGTCATCCATCGACCGGACGGCCGCATCCGCGACGCGAACTCCTACGGCAATGATCCCTTTCCCCCCAAGGGCTGAACGAGAGGGGGCACGTTCACGAGGTGCCCCCTCTTTACCGACTCCGCGAGTTCGGCCCGGCACAACCAAGGACCACGCCTCATGTCTGACTTTCCTCATTCGCGCCGGGCTGACATTCGTCCCAACGATCCGTTCGCCGATCCGCTGGACGCGGTTCTCGCGGAAATCGCCGTCAATATTCAGCTGCCCCCTGGCCTCCACGCCAAGGCGGTCGACCGCTACGAAGCGGTCCGTCGCTACATCGAACGGCCGGGCAGCCCGCTCGAGGGGCGAGTCGTCTGCTTCTATCCGCAGGGCTCGATGGCGATCGACGCGACGACCTCGACCCGCGGCACCGATGACGAGTACGACCTGGATATCGTGGCAGAGATCGAGGGCCCGGACGACGGCCCCGAGGCCTTGCTGGATGATCTCGAGGAGGCGCTAAAGGGTTACCCGGTGAGCCGGATAGTGCGCCAGACGAGGTGCGTCACTCTCTACTACGCCGACGGCATGCATTTGGATGTCACGCCGTCCCGGCGCCGGGCACCCAAGGAGAAGGAGGGCGAAATCCCCCATGCCAAGAAGGGGGCACGCACCGAGCCGCCGCGCTACGTGCCGATGAACGCCTATGCGTTCGCCCAATGGTACTTGATCCGCACGCCGGTGGAGGAACGTTTCGCTCTCGCTCTGAACCGCCGCCTCTATGAAGAGGCCGGCATCGCGTTCGCAGCGGCGGAGGTCGAAGAGGTTCCGCCGCAGACGCCGCTGATCATCAAGAGCGTGACCACTGTGGCGCTGCAGCTCGTCAAGCGCCATCGCAACATCGTCTACGCAACCGAAACAGGACGCATCCCGCCCTCCGTGATGCTGTCGTGCCATGCAGGCCATGCCGCCCGCCCGGGCCTTGGACTGGCAGACATGGTGATCAGGCAGTCGCGCTGGACCGCGAGAGCCATCGACGAAGCTGCCCGACGGGGGCGCCGGCTGTCTGTTCTCAACCCGGAATTCGCCGCCGAGCAGTTCACCGACCGCTGGCCCGAAACGCAGCTGCAGCAGACGACCTACTCCCGGCACTTGCATACCTTGGCCAACGGCCTGGAAGCCGCACGCAACGGCAACGTCCAACTGGAAGATTTGCAGGCTTGGCTTCGCGACCAGTTCGGCGACAGGGTGGTCACCCGTTCGGTCACGGCCTTCAACCGCCGGATCGGGCAGCAGGTCCAGGCGCGGCAGCACGGCTACACCCGATCCGGCGGTCTCGTCGTCCCTGCCGCCCCCGCAATCATCGGCACCGGTGCAGGTCTTGCCCCGATCTCGGCGCGCGGTCACACCAACATGGGGGAGCGTTGGTAGCAGTGATCATGAGCATCGATGCTCAGATGGCGGACATGGCCTCACTCTGGCCGAACCTCAGGCTCGTCGCCCGGGAAGGGGCGTGCGCGGCCTGGCGCGGGCCGCTTCGACCGTTGATGCAGACTTTCGACATTGAGATCGTCTATCGGGCGCCAGCCGCCATCGAGCGATTGGACGCTCGCGTCCTCCAGCCGTGTGTGACCGTGTTGTCTCCACCCTTGCGAAGGCGTCCCGGCGATCGTGAGGGCGCCTTGCCTCACGTCTACTACGGCCCCGATGGCGAGGTGACGCTCTGTATGCTCGACCCGGACGCCGGAGAGTGGTCGCCGGGAGATAGCCTGGCGCAGACCACGGTTCCGTGGATCATCGATTGGCTCGCGGCATACGAAGGATGGCGCGCCACCGGACAATGGACGGCCAGCGGCCGTCATGTCGAACCGGAACGAGGCAATGTCTAAGACGAACATTCCTCAGAAAGTCCAATCCGCGTTATGGGCGCGGGCGGGCGGTCGATGTCAGTACCGGGGATGCAATTCGGACCTGGTCGGCGACCTGATCGCCGGCCGCCAGGACGGCATCTTCGGCTTCATCGCGCATATCGTTGCGGACATAGAAGGAGGCCCCCGAGGCGATCCGATTCGATCGCCCCAGCTCTCGCGAAGCCTGGGCAACCTCATGCTGATGTGCGCTCGCCATCACAAGCTGATCGATGTCGAGGCCGTCGCCGAGCATCCGGAGCCTGTTCTCCTCGCCATGAAGACGGAGCACGAGACGCGGATCGCGACGGTCACGGGGATCGATGAAGATCGTGCGTCGCATGTCGTGCGATTCGCGGCCAGCATTGGTGACAATGAGGCGCTGGTGTCGACGCAGGCCATCTTCGCCGCCATGCCGCCCGATCATCACCCGGCAAGCGGACAGACTCTGGACCTGGAAATGGTCGGATGCGCTTTTCGCGACAATGAGCCGGCCTACTGGGCGTTTCATCGTGAGAACCTCCGACGCCAGTTCGACGCCAAGGTGCGTGGCCGGGTTGAGCGTCAGGAGATCCGACATCTGAGTGTCTTCGCTCTTGCCCCCCAGCCGCTTCTGATCGAGCTGGGCCGGCTGCTGTGCGACATCGTCCCGGCCACCATCCGTCAACGACACCGTGAACCAGCGACTTGGCGTTGGCAGGCGAACCAGCCGCCGATGTCGTTCGAGGTATCCGAACCGGACCACGAGGCGACGGGCTCGGTGGCCTTGAAGCTCGGCGTCAGCGCAACGGTCGTTGACGATCGGATTCGTAGCGTCCTTGGGCCCAACGCCGCGATCTGGTCTCTGTGCGCCGGCAAGCCGCACAACGACATTCTGCGCCGCCCGGAGGATCAGGCGGTCTTTCGAAGCACGCTCCGCCGTCTCTACGACCGCATCAAGGCTCGTCACGGTGAAGGAACAACGCTCCATCTGTTTCCGGCACTCCCGGCGTCGTTGGCTGTCGAGGTCGGACGGGTCTGGATGCCGAAGTCGGATCTGCCCCTCCGCTTGTACGACAATCATCGGTCGCACGGCTTCCTTTCGACCTTCGACATTCCCTAGTCCATCGACATAGATTGTGTTCTTGGAGGCTACGATAGCCATGACGGCAAGGCGCCAGCACAGACCTCGCGGGCAGGAATTGGGCTCCCAGCTGTCTCTTGCCGGGTACGTTGCCCTTCGGCGCGACACGCAAATCTCCGCGAGCATTCATAGCGTCGCCGACGGCTACGATTCGCCCCCACTTTGCCCTGGCGAACGCCGTCGATCGAGCAAGAATGCCGATCGCGTTCTAGAGCTTTCCGTCGGCTGCTTCCCCCCTGCTTCCCCGGCTATCGAGGCAGAGGCGGGGAAGCACAAATCCCGCAAGGCGGGCCCTCTCGGGCAGTTGATTTTGTTGAGAAAAATTGGAGCGGGCGAAGGGATTCGAACCCTCGACCCCGACCTTGGCAAGGTCGTGCTCTACCCCTGAGCTACGCCCGCGCTCCGATCCGGCTGGGTAGGTCGCCGGAAGGCGGCGTTGATAGGGCTTTTCCGTCGCCTTGGCAAGAGCCTGGCGACAGTTCAACCACGCGCCAGCAGCCGCTGCAAATACTTGCCGTACTCGCTTTCGCGAATCGGCTGGATCAGCTTCTCGAAGGCACCGTCGTCGATATAGCCGCGACGCCAGGCGATTTCCTCCGGACTGCCGATCTGCAGCCCCTGCCGATCCTCGACCGTCTCGACGAATTGTGCGGCACGCAGCAGGCTCGAAGGCGTACCGGTATCGAGCCAGGCATAGCCGCGGCCCAGCTTCTCGACCGTGAGCCGGCCTTCCCTCAGGTAGTGTGCGTTGATGTCGCTGATCTCGAGTTCGCCGCGCGCCGAACGCGGGATCTGGCCCGCCACGTCGCAGACGTCCGGGTCGTAGAAATAGAGGCCGGTGACGGCCCAGTTCGATTTCGCCTGCTTGGGCTTCTCGACGATGCTGAGCGGCTGTCCAGCAGCATCGAAATCGACGACGCCATAGGCCGACGGATCGGCCACCCAGTAGGCGTATATCACCGCGCCGCTGGCCTGGGCGCCCCGCTCGGCGACCGCCGGCAGCGAATCGCCGTAGAACAGATTGTCGCCCAGGATGAGCGCGACGCGCGATGTGCCGATGAAGCGCCGGCCGATCAGGAAAGCCTCGGCGATGCCGCCGGGCTTGGGTTGCGGCTCATAGCCGATCTCGATGCCCCATTGGCGCCCGTCGCCGAACAATCGACGATAGGCCTCGACATCACCGGGATTGACGATCAGCAGGATGTCGCGGCAACCCGCCAGCATCAGCGTGGTCAGCGGGTAGTAGACCATCGGCTTGTTGTAGACCGGCAGGAGCTGCTTGTTGGCTGCCCGAGTCATGGGGTAGAGCCGCGTGCCGCTGCCGCCCGAGAGGATGATTCCCTTCATTCCGGTCATGTAAGACGTTCCCATGCACAGCCCGCAACAGTTATTCGACCGCCTCCAGGTCCTGGGTATCAGCCACCATACCGTCGAGCACCCTCCGGTCTTCACCGTCGAGGAAGCGAAGGCACTGCGCGGCAACCTGCCCGGCCATCACATCAAGAACCTCTTCCTCCGCAACAAAAAGGAAGAGATGTGGCTGGTCGTGGCCCTCGAGGACCGCGCCGTCGACCTCAAGCGGCTGGGCGACGTGCTGGGCGCCGGACGGCTCTCCTTCGGCAGTCCCGACCGCCTGCGCCGTCATCTCGGAGTCGAGCCGGGATCGGTGACGCCGCTCGCCTTGATCAACGACCCGGCCCATGACGTCCGGCTGGCCCTCGATCGTGGCCTGGCCCAGGGCGGCCCGGTGAACGCCCATCCGCTGGTCAACACCATGACCTCGGCGCTGGCGGCCGAGGCGCTGCTGCGCTTCTTCGACGCCACCGGCCACACGCCTCGATGGCTCGACTTCCCGCTATAGTGTTATATTATAACACTATGTTGATCCGAGCTTTCGTCGTCGCCGTCGCCCTCTCCTGGTGCCTTCCTGCCGCAGCGCAGAACAAACTCAGAACCGTCGCGACCTTTTCGATCCTGGGCAACCTCACGGCCGAAGTGGCCGGTGACCTGGCAGACGTCGCCGTGCTGGTCGGTGCCGACATCGACGCCCACACCTACCAGCCGCGCCCGGCCGATGCGCGATCACTGGCCGAGGCCCGCGTGCTGGTGAGTAACGGGCTGGGCTTCGAAGGCTGGATCGACCGGCTGGCCAAAGCAGCCCCTTTCAAGGGCCGCGCCATCGTGGCAACGGCTGGCGTCCCCACGCTCGAGGCGGCGCCGACGCCCGGCCACAATCATGCGCACGGCCCGGATCCGCATTGCTGGCAGGATGTCGGCCGTGTCCGACAATATGTGGCGAACATTGCCATGGGGCTCGCCGAGGCCGATCCCGCGAACGCCGCGCACTATCGCGACCGCGCCGAGGCCTTCGACAGACGCCTGGCCGACCTCGACACCTGGGTGAAGCAGGAGATCGCCAAGGTGCCGGCCGAGAAGCGCAAGGCGATCACCGGGCACGACTCCTTTCGTTACTTCGCGGCAGCCTACGGCGTGCAGTTCAAATCGCCGCGCGGCTACAACACCGGCAGCGAGCCTTCCGCAAAAGACGTCGCCGTCCTGATCCGCCAGGTGCGTGAGCAAGGCATCAAGGCCCTGTTCGTGGAGAACATGACCAACCCCGGCCTGATCGATCAGGTTGCCCGTGAATCGGGCGGCATCGTCGGACCGCGCCTGTACAGCGATGCGCTGTCGGGCCCAGACGGCCCGGCACCGACCTACGAAAAGATGATGCGGCACAACGTGACGGCGCTGGTCGCCGGCATGCTGAAGAACTGATTCTTCGCCTACACGGCAAGATACGGCAGGCCGGCGGCACGGCGCGCCGCCTGCAGGGTGTTGTACATCAGGCACGCCACCGTCATCGGGCCGACGCCGCCCGGTACCGGCGTGAGATGCCCCGCCACCTGCTGCGCTTCGGCGAAGGCGACGTCGCCGACCAGGCGGCTCTTGCCGTCGGCCGTCGGGATGCGGTTGATGCCGACATCGATCACCGCCGCGCCCGGCTTGATCCAGTCGCCGCGCACGAACTCCGTCTTGCCGATCGCCACCACCAGAATGTCGGCCTGGCGGCAGAGCGCCGGCAGATCGCGGGTGCGCGAATGGGTAATGGTCACCGTGCAGTCGAGCCGCAGCAGGAGCTGGGCCACCGGCCGGCCCACCAGGTTCGACCGGCCGACCACGACGGCATGGTTGCCGCCCAGCGTGCCCAGTGCATCCTGCAGCAACATCGTGACACCGAGCGGCGTACAGGGAACGGGAAAATCGAGCGGTGCTCCCGGTGCGATCGAGCCCAGGCGCCCGACATTGATCGGATGGAAGCCGTCGACGTCCTTGGCAGGGTCGATCGCCAGCAGGATCTTGGCCGTATCGATGTGCTTGGGGAGCGGCAACTGCACCAGGATGCCGTTGACTGCCGGATCGGCATTGAGCCCGGCGATCAGCGCCAGCAGTTCCTGCTCCGTCGTCTCGGCCGGCAGCTTGCGGTCGATGCTCGCCATGCCGAGCTCGACGGCGAGCTTGCCCTTGCTGCGGACATAGACCTGGCTCGCCGGATCGGCGCCGACCAGCACGGTCGCAAGGCCCGGCTTGGCGTGTCCCTGACCGACGAAATCCGCCACGCCGGTGGCGACCCGCTGACGCAGCCCCAGGGCGAAGGCCTTGCCGTCGATCGTCTTCGCATCAGCCATGCTTGCTCACCCATTCGGCTATCCGGCCGGCAAGCGATGCAGCATCGCCCACGACCTTCACGGTCTTGTCCCGTGCCGCAGTCCCGCGCACGACGTCGAAGGTCGACTTCGGCAGCCGCCACGTCTCGGCGAGCAGCGCGATCACGGCGGCGTTGGCTTTGCCATCCTCGGGCGGCGCCGTCACTGCGGCCTTGAGCCCACCTTCAGGCGTCAGCTCGAGAGCGGTGCGACGAGCTCCGGGCTGGGCGCGCAGCTGGAGGGCGAGGCCGTCCGGGAGACGGCGCAGGAAAGCAGGATCGGTCAGCGGAATGGATCAGCGCACGAAGGACGGCCAGACATATTCCCACAGCAGACTGCGCAGGAAGAACAGGCCGAGCAGCAGGATCACCGGCGAGATGTCGACACCGCCGAGATTGGGCAGCAGGCGGCGGATCGGCCGTAGCACTGGCTCGGTCACGCGGAAGAGCAGATCGACGATCACCCGGATGAACTGGTTGCGGACGTTCACCACGCCGAAGGCCACCAGCCAGCTCATGATCGCACTCGCGATCACGATCCAGGTGTAGATGTCGATCACCTTGTCGATCAGCATCGCCAGCGAGATCATCGGCTCCCCGTTCCTTGAAACCGGCGAGCCGCCGGCCGGCCGCACCCTACTCGGGCAATATTGTCGATCACAAGCCTATTCAGGCTCTTGTGAGGGCGAGCTCGACGCTGCCCAGCCGGATCACGCGGGCCGCGCTGATATCGCGCGGACCATGTTCAGGCAGCAGACGGGCGCCGTCGATATAGGTCCCGCCGGGACTGCCGAGGTCTTCCAGACCGAGCCGGCTGCCGGCGGTCATCAGACGGGCGTGCGGCTGGCCGACTGACGAATCGGGGACGATCAGTTCGCCTGGCCCGGCCGCAGCGGTGCTGGTCAGGACATAAGCCGCCGATCCACCGACCACGGACAGCGAAACCGTTCCGCCATTGCCGAGCGGCCCGGCGAGCCGCCAACCGCGCCCATCCGCCAAGGCGGCGGGAGGCGGCGGCAGGGCCGCTGGGCCGGCCGGTCTTGGCGACGGTGACGGCCCGGATCCAGCGGACGGCGCATAGCCTGGCGCCGCCGGCGCCGGTTCATCGCGTGGCCAGCGCATATAGGCGAAGATCCAGAGCAGGATCAGCGGCACAATGGCGCCAATCGCCGTGAGGCTGAGGAGGATCGAACCGAGGCCCGTCCAGCCCGGCAGGCCGGCCTTTTCGACGATGCGCCAGGCCATCCATCCCGCCAGCACCGTGCCGATCAGGGCGAAGGCGCCGGTGATTCCAAAGAAGCCCATGAGGGCGGCGATTTCGGCACCCATCGCTATCGCCCCGCCGGCGCGCGCTGCGCGCCGGCTTCGCCGTTCGGCCAGTCGCTGAACGCCAGGACGCCCATGACGATGAACGGGCCGATCACCGGCACCAGATGGAACAGTGCCAGCGCGCCGGAGAAACCTGCGCGCTGGCAGATGCGCCAGGTCGGAACGATCAGCAGCAGCGCCACCAGAACGTGGCCAATCACGATCGAGAACAGCAGGAAAGCGCTCAAGCCCAGCAGCCAGCTCACGGGATCACTCATGGTCGTGCATCGGAATGTTCGTCGATCCTGCCGTACCGAATGCCGGTCAGGCCAGCGCCACGACTTCGATCTCGACCATGACGTCGCGCGGCAGACGCGCCACTTCGACGGTCGAACGGGCCGGCGCCGCAGAACCGAAATATTCCGGCCGACCATAGACCTCGTTCATGGCGACGAAACTGTCCATGCTCTTCAGGAAGACCGTGGTCTTGACCGCGCGGTCGAGGCCGCTGCCGGCCTGCTTCAGTACGGCCTGCAGATTCTTCAACACCTGATGCGTCTGTTCGGCGATGCCACCCTCGACGAGATTTCCGGTCGCCGGGTCGAGCGGGATCTGGCCGGCGCAGAACACCAGGCCGTTGGCCACGATGGCCTGGGAATAAGGACCGAGCGCCTTGGGGGCGGCCTCCGTTTGAACCACTTTCTTGCCGTTGGCCACGGGCTTACCTCTCGATTGGAACGCGGGAAGATGATCGGGCGGGACGCTAACACAGGCTGGTTTGCTTGACAGGTGGCCCGGCAAGCATTATCCGCGCGGTTCTCCGGGTCGGAGGGGGCTGTAGCTCAGCTGGGAGAGCGCCTCGTTCGCAATGAGGAGGTCAGGGGTTCGATCCCCCTCAGCTCCACCAACCGCCCCGACCCGGCTCTCTGGCCGCGGCACCGGCCACATCTAGTGGCTTGCCGTGCGCCATCGCGGCACAATTGCGCAAAATGCGTAAACACCGACATCCCACGCCGATCGACCTCGGATTGAACGCCGCAGAAGGTCGAACTCTTGCCGCCTTGCGGACGCCCCAGCGCATCCAGGCGTTCGTCTCGAGCATGCCGGCGAATTTCGAACCGAACGGCGACACGCTGCGCTCGGTACGCGGCGTGCTGCACCACCGCGAGGCCCATTGCCTGGAGGCCGCCTTCGTCGCCGCCTGCGCCCTCTGGCTGCACGGCGAACCGCCGCTGGTCATGGACCTGACGGCCAAGGGCGACTCTGATCATGTCGTCACGCTGTTTCGCCGCGACGGCTGCTGGGGCGCGATCTCCAAGAGCAACCATGCCTGGCTGCGCTGGCGCGACCCCGTCTATCGCAGCCTGCGCGAGCTCGCGATGTCCTACTTCCACGAATACTTCAACAACGGCCGCAAGACGCTCCGCACCTATTCGACATCGATCGATCTCCGCCGCTTCGCGCCGGACACCTGGATCACCAACGCGGAAGATTGCTGGGACGTCGGCGCCGCCCTGGACGATGCCCGCCACTACCCGGTGATCAAGCCAACGCAACGGCGCTGGCTGATGCCGCCCGACACCACGGTGCTCAAGGCTGACGACATTGTTCAGTACGAAAGCCGCGATCGTAAGACGGCCCGCAAATACTGAACCGGCTCAGAACCTTCGCGCTTTCGCCGGCGCCAGAGAGAGCAGGCCGATCAAACCCAGCGCTGCGCCGATCCAGACCGGCGCCAGGTAGCCGAGCCCCACGCCGATCGCCAGGCCGCCCGACCACGACCCCACCAGGACGCCGAGCGAGATGACGGCGCCGTGGACGGCATTCACCAGCGGTCGCGGATTGGCGGCATGCATCACGCGCACCACCATGGCCGGGTTCATGGTCACGCCCACCAGGCCCAGGACGACCGTCAGGATGACCGCCGCGACCTGCAGGTGCGCGAGCAAAGCGAGAAGCACCAGGGTCGCGGTCAGGACGGAGAGACCAGTGAGCAGAATCGGAATGGCATGACGGTCGGCGAAACGGCCGACCACGATGTTGCCGAGCACGGTGGCCATGCCATAGATCCCGAAGAGGTAGGGCACGAGGGCGGCGTCGAAGCCGCTGACGTCGATGAAAATCGGCGAGAAATAGCTGAAGGCGGCAAATGTCGCGGCGATGATCAGCCCGCTCGTCGCATAAGCCGCCCAGAGCCGGCCGTTGGCGAGGGCACGGAGCTCTCCCTTGAGATCGATGCCTTCGGTATGCGGAAGAAGCGGTGTGGTCGCCGCCACGACTCCCGCGCAAAGGGCGACCAGCGCTGCGACGATCCAAAAGCTCGTTCGCCAGTCGAGATCCTGACCGAGGATCGTCACGATCGGTACGCCAAGAACCGTCGACAGCATCAACCCGGCAAGCACCACCGACGCCGCCCGCCCTCTCGCCTCGGCTCCCGCCATATCGGCAGCCGCCGCAATCGATACGGCGAAGAAGGCGGCCGACGACGCGCCGGTGACGAACCGGCCCACTGCCATCGCACTGTAGCTCGATGCCGATGCCGCCATCACCTGACCCAGCACAAACGCCGTCGTCATCAGGAGCAACGCCCTTCTGCGCTCGATCCGCAGCAGCAGCATCGTCAGGACTGGCCCACCAACGACCATGCCGCCCGAGTAGATCGAGATCAGGTAGCCGATCCTGGCCGTCGAGACGCCGAATGCCGCCGCGAGTTCGGGCATCAACCCGGCGACCATGAACTCCGATGTCGTCATCGCGAAGATGCCTGCGCCGAAGGCGTAGACCGCAAAGGGGATCGATCGCGCCGAGACTTTCCCGAGGTCGGTCCGAGCCGGCTCTCTGCTGGTCGAGCAGACGTCCGTCATGTGATCATGCTCCATTATATTTGGAATTTTGAATACAGAATTAGCTAGAGTGCTTGAAGGAGCCGGTCAACGGAATTATAAAATTCCAACTACAGAAAGAAGGACAATGCCGGTTCGAGGCAGGCCCCGCGGGTTCGACAGGGATGCAGCGCTGAAGCGCGCAATGGAGGTCTTCTGGTCCAGGGGTTACGAAGGTGCCCAGCTCGTCGACCTGACCAAAGCCATGGGCATCAACCCGCCGAGCTTCTACGCGGCCTTCGGCTCGAAGGAGGATGCCTTCTGCGAAGCGGTCGATCTCTATGTCGCGACCGTCGGGGCCGAGCCCATGCTGGCCTTGGAGCGCGCCAAGACGTTACGGAACGGACTGAGGACCCTGATCGAACGCAGCATCGACGTGGCGCTTTCCACGGAGGCGGGAGGCTGCATGCTGATCCTGGGCGTGATCAACCACCTGCCTGAGAACGCCGGCGCCTGCGCACGTCTGAAGGCCGCGCGGCAGATCACCCACGACCTCATCGAACGCCGTCTTGAACGGGCGATCCACGACGGCGAGCTGCCCGAGAGCTGCCATGTCGGCGCTCTCGCCAGTTTCTTTCATGGCGTCCTGCAGGCGGTCTCGTTCCAGGCACGGGACGGCGCCTCTCGGGCGGATCTCAGGCGCCTGATCGAGCCCGCCCTGGCAGCACTCCCTGGATCGGAAAGCTGATCCGTACGACGATACGGCAGGCGACGGGCGGTGGGCGACCGTGCTGGCACGCCGCGACCTGGAGGCGGGAGGCACCCCATGAAAAGAACGATATCGATCCTGCTGCTGATGCTGCTCGGCGCCGCACCGGCCGCCGCCCAGATTCCCGCCGAATGGCAGGCGGCAGCCCAGGCCGTGATCGGCGAGCTGGAGCGCGACCAGCCGCAGGCGGCCGCCAAGCCATGGGGGCCCGAACTGTCGCAGGGCTGGCACCTGGCGCGCGCCTGGCGCAAGCACAACAACGGCAATGTCGAGATCATTCTGGCCGAGTACCTGATGTTCGTCGCGCTGTGCCGGCGCGGCTGCGCCAACAGCACGGTGGAGGGCCAGAACTACATCGCGGTCGCCGAGCAGGTGAAAGGCCTGCGCAACCAGAATGGCGGGCCCTACGCGCTTGCAGCCAACGCCCATGCCTGGCTTGCCGCCCTGCCCGACCCGACGGGCGCGGCCAAGAAGAACGCGGCGATGTGGGAGAAGGACCCCGATGTCGCGGCGGCCGACTTCGCGACGGGCAATATCTATGCGCTCGCCTGGCTGCTGGCGCGCAACCGGCCGACACCCCAGGAGCAGGCCAGCGCCTTCGCGGGTTTCGCGCTTTTCGTACAGGGCAAGGCCTGGATCGGCGAGCGTTGCCTCGACATCTCGAAAGTGGCGACGGTGCTCGGCGCGCCGCCGCGCATCGACATGTGCAAATGAAGAAGGACGAATGAAAAAGGGGCGCCGACGGCGCCCCTTCTCGTTTCGGCATGGCGCCGCTGCTACTCGGCGGCGATCGCGTCCTTGACGAACTTCTTGGCGTCGAAATCCTCGGCGACCTTCATGTCGTTGCCGATCAGCTTCTCGACGTCGATCTTGGCGTATTCCATCACGCCCATGTCGCCCAGTGCCTTCTGCACCTTCGGTCCGAACAAACCGATCTCCTTCAAGATCGGCACGATGCGGGTGAAGAGGCGCGAACGGAAGGCCTGCATCGAGCCGGAATTATAGGCGTACTCCATCAGCTTATCGACCGGCAGGCCCGAGCGCATCCAGACCTCGGCCTGATTGAAGCGATCGCGCATGAAGTAGAGCGCTTCGACGGTGAACTCTTCGCGCTCCGCCCGCTCGTGATCCGAGAGCTGCGGATAGTATTCGCGCAGCGCCATGCGGCCGAACGTGACGTGGCGCGCCTCGTCCTGCATCACGTAGGCGTTCACGGAGGCGGCCAGGTTGTTCTTTGCACTATCGCGGATGCGCTGGAAGGCGGCGAGCGCCAGTCCCTCGATCAACACCTGCATGCCGAGATAGGTCATGTCCCAGCGCCGGTCGGTCAGCGTCTGCTCGAGCAGGTTCTTCAGCGAATCGGTGATCGGATAGGCCGACTTGAACTTCTCGTGGATCAGCCGCTTGTAGCTCTCGACGTGGCGCGCCTCGTCCATCACCTGGGTGGCGGCATAGAACTTGGCGTTCATGTCCGGCACGGTGTTGACGATCTTCGCGGTGGCGATCAGCGCACCCTGCTCGCCGTGCATGAACTGGCAGATCGAATGGCATTGCAGGTTGAAGCGCAGCCAGTTCTTCTCCTTCTCGGTCATCTTCTCCCAGAAGGGCGAGCCGTAGATCGGGATGGACTCGTCGGCCATGCCCATGGGGTTGTCTTCGAAGAGTTCCTGGCTCCAGTCGATGCGGGTGCTGGTGTCCCACTGCTGCTGCTTGCCCTTTTCGTACAGGTTCAGCAGATCGGCCGAGCCGTCCTCGTATTCCCAGTTGAAAGCGATCTCGGTAGCCCCGTCGAACTTCCAGTTCGTGACCTCGACCGGCAGCTGATAGATCTTTTGCGTCGTCATGGGCTCTTGACCTCCTGGCGCTGAACCTAGTCCCATCCCCAATGACGGAGCGGTAAACATGACGCTCCGTTCATTTTTCTGAGCGGAACGTATCACAGTCTGCTAGGAGAGTCCCGTACGGAATCGGGGTTATGGAGAACGGATTTATCGATGTCCTACAACAGCCTGCGCATCGCCAAAGTCATCCAGGAAACGCCGGATGCGCGCTCCTTCGTCCTCGAGATCCCGGCCGAGTTGGCCGAGAAATACCGCTACAAAGCGGGGCAATTCCTGACCTTCCGGGTCCCGCACGCCGACGGGGCCTTCAACCGCTGCTATTCGCTGTCCAGTGCCCCGGAAACCGACGGCCTGCCCAAAGTGACGGTGAAACGCGTCGACGGCGGTAAAGGCTCCAACTGGTTCCACGATTCCCTCAAGGAGGGCGGCACGATCGACGTTCTGCCACCGGCCGGCCGCTTCGTGCTGGGCCAGGGTGCAGTCCCTCTGCTGCTGTTTGGCGGCGGCAGCGGCATCACGCCCATGATGTCGCTGATCAAGAGCGCCCTGACGTCGGGCAACCGGCGCGTTCGCCTGTTCTATGCCAACCGTGACAAGCCCTCGATCATCTTCGACGCCGAGTTCGAGGCCCTGGCGACGGCGCATCCCGGCCGGCTGGAAGTCATCCACCATCTCGACGCGGTGCAGGGCCTTACCAGGCCCGAGGAGGTCGCCGCCGCGCTCAAGGGCTTCGAGACTGCCGAGGCCTATCTCTGCGGCCCGGGCCCGTTCATGAATCTGGTCGAGGCTGCCCTGCTCGCCGCCGGCATGCCGCGCGAGCGTGTGCTGATCGAGCGTTTCGAAGCGTCGGGCAACGATGCCGTGCCGGTCGAAGCGCCGGAAGAAGGCGACGTGATCCCGGACGAGATCACCATCCATTTCGAAGGCAAGGCGCACAAAGTCCCCTACCGCAAGGGCCTCACCATCCTCGAAGCGGCGCGCGGCGCGGGCCTCAACCCGTTGTCGTCGTGCGAGGAGGGGTTCTGCGCGTCCTGCGCGGCCAAGCGCGTCAAGGGTAAGGTCGTTCTGGCCAAGAACGACATCTATACCGAGGACGATCTCGCCAATAACTGGATCCTGACCTGCCAGGGCCACTGCTTCGGCCCTGAAGTCGAGATCACCTACGACGTGGTGTAGCGATTAACGCCAAGCCGATCGCCCAGGCGACGCTCCTGACGGTCGTCGCCGGCATCGCCGACTCGGTGGGCTATATCACCATGGGCGGCGTCTTCGCCGCAAACATGACCGGCAACACGGTGCTGGCCGGCATCGACCTCGCCAAGGGTGACCAGCTCGGCGCCTGGTATCATCTCACACCGCTGGTCGCCTTCTTCCCCGGCGCCATGCTGGCCCGAGCGCTGCACCTTCTCCTGAAGGCGCCGACCGTGGGCCTGCTGCTCGAGGCGGCAATCATCGCCGCGGTCGGCTTCGTCGATATCGGCCCCGAGCCCTCGGTGATGGTGGTGGCCTTCGCCATGGGCATCCAGGCCTCGGTGATCACCAGCTTCGCCGGCAACTCGGTCAGCACCGTCGTGGTGACCAGCACGCTCGCCCGCACCGCCGACACCGTGGTCGACCGGCTCTGGCCGAGCGCCACTGTAAAGCCCCCGTCCACGGTCAACACGCTGCTGCTTACGCTCACCTGGACCGGCTATCTCCTGGGCGCCCTGATCGGCGCGCTGCTGGTGCCGCGGATGGCCCAGCCGCTGCTCGTGCCGGCTGCACTGCTGCTGGCCGTCGTCCTGCTCGGGCCCCTCTTCGGCTCGCCTGCGCCGCGGCCTACATCGGCGGCATGAGACCGTTCTTGCCGTAGGTCAGGCGCGAGGTTTCGAGCGCGCCGTCGGGCCGCTTGCGGGCGGCAGAGACGAAGATCCCCGTACCGGCGACGAGGTCGGCCTTGTCGCCCGGTGCAAAGGCGACCACGACGGTCTCGGGCGTCACCACCAGTTTCTTCTCGCCGTCGCGGTACTTTACCGTCAGGACCTCGCCGTCGCGGCCGGTGACCTTCTGCTCGACATTGGCGTTGGTCATGGTGGTCTGCGGCTGCAGGTCCCACGGGCGATGGCCGTCGCCCGTGCCGCGCATCGCCTCGGGAAAGATGTGGATCTCGATCGCGCGCTGGCTGCCGTCGGCCTGTGGCATCCCGCTGGCGCCGAGATAGGTGCCTGGCTTGATGTCGGCCAGGCTCGCTTTCACCACTGCCGTGACCATGGTGTCGGCGGCCGTCACGATCTTCACTTCGTCGCCGTCGCGCGTCTTCACCAGGAGTGCAGGCCCTTCGACCTTCTCGATCGTGCCGCGCACGCGCACGGCTTCCTGGGCATGCAGCGCCGGGGCGAGAATGCAGACGGAAAGAAGCGACAGGAGAGCGGAACGGCGCGATACACGAAACATGGGCGGCCTCCCAAGGAAGACCGCACGCTATCGCATCGCGCCGTCGCGGCGGATCAACAGGCGGTGACCGGCAGGTTACTCCGCCGCGATCGCCCGCTCGACGAACATCTTCTTGTCGAACTCCTCGGCAACCTTGCCGTCATTGGCGAGCTGCTCGGAGACGTCGATCTTGGCGTATTCCATCACACCCATCTCGCCGAACGCCTTCTGCACCCGGGGGCCCCACAGGCCGATATCCTTGACCGTGGGCACGACGCGGCTGAACAGCCGGCCGCGGAAGGAGTTCATTTGCTTGGAATTGTAGTGGATGTCGTCTAGCACCTTGGCAGGAAGGCCGAGCCGCTCCCACACTTCCGACTGGTTGAAGCGATCGCGCATGAAATAAAGCGCCTCGACCACGAACTCCTCGCGCTCGTCGCGCTCGGCATCCGACAGATGCGGATAGTACTCGCGCAGCGCCAGCCGGCCGAACGATACGTGGCGCGCCTCGTCCTGCATGACATAGGCGTTGACCGCGCCGGCCAGCGTGTTGCCCGACTTGTCGCGGATCGATTGGAAGGCGGCGAGCGCCAGGCCTTCGATCAGCACCTGCATGCCGAGATAGGTCATGTCCCAGCGACGATCCGTCAGGGTCTGCTCGAGAAGCTTCTGCAGCGCCTTGTTGATCGGATAGGCGAGCTGGAACTTCTCGTGCAGCAGGCGCTTGTAGGCTTCGACGTGACGGGCCTCGTCCATCACCTGCGTGGCAGCGTAGAATTTGGCATTCATGTCGGGCACGGTGCCGACGATTTTGGCGGTGGCGATCAGCGCACCTTGCTCGCCGTGCATGAACTGCGAGATCGAATTGGCCTGGAGATGGTGGCGTAGCCAGCTCTTCTCCTTGTCGGTCATCTTCTCCCAGTACTCGGTGCCGTAGATCGAGATGGCCTCGTCCTTGAGCTCCATCGGATTGTCCGGGTTCAGCTCCATCGACCAGTCGAGCCGCGTGCTGGCGTCCCACTGCTGCTGCTTGCCCTTCTCGTAGAGGGTCAGCAGCTCGGCCGAGCCGTCCTCGTACTCCCAGTTGAACTGCAGCTCCGTGGCACCGTCGAACTTCCACTGAGTTACGTCGACAGGCAGGGAATAGATCCGTTGCGTGCTCATGGCGCTGCCCCTCCCGGGCTCATTCGGGTTCTCGTTACGAGAAAGATGACGCTCGTCTCATCTTCTGGCAAGTCCCCTTTGAGTCAGGGGAAATCGGACCGCATCAGGGCTGGAGCCTGTAGCCGCCGCGATCGGTGATCAGGATGGCGGCGCTGGCAGGGTCCTGCTCGATCTTCTGCCGCAGACGATAAATATGGGTTTCCAGCGTGTGGGTCGTGACGCCGGCGTTGTAGCCCCAGACCTCGTTCAGCAGCACGTCGCGCGCCACCGGCCGGTCACCGGCCCGGAACAGGTACTTCAGGATTGAGGCTTCCTTGTCGGTGAGGCGTACCTTCTTCTTGCCGGCCTTCTCCATCAGCACCTTGGCCGCTGGGTGGAATTCATAGGGGCCGATGGTCATCACCGCATCTTCGCTGCGCTCGTGCTGGCGCAGATGAGCGCGCAGCCGGGCCAGCAGCACGTTGATGCGAAACGGCTTGGTCACATAGTCGTTGGCGCCCGATTCCAGGCCGAGGATCGTGTCGGCGTCGCTGTCAGCGGCGGTCAGCATGATCACCGGCGCCCGCACGCCCTGGCGACGCATCAGCTTGCAGAGCTCGCGCCCGTCCATGTCGGGCAGGCCGACATCGAGCAGGATGGCGTCGAAATGCGCGAGCTTGGCCTTTTCCAGCCCCTCGGCAGCCGTGCCGACCTGGATGGTCGTGAAGCCGTCATAGAGATCGAGCTGCTCCGCCAGGACGGAACGCAACGACTGGTCGTCGTCGACCAGGAGGATTTTCTTGCCGCGATTGTTTACGGACATGCCTCTGCCACCTGCAGCCGATCCCAGATTCACTCTATCCGGTACGATTTGGACACAAAAGCGGCTCACTTCAGTAAAATCGCCCGACCATGGTAGAGAAAGACATGACTCCCGGTTCCGTTCACTCCCGCACTGCTTCCGCCGTCGCCGCAGTCGAGCGCGCCATGGCCGAGCTGCGCCGCGGCGGCATCGTCGTGTTGCGCGGCGCCGACGGCAGCGGTGGCCTGGTCATTGCGGCCGAATCCTGCGGCCCGCGCGCCCTGCAGCGCCTGCAGGGCCTGGCCCAGAGCGCGCCGGTGCTGGTGACCACGCGACGGCGCGCCGAGGCGATCGGCATGGAGATCCCCCCGCATATCGCCGGCAGCATGGGCGAGACCAACAAGCCGATCACCCTGGACCTGCCCCAAGGCGTTCCGGTCGACGTCATCCTGCGGCCGCACGAAGCCGAAGGGGCCGGCCGCCATGTCGCACTGCGCCATCTGTCGCGACCGGTGGCCAGCCATGCGCCGCAGATCGCCCAGGCCGCGATCGAACTCTCCAAGCTGGCGCGCCTTCTGCCCGCGGTGGTGCTGGGCCCGCTCAGCAGCGATCCCGGCAACAATCGGCGCGACTGGTCGCGTGAGCAGGACCTCATCTACGTCGATACCGCCGATGTCACCTCCTATGACGAGACGGCGTCGCGCAACCTGCAGCAGGTCGCGCAGGCGCACGTGCCGCTGGAAGGTGCGGAGAATGCCCGCATCCTGGCCTGGCGTCCGAGCGACGGCGGCAAGGAGCATCTCGCCATCGTGGTGGGCGAAATCGATCCGACGGAGCCGGTGCTGATCCGTCTCCATTCCGAGTGTTTCACCGGCGATCTGCTGGGCTCGCTGCGCTGCGATTGCGGCGTGCAGCTGCGCGGCGCCATCGCCCAGATCGCCCAGCAGGGTTCGGGAGTGCTGCTCTATCTCGCCCAGGAGGGGCGCGGCATCGGCCTGGTCAACAAGCTGCGCGCCTACGAATTGCAGGATGACGGCTTCGACACGATCGACGCCAACGAACAGCTCGGCTTCGACGCCGACGAGCGCATCTATGCGCCGGCTGCCACCATGCTGACCCGCATGGGCATCAAGCGCGTGCGGCTGATGACCAACAACCCGGAGAAGATTGCGCAGCTCGAGCGTTACGGCGTCGAGGTTGTAGAACGCGTACAGCATTCCTTCCCGTCGAACGGCCATAACGAGAATTATCTGCGGACCAAGGCAGAAAGGGCAGGCCACCTGCTCTAGGCAAAAAAGACGACTGGAGGGAACGCCAATGACCAAGCTCAATCGCCGCGCTTTTGCGGCCGGAAGCGCTGCGCTCGTCTTCGCCCCGGCGATCGTGCGCGCCCAGAAGAAATACGACCCGGGCGCCAGCGACACCGAGATCAGGCTCGGTCACACCAATCCCTACAGTGGCCCGCTCTCGGCCTACGGAGTGATCGGCAAAGCCGAGACCGCCTATTGGCAGGCGGTCAACGACAAGGGCGGCATCAACGGCCGCAAGGTGAACTTCATCACCTACGACGACGGCTATTCGCCGCCCAAGACCGTCGAGATGGTGCGCAAGCTGGTCGAGGACGACAAGGTCCTGGCGATCTTCCAGCTGCTGGGAACGCCGACCAACACGGTCGTTCACAAATATCTGAACCAGAAGAAGGTGCCGCAGCTCTTCGTGGCGACCGGTGCCTCCAAGTGGGGCGACCCCAAGAACTTCCCCTGGACCATGGGCTGGCAGCCCGACTACGCGACCGAGGGCGGCATCTATGCCAAGCACATCCTCGCCCAGCACAAGGGCGAGAAGATCGCCGTCCTCTGGCAGAACGACGATTCGGGAAAGGACTATGTCGCGGGCTTCATGAAGGGCCTGGGCAAGGACAACGAGAAGATGGTGGTGGCCTCGGTGAGCTACGAAGTCACCGATCCCACGGTCGACAGCCAGATCATCCAGCTCAAGAACTCAGGCGCCACGGTGTTTTTCAACGACGCGGCGCCCAAGGCCGCCGCGCAGGCCATCCGCAAGGTCGCCGACCTCGGCTGGAAGCCGGCACACTATCTCACCAACGTCTCGGCCTCGGTCACCTCGGTCCTGAAGCCCGCCGGCTTCGATGCCAGCCAGGGCATCATCACGGCGGCCTATCTCAAGGACCCGACCGATCCGCAATGGGCCACCGCGCCCGATTTCATCGAATGGAAGGCCTGGATGGCCAAGTACCATCCGACCGCCAATCCGTCGGACTCGTTCAACGCCTACGCCTATGCCGTCTGCGCCACCATGCACGACTGCCTGAAGCGCTGCGGCGATGAGCTGACGCGCGAAAACCTGATGAAGCAGGCGGCCAGCATGAAACGGCTCGTCGTGCCGATGCTGCTGCCTGGCATCACCATCAACACCAGCGCTACCGACTACTATCCCATCCAGGCGGTGCGCCTGCAGCGCTTCAAGGGCGAGACCTGGGACCTGTTCGGCGATGTGTTGAGCAACGAAAGCGCCTGAGTCCGACCGTCGGGCGTGCCCCGAAGACGGGGCGTGCGTCAGACTGACGCGCATCCCGACAATTGCCGGGCGAAACGGGCCCGGGAGATGCTTAGTTCGGTCGATGACTGAGCCTCGCATCCACACCCGATGCCCTTTCGCCTGACTCGTCGCGCCTGGATGACCGGCGCCGGCGCAGCGGCCCTCGCGGCCACTGCCTACGGCGCCGCGTCGACAACAACCCGAACCCGGTCGGCGGTGCCGCGCGGCGCGGCGGCATTCCCGGATGGTTTTCGCTGGGGCACCGCGACGTCGGCCTATCAGGTCGAAGGAGCGGCCACGGAAGACGGCCGCGGGCCGTCGATCTGGGACACCTTCGCCCGACAGCCCGGCCGCATTCGCGACGGCTCGACCGGCGAGACCAGCGTCGACCACTATCATCGCTACAAGGAAGACGTCGCCCTGATGAAGTGGATGGGCGCGCAGGCCTATCGCTTCTCGATCGCCTGGCCGCGCGTCTTCCCCGAGGGCCGTGGCAAGCCGAACCCGAAGGGCCTCGATTTCTACGATCGCCTGGTCGACGAGCTGCTTGCCGCCGGCATCGAACCCTACGCGACACTGTACCATTGGGATCTGCCGCAGGCGCTGCAGGATCGCGGCGGCTGGGAGGCTCGCGACACCGCCGAAGCTTTCGGCGACTACGCGTCCTACATCGCGGGCAAGCTGACCGACCGCGTGAAGCAGGTCTTCACAATCAACGAGATGCTGAGTTTCGTCGAGCACGGCCACGCCAGCGGTATCTTCGCCCCGGGCCTCAAGCTCGATCGCGCGCGCCTCAACCAGGTTCGCCATCACGCGGTGCTGGCACACGGGCTTGCAGTCCAAGCCATCCGCGCCTCCGGCCGGCGCGGCACCAGGGTCGGTCCGGCCGAGAACATCGCCGCCGCCTTGCCCGCCATCGAAACGGTCGAGAACATCCGCGCCGCCGAGCTTGCGACGCGCGAGCTGAACGCGCCCTATCTCACGGTGATGCTGGAGGGCCGCTACACCGACGCCTATCTCGCCAATGCCGGTGCTGATGCGCCGCGCTTCACGCCGCAGGACCTGAAAACCATCTCGAGCGAGGTCGATTTCGTCGGCCTCAACGTCTACGCGCCCAGCAAATACGTCCTGGCCAGCGAAGCCGCCCCCGGCTTCACCGAAGTGCCGCTACAGGCCTCGCATCCGCACATGGCCTCGCCGTGGCTGACTCTGGGCCCCGAGGCGCTCTACTGGGCGCCGCGCCTCGCCGCCAGCCTTTGGAAGGTGAAGGAGATCTTCATCACCGAGAACGGCGCGTCAGCCGCCGACGAGCCGGCCGCCGACGGCACGGTCTACGACGTCGACCGCGTGATGTATCTGCGCAATTGCCTGATGCATCTGCAGCGCGCGACCGCCGAAGGCGTGCCGGTACGCGGCTATTTCCTGTGGAGCCTGCTCGACAATTTCGAATGGGCGGACGGCTATGCGACGCGTTTCGGCGTGGTCCATGTCGACTACGCCACGCAGAAGCGGACCCCCAAGCTCAGCGCCTCGTTCTACCGCGAAGTGATCGCCCGCAACGCCCCGGCCTGAGAGCCGGGAAGATCAGATTCGCCGCGGGACCGTGGCGCCGCTCAACAGGGCGTCCATCATCAGCCGCCGCGAATTCTCGAGATGCCGGCGCGCGACACGCTCGGCCGCCGCCCCATCGCCTCGGTCCAGCGCCTCGATCAGGTCGCGATGATCGCCGCCGATCGACTTTACACGTTCGATGATGAAGGTGAGCAGATGCATGGTCCGCTGGCTCTCCTCGAGCAGCGCCGCCACGATTTGAGTGAGCCGTTCGTTGCCGGCCGCCCGGGTGATCTCGATATGGAAGGCGTTGTTCACCTCGATCCAGCGGCGTTCGCTGCGGCGGTCGCCGGCCCGGATCCCGGCAGTGATGCGGTCCTGCAGCTGGTTCAGCAGGGCGATGTCGGCCCGGCCGGCCGCCTGCCGCGCCGCCGCCGGCTCCAGGATCAGGCGCACGCCGAAGACCTCGTTGAGCGATTCGATGGAAATCGGCGCCACCGTATGGCCCTGGCGCGGCCGGGCGATCACCAGCCGCTCACGCGACAAGGCCGCCAGCGCCCAGCGAACCGGCGCCTTGCCCACGCCGTACAGCTCGGCGAGCTGGCTTTCGCTGCAGGACTCGCCCGGCACGAAGACGCAACCGACGATGTCCCGCCGGATCCGCCGGTAGATTTCCTCGCCGAGCGAACTGGTCGCGGCGGTCACCTTGCGCTTGCCGCGCGGTCTCGACGCCATAGACACCATCCTTGCGCGGAAATCTCGCCTTGAGGAACGACCAGCCCGTGACATGTCACAGGCCGGCACATCCATCAACTATAATGCCAATTACGTAACTGTCTCCGATCGGCGAAAGGCGCGCTGCCAACCCTTTCCTTGACACGTGACATGTCACGATGCTTTCGTTCGCGGCACGCATCTTCTGGAGCGAAACGGTGACGCCGTCATGCAAGGATCCTGCCGACGGATATCACTCTCGCCTGGAAACGAGAATTTGGGCATTCATTCTACGAACGTGGCGAAGGTTGGAAAACGTTTCCTCTCATGAGCCAAACGACCGGGAATATAAAAAAACCTGACGTGATCGGCGTGCCAAGATGCGCCACATCAGTCGGCGAAAGGGGTTCTGCATGACATTGCCAGCGGCGACGCTCGATCACGTGGTCATCAATGCGCGCGACGACATGGATCGCGCAGCCGACATCTACCGCCGGCTGGGCTTCACTCTCACCGAGCGCGGTTACCATTCGCTGGGGTCGACGAACCATCTCGCGATGTTCGGCACGGACTATCTCGAGTTGATCGCGGTGCCCAAGGGGGCCACCAGCGGCCGCCTCGACCTGCTCGACTTCTCCTATGGCCTGAACGGCCTGGTCTTCGGTTCCGAGGATTCCGCCATCACCTACGGCGCGCTCGCCAAGGCCGGCGTGCCGGTCGAGCCGCCGGTCGAGTTCACGCGCCCCGTCAAGGTCGACGGCGCCATGCGCGACGCACGCTTCCGCACGGTGCGCATGAAGGCGGGCGTCGTGCCCTACGGCCGCGTCTACTATTGCCATCACTTCACCCGCGACCTGGTCTGGCGCGACGAATGGCGCCACCACGCCAACGGTACGGTGGCGATCGCGCGTGCCCTGATCGTCGAAGCCGACCCGGCAGCAGGCGCCAAGCTCTACGCCGACATGTTCGGAACGGAGATGGTGCGCGACATCGAGGGCGGCAAGACGGTCGTCGTCGGCAATTCGCGCTTCGACATCGTGACCGAAAGCCGCCTCAAGGCGGAATTCGGCGATGCGGTTCCCGAGTCCGACGGCCGCAAGGCCTACATGGCCGGCCTCACCTTCCGCACGACGTCGGTAACCAAAGCGGCACGTGCCTTGCAGGAAGGAAAGATCGGCGGCGTCACCGAGAAAGCGGGCCGGCTCGTCGTACCGGCGAAGCAGGCGCTGAATGCCGTGCTGGAATTCATCGAATAGCCGGAAAGCACGGTCAAAGAAACCGCGCCGGGGCCGTTGAAAAGGTCGACCGGCGACGGCCGAGAAGGGGCTCATGGAATACTACGACTGCTTCGCGGCGAGCTATGCCAATGCGCGCGCGAAATTCCTGAAGGCGGCGACGGCGGCGAAAGGCGACGTCCGCTCCTACATCCATCCCGCGAAGAAAGCGCCGGACGGCGGACCGCTGGCGATCGACGTGGCCTGCTTCGGCGATCGCAAGGCGCCGCGCCAAGCCCTGTTCGTGAGCGGCACGCACGGCCAGGAGGGCTTCTCCGGCTCGGCCGTGCAGATCGGTTGGCTGAAGCAGGGCGGCGCCGAGCGCCTGCCCGACGGTGTCGGCGTCGTGCTGGTGCACGGCCTCAACCCCTACGGCTTCGCCCACTTCACGCGCACGACCGAGAACAACGTCGATCTCAACCGCAACTTCGTCGATCGCGATGCCGGGACCACGCCCGACAATTCCCACTACGAGACGCTGCATGACGGCTTGCTGATCCGCGATTGGACCGATGCCGAGAATGCCAGGGTCAACGGTGTCCTCGAAGGATTCGCCAAGGCCCACGGCCAGGACACGCTGTTCGACACCCTGGCGCGCGGCCAGTACCGGCACCAGGACGGGTTGATGTTCGGCGGCAAGGACCGTGAATGGTCCAACCGCACCTTGGAAACCATCGTCCAGGAGACGCTGCCGGCCGCCGAGCGCGTGGCCTTCATCGACTGGCACACCGGCATCGGCGAGTACGGCAAGCCGTTCTTCCTCTGCTTCAACGAGGCCGACGGTCCGTTGTTCGCCCGCGCCTGCGACTGGTGGGGCAAGGAGAATGTCGACGGCGTGCGCCCGCACGGTATGGCGCGGCCGAACTATACCGGGCTCGTCTTCCACGGCGTGCAGCGCTTCCTCGGCAATCGCCCGATGTGCGGCGCCGTGATCGAATTCGGCACGCGCGGCGTCAACATGCGCCGCGTGCTGCGGCTCGACCAGTGGCTGCGCCGCCAGCACGGCCTGGACCCCGACACGCGCGCCACCCTGCAGGCCGACATGATGGATGCCTTCTGCCCGTTCGACGGTCAGTGGCGCCAGGACACGCTCGATACCGGCCTCGAACTCACCGACCAAGCGATTGCAGGACTTGCCACATGGTAACGATCAAGTGGGACAATCAGGGTGACGCGATTTCGCGCGACGTGCCGCCGGGCGGCGTGGCGCTGATCGACGCAGGCGGCAATGGCACGGATCGCATCTATAGCTATGCCGACCTGCTGCGGTTGAGCGGTGCCGTCGCCCGCGGGCTCCTGAAGCGCGGACTGCAGCGCGGCGACCGCGTGGCCATCCTGTCGGCCAACCGCGCCGAGTTCCTGTTCACCTTCCTCGGCACCATGCAGGCGGGCCTGGTCTCGGTGCCGGTGAACTACAAGCTGCCGGCCGAGACCGTGGCCTACATCGTGGGCGACTGCGACGCCAAGCTGGTGATCGGCGACGACCAGCGCTTGGCCCTTGCACCGGACAGCGTCCCCAAGATTTCGTTCGACCGGGATTTCGCCGACCTTCTGGACGAAGGCCCCTTCACGCCGCTGGCGATGAAAGGCGAGGAGCCGGCAATGTTCCTCTACACCTCGGGCTCGACCGGCCGTCCCAAGGGCGTGGTGCTGTCGCATTACTCGCACCTCTGGGCGATCAGCCAGCGCCAGCGGCGCGACGGCGCGTTCGGCCAGCGCGCCATCGTGGCGGCGCCGCTCTATCACATGAATGGCCTCGCCATGTGCCAGACCACCTTCTCCCACGGCGACACCGTGGTCCTGCTGCCGCAGTTCACCACCAAGGGCTACATCGAGGCGGCCGCCACGCATCGCGTCGCCTTCCTCACCTCGGTGCCGACCATGATCGCCATGATGCTGCGCGAGCGCGAGCTGCTGGCGAAGAACGACCTGTCGGCCGTCGAGGCCGTCCGCATGGGCTCCGCACCGATCACGCAATCGCTGATCGACCAGGTCCGCAAGGTTTTCCCCACGGCCCAGATCAGCAACGGCTACGGCACCACCGAGGCCGGTCCCGTCGTTTTCGGCCCGCATCCCGACGGCATCCCGCAGCCCGAACTCTCGACCGGCTATCCCCACCCCGCCGTCCAGCTCCGCCTGGTGCGCGACGGCAAGGAAGTGAACGACGAAGGCGTGCTCGAGATGAAGTGCGGCGCCCTGATGACGCACTATCACAAGCTGCCCGACGTCACGGCCAAGGCGATGACGCCGGACGGCTACTACCGTACCGGCGACGTCTTCCGCCGCGACGAGAACGGCTTCTTCTTCTTCGTCGGCCGCGCCGACGACATGTTCGTCTGCGGCGGCGAGAACATCTATCCGGGCGAGGTCGAGAAGATGCTGGAGCGTCATCCCGGTATCCATCAGGCCGCGGTGCTCCCGATTCCCGACGAGCTCAAGGGCCACAAGCCGATCGCTTTCGTCGTCAGGACACCCGACGCCGCACTCGACGAACAGGCCGTGAAGACCTACGCGCTGGCCAATGCACCGGCCTACCAGCATCCGCGGCGCGTGATCTTCGTCGAAGAGATGCCACTTGCCGGCACCAACAAAATCGACAAGCGCGCGCTCGCCCGACAGATCCCAACTGGAGAGATATGAAATGAAAGCAGCAGTTGTCCGTGAGCATGGCGGGCCGGACCGCCTGGTCTACGAGACCAGCTTCCCCGACCCCACGCCGGGCGAAGGCGATGTGATCGTCGCCGTCAAGGCGTCGTCCCTCAACTACCACGACGTCTTCACCCGCCGCGGCATGCCCGGCATCAAGGTGCCGATGCCGGCGATCATGGGCCTCGATGTGGCCGGCGAGATCGCCGAAGTGGGCCCCGGTGTCACCGGCTGGAAGAAGGGCGACCGCGTGCTGGTCGATCCGATCAACCGGGTCGAAGGCGGCCTGATGGGCGAGACGGTGCATGGCGGCCTGGCCGAACTCTGCCGGGCGCGCGCCCACCAGCTCATCCGGATTCCCGACGGCGTCAGCTTCTCCGATGCGGCGGCACTGCCCGTCGCCTACGGCACGGCACTGCGCATGATGGTGACCAACGGCCATGTCGCCAAGGGCGAGAAGGTGTTGATCCTGGGCGCCTCCGGCGGTGTCGGCGTCTGCTGCCTGCAGCTCGCCAAGCTTGCCGGCGCCGAGGTCATCGCCTGCGCCGGCACCGACGCCAAGGCCAAGCGTCTCACCGAACTCGGCGCCGACAAGACGATCAACTACATCGAAAAGGATTTCATGAAGGAAGTCTTCGCGATGTACGGCAAGCCCACGCGCCGCGGTTCGGGCACCGACCAGGGCGTCGACGTGGTGGTAAACTACACCGGCGGCGACACCTGGGTGAATTCGCTCAAGTGCCTGAAAGTCGGCGGCCGCCTGCTGACCTGCGGCGCCACGGCCGGCTACGCGCCTACCGAAGACATCCGCTTCATCTGGACCTTCGAACTGAAGGTGCTGGGGTCCAACGGCTGGGTCCGCTCGGACATCGAGAAGCTTCTCGAGCTGGTGCAGAGCGGCAAGCTCAAGGTGCTGGTCGACAAGATCTTCCCGCTCGCCGAGGCCCGCGAGGCGCTGCGCGTCATCGAGGACCGCGAGGTGTTTGGCAAGATCGTGGTGGCCCCATGAGCAAGGACAACAACGAGAAGCTGCAACCGCTCACCGCCCAGGAAATGCAGGCGCAGCTCGACCGCTCGCCCTTCATCGCCTTCCTCGGCCTCAAGGTGACGGCAACCGATCCGGCGCACGAGGAAGTCACCATGACCTGCACGATGAAGCCGGAGTTCGAGCGCGGCGCCGGCACCGGCCAATGGCATGGCGGGCCGATCGCGGCGATCATCGACACGGTCGGCGACTATGCGCTGGTGATGGCGCTGCGCCGCGGCCTGCCGACGATCAATTTCCGTGTCGATTATCTGCGGCCTGCGATCAAGACCGCGCTCACCACGACGGCGCGGGTGCGCCGCGCCGGCAAGAGCGTCGGCGTGGTCGATGTCGACGTCTACAACGACCAGAAGGCGTTGGTGGCCGTGGGCCGCGCGACCTACTCGACGTTGCCGGCCTAGCACCGCCTTCTATGCCTCCCCCGCACGACGGGGGAGGTGTCCGGGGGCGGCCCATGGTCGGCAGGTACAAAGATTGCTTCGTCATCGGACGAAGAAACGTGAAAGACAACGCGGAAAACACCGCGGGCGACAACGGGGACGGCTTGGGGAAGCGGAGGGGTTCGTGAGCAGCAACGATTACATTACACGGCGCATTTTCAGTGTCGGCGCCATGGCAACCGGCCTGGCCGCGGTCACGCCGGCCTTGGCACAAACGTCACCCGCACCAGCGACGCCCTCACAAGCGACGCCGAGGCGCGGCGGCACGTTGGTGGCGACCTGGGGCGGCGGCGAGCCGCAGGCCTGCTACGTGCCGGCGGGCGGCGGGTCCAGCCCGACCTTCTCCTCGTCGAAGCTCTTCGAGCGCCTGGCCAACCGCAACATGGACGGCGCCTTCGAAGGGGCCCTGGCGGAAAGCTGGAAGCCGTCGGCCGACTTCAAGTCCTACACGATCAAGATCCGCAAGGGCGTGAAATTCCACGACGGCAAGGACATGACCGTCGACGACGTCGTCTATTCGATCGGCGAGATCTGGAAGAAGTACGCCGCGGCGTCGGCGATGACCGACTTCGTGAGCGTCGAAGCACCTGACGCCGACACCGTGGTGATGACCTACTCCAAGCCGACGCCGGAATTCTTCTTCGCGTCGACCTTGTCGGCCAACGTCAACTACATCGTGCCCAAGCACGTCTATGCCGGCAGCGACCCCATCACCAATCCGGCGAACAACGCACCGATCGGCACCGGACCGTGGAAGTTCAAGGAATGGGTGCGCGGCAGCCACTTCGAGTACGTCAAGAACGAGAATTACTGGCAGAAGGACCTGCCCTATCTCGACCGCCTGATCATCCGCTACGTGCGCGACCCGGCCGGCCGGGCCGCGGCCATGGAAGCGGGCGACATCCATATCGGCGTCTTCAATCCGATCGCCCCGCCCGACATCAAGCGCCTGACCGCCACGGGCAAGTTCGTCGCGACACCCAAGGGCTACGAAGAAGCTGTGTGGTCGACCACGCTGGAGTGCAACATGCGCAACCCGGTCTTCGCCAAGCGCGAGGTCCGGCAGGCGATCTTCCACGCCATCAACCGCGAATTCATCGCCAAGACCGTCTACTACGGCTACGCGCGGCCGGGCACGAGCCCGATCTATTCGCCGAACAAGGAATTCTTCACGGCCGATACCTACCGGACCGGCTTCGATCCGAAGAAGGCGGCCGCACTCCTCGACGCGGCAGGACTCCCGAAGAAGCCCGACGGCAAGCGCTTCACCGTGAATCTGCTGGCAGCAGGCTGGTTCCCCGAGAACGGCAAGGTTGGCGCCTACGTCAAGCAGGCACTCGAGGATGTCGGCGTCGGCGTCACGCTTTCGGTGCCCGACCGCCCGACCTCAATCAAGCGCATCTACACCGACTACGACTTCGACCTGGCGATCTCCAACCAAGCCAACCCGTCGGAGCCGATTCCGACGACGACCCAGTATTTCACCACTGACGGCATCAAGAAGGGCGTGCCCTTCCGCAATGCCAACGGCTACTCCAACCCCGATCTCGATGCCCTGGTCGACAAGATCAAGGTCGAGACCGACCCTGCCAAGCGCAAGGCTCTGGTGGTCGAGTTCCAGAAGATCACCACCCAGGAGGCGTCGCTGCTGCCGCTGACCGAGCTGGAATCGATCACGGTCGCCAGCACCAAGGTGCAGAACCACTCCAACGATCCGAACTATCTCGCAGCCGGCTGGGCGGACATATGGCTGGCGAGCTGAAGGAGGCGGGCTCGACCGCCACTCCTACCGTTCCTCCCGCGCCTGCCGCCGTCTTCCACCCTTCGGCCGCCCTTCCTCGCTCGGCGCCGGCCCGGGTGAAGGGCGGTTCCTCCCGCCGGGTGGCGGCGCTCAAGCTCCTGCGGCGACGGCTGATCCAGGCCGTGCCGCTGATGCTGGGTGTCGTGGTCATCAATTTCGGCCTGATCCAGCTCGCGCCCGGCAGCTTCCTCGAGCTGATGACGGCCGAGAACCAGGTGAGCGATCCCGCCACCATCGAGCTTCTGCGCAAGACGTACGGGCTCGAGGACCCGGTCTGGATGCAGCTCCTGAAATACATCTGGGCGCTGCTGCAGTTCGATTTCGGCTTCTCCTACCGGCAGAACATGCCGGTGATCCAGGCGATCTGGATGCATCTGCCGGCGACCCTGCTGCTGATGGTGTCGAGCATCACGCTTGCCGTATCGGTCGGCGTCGCGGCCGGTGTGGTGGCCTCAATGAAGGTCCGCACCTTCTGGGACAGCCTGGTCTCGGTCGCGGCCATGTTCTTCTACGCCGCACCGAGCTTCTGGCTCGGCATCATGCTGATCGTGCTGTTCGCCGTGAAACTCGGCTGGCTGCCGGTCGGCGGCATGATGAAGATCGGCGGTGGCGGCGGGGTGCTCGACATCCTGCACCACCTCATCCTGCCGACTTTGGCGCTCGGCCTGTTCTATGCCGCGACCTACACCCGCGTCATGCGCTCCTCGATGCTGGAGGTGGCGCAGGCCGACTTCGTGCGCACCGCGCGCGCCAAGGGGCTGAGCCGCAACAAGGTCACGATCAACCACGTGCTGCGCAACGCACTGCTGCCCGTCGTCACCATCCTCGGCGTCCAGATGGGCACCGTGCTGGCCGGCAGCGTGGTGATCGAGAGCGTGTTCAGCTGGCCGGGAATCGGTTCGCTGCTGTTCGACAGCGTGAGCTCGCGCAACTATCCCGTGGTGCTCGGCATCATGGTGCTGGGCTCGCTGGTCGTCATCGCCGCCAACATCACCGTCGACCTCGTCTATATGTGGCTCGACCCGCGCATCGAGATCCGCTGATGGCAAGCTTCGCCTCCTCGCGCTTCGAGTTCCTCGGCCGCTTCGCACGCAATCGCGGCGCACTGGCCGGTGCCGGCCTGATCCTGGTGGTCGCCCTGATGGCTGTCTTCGCCTCGATCCTCTATCCCGGCGATCCGCTGCGCATCGTCGGCATGCCGGAACTGTGGCCGGGCGAGGATCCCGAGTTTCCGCTGGGCACCGATTCGCTCGGCCGCGACATCCTCGCCATGATCGTGCATGGGGCGCGGGCGACCCTGCTGATCGGGCTGTTCGCCTCGGCCGTCGCCACCTTCATCGGCGTCGGCGTGGGCGCCACGGCGGGTTACTTCGGCGGCTGGGTCGACGAGATCGTCATGCGACTCGCCGAGCTGTTCCAGACCATTCCCAACCTGATCTTCGTGCTCACCATCGTGGTGATCCTGGGCTCGACCCTCGACAACATCGTCATCGCCATCGGCGTGGTGAGCTGGACGCCGATCGCGCGCATGACGCGAGCGGAGTTCCTGGCGCTGCGCGACCGCGAGTTCGTGCAGGCCTGCCGCTCCATGGGTATGGGCGACTTCAAGATCATCGTGACCGAGATCCTGCCGAACGCCCTGCCGCCGGTCATCGTGCTGTCCTCGCTGGTCGTGGCCGGCGCCATCCTGTTCGAATCGGCGGTTTCCTTCCTCGGCCTCGGCGATCCCAACGTCGCGAGCTGGGGCAGGCTGGTCGGCGACGGCCGGCAGCTCATCCGCAGCTCCTGGTACATCTGCGCCATTCCCGGCGTCGCCATCATGCTCACCGTGCTCTGCCTCAACCTGGTCGGCGACGGGCTGAACGATGCGCTGAACCCCAAGCTCAGGGATCGCTGAGCCATGTCGCACGCGCGCATTGCACCGGACCGCGGGCCTCCAGGCCCGCTCTTGAAGGCGGGCCTGGAGGCCCGCGGTCCGAAGATTGCCGCTCCTCTTGAAGTGCGCGATCTGCGCACCACGCTCTTCACGCGCCGCGGCGAGATGAAGGCCGTCGACGGGCTGAGCCTCACCGTCGGCGCCGGCGAGACCGTGGCCCTGGTCGGCGAATCCGGCTGCGGCAAGTCCCTGTCGGCGCTGTCGATCATGCGCCTGCTGCCCGACCCACCGGCCCGCATCGTCGGCGGCGAAGTGCGGCTGAACGGGCGCGACATCGTCGCCTTGTCCGAAGACGACATGCTCGATGTCCGGGGCAAGGAGATCGGCATGATCTTCCAGGACCCGATGAGCTCGCTGAACCCGGTCGCCACGGTCGAAAAGCAGATCGTCGAGGTACTGACGGCCCATGCCGACCTCAGCCGCAGCGCGGCGCGCGCCCGGGCCCTCGAACTGCTCGAATTGGTCGGCATGCCCGACGCCGCCCGCCGGCTCGACGCCTATCCGCACCAGCTCTCCGGCGGCATGTGCCAGCGGGTCGTGATCGCCATGGCGATCGCCTGCAGCCCGTCGGTGCTGATCGCCGACGAACCGACCACGGCGCTCGACGTCACGGTGCAGGCGCAGGTGCTGGCGCTGCTGAAGAAGCTGCAGGCCGATGCCGGCATGGCGATGATCTTCATCACCCACGATCTCGGCGTGGTGGCGGAGACGGCCGACAGGGTCGTGGTGATGTATGCCGGCCGCAAGGTCGAGGAAGCGACCGTCGACGACCTCTTCGAGGCACCCCTGCATCCCTACACGGTCGGGCTGATCGGCGCGACGCCGACTCCGGGCGCGGAACGTGCCGAACGCCTGGCCGATATCCCCGGCATGGTGCCGCCGCTCAATGCCCTGCCCCAAGGCTGTGCCTTCGCCCCACGCTGCAAGCGCGTGATGGAGCGGTGCCTCGGTGAACGGCCGGCATTGCGGGAAACCGCCCCCGGCCGGCTGGTCGCCTGTTTCGCCGTCGAAGGGGGCTGAGCGTCATGTCACCTTCAACGTCACCTTCCGGATCGTCCTCGGCGTCGCTTCTGTCTTTGCGCGACGTCCATGTCCGCTTCAACACCGCCGCCGGCGTGGTCCGCGCCGTGAGCGGCGTCAGCCTCGATCTCGCGGTCGGCGAGACCCTGGGGCTGGTGGGCGAGTCGGGCTGCGGCAAGTCCACCTTGGGCAAGGCGATCATGAAGCTCGTTCCCGCCGCGGCCGGCGAGATCCGCGTCGAGGGGATCGACATCGCGCCGCTGGGACGCGCCGAGCTCACCGACATGCGCCGCAAGGTGCAGATGATCTTCCAGGACCCCTACGGCTCGCTCAATCCGCGGTCGACCGTGGGGCGCTCCGTGGCCCAGCCCATGGTGCTGGCCGGTTGGAAGCCGGACGCCATAGCCGCGCGGCTGGAGACGCTGCTCGGCTGGGTCGGCTTGCCGTCGGAGGCCAAGCAGCGCTTCCCGCACGAATTCTCCGGCGGCCAGCGGCAGCGAATCGGCATTGCTCGGGCGCTGGCCCTCGGCCCCAAGCTGATCATCTGCGACGAGCCGGTCTCCGCCCTCGACGTCTCAGTGCGCGCCCAGGTGATCAACCTGCTCGAGGACCTGAAGACCGAGTTCGGCGTCTCCTATCTCTTCATCAGCCATGATCTCAGCGTGGTCGAGCATATCGCCGACCGCGTGGCGGTGATGTATCTCGGCACCCTGGTCGAGGTCGGCGGCCGCGACCAGATCTGGCGCACCCCGCAGCATCCCTACACCAAGGCGCTGCTGGCGGCCGCGCCGATCGCCAATCCCAAGATCGCGCGGATGCGCCAGCGCACGGTCCTGCAAGGCGAGCTGCCGAGCCCGCTCAATCCGCCGGCCGGCTGCCCGTTTCATTCGCGCTGCCCGATCGCCCAGGATCGCTGTAGGTCCGAGCGGCCGGAACTGAGGCCTGTGAGCAACGGTGCGCAGGCGGCGTGCCATTTCGTCTGACAGCTCTATATGATCGGCGCATGAAACGACGCGCCCTGTCGGCCGGCCTTGCCGCGCTCCTGCTCTCCCCCCTCGCGGCTACGGCACAAACGATGGAGTTCGCCTGCCCCGATCCGGGCACGACCTTCACCTACGACAGCGGCGTCAAGGTCGTGGCGCGCGGCCGCGAGGGCATGACCTGCCTCATGGAGCGGGTCGGCGGCGGCTCCTTCAAGCTTTCCGCCCTGCTGTTCGATAACCCCTCACCGGACGGCGCCGACATGTCGGCCTATATCGCTGCCCTGCGGCCCGACCGGTTGTGGCCCCTGCAGGTCGGCAAGAAGATCGAGGCGCATTACAGCGTCGGCGGCAACAGTTGGGCTTATGTCCTCACCGTGGTGCGCTATGAGCGGCGCACCGGCCCCGCCGACAAGATGATCGACACCTTCCTGATCGAAATGACGGAGCAGGGCAGCAAAGGCCAGCGCTCGGTCTCGCGCTGGTGGATCTCGCCCGCCGACAAGTTCGCGATCCGCTACGATTTCAGCGACGGCGCCGGCAAAGCCAACCGCGCAGTCGTGACCAGCGTAACCCATTAGTCGCAGTTTTGTGACCCGCCACCCCTTGGCACCGTAAAAAGGCAGGCGCATCTTCCGCTCATGACGCGCCTGCGCGCCCTTTCCGCTTTTCTCGCCTGTCTCGCTGTCTTGGCGAGCGGCGTCATGGCGGTGGCCGCGGCCATGCCAGGCGTATCGACTGCCGTCGAGCGCAGCGCGGCGACCAATGCACCCTGCAGCCACTGCGATGACTGCGATGGCGTGCCCTGCCCGATCCCGATGCCTGCCTGCGCGCAGGTCGGCGGCAGCGGTGTGCCGGTGCTCGCCGCCATGGCAATCGACCTGCCGGCTATCGGTTCGAGCTCGATCGACTGGCCTGTCGCCAGCACCAGCCTGAGCGGCCTGTCTCCCCCTCCCGACCCTTTCCCTCCGCGCGCCTGATCCTTCGCCGATCTGTTTGATCCGGCGATTTGATCTGACGGTCTAGGCCGGCGCCCCGTGCTCGCTATCGGGCGCGTCCGGCAGTGCGGAGGATTCCATGAAGTTCGTCTCGTCGCGGCCCGGCCTCGCCGGCGCCGTTCTGTTCGCCGTGCTTGGGCTCGGCCTTGGCCTGGCGGCAGCGCAGCCGGCTGCCGCCGATGCGGCCTGCAATGGCGGCAAGGTCAAGTACTACCGCAATCCCATGGGCACGCCCGACACCTCGCCGATCCCGAAGAAGGATTCCATGAACATGGACTACATCCCGGTCTGCGAGGACGAGACCGGGACGAACCCGGGTGCCGTCACGATCGGCCTCGACAAAGTGCAGCGCCTGGGTGTGCGCACGGCCGAGGTCCAGGAACGGGCACTGAGCCGAATCGTGCGCGCCTTCGCCAGCCTGCAGTTCGACGAACGCCGCCAGAGCGTCGTGGCACCGCGCTTTGCCGGCTGGATCGAGAAGCTCCTGGTCAACGCCGTCGGCGATCCGGTGACGCGCGGCCAGCCCCTGTTCGAGGTCTACAGTCCCGAGCTCAATGTGCTGCAGCAGGAATGGCAGCTCGCCGGCCGCACCGCCTACGCCACCGACAAGCTACACAACCTCGGCTATCCCGAGGCCGAGATGGAGAAGCTGCGGCGGGGCGAACGGCCGCGTACCGTGACCATTCGGTCCCCCGCGACCGGCACCGTCATCGACAAGACGGCGATCGAGGGAGCGCGCTTTCAGGCCGGCGATCCGCTGTTCCGCATCGTCGACACCTCCAGCATGTGGGTGATCGCCGAAGTCTACGAACAGGACCTCGCCTACGTGAAGGTGGGCGACATGGCCCGCATCACCGTGAACGCCTGGCCCAACCGCAGTTTCGAGGGCAAGGTCACTTTCATCTACCCAGGCCTCGGCAAGGAAAGCCGCACCGCACGACTGCGGATCGAAGTGGCCAATCCCGACGGCCTGCTGCGCGCCGACATGGCCGCCACGGCGGAGATCGCCTCGCCCCTCGAGGGCAGCCGCGTCGTCGTGCCGGACTCCGCGGTGATCGACAGCGGACGGCGGCAGGTGGTGCTGGTTGAACGCGGCGAGGGCCGCTACGAGCCGCGCCCCGTGAAACTCGGCGCCCGGGTTCCGGGCTTCGTCCAGGTGATCGACGGCCTCACGGCAGGCGAGCGCGTCGTCACCCAGGCGACCTTCCTGATCGACGCCGAGAGCAACATCCGCGCCGCGCTGGCCGCCTTCAATGCCGGAGAAAAGCAGTGATCGCCAGCATCATCCGCTGGTCGGCCCGCAACATCCTGCTGATGGTGATCGCCGCCGCTTCCGTTGTCGGTGGCGGCCTGTTCGCCGTCGGCCGGCTGTCGCTCGACGCCATCCCCGATCTCTCCGACACGCAGGTGATCGTCTACACCGAAATGCCGGGCCAGGCGCCTCAGGTGGTGGAGGACCAGGTCACCTATCCCCTCAGCACGGCCCTTCTCGCCGTGCCGAAGAGCCGGGTGGTGCGCGGCTTCTCGTTCTTCGGCGTGTCCTTCGTCTATGTGATCTTCGAGGACGGCACCGACATCTACTGGGCCCGCAGCCGCGTACTCGAATACCTGAATTCGGCGGCACAGCGGCTTCCGGCCAATGCCCGCCCGACCTTGGGACCCGACGCGACCGGCGTGGGCTGGGTCTATCAATATGTCGTCCTGGGCGCCGACCGCACGCTCGCCGAACTGCGCTCGCTGCAGGACTGGTACGTGCGCTTCGGCCTCGCCAAGGCTCAGGGCGTCGCCGAAGTGGCGAGCGTCGGCGGCTTCGTGCGGCAATACAACGTCGTTCTCGACCCGGTGAAGCTGCGTAGTTTCGGCATTCCGCTCGGCCGGGTGATCGAGGCCATCCGCCAGTCCAATCGCGAGACCGGCGGCCGGGTCGTGGAAATGACCGAAACCGAGTTCATGGTGCGCGGCCGCGGCTACCTACGGGACGCCGCCGACCTGGAGCTGATCGTGCTGAAGGCCGGCGGACCCACGCCGATCCTGATCCGCGATGTGGCGCGGGTCGAGCTGGGCCCCGACGAGCGACGCGGCCTGAGCGAGCTCGACGGCGAGGGCGAAGCGGTCGGCGGCATCGCCGTGCAGCGCTTTGGACAGAACGCGCTCGACGTCATCGATCACGTGAAGGCGAAGCTCGGCGAGATCGCCGACGGTCTTCCCGAGGGCGTGCGCATCGCGGCGGTCTATGACCGCTCCGAGCTGATCCATCGCGCCATCGCCACCCTGAAATGGACCCTGATCGAGGAAAGCCTCGTGGTCGCCGCCGTATGCATGGTGTTCCTGCTGCATGTCCGTTCGGCGCTGGTCGCCATCGTGACCTTGCCGATCGGCGTGCTGATGGCCTTCATCGCCATGCAGGCGCTCGGCATCGGTTCCAACATCATGAGTCTGGGCGGCATCGCGATCGCGATCGGCGCCATGGTCGACGCCGCCATCGTCATGATCGAAAATGCCCACAAGCATCTCGAACGGCTGGAACCCGGCCGCTCGCGCCGCGAGGCGATCGTCGCCGCCGCGGTCGAGGTCGGGCCGGCGCTGTTTTTCAGCCTGCTGGTCATCACCGTCTCCTTCCTGCCGATCTTCGCCCTGGAGGATCAGGAGGGACGGCTGTTCAAGCCACTGGCCTGGACCAAGAGCCTGGCGATGGCCGCCGCCGCCCTCCTGTCGGTGACGCTGGTGCCGGCCCTGATGATGCTGTTCGTGCGCGGCCGCCTGGTCCCGGAGCATCGCAATCCGATCAACCGGCTGCTGATCTTCGTCTACCGGCCGCTGATCCGATGGGTGCTGAAAGCACGGCTGCTGACCGTCGCCATCGCGCTCGCAGCGATGGCCGCCGCCCTCTGGCCATTGTCGCGTCTCGGCGCCGAATTCATGCCGACCCTCGACGAGGGCACCTTGATGTACATGCCGGTCACGCTGCCCGGCCTCTCGGTCACCAAGTCGGCCGAGCTGCTGCAGACACAGAACAAGATCATCAAGTCGTTTCCCGAGGTCGCTTCGGTGTTCGGCAAGGCCGGTCGCGCTGCGACGGCCACCGATCCCGCACCGCTCGAAATGTTCGAGACGGTGATCAACCTCAGGCCCCGCGAAGAATGGCGGGCCGGCATGACGACGGAGCGGCTGATCGCCGACATGGACGCCGCCCTGCAGTTTCCCGGCGTCAGCAATGCCTGGACGATGCCGATCAAGGCCCGCATCGACATGCTGGCGACCGGCATCCGCACGCCGGTCGGAGTCAAGATCCTGGGGCGCGACTACGCCCAACTCGAGCAGACGGCCCGCCAGGTCGAGGCAGCGATCCGTGCCGTTCCCGGCACGACCGCCGCACATGCCGAACGGGTCACCGGCGGCTACTTCCTGGAAATCCTGCCGCAGAGGTCCCGGCTCGCCCAGTACGGCGTGATGATCGAGGAGGTGCAGCAGGCCGTCGCCAGCGCGCTCGGCGGCGAGACGGTGACGACCACGGTCGAAGGCCGCGAACGCTATTCGGTGACGGTCCGCTATCCGCGCGACTTCCGTTCCGACCCGCGCGCCATCGCCTCGGACGTGCTGATCCCCACCATGCAGGGCGGCATGCTGCCGCTCGGCCAGCTGGCCGAGATCGCGCTGACACAGGGGCCGACATCGATCCGGACCGAGAACGCCCAGCTCGCAGTCTATGTCTATGTCGACTTCCGCGACCGCGACCTCGCCGGCTATGTCGCCGACGCCCGGCGTGCGGTGCAGGAAACAGTGACTTTCCCGCCCGGCGCCTACGCCATCTGGAGCGGTCAGTTCGAGTATCTCGAGCGGGCCGAGGCCAAGCTGCGGTTGGTCGTCCCGGCGACTCTGCTGCTGATCTTCGTTCTGCTCTATCTCAACTTCGGACGCCTGACCGAGACCCTGATCGTCATGCTGTCGCTACCCTTTGCCCTGGTCGGCGGCCTCTGGCTCGTCTGGTGGATGGGCTTCAACATGAGCGTGGCCGTTGCCGTCGGCTTCATTGCGCTGGCCGGCGTCGCCGCCGAAACCGGCGTGGTGATGCTGATCTACCTCGACCAGGCCCTCGCCGCGCGCCGCGCTCGCTGCACCGAGGAAGGACGCGCCTTCACCCGCGCCGACCTCGACGCGGCAATTATGAGCGGCGCCGTCGAAAGGGTGCGGCCCAAGATCATGACGGTGACGGCAATCGTCGCGGGCCTTCTGCCGATCCTGTGGAACCATGGCACTGGCTCCGAAGTGATGCAGCGTATCGCCGTGCCGATGATCGGCGGCATGGCGAGCTCCACCCTGCTCACCCTGCTGGTGATCCCGGCGATCTACGCGCTGGTGAAACGCCTGCCATTGAAAACTTAGCGATGCCCGCTGCCGGAATCAGAGAATCCGGCGCAGCAACGGCATCCGTCGGAACACCAGGGCAGAGAGGGCGAATGTCGCGACCGCAGCGGCGGCCGTCAGAAGAGCTGCCTTGAACAGGCCGCCCCCCGGCAGGCGATGCAGCAGCAGCGCCAGGGCGATGATCACCGGCGGATGGAAGAGGTAGACGGCGAAGGCATTGTCGGAGAGGAACTTCGCGGCGGGTCCCTGGCGGCCAAAATTGCGGCGATAGAGCGCGAGGAGACCGAAGCTCATGCCGACACACACCAGCGCTTCCCAGAGACACTTTCCGGCACTCACCGGATTGAAGCCGCCATTGTAGGGCCTCGTGTCGCCCTGCAGGGCGCCACCCGCAACGATCAAGATGACGAAGATCAGAGCGGCCGGCGCCAGCAGAGCTGCTGCCCAGGCCAGCGCGTCGCGCTGCGGCAGGTGTTCGAACCAGCGCCCGCGAAAGGCGGCGACGCCCGCCACGAACATGAGGATGTACTGAGGAAAATCGCCGGGATGCATGTTGAAGACGCTGACGTCCTCCGGCAGCACAACGCGCACGGCGAATGTCGTGGCTGCCATGGCGAGCAGAAAGCCGGCGATGATTCCGGCGGCAGGCTTGCCGGCCATCTTGCCCGGGACGGGCGGCAGTGCCGACCGCATGAGGGCATAGACGAGTGAGAAGGCGAGAAGGGCGGCGCAGAACCACATCGGTCCCGTTTCGGAAAGCCATTCGCCGTTGCGAAAATGCACGAGCCATTGATGGGTGAAGCCACCGCTGCCCCAGGTGCGTGACACGAAGTACTGCGTCAAAGGTCCAATCACGAGCATGTAGAGGAGTGTCGGCACACCGAGCCGCAGGAAGCGATCGCGACTGAAGCGACGCAACCCCTTCCTGTCGAAGGCCGGCGCCGCGAAGTAGCCGGCAATCAGGAAGAGCAGCGCCATGAAGAAGGCCTGCAGGACGCTTTGATAGACGCCGAATACGATCGCAGTGCCGAAGCCTGTCGTCGCGCGATCCGTATAGTACCAGTTGCCGAACGGACTGTAGGTGTCGCTGGCATGCATGCTCAGGACGAGGATGATCATCGTCCAGCGGACGTTGTCGACGAAGGCCAGCCGCGTCACCTCCGCTTTGCCGGCAGCGGCGACGGGCCCCAAGCCGCACCGATCGGATGCCATAGGGGCACTCTGGCAGGACAGTGACGGCGCCTCCAGGCGCTCCAGGTCATTGCAGTCGAGCCGAATCCCGACCCTTCAGTCGCCTGCAGCGTCCAGCATCTCCGCGAGGTTCTCCGGCCAGACCGTCGCCCGAGTTCGCCGGAGGTCCTCAAGCGACCACCAGCGATGCTCGACCATGACCTCGCGCTCGAAATCGGTCCAGCTCTCCCACGAAAGTGCATCGGCGCCGAGACGAACGAGGTAGTACCACTCGTCCGATATGGCGTGTTCGCCGTCCGGCAACTGCATGACGACTTCGCGCCGCGCAACCACTTCGCCGACGGAGTCGCGCCGAAGGCCAGTCTCCTCGAGGAGCTCGCGAAGTGCTGCCTGCTCCAGGGTCTCGCCCTCCTCGACACCGCCGCCCGGTGTCGCCCAGAAATCCAGTCCGGCAAGCGGCCCGCGCTTGTGCACGAAGCGAAAGAGCAGGAGCTCGCCCGCCTCGTTCAGGATCAGAAAGCGGGCCGATGGGCGTCTGCGCATCGTGGCCGCCGAGGTCGACTTAGACGACCGATGCCGGATCGGTGTTGGCGCCGCAGATCAGGGTCGCCACATGCTCACCGGCGACGGGCCGATAGGCGCCGCAGATCAGTGCCGCCAGTCCGGTCGCCCCGGCCGGTTCGGCGACCACACGCAACTCATCCCACAAAGCACGTTGAGCCGCCCGCACAGCATCGTCGTTCACCAGCACCGAGTCGCGCACCAGCTTGCGGGCGATCTCGAAATTGGGCGCACCGATGCGGCTGGCGCCCAGCGCATCGGCGGCGATGCCTGAGATCGCCACGTCGACCGGCTTGCCGGCCTTCAGGGCCTCGTGCAGCGTCGGCGTGCCCTCGGTTTCGACGGCGACGATCTTGATCTTCTCGCCGACCGCTGCGGCGCACCCGGCGATCAGGCCGCCGCCACCAACCGCCACCAGCAAGGTATCAAACCCGGCCTGCTCAGCGAACTCCAGCGCCACGCTGCCTGCGCCAGCAAAGACCACCGGGTCTTCATAGGCCGGGACGATCAGGGCGCCGGTCTCGGCGGCGCGCTTCTCCGACGCAGCACGCGCTTCGGCGTAGACGGCGCCGATCTGGTGTACGACCGCACCATAGCTCTTCAACCGCGCCACCTTGGCGGGCGAGGAGATGGTGGGCACGAAGATCTCCGCCTTGTGGCCCAGCGCCCGCGCCGCATAAGCCGCGGCGGCACCGTGATTGCCGCCCGAGGCCGCGACGATGCCGGCGGCCGGCACCTTCGATGCCAGCAGCTTGTGGAACGCCCCACGGCCCTTGAACGAGCCACTGACCTGCAGCGCTTCCAGCTTGAGCGCGAGAGGCACGGTGCTACCGAAGGCGCCGGTCGCCAGTTCGAGGACCGGGGTACGGCGCACATGCGGGCGAACGAGGCCCCACGCGGCTGCGACATCCTTGGTGGAAATCATCGGAGTCTCAGGCGCGGCGGCAGGCGGGCACGTGGCGAAGATAGTGATCGAAATCCGGCGTGCGGGCGTGCGGATCCTTTGCCTCTTCGTCGTAACGGCGCAGCCGCACCGCCTCAGCATGATGTGGATTGGCGCGGAACGCCTCGACCTCGTCGACCGACATCAGGCCACCCTGCAGCTTCAGGCTGCGCACCGAGTCGGGGGCGAGCTTGCTGAAATAGTCCGACTCGACGGTGCAGAGATAGCGCTTGGCCGACACGTGCAGACGGACCGGCTCGCTGACCTCGGGGCCGAAGCGCTCGGCCAGCCATTTCGCGCCGAGTTCCTCGTGCACATCGTCGACGCCGCGCGAGGCCGGATCCTCGCCAAGGCCGTGGATCATGTGGCCGACATCGTGCAGCAGCGCCGCCAGAACGGTCGCGGGGGGTGCCTGATCGGCCTCCGCCAGCGCTGCCGACTGCAGCGCATGCTGGAGCTGGTTGATCTCGCTCAGGCCGTAACGGCGCGTGGCGCGACCGACGAAGATATCCAGGAGTTCCTGACGCAGGGGATCACTCATGCACTCTTCTTATCACGAACCGGGTTGTAGCCGGGAATCAGGGAAAGTGCCTGTTTCAAAGGGTCGGCCTGCCACGCACGCGTAACAAAATCGCCATGCATGTCGAGCCCACCCGTGCTGACGAAGGCGGCGGTGCCCGCCGACAAGGTGCGCGGCATGCCCCGAGTCGTGGGAATTCGGCGCTTGGCGAGCAGGCCTTCCAGGTTCGCGTTCTCGTCCCGCGTCGAGTCGGTGTAGGCGCTGAGCAGGAAGGCCTGCCGGCGACGGGCCGCAAACCAGGCGGCGAACTTGTCCTCGTCGCCATAGAGGGCATCGAGCAGCACCACACCCTGCACGCGATGATTGGCGCCGCCGCGGTCCAGCGCATAGGCGGCCGGCAGGTAGCCGCCGCTATAGGCCACGATCGTCACCGGCGCGGTGTTGAACGCGCGGCCGGCCAGGCGATTGCCGTAGAGACGCATCAGCCGCTCGGCCGCCTCGTCGAGATAGGCCGCGAAGTGGCCGCCGCGCCAGAAATTGCCGGCGCTGGAATCGGCAGCGTCGACAGCGAGCTGCGGCGCCACCAGGGCGATGTTCTGGCCCGAGTCGGCGATCTGTCGCGGCACCCCCTGACGGGCGACGACATCGCGCTCCAGGGTCGCACCGTTGCCGTGCAGATAGAGCACGAGCAGGACCGGTCGCGCCGGATCGAAGCCCGGCGGCAGATAGATCAGCGAGCGCCGGTCGCTGTAGACCGTCTCCTCCCAGTAGACGTCGCCGCGGCCGGTAGTATGGCCGCGCCGCTTGCCGTCACGCGCATCGAGGAACGGCTTGGTCGTCCCGGGGAGGAAGCCACGGTAGGGAAAGGCCGACGTGTTGAAGGCAACGAAGTCGATCTTGCCCTCCTTGAGCGCCGGCGTCGGTGACGGCGGCGGCGCCTTTGGTGCAGGCTTGGGGGCTGCCTTCGGGGCCGGCGACTTGGCGGCCGGCTTGGCCGCCTGCTTCTTGACCGGCTTCTTTTTCTGGGCGTGCGCGGCGGTCGGCATCAGCAAGGCCCCCAACAGCAGCAGCGCCCGCCGCTTCACGCAGCGGCGGGCCGTCCCGCCCCCAGGGCCTGGGGGCGGAGCGGCATCAACACGGAGAAGAAGGCCGGCAGAGCGATCAGGTAGGCGAAGGCGCCGACCAGCACGACGGCCGGCAGTCCGAAGCTGGTCGCCACGATCGGCACCAGTGCGGCGCCGATCACCGAGAAGCAGCCATTGATGCCCCAGGCCCACAGGAACATATGGTCCTTGCCGAGGCGGCCGAGCGTCGTCATTGCCGTCGGCATGGGGAACCCCATCAGGAAAGCCGGCGGCAGGATGATCAGCAGGCAAAGCAGGATGCGCAGCGCATAGGGCAGCGTGCCGATCCAGTCGAGCGCGTAGTCGATCGTGAAGGCGTAGACCGCCAGGATCAGGAAGATTGCCAGGAACACCTTGGGCATGACGCTGCGTGCGTGATCGAGATAGCGCTCGGAGACGAAGCTGCCGATGCCGGAGAAGACCAGCATGCCGGTGATCAGGACCGAAGCGGACACCGTGGCGTTGGAAAGCGCCAGGATGAAGTGGGAGATCATGCCCACTTCGACGATGATGTAGCCCAGCCCCAGGCAGAGGAAGTAGATCATCGTGCCGAACTTGCCGGGATAGCGACTGAAGATGGTGCGCCAGCCGAAGATCACCGGAAACAGCACCAGGGTCAGCGCGAAGACCGTCGCGATGCCGAGCGTCGCCCAGAGCAGCAGGTAGCCCCATTCGTCCTGCACCAGCTCGAGCCGGTCGGTGAACTTCAGCAGGTCCGGCACTTTGATGTAGGCCGCGAAATAGGGCTGGTGGTTGGTCAGCACCCGGGTGTCGAAGACATACTCGTCCGCGACCTTCTGCCAGCCCCCATGGACCAGGTAATGCCAGGCCAGCCGGCCGAGCACCGTGGCGGGAATCTTGGGCGCCGGCGGCGTGCCGTCGGCCTGCGTTTCGCCGGAGCTCGGCGTTTCGCTGGCACCGGGAGCGCCCGGCGGCGGCTTGTCGTTGGGCTCGCTCTCCGAGGGCGCGGTCGGATCTGCCGGCTGGCCCACGTAGAAGAACTGGTTGCGATAGTCGGCGAGGATCTGCGGCAGCTCGGCCGTGTCGACCTTGATGCCGGGATAGTAGACCGTGTCGAAGGACATCGCCTTGGAATGGGCGTTGAGCTTGGCGATCTCGTCGGGCGTGAAGCCGTCGCGCTTGTAGAGCACGGTCGTGGTCGAAAGATAGGCCGAGACGACGTAGAACTTGTTGGCGATGTCGTTATCGCCCCCCTGACCTCCCGCCACGTCGCGCGCCGCCGCCGCCATCGTGGCGTAGAGCTTGAGCACCGACTTGGGCGGTTCCTCCTTGTTCCACAAGGTGACCGACAGGATGCCATCGGGCTTCAGCGCCCGCATGTAGGCGCTCATCGCCTCGCGGGTGTAGGAGTATTTCTCGACGATCGAGAAGCCACCGGGGCTCGACAGGCCGGCCGAGTCGGCCAGCGACAGGTCGACCACGTCGTAACGGTTCTTGGTGTGCGCGACATAGAGCCGGCCGTCATAGTCGATGACGTTGATTTTCGGGTTGTTCAGGATGTCGCCGGTGAAGTCGCGCAGGCCCTTGTCCTCGCGGAACGCCGTCAGTACCGCCGGATTGCCCTCGGCCACCGTCACCTTCTGCGAGCCCGACTTCAGCGCCACTGCCGTCGAGATACCGCCACCGAACTGGACCACGAACGTCGTCGGGTCCTTCTTCAGCAGGTACGGGTAGTACATCGGCAGATACTTGAAGTAGGCCGTCTCGTCGGCCGGCAGGTCCTTGATGATGCCGGAGGGGCCGTCCGAATCGATGTAGAGGCCGAGATAGGCGTTCGACGGCATCTTGGGCAGGTTGAAGGCGGCGTTGTCCGACAGGCCCGGCGCGAAATGCAGGTAGGAGCTCGAATAGACCTCGAGGTAGCCGAATGGCGAGGTGCGTTCGTAAGTGCGCTTGTTGTCGGGGAACTTGCGGACGTAGGAGACGCCCTTGTAGTCCGACACGGCGAGCTTGGGGATGCCCAGCACCTGCGGCGCGACGTAATGCACGACGGCCGACAGGATCGCGACGGCCACAATGGCGGCGATGCCGCGGCGGTCGCCCATCGCCACGAACCACAGCACGCCACCGGCCAGCCAGAGCAGCAGCGGCGCCATGATCAGGTCGTCGGGCCGCCAGTAATACATGGCGAGCAGGGCCGAGAGGCCGCACAGGCCCGAGCCGACGAGGTCGGCGAAATAGACGCGATTGAAGGTCTTCTGCGCCTTCAGGAAGACCACGCCGAGATAAAGCGCACCGGCCAGGAAGGGCAGGAAGTAGAGCACGAAGTTGGCGAACAGCCGCCACTTCTGCATCGGATCGGAAATCAGGAAGATGGCGTTGAACGGCACCTGCTGGGCGGCGAGGTTGCACACCACCATCAGCGGGCCGAACAGCAGCAGCGCGCCCTTGATTGCGCCTATCCAGTGGCGCTCGAACCAGCCCTTGCCGACGCACATCACTGCGCTGGTGAGCCCGAAGCCGAACATGGCGAGGCTCACCACCAGCGAGCCGAAGTGCGCCCAGCTCCCCACCGAGAAGACGCGCATGATGCCGATCTGCAGCGCGATGATGCTGCCGGCGACCAGGCCTACGGACAGATAGAAGGCAAAGGGGGGGCGATGGTCGAGATCGACCGCGACGGTCAAGGGGGCTCTCCGTTGTTGTTGGATCGCTTTCTGCGATCTTTAGAGGGAGTCTCAGGTGGCCCGACGTCGGTGTCGTCCCGTCCGTTTCGCGTCACCTCAAGCAGTTCGTGTCATCCCGAGCATAGCGAGGGATCTTTGCTGATCCACAAAGGTCCCTCGGCCTTCGGCCTCGGGATGACACAGTTACTTTAGTTCAGGACGACATGCCGTCAGCGATTGTGCGTGCCGACGATCTTGTCGCCTTCGAGCTTGGTGAAGGGCACGAAGGGAACGATCTTGCCGCCGTAGATGTCCTCGCGGCTGGTCATGATGGCGCCGTCGGCACCCTGGGTCTTGGTCACCTTGAGCACGCGCTGCGCGCCCGGCGGGCCGACCGGGATAACCATGATGCCGCCCGACTTGAGCTGCTGCAGCAGCGGCGGCGGCACGTGGTCGATGCCGGTGGTCACGATGATCTTGTCGAACGGGGCGGCCTCTTCCCAGCCATAGTAGCCGTCCGCGTGCTTGGTCTTGATGTGCTGGAACTCGGTGTAGCCCTTCTCGATCAGCTTGTCGTAGAGCCCGCGTGTGCGCTGGGCGAGCGGCGCGATGATCTCGATCGTGTAGGCGTTCTCGGTGAGGTTGGCGATGTAAGCCGACTGCACGCCCGACCCGGTGCCGATCTCGAGCACCTTCTCGCCGCGCTTCACGTCGATGACGTTGGTCATGCGGCCCTGAATGTGCGGGCCGGACATGGTGACGCCATAGCCAATGTCGAGGAAGTTGTGCTCGTACGCCCGCTTATGGATCGCCGGGTTGATCGCGGCGAACTCCTCGCGCGGCGTCAGCAGGAAGGCACGGCTCGTCTTGGCGTCCCAGATGTCCTTGTTGCGCAGGAGCGCCTGGAAGCGGTCCCAGCGCTGGCCGAGGAACACCGGATCCTCACCGCGCGCCTTGCCCCAGGCGATGAAGTTGTCGCGGGTGTCGGTCGGGGGATTGAGGTCCCAGCTGTAGGGCTTGATCGTGGCGGCGATGGCCGGGGCGGCCAGCGCACCGGCGGCGAGCGCCACCGAACCGGAGACGAATGTGCGCCTCTTCAAGATAATCCTCCTTGGCACGGACCCCGGGGGGTGAGGGGGACGAACCGCCGGAAAAGCCCGGCGAATCGGGGGCAGCCGCACGCCGAACTAGATACGGGAATTGTGGCGGATTTGCCAGCGCGGCCGGGACCGCAGGCGGCCAACCCCCTGAAATCAAAAGGAAGAAATCGTGAGGTCATAAATCGCCGATGCGGCGCGCGGCATCGCGCACCAGACGTGCAAAAGCGGCCAGCAGGTGGGCCTCGCAGAGTGGGTGAAAGGACGCAGGCGGGACACGGCCAAGCCCTGGGCCGTTCATCCAACCTTTCCGGCGCCGGCGCCTCTGGTATCGGCAAGAGCCGTCAATCCCCGGGCGCCGAAACGTCCGACCTCGCTGCGCACCAACCGCCGCAGCCAGATGTGCCCGGGATCCTGCCGACGCCCGGCATGCCAGCTCAAGGTCACCGGGAAGGCCGCGATGGCCTCGGGCAGCGGCAGCATCCGCAGCAGCCCGGTTTCCATCAGCGCCCCGGCGATCGACAGCGGGACTGCGCCGACCAGCGGCGTGGCCCCGACAACCAGCGGAATCTCCAGCAGTTCGCTGACATGGAAAGCGACGCTCCATTTCCGCCGCGTGACCAGCTCGCGGACCTGGCGGAGCGCCGCCGGTTCGACCCACGATGCGGTGCGGCCATAGTGGATCACGAACCGCTCCGCCTCGAGGTCCCTGAGGCTGGCCTTTGCTCCCAGGCGCGGATGACGGGCGCTGTAGAGCAGGGTGAGGCGGTCGTCGAAGACGTGCTGATGCACGAAGCGGCCCTCGGCGATCCTCAGCCAGTCGATAGCCATGTCGACGCGCCCCTCCTCCATTTCGCGCAATACGCCGGCCGGCATGGTCCGTGTGTCGAAGCTCAGCCTGACCCCCGGCGCCTCGTGCGCCACGCGCTTCTCGATCTGAAGGCCGATGATGGGGCCGGCGATGTGCGGGATGGCGATCCGGAATTCGCGGCGGGAGCGCAGTGGATCGAACTGCGCCTTGCCGGCGATGGCGCCGCGGATGTTGTCCAGCGAATCGCGAAACGACGGATAGAGCGTCGTTGCCGTCGCGGTCGGTTTCAGCACGTTGCCGTTGCGGACGAAAAGCTCGTCGGCCAGTGCGCCACGCATACGGCTGATGGCATGGCTGACGGCCGACTGCGTCAAGCCGAGGCGGTCGGCAGCGGCGGTGATGCTGCCGGTCTCGAAGACCGCCTCGAAGACGGTCAGCAGGTTGAGGTCGAGAGGACGACTGCGGGCCATCTTCGTCTCCTGTCGGCCGGCGCATGCACGGCATTCATGCCCGGAGTGTAGCCTATTCGCTGGCGGCGACAGCCGATCGCCGCCATCTGGCAGCCTTCGCCTTTCTCTCCCTTCCCTGCATCGACCCGATTTCCCGAGCTGCCCCCCGCTTCGCCATGGCCCTCCATTGGACAATCGACACGAGAAGTAGGCTGATCGTTGCCACCGCCGAGGGGGAGATCAGAGCCGGGGAGGTACGCGACTATCTGGCGATGGTCGCCGGCGCCCGTGTCCAGGACTACCGTCAGTTGTTCGATTTTTCGCGGGCCTCGGCCAATTTCTCCCCCAGCGAGACGCTGGAACTGGGCGTGCTCATTCAGGTGCACCAGAAGCAGCCGTCCTCGAGTGCGCTCGCCGTCGTGATGCCGGACCGACCGGCGGAAGCGGTCGCGCGGCTGCTCGGCATCATGGCGACGGTGCAACGCCCGATGCGCCTGTTCGGCAAGCCCGAGGCGGCCCTGAAGTGGCTGGGCGAACCCGTTGCCCGGCGCCTCGACAAGGACCTTGCCTGAAGAGACAGGCTGTCTACCGCGATCAGGTGTACTTGCGGACGTCGTCGATCACCTTGCCGTCGTTCGGCAGGCTGCCCGGCTTGGCGAACTCGACCTTGCCGCCGACCTTGCAGACAGCGCGGATGGTGCCTTCCATGGCCTTCTCGAGGTCGGTCGAGGCCTGCGGCGCCTCGACCTTCAGGGTCATGATGTCGGCCTGATCGACCCAGTCGATCACCAGCCGCAGGCGGCCGAGGCCGGGATGCTTCCGGGCGATCTCGGCGATCTGTTCGGGATCGACGAACATGCCGCGCACCTTGGTGCGCTGGTCGGCCCGCCCCATCCAGCCCTTGATGCGCGTGTTGGTGCGGCCGCAGGGGCTGGCGCCCGCCAGCACCGCCGACATGTCGCCGGTGCCGAACCGGATCAGCGGATAGGCCCGATTGAACGAGGTCACCACGACTTCGCCGACATCGCCGTCGGGGACCGGATCGCCGGTGCCGGGACGCACGATCTCGACGATCACACCCTCATCGACGACCATGCCCTCGACCGTGCCGTCCGGTCCCGCCGATTCGTAGGCAATCGTCCCGAGATCGGCCGTGCCGTAGCTCTGCAGGCACGTCATGCCCGCGGTCCGGAACATCTGGCGCAGGCTGGGGGGCAGCGCTTCGGCGCCGACGAAGGCATGCTTCAGCGAGGAGATGTCCTTGCCCAGTTCGGCCGCCTTCTCGATCAGGATCTTGAGAAAGGACGGCGTGCCGACATAGCCGGAGGGCCGGATGGCCGCGATGGCGTCGAGCTGCAGCTCGGTATTGCCCACCCCGCCCGGCACGACGGCGCAGCCCAGCGCCCGCGCTGCCGACTCCATCATCATGCCGGCCGGCGTCAGGTGATAGGCGAAGGTGTTGTAGACCACGTCGCCGGGGCGGAAGCCGCAGGCGTACATGGCACGCGCGCCGCGGAAGTAATCGGGCTCGTCGGTGTCGATCTCAAAGATCGGGCCGGGCGACATGAAGACGTGGCGCACCTTGCTCATCGGCACGGTGATCAGCCCGCCCATCGGCGGGTTCTTCTTCTGCACCTCACCCAGCATTGACTTACGCAGCACCGGCAGCCGGGCGAGCGCCGCCCGCGAAGTCACCGAGGTCGGATCGACGTCCTTCAGCCATTCTGCAAAGAACGGTGCATTGGCCTTGGCATGGGCGATCTGCTGCGGCAGGGCCTGCATCAACGCCTTCTCGCGCGCCTCGGGCGTCCTGGTCTCCAAGGTGTCGAAGTGCGGCGCCATGCGTTTCTCTCCCGTCAGATCGCAGTTTGCGCGACGGTAGAACCCCGCTTCCGGCCTTGCAACGGCGTGGGCGGGCCATAATATCAGAGCTCGAATATTATGGAGCCCACCGTGTCGTCAGTCCGCATCGCCTACGAGACCTTTCAGAAGACCGCGCCCGCCGCCCAGGCCGCCCTGCTGGCCATGGGCAAGGCCGCCGACGAGGCCGGTCTCGACAAGACGATCATCGAACTGGTGAAGCTCAGGGTCTCGCAGATCAACAACTGCGCCTTCTGCCTGCAGATCCATCTCAACGTCTCGCGGCGGCTCGGCCTGCCGCAGGAAAAGCTCGACCTGGTCGCGACCTGGCGCGAGGCCGGCATCTTCACGGAGAAGGAATGCGCCGCCCTTGCCTGGGCTGAGGCGCTGACGCGGCTCGCCGACCGCAGCGTGCCCGACGAGGCCTACGAGGCGGTGCGCCGGCACTTCGACGAGAACCAGCTGATCTTCCTCAGCACGTCGATCGCCACCATCAATGCCTGGAACCGGCTGGGCGCCGCTTTCGGCTTCGCGCCGCCGATCCCGAAGGCGGCCGCCGCCGGCAAGGCGGCCTGATCCTTACCCGCCGGGTAATTGCCCGCAACGACGCGACGCGGCGATGGTGGTGGCATGTGGACCACCATTGCCCTGCCGATGGCCTTCGCCCTCGTCGGCATCATTCACCTGTTGCCGATCGCGCCTGTGTTCGCGCCCGACACGCTGTCGCGCCTCTATGGAATCGCCCCCACCGACATTACGCTGCTGGTGCTGATGCGCCACCGAGCGCTTCTGCTGGCGCTGGTCGGCATTCTCTGCTTGTGGGCGAGCTGGTCGCCCTCGGTCAGGCCAGCCGCTCTGCTGGCAGCCGGCATCAACGTCGTGGGCTTCCTCGGTTTCTATGCGCTCTACGGCAGCCCAGCGGGGGCACTGCGCACCATCGCCATCGCCGACCTGGTCGCCCTGCCGCTGCTGGCCTTCGCGGCCTGGATGACGTTCGCCCGCGGCTAAAGCCAGCGCTTGCGGCGACGGTAGTGCTTGACGTCGCGGAAGGAGCGGCGGCCCTCGCCGCCCACGCCCAGATAGAATTCCTTCACATCTTCGTTCTCGCGGAGCGCCGCCGCATCGCCGTCGAGCACGACGCGGCCGTTCTCCAGGATGTAGCCGTAATGGGCGTAGCGCAGCGCCACGTTGGTGTTCTGCTCGGCCAGCAGGAAGGAGACCTTTTCCTGCTCGTTGAGGTTCTTCACGATCTCGAAGATCTCCTCGACGAGCTGAGGTGCCAGCCCCATCGACGGCTCGTCGAGCAGGATGGTGTTGGGCCGGCTCATCAGTGCCCGGCCGATCGCCGTCATCTGCTGCTCACCGCCCGAAGTGTAGCCGGCCTGGCTCGTCCGCCGCACCTTGAGGCGCGGGAAGTAGTGGTAGACCTTCTCGAGGTCGTCGGCGATCTGGCGGCGCTTGTTGCCGTGGATGAAGGCGCCGGTGAGCAGGTTCTCCTCGACAGTGAGATGGCCGAAACAGTGCCGGCCCTCCATCACCTGGATGACGCCGCGCCGCACCAGATCGTTGGGCGAGAGGCCGTCGACCCGCTCCCCGCGGCACTGGACCTGGCCCTTGGTGACCTCGCCGCGCTCGGCCAGCAGCAGGTTGGAGATCGCTTTCAGGGTCGTCGACTTGCCCGCCCCATTGGCGCCGAGCAGCGCCACGATGCCGCCCTCCGGTACCGCGAGCGACACGCCCTTCAGCACCAGGATCACGTGGTTGTAGATCACTTCGATATTGGAGACCTCGATGACCTTGACGGACGCCGGTGCGGCTTCGGTCACATCGTGGCTCGCAGATTGAGGCATCGTTCGGTTCCTCTGCCGCGCTTACGCCCTCTCCGCCCACGTCATCGTGGGGGAGAGGACACATGAGAGGCGTGCGAATCGGCGGCGAAAGCCGTCGTTCAGTTCTCCTTGGAGCAGTCGCGCGGCGTGATCTTCTTTTCCGCCGCGTACTTGGCTGCCGTCGCCTTGACCAGCGGCTCGATGATCGTGTCGTCGCCGGTGTACCAGTCGGAGATCACCTTCCACTGCTTGCCGTCCCACTGATGGACGCGGCTGAGCCGGGTGCCTTCGTGGTCGGTGCAGCTCACCTTGAGCGGCCCGATCATGCCCTCGAAACCGAGCTGCTTGATGCGTTCGGCCGTGAGATTGAGGTTCTCGATGCCCCAGCGCACCTGCTCACCGGTCATCGGCTTGTTGCCGAACTTGGCCATGGCAGTACGGATCGCCTCAGTGCCCAGCATCGAGTTGATCAGGCCGCGATTGTAGAGCACCGCGCCGATCTCGTCGGGCTTGGCCAGCGACTTGCCCTGCGAGTAGACGTACTTCTCGAGGTCGGCATAGACCGGCGCCTTGCCCGACGTGTGCTGCAGCATCAGCGCCTTGTAGCCCGCGCCCTTCTCGCCGGCCGGGATGACGTCGGGTTCCGCACCCGACCACCACACGCCGATCATCTTGTCGCGCGGATAGTTGACATTGCCGGCCTCGGTGACGGCGGCGGAGTTCATCACGCCCCAGCCCCACAGCAGCACATAGTCCGGCCGTTGCTGGCGGATCTGCAGCCACTGCGACTTCTGCTCGCTGCCCGGTGCTGGCACCGGGATCGGCAGGAACTCGAAGCCATACTTCTTGGACAGCACTTCCAGTGCCGCGATCGGCTCCTTGCCGTAGGGCGAATCGTGGTAGAGCAGCGCGATCTTCTTGCCCTTGAGCTTGTCGAAGCCGCCGAGCTCCTTGGCGACGTGCTGGATCGCGACATCGGCTGCCGTCCAGTAGGTGCCGAGCAGCGGGAAGTTCCAGGTGAAGACCTGGCCGTCACGGCTGTCGGCGCGGCCGTAGCCCATGGTGATCAGCGGAATCTTGTCGCCCGGCGCCTTCTCGGTCAGCGCAAAGGTGATGCCGGTGCTGAGCGGGCTGAAATAGGCGGCACCGGTCGGCCCCTTGTTCTTCAGGCGCTCGTAGCACTCGACGCCGCGGTCGGTGGCGTAGCCGGTCTCGCATTCCTCGAAGGAGATCTTGACGCCGTTGATGCCGCCGTCGCGGGCATTGAGCATGGCGATGTAGTCGGCCACGCCGTCGGCGAACGGAATGCCGTTCGGTGCGTAGGCTCCGGTCCGGTAGACCAGGCCCGGAATGAACTGCTCGTTCTGTCCTTGCGCCTCGGCCGTGCCCACCGCGACCATGCCGGCCGATACGAGGGCAGCGCCGAGCAGCGCCAATCTGCGAAGTCCCATCGTTTCCTCCTCACCATTGTGGGCGGTCTCTTGACGGCCGCCCCTTCCCCAAAGCCTATCCCCCGCCGCTCAGTGCGGAAAGGGCCACAACCGGAGCTTTTCCTTGGCGATCGACCACAAGCGCGCCAGCCCATGCGGCTCGACCACCAGGAAGAAGACGATCAGCGCCCCGAACGCCATCGCCTCGAAATGCGAGACCGTCGCCGTGCTGATCTTCCACGCGACCAGGCCGCCGATCGGCGGCAGGGCCTGATTGAGGAAGATCGGCAGCAGGATGATGAAGGCGGCCCCCAGGAAACTGCCCAGGATCGACCCCAACCCGCCGATGATCACCATGAACATGAGCTGGAAGGAGCGATCGATCGAGAAGGCCGCCGGCTCCCAGGAGCCGAGATAGATGAAGGCCCACAGGCCGCCCGCCACGCCGATCAGGAAGGACGAGACGGCGAAGGCGGAAAGCTTGGCGTACATCGGGCGCACGCCGATGATCTCCGCGGCGATGTCCATGTCGCGGATCGCCATCCACTGCCGACCGATATGGCCGCGCACGATGTTCTTCACGGCGAGCGCCAGCACGACGGTGAAGCCGAGAGCGACCATGTAGTTGGCGACGGGCGAGCTCAGGTCGTAGCCGAACATCTGCAGCGGCGGCGCATTGACCGAACCGGAGGGCGCGTAGTTGGTGAAATACTTCACGCGCAGAAAGACCCAATCGATGAAGAACTGGGCCGCGAGTGTGGCGCAGGCGAGATAGAAACCCTTGATGCGCAGGCTGGGCGCGCCGAAGACGACGCCCACGGCGGCGGCGAAGAACCCGCCGAGCAGGATGCAAACGAACGGATTGAGGAAGGGCAGCCGTATCGAGAGATTGTAGGCCGCATAGGCGCCGACTGCCATGAAGGCGCCCGAGCCCAGCGAGACCTGGCCGCAATAGCCCATCAGCACGTTGAGCCCGATCGCCGCCAGCGCCAGGATCACCGTCGGGATCAGGACGGCCCGATAAAGATACTCGGTGGCGATGAATGGCACGACGAAGAAGGCCACGGCCAACAGCGTCAGAATGAGAAAACGATCCTGAGCGATCGGAAAGATCGCCTGATCGGCTTCGTAGGAAACCTTGTACTGGCCGGCCTCGCGGTAGATCACTGGATGGCCTCCTGCCGCTACACGCGCTCGATGATACGTTCGCCGAACAGGCCCTGCGGACGAAACAAAAGGAACAGCAGCGCCAGCACATAGGCAAACCAGATCTCGATTCCGCCGCCCATCGAGGGGCCGAGGAAGACCTCGGCAAGCTTCTCGCCGGCGCCGATGATCAGCCCGCCGATGATGGCGCCCGGCACCGAGGTGAAGCCGCCCAGGATCAGTACCGGCAGCGCCTTCAGCGCCAGCAGGCTCAACGAGAACTGCACGCCGAGCTTGCTGCCCCACACCGCGCCCGCGGCAAGTGCGACAAGGCCCGCGACCAGCCAGACGATGAACCAGATGTGATTGAGCGGGATACCCACCGACTGAGCGGCGGCGTGATCGTCGGCGACGGCACGCAATGCCCGTCCGATGCGGGTGCGCTGGAAGAAGATCGCCAGCGCCGCCACCAGGAGCCCGGCGATGACGGCCGCCCAGATGTCGAGCTCGTTCACCAGGATGCCGCCGTCGAACACCGATTCGAGGATGAAAAGCGGCTCGCGCGGCAGGCCGATATGGAGGGGATAGACCTCGGCGCCGAATACGGTCTGCGCCAGGCCTTCGATGAAGAAAGTGACGCCGATGGTCGCCATGAACAGGATGATGCCTTCCTGGTTCACAAGCTTGCGCAGCACCAGCCTCTCGCAGGCCCAGGCGATCAGCGCCATGACGGCACCGGCGAACAGAAAGGCCGCGATCAAGGCGAGGCCGAACGGCCATTTCCACTGTGTCTGCATCACGTCGAGCGCCCGCACCAGCGCCAGCGCCGCCGTCAGGACCATGGCGCCCTGGGCGAAATTGAAGACGCCCGACGCCTTGAAGATCAGCACGAAGCCCAGCGCCACCAGGGAATAGAGCACCCCCGCCAGCAGGCCGCCGATCAGGACTTCAAGGAAGAAACCCATGGTCAGGTCTCCTGCTGGGAGCGCGCCACTCCAGTGGCGGCTCTTCTTGCCTGCGCCGCAGGTCCATGAGCGCCACTTCGCGCGGGAGGGGCCCCCGCGCTTGAGTGGCGCGCCCCCAGCCCTGAGACTATCGCCCTCATCAGTGGCTCACCCCGAGATAGGCGGCGATGACCGCCTGGTTGTTCTTGACCTCGTCGGGCACGCCGTCGCCGATCTTCTTGCCGTAATCGAGCACGACGACGCGGTCGGAGATGTCCATGACCACGCCCATGTCGTGCTCGATCAGGCAGATCGTCGTGCCAAACTCGTCGTTCACGTCGAGGACAAAGCGGCACATGTCCTGCTTCTCCTCGAGGTTCATCCCGGCCATCGGCTCGTCGAGCAGCAGCAGCTCCGGCTGGGCGGCGAGCGCCCGGCCAAGCTCGACCCGCTTCTGCAGACCATAGGGCAGCCGACCGACCGGCACCTTGCGGACATGCTGGATCTCGAGGAAGTCGATGATCTGCTCGACCACCTTGCGATGCTCGATCTCCTCACGCTGCGCCGGACCGAAATGCAACGCCTGCCAGAACAGCCCGGTCTTCATGCGCAGGTTGCGGCCGGTCATGATGTTGTCGAGGGTCGACATGCCCTTGAACAGCGCGATGTTCTGGAAGGTGCGCGCGATGCCTTGCGCGGCCGCCTGGTGCGGTCGCATCTGGTGCCGCCGCACGCCCTTGTAGGTAATGGCGCCCTGCTGCGGGTGATAGAAGCCGTTGATGCAGTTCAGCATCGAGGACTTGCCCGCGCCGTTGGGCCCGATAATGGCGCGGATCTCGCCCTTGCGGATGTCGAAACTGATGTCGGTCAGCGCCTTCACGCCGCCGAACGACAGGCTGATGTTCTCGACGGACAGCAGGACCTCGGTGAAGGAACGCGCATCCCTGGCCATTGCCGTCAGCCCGTCTTGCGCAGCGCCAGCTGCGGCGTGAGATCGCGGATCGCCACGTCGCCCTCGATGCGCCCCTTGCGGCCATCCTCGAAGGTGACGTCGACGCCGATATGGGCGGTCCTGGCACCGCCGTAGAGGGCGTCGATCAGCGGCTTGTAGCGTTCGCCGATGAAGCTCCGCCGCACCTTGTTGGTGCGCGTCAGCTCGCCGTCGTCGGCGTCGAGTGCCTTGTGCAGGATCAGGAAGCGGCGGATCTGGGCGCCGGCCATCCGCGGATCGGCCGCCAGGTCGCGGTTGACCTGCTCGATCTCGCTCTGGATCAGGTCGTAGACCTCCGGCCGCCCCGCCAGCTCCTGGTAGCTGGCATAGGCGATGTTGCGCCGTTCCGCCCAATCGCCGACCGCCGTCATGTCGATATTGACGAAGGCGGTGACGAAATCTCGACCGTCGCCAAAGGCCACCGCCTCGTTGATATGGGCGAAGAACTTGAGCTTGTTCTCGATGTATTTCGGCGCGAACAGCGTGCCGTCGAGGAGCTTCCCGACATCCCTGGCCCGATCGATGATGCGCAGATGGCCGCGCTCGTCGAGGTAGCCGGCGTCGCCGGTATGGACCCAGCCGTCGGCTGTCTTGGTGTCGTTGGTCGCCTCGGGATTCTTGAAATACTCCTTGAACACGCCGGGACTGCGATAGAGCACCTCGCCCGACTCGGCGATCCGGAGCTCGACATTGGAAACCGGCTTGCCGACCGTGTCGCTGAAGACCTCGCCGTTGGGATGGATGGTGACGAACACCGAGGCTTCGGTCTGGCCGTAGAGCTGTTTCATGTTGACGCCGAGGGCGCGGAAGAAATTGAAGATCTCCGGCCCCACCGCCTCGCCGGCCGTATAGGCCACGCGCACGCGGCTCATCCCCAAGGTGTTCTTGAGCGGGCCGTAGATCAGCAGATCGCCTAGCGCATAGAGCAACCGGTCGCCGATCGAGACGGCGCGGCCGTCGAGCCGCGCCGGACCGACCCGGCGCGCCACCGCCATGAAGAACTGGAACAGCCGGCGCTTCACCAGCCCGGCATCCTCCATCCGGATGGTGACCTGGGTGATCAGGTTCTCGAGCACCCGCGGCGGCGCAAAGTAATAAGTCGGCCCGATCTCGCGCAGGTCGGTCATGACCGTGCTGGCCGATTCGGGACAGTTCACGACCAACCCGACGACGTAGCCCTGGGCATAGGAGAAGATGTGGTCGCCGACCCAGGCCATCGGCAGATAGGACAGCAGCTCGTCGCCCGCCCTCAGCCCGTCGAAAGCGGCCCCCGCCTCGGCGGCCCAGACGAGATTGTCGTAGCTCAGCACCGCACCCTTCGGCCGCCCGGTGGTGCCCGAGGTGTAGAGCATGATGGCGTCGTCGCCGCCCGTGCCCTTGGCGACCTCGGCCGACACCGTCTCGGGAGCCGAGGCGAGGCACTTCTCGCCGCGGGCCTGCACCTCGGCGTAGGACAGCAGACCCTCGTAGTGCCGCATGCCGCGAGGATCGACATAGAAGATCGTCTGCAGCGACGGCACTTTCTTCTGGATCTCCTGAAGCTTGTCGACCTGCTCCTGGTTTTCAGCCAGCGCATAGCGGGCGCCGGCATGCTCGACGACATAGGCGAGTTCGTCGGCCACCGAATCCTGGTAGACCGGCACCGGCACGCCGCCCAGCGACTGCGCCGCACACATCGCCCAGTAAAGTCTCGGCCGGTTGTCGCCGACCACGATCAGCCGGTCGCCGCGCCCGAAACCGAGATCGGCCAGGCCGGCCGCCAGCAGGCGCACCTCGGCTGCGACCTGTGCCCAGCGGTAGGTTTGCCAGATGCCGTATTCCTTTTCGCGATAGGCGGGCTGGTCGCCGCGCGCGCGGGCAAGCTCCGCCAGCCGCTTGGGGAACGTGTCCAGTCGCGCGTACTCGGCAAGGGCCTTATCGGCAGTCATTCCCTGCAGCACTCCCGTGGTCCGCCGTTCGTCTCGATGCGCGGCAGTTCCGTCAGGCAGATAGCCACAGCGGCTTCGGGCCGGTCAAGCCAACGGTCAAGCCAGCCGGAGCTTCAGGGTGAACATGGCGCCGCCACCGGGTCGATCATCGACGGTAATGCTGCCGTCATGGGCAGCGGCGACCCGCGCCACGATGGCGAGGCCCAGCCCGCGGCTGTCGGCCTTGGCGCGATCCCGGCGCCAGAAGCGTGCAAAGATCGACTGTCGCTCCGCCATCGGCACGCCGGGCCCGTCGTCCATGACACGCACCGTGCCGTCGGCAGCGACGTCGACCTCGATCGAGCCGCCCCGCGGCGTGTGGCGGATGGCGTTCTCGATGAGGTTGCGGACCGCCCTGAACAGCGCCTCGGCATGACCGCGCACCCAGACCTCCTCTTCGACACCGGTCAATGCGATCGCCTTGTCGTTGCCCACGGCGAGCGGCGCCATGAAGCCCACGGCATCGGCGCAGACGGCGTGGATGTCGGCCTGGGAATCGGTGTGCACGACGAAGGCCTCGAGTTCGGCGATGTCGAGCACCTGGTTCACCGTGCGTGTCATGTTGACGATGTCGGTCTGCAGCGATTCCCGCAACGTTCCGGGGTCCATCGAATCGACGCGGGCCCGCATGATGGCCAGCGGGGTCCGCAACTCGTGCGCCATGTCGGCGGTAAACTCGCGCTGCGCCTGGAAGCCGGCCTCGAGACGGTCCAGCGCCTGGTTGACCGCATGGACCAGGGGCACGACCTCGGCCGGCATAGAGGCCTCCGACAGGCGGACGTCGGTGCTGGTCGGCCCGATCGTCGCGGCCGTGGTCGACGCCTGGCGAACCGGCTCCAGCGCCCGGCGGAAGATCATGATATCGATCAGAAGGAGCAACAGCAGGATCGGAAAGGTGATCCAGGCGACGCGCGGCACGAACGAGGTGACGATGTCGTCGATGATGACGTCGCGGTGCGCGAGATCCTGGCCAACCTGGATCCAGTAGAGCCGCTCGCCCACGGCGCGCGGCACGCTCACGCCGAACAGCACCGAGCCGCTGCTGCGCCGCCTTGTGAACCATTCACTCGACGCGGGATCGATCGCGTCGAAGAGGGGCTTGTCGTCGCCGCGTGAGGAGAACAGCACCTGCCCCTTGGTGTCGAGCACGGCGTAGGAATAGAGCGCGTATTCGCCGGAGTAGAGCGGCAACGCCTCGCTCGGAATGTCGAGTTCGGTACCGCCCGACGGCGTCGGCCGCAGGAAGCTGCCGATGGTGAGCGCCTGGCTGCGTAGAGCGTCGCGATGGAGGTTGTTGGCGGCCTGGTTCAGAAGCCAGTAGAGCGCCAACGGCATCAGGATCGAGGTGATCGCCACCGCCACGACATGCAGCGCGACGACGCGCGAGATGATCGAGCGGAAGCGGTTCACCCGGCCTTGTCCTCGGCCAGCAGGTAGCCGACACCGCGCACCGTGTGAACCCGCACCGTGGCGCCGCAATCGGCCAGCATCTTGCGCAACCGGTGGACATAGACCTCGACGGCGTTGGACCCGACATCGCCCGACAGGCCAAAGAGCTGATCCTCGAACAGGCGCTTGGGCGCCACGTTGCCGCCGCGGCGCAACAGGATCTCCAGCACCGCTGTCTCGCGTGCCGGAAACGAGCGCACTACGCCGTCGACCAGGACCTGCCGCCCCTCGGTGTCGAGCGAAACATTGCCGAAGGTCAGCCGCCGGCCCAGCATGTTGCCCGGGCGCCGCAGCAGGGCCTGCAGCCGCGCCACCAGCTCCTCCATGGCGAAGGGCTTCACGAGGTAGTCGTCGGCACCGGCGCGCAGCCCGTTGACCCGGTCGGAGACGCCGTCGCGCGCCGTCAGGACCAGAACGGGCGTCGAATCGCCGCGGCTGCGCAACCCGCGCAACAGCGAGAGCCCATCCTCGTCCGGCAGGCCGAGATCGAGCACGACGGCGGCATAACGCATGGCCGCCAGCGCATGGGCGGCGTCACCGGCGGTGTCGACGGAATCGGCGGAGAAACCGTTGCGCGCCAGGCCCTTGACCAGCAACGCAACCAGCTCGGCATTGTCCTCGACGAGAAGGACTCTCATGGGCGCAAGGTCCGGAAACGCGATTGCATGTCGCAACTCTAGCATAGCGAGCGCAAAGCGGGTCGCCGGCCCGCCACACCCTGTCAGCTTTTCGTAAAAGCCAGCGTCAGGTGCACGTAATCTGCACTGGATAGGGTCGCGGCATCATGAGCCCGACGCCTGATCGCTCCTCGACCGCCCGCCTGCGCCGCAACCGCCTGTTGTTCGCCGGAGCTGGCATCGCCTGTCTGGCGCTGGCCGGGCTTTGGGCCTTCGATACGCAGCCGGGCAATGCCCTGGTTCGCCCGGCCGCGACCGTGGCCGAGAGCGACGGCGCGTTCCGGCCGAGCGACACGCAATGGTCGGGCTTCCGGTTCGAGACCGTGAAACAGGTGGCGTTCCGCGAGGAACGGGCGACCGACGGCAAGATCGGCATCAACGAGGACACGTCCACTCCGGTTTTTTCGCCCTATTCCGGCCGTGTCACCCGCCTGATCGCCAAGCCCGGCGACAAGGTCGAGCGCGGCGATCCGCTGTTCGCCATCGAAGCCAGCGAATTTGTCCAAGGCCATAACGACCTGGTGAGCGCAGTCGCCGGCGTCGAGAAGGCCCGCTCCCGGCTGGCGCTGGCGCAGGCCGCCGAGAAGCGCCAGAAGGAGCTGCTGGCGATCCGCGGCGGCGCCCTGAAGGACCTCGAACAGGCGCAGTCCGACCTTATCGCCGCGCAGGGCGATCTGCGCTCGGCCGATATCGCGCTTGCCGCCGCCCGCAACCGGCTGCGCATCCTCGGCCGCTCCGACACCGAAATCGCCGATCTCGAGAAGATGGACCGCATCGCCGCCGAAACCCTCGTTTCTGCGCCGATCTCCGGCACCGTCATCCAGCGCAAGGTCGGCCTCGGCCAGTACATCAATGCCGGCGCGACCGACCCCGTGTTCAGTATCGGCGACCTCTCCAAAGTCTGGCTGATTGCCAATGTCCGCGAATCCGACGCGCCGCGCATGAAAGTCGGGGCACCGGTCGAGGTTTCCGTGCTGGCCTATCCCGGCCGCACCTTCAACGCCAAGCTGAGCTATGTGGCTCCGGCACTCGACCCCAATACCCGCCGCCTGCCGGTTCGCGCCGAGATCGACAATGCCGGCCGCGAGTTGATGCCCGAGATGTTCGCGAGTTTCCGTATCGTCACCGGTGCGCCGCAGATCATGCCGGCAGTACCGCAGGACGCCGTCGTCTACGAAGGCGCCAATGCCCGTGTCTGGGTGGCGCGCCCGGCCGACAAGTCGATCGTATCGCGCCCCATCGAAGTCGGCACGACCGTCAACGGCCTTGTCGAAGTCCGCAAGGGCCTGCAGACCGGCGAGACGGTGGTGACCAGCGGCACCCTCTTCATCGACCGCGCCGCCAAGCGCGACTGACGGTCAGCCGGGCACCGCAAGCCCCAGCGCCTCCCAGTACGGCGGTCGTTTCATGCAAGCCCTCATCGCCGCCGCCCTAAAGCAGCGCATCCTCGTCGTCATCCTGAGCGTTGTTCTCGTCGTCGCCGGCCTCTTCGCCTATGCCCGACTGAACATCGAGGCCTATCCCGACCCGGTGCCGCCGCTGGTCGACATCATTACGCAGAATCCCGGCCAGTCGTCGGAGGAGATCGAGCGCTACATCACGGTCCCGATCGAGATCCAGATGGCGGGCATGCCTTATGTCCAGGCAATCCGCACCATCTCGCTGTTCGGGCTCTCGGACGTGAAGGTGCAGTTCACCTACGACGTCACCTACCAGCAGGCCTCGCAGATGGTGATCAACCGTCTGTCGCAGCTCGGGCCGCTGCCCAACGGAGCGCAGCCCACTTTGTCGCCGACCAGCCCGATCGGCGAGGTCTTCCGCTATCGCGTGGTCGGACCGCCCGGCTACAGCTCGGCCGATCTCAAGACGATCCAGGACTGGGTCCTGCAACGCCGCTTCAAGGCCATTCCCGGCGTGACCGACGTCACCGGCTGGGGCGGCAAGATGAAGACCTACGACATTACCGTCGATCTCGACCGGCTGCTGGCTTACGGCCTGACCCTGAAGCAGGTGCTGGACGGGCTGAACAACGCCAACATCAATGTCGGCGCCAATACCGTGAATATGGGTACGCAGTCGGCGATCGTGCGCAGCGTCGGCCAGATCCGCTCGATGGACGATATCCGCAATACCATGCTGACGGTCCGCGACGGCGCTCCGGTGCTGGTGTCCGACGTGGCGACCGTCACGGTCGGCAATCAGCCGCGCCTCGGCATCGCCGGCCAGAACGACGACAACGACATCGTGCAGGGCATCGTGCTGATGCGCCGCGGCGCCGAGACCATGCCGACGCTCACCGGCGTGCTGGCCGAGGTCGACAAGATCAACAACGGCAACATCCTGCCGCCGGGCGTGCGCATCGAGCGCATCTACGACCGCAGCGCCCTGGTCAACATCACCACCCACACCGTGCTGCACAACATGGTGCTGGGCGTGGTGCTGATTTTCCTGATCCAGTGGCTGTTCCTGGGCGACCTGCGCAGCGCCCTGATCGTGTCGGCGACCATCCCCTTCGCCCTGCTCTTCGCCGTGGTGATCCTGGTCTTGACCGGCGAATCGGCCAACCTGCTGTCGATGGGTGCGATCGACTTCGGCATCATCGTCGACGCCACCGTGATCATGGTCGAGAACATCTTCCGCCACCTCGCCGCGGCGAGCCACGGCACGCCGCCGGTCTGGCGTCGCGCCACCCCCGAAGGCCTCACGGGCAAGCTGGCGACGATCTTCCATGCCTCGAGCGAAGTCACACAGGCGATCTTCTTCTCGGCCACCATCATCATCGCAGGCTTCCTGCCGCTCTTCACCCTGTCCGGAGTCGAAGGCCATATCTTCGGGCCGATGGCGCGCACTTATGCCTACGCACTGCTGGGCGGCCTGATCGCCACCTTCACCGTCTCGCCGGCCCTCGCGGCACTCCTGCTGCCGGAAAAGGTCGCCCATGCCGAGACGCGTGCCATGCGCCTGCTCAGCCGCGGCTACGCCCGGCTGCGCGACCTGGTGCTGGCCGCCCGGCGCCTCACCGTCGCCGCCGGCCTCGGCGCCGCCGCGCTGGCGGTCCTGGCCGGCAGCACGATCGGCCTCGAGTTCCTGCCCAAGCTCGAGGAAGGCAACATGTGGATCCGCGCCGTCATGCCGGCCTCGATCTCGCTGGAAGCCGGCAACGACTACGCCAACCGCATGCGCAAGCTGATCAAGAGCTTCCCCGAGGCCGAGACCGTCATCTCCCAGCACGGCCGGCCCGACGACGGCACCGATTCCACGGGCTTCTTCAATGCCGAGTTCTTCGTGCCGCTGAAGCCGATGGATCGCTGGCGCAAGGGCGTCGACAAGGAAGCCCTGATCGCCGAGATCAACGACGCCCTGCAGAAGGCCTTCCCCGGCGTCGAATTCACCTTCTCGCAATACATTCAAGACAACGTTCAGGAAGCCGCGTCGGGCGTGAAGGGCGAGAACTCGGTCAAGATCTCGGGCAATGACCTCGAGACGCTCGCCAAGCTCGGCGACGAGATCAAGAACGTGCTGGCGACCGTACCAGGCATCACCGACCTCGCGGTTTCCGCCTCACTCGGCCAGCCGACGATCCGCATCGATATCGATCGCGCCCGGGCGGCGCGCTACGGCCTTGCCCCGGGCGACATCAACGCCACTGTCCAGGCGGCGATCGGCGGCCAGGCCGCCGGCGACGTCTACGAGACCGGCAGCGACCGGCACTTCCCCATGGTCGTCCGCCTGGCGCCCAAGTACCGCGAGAATATCGAGGCGATCAAACGCATCCAGATCGGTGCCCAGGGCAACAGCGGCGTGACCCAGGTGCCGCTGACGGAAGTAGCCAATGTCGAGCTGGTCTCCGGCGCCTACTACATCTACCGCGAGCAGCAGGAACGGTACGTTCCGGTGAAGTTCAGCGTGCGCGGCCGCGATCTCGGCAGCGCCATCCTCGAGGCGCAGCAGAAGGTCGCCGAGCAGGTGAAGATCCCCGGCGGCTACCGCATCGAATGGGTCGGTGAGTTCGGCAACCTCAAGAATGCCCTGCAGCGCCTGGCCGTCGCCGTGCCGATCGCCATCGGACTGATCGGCCTGCTGCTCTATGTCAGCTTCGGCTCGTTCCGCGACACGCTGCTGGCCGCCAGCGCCATCCCGATGGCGCTGATCGGCGGCATCCTCGGCCTGTTCGTGGTCGGCATGCCGTTCAGCATCTCCGCCGCCATCGGCTTCGTGGCCCTGTTCGGCATCGCGGCGATGAACGGCATCATGGTGGTGTCCTGCTTCAACCGCCTGATCGACGCCGGCCTGGAGCGGGAAGCCGCCCTGCGCGAAACCTGCACCGTGCAGTTGCGCCCGGTGCTGATGACCTGCGCCGCCGCCGCGGTCGGCCTGCTGCCGGCCGCCTTCTCGACGGCGATCGGCAGCCAGGTGCAGCGGCCGCTGGCGACGGTCGTGGTCGGCGGCACCCTGCTGGCGCCCCTGCTCTTCCTCACCGTGCTGCCGGCCGCGATCGGTCTCTTCTCGCGTCGCCGCGTGCCTGCGCCCGACGCTCCGCCTACCCCCCAGGCATCCGCCGTAGAGGCATCATGATGCGACAAGCCCTTTCCAGAACGGTGCCGGCGCTGGCACTGGCCGCGGCAATGGCCACCGCATTGGCCGCCTGTTCGGTCGGCCCGGACTTCGTAGCGCCGGAAGGCCCCAAGACGTCGGGCTATCTGCCCGACCAAAAGACCAACCTGATCGCCGCCGGGATCCCGGGCGGCGAGGCGCAGCGCATCGTGCAGGAGATGGACATTCCCGGCCAGTGGTGGGCCGTGTTCCAGTCGCCGCAGCTCAACAGCCTGATCGAGCGGTCGTTGACGGCCAATCCCGACGTCCGCGCCGCCGCCGCCGCGCTCAAGGTCGCGCAGCTCAACGCCCGCGCCCAGCGCGCGACCCTCTTTCCCACCATATCGGCGGGCCTCACCGGATCGCAGAACCAGACGGCGACCATCCTGCAGACGCCGCTCGCCAACCAGGAGCTGACGATCTTCGGCCTGTTCACCGCCGGCCTGCAGATCACCTACGCGCTGGACATCTGGGGCGGCAACCGCCGGCAGATCGAATCGCTCGATGCGCTGGCCGAGGCGCAGTGCTTCCAGCTCGAAGGCACCTACCTCTCGCTCGCCTCCAACGTCGTCGCCGCAGCCATCCTGGAAGCCTCGCTACGCGCCCAGGTCGAAGCGACCAAGCGCATCATCGCAGCGCAGCGTGAAACGCTCGGCATCCTGACGCAGCAATCCGGCCTCGGCGCCATTCCCGGCGCCGACGTCGCCACGCAGCAGGCCGCCCTGGCGCAATCCGAGGCGACTCTGCCGCCGCTGCAGAAGGCCTTGGCGCAGCAGCGCAACCTGATGGCCAACCTGGTCGGGCGACTGCCGAGCAACGCGGTCGCCGAGCACTTCGAGCTCGCCGACCTCAAGCTGCCCGCCGACCTGCCGCTCAGCCTGCCGTCCAAACTGGTCGAGCAGCGCCCCGACGTGCGCGCTGCCGAAGCCAACCTGCATTCGGCCAGCGCCCTCGTCGGCGTGGCGATCGCCAATCAGCTGCCACAGCTCACCCTGAGCGCCAGCGTCACCGCCAACTCCCTCACCCTCGATTCGCTGTTCGGGTCGGGCCTCGCGGGAACGGTGGCAGGGTTCAACCTCCAGCAGACCGTGCTCGACGGCGGCGCGCTCTACGCCAAGAAGAAGGGCGCGCAGGCCGGCCTGGAACAGGCCGGCGCGCAGTATCAATCGACCGTGCTGGCCGCCTTCCGCAACGTCGCCGACACGCTGAACGCCCTCGAATACGACGCTATCACGCTCAAGGCCGCGGTCGACGCCGAGCGTGCCGCGGCCACCAGCCTCACCATCGCGCGCAAGCGCCTCGAACTCGGCGACACGACCTATGTCTTCGTGCTGATCGCCGAGCTCACCTACCAGCAGGCCATCCTCAACCGCATCCAGGCCCAGGCGGCGCGACTCACCAATACGGCGGCACTGTTCCAGGCGCTGGGCGGCGGCTGGTGGAACCGCGATACGACGCCGACCGCCAGCGTCCGCTCGGCATGCCGGCCGCCGGCGGCAACGCCGGCCAAGGCGCCGTTGCAGGCGGCGGCGCGCTGATCCTCAGATCTTGCCGTCGCCGTCCAGGAAGCCGTGCTTGCGCGTGTCGGGCATCCAGAGCGCCGCCAGCAGGCTGACGAACACCATCGCCGCGACGTACCAGGGGAAGACGCCCTCGATACCACTGGCCTTCATCTGCAAGGCGACCGCTTCGGCCGTGCCGCCGAAAATGGCGTTGGCGATGGCATAGGGCAGGCCGACCCCCAGCGCACGCACCTCCGGCGGGAACAGCTCGGCCTTCGCCACGCCGCTGACCGAGGTGTAGAAACTGCCGAACAGCAGGCCGACGGTGATCAGGGCGAAGGCCGCCAGGGGACTGGTGACGCCGGCCAGCAGCGAGTAGAGCGGCACCACGCCCAGGCAGCCCAGGCCGGCGAAGAGCAGCAGGTTGCGCTTGCGGCCGATGCGGTCAGACAGGCTGCCGAACAGCGGCTGCACCAGCATGAAGACGATCAGCACCGGCGTCATGACGGCGGTCACCGTGGTCGCCGGCATCTTGGCGGTGTTGACGAGGTATTTCTGCATGTAGGTCGAGAAGGCGTAGAAGTAGAGCGAGCCGCCCATTGTCAGGCCGAGCGTGATCAGCACCGATTTCGTGTAGGGCAGCAGACCGCGCAGCGAGCCCGTCTCCTTGTGCTTCATGGCTTCGGCCGAAGCCGTCTCCTGCAAGGTGCGACGCAGGAGCATGGCCACGATGGCGCCGACCGCGCCGATCGCGAACGGGATGCGCCAGCCCCAGGCCTTGAGCTGATCGACGGTCAGCAGTTGCTGCAGCACGAACAGCACCAGCACCGCCAGCAGCTGTCCGCCGATCAAGGTCACGTACTGGAAGGATGACAGGAAGCCGCGATTTCGCGGGCTCGCCACCTCGCTCATGTAGGTCGCCGCGGTGCCGTACTCGCCGCCGACCGACAGGCCCTGCGCGATGCGGGCGATCAGCATCAAGGCGGCGGCCGCCATGCCGATGTCGTCCACGGTCGGCAGGCAGGCGATCATCAGCGAGCCGGCACACATCAGCAGCACCGAGGACACCATCGAGACCTTGCGGCCCTTCGTGTCGGCGATCCAGCCGAACAGCCAGCTGCCCAGCGGACGCATGAAGAAGCCGATCGCGAAGATCACCGCGGCGTAGAGCAGCTGGGTGGTCTCGCTGGCACCCTTGGGTGAGAAGGAGGCCGCGAAATAGATCGAGGTGAAGGCGTAGGTATAGAAGTCGTACCACTCGACGAGATTGCCGGACGAGGCGCCGACGATGGCCCTGATGCGGAGCAGGTTCTGACGGCGCTCCTCGGCCTTGTCGAAATCGTTGGAAGCAATCGCGGTCATCGTGGGCGTTCCTCCGCACGCTGTCGTGGATCGATAGCTGACGCCTTGTTGCGACCGACCATACCGCCCCCTCGACACACAAGAAATGCAATGAAACCTGCATCTCTTGTGTGGTCTGCCTCGACGCATGGATCGCACAGGATGTGAAGCACGAGACGCTGCAGAGAGAATGCACTCACAGTGGTAGTGTGATTGCAGAACTTGTGCCTTAGCTGCGGCCCAAGGGGAGACGCCGCGCGTTGCGGTGATCGACAGGGGCCGCGGATGCACGCAATCGTCGGGGCTGCGCTACGGCAGCGCATTCTGGTGCTGATCCTCAGCGCCGCGCTGATCGTCGGTGGGCTGTTCGCCTACAAGAAGCTGAACATCGAGGCCTATCCCGATCCGGTGCCGCCGCTGGTCGACATCGTCACCCAGAATCCCGGCCAGTCTTCGGAAGAGATCGAGCGTTACATCACCATTCCCATCGAAGTGCAGATGGCTGGCCTGCCCTTCGTGAAATCGATCCGCACGATCTCATTGGTCGGCCTCTCGGACGTGAAGGTGCAGTTCACCTACGACCTCACCTATCGCGAAGCCGCACAGCTAGTGACCAACCGGCTGTCGCAGCTCGGGCCGCTGCCCAACGGCGCGCAACCCTTCATCTCGCCGACCAGTCCGATCGGCGAGATCTTCCGCTATCGCGTCGTCGGGCCGCCGGGCTACTCCGTCGCCGACCTCAAGACCATCCAAGACTGGATCCTGTTACGCCGGCTGAAGGCCGTGCCGGGCGTGATCGACGTCACGACCTGGGGCGGCAAGAGCAAGACCTACGACATCACCGTCGATCTCGACCGGCTGATGGCCTATGGGCTGACGCTCAGGCAGGTGCTCGACGCCGTCAATGGCGCCAACAGCAATGTCGGCGCCAACACCATCAATCTCGGTCCGCAATCGGCGGTCATCCGCAGCATCGGACAGATCCGTTCGATGGACGACATCGCGCACACGATGCTGACGGTGCGCGACAATGCGCCGATCACTGTTGCCGACGTGGCGACCATCACGGTCGGGCACGAACCGCGACTGGGCGTCGCCGGACACGACGACAATGACGATGTCGTGCAGGGCATTGTGCTGATGCGCCGCGGCGCGGAGACCATGCCGACCCTGCGCAGCGTCGAGCGCGAGGTCGACCGCATCAACAGTTCCGACCTGTTGCCGCCTGGCGTCCGCATCGAGCGCATCTACGACCGCAGCGTCCTGGTCGACGTGACGACCAGCACGGTGCTGCACAACATGGTGATGGGCGTCGTCCTGGTGTTCCTGATCCAGTGGCTGTTCCTGGGCGACCTGCGCAGCGCCCTGATCGTGTCGGCGACCATTCCCTTCGCCCTGCTCTTCGCCGTGGTGATCCTCGTCTTGAGCGGCGAATCGGCCAACCTGCTGTCCATGGGCGCGATCGACTTCGGCATCATCGTCGACGCCACCGTGATCATGGTCGAGAACATCTTCCGCCATCTCGCCGAGGCCAGTGCGGGACACCGCCCGCGCGGGCCGCTACTCGCGCCGCCGGCGGCGCTGACCGGCAAGCTTGCGATCATCTACGAAGCCTCGAGCGAGGTGACGCAGGCGATCTTCTTCTCGGCCACCATCATCATCGCGGGCTTCCTGCCGCTCTTCACCCTGTCCGGCGTCGAGGGTCACATCTTCGGACCGATGGCCAAGACCTACGCCTTCGCCCTGTTGGGCGGCCTGCTGGCGACGTTCACCGTCTCGCCGGCGCTGGCGGCGATCCTGCTGCCGGAGAAGGTCTCCGAGAAGGAGACGATCGTCGTGCGCAGCCTGCGCCGCCTCTACAGCCGGCTCATCGACATCGTGATGGCCTGGCGCCTGCCGACCCTGGCGGTCGGCGCAGGCCTCGTGCTTCTCGCCGGCGCCGCGGCGACCTCGGTCGGCCTCGAGTTCCTGCCGAAGCTCGAGGAGGGCAACATCTGGATGCGCGCCGCCCTGCCGCCCTCGGTGTCGCTCGATGAGGGCAACGCCTATGCCAACCGCATGCGCAAGCTGATCAAGAGCTTCCCCGAGGTCGAGACGGTCGTCAGCCAGCATGGCCGGCCGGACGACGGCACTGACCCCGACGGCTTCTCCAATGTCGAGTTCTTCGTGCCGCTCAAGCCTGCCCAGAAATGGCGCAAGGGGATGGAGAAGCCGGACCTGATCGCCGAAATGAGCGACGCGCTGCGCAAAGCCTTCCCCGGCGTCACCTTCGCCTTCTCGCAATACATCCAGGACAACGTGCAGGAGGCAGCCTCCGGCATCGATGCGGAGAACGCCATCAAGATCACGGGGCCCGACCTCGCCACCTTGCGCAAGATCGCCGTCGAGATCCGTGGCGTGCTGGAGGGCGTGCGCGGCGTCACCGACATCCAGGTGCCGCCGCTGCTCGGCCTGCCGACCATCCAGATCGCCATCGATCGCCAGCGCGCGGGGCGCTACGGCCTCTCGCCGGGCGACATCAACGCCACGGTGCAGGCGGCGGTGGGCGGCCAGGCGGCCGGCGACCTCTACGAGGACGGCAGCGACCGCCACTTCCCGATGCTGGTGCGGCTCGCGCCGCAATATCGCGAGAATATCGATGCGCTGCGCCGCATCGCCGTCGGCGTGCCGGGTTCCAGCGGTGGCGTCGCGCAGGTGCCGCTGAGCGAGGTCGCCAAGATCGGCCTGTCGAGTGGTGCCTTCTACATCTACCGCGAGCAGCAGGAACGCTACATTCCGGTGAAATTCAGCGTCCGCGGTCGCGATCTCGGCAGCACCGTGCTCGAGGCGCAGGACAAAGTCACCGAACAGGTGAGGCTGCCGCCCGGCTATCGGCTGGACTGGGCCGGTGATTTCGTCAATTTCGAGAGCGCCGTGGCGCGGCTCGCCATCGCCGTGCCGATCGCCATCGCGATCATCCTGCTGCTGCTCTATGTCAGCTTCGGCTCGCTGGTCGACACGCTGATCGCCGGTAGCGCCATTCCCCTGGCGTTGGTCGGCGGCATCCTGGGGCTGTGGCTGGCCGACATGTCGTTCAGCATCTCGGCCGCCATCGGCTTCGTGGCCCTGTTCGGCATCGCGGCGATGAACGGCATCATGGTGGTCGGCTGCTTCAATCGCCTGGTCACAGGCGGCATGGCGCGCGAAGCGGCACTGCGCCGGACATGCGACCTGCAGATGCGGCCGGTCCTGATGACCTGTGTGGCCGCCGCGGTCGGCCTGCTGCCGGCCGCCTTCTCGACCGCGATCGGCAGCCAGGTGCAGCGACCGCTCGCCATCGTCGTGGTGGGCGGCATGGTGCTGGCGCCGATCCTGTTCCTCACCGTGCTGCCGGCCCTCATCGGCGCCTTCTCTCGGCGCCGCGTCCCGGCTACATCTCACGTGTGAATGCCGACGACCAACTGATCGATCTCTCGGACCGCCGCCTGCGGGTGCGCCGCCTGTCGCCCACCCGGGACGACGGGCTCGACCGCACGACGCTCGTCTTCCTTCACGAGGGGCTGGGCTGCATCGAAATGTGGCGCGACTTCCCGCAGAAGCTCTGCGACGCCACGCGCTGCCGCGGCATCGTCTACGATCGCACGAGCTACGGCGGGTCCAGTCCCTGGCCGTCCGATCCCGGCGTCCGCTACATGGAGATCGAGGCCGACGACGTGCTGCCCCGGCTTCTCTCGGCACTGGCCGTCGACGACTGCGTCCTGGTCGGCCACAGCGACGGCGGCACCATCGCCCTGAACTATGCCGCCCGCGACCCCGAGCCTTTGCGCGCCGTGGTCACCCTGGCGGCGCATGCGATCAACGAGCCGGTCTGCGTCGCAGCGATCGAGAAGGCGCGACAGGCCTTTGCCGCAGGCGACCTGCGCCAGCGGCTCGCCAAGTATCACGGCGACAATGTCGACCGCGCCTTCCGCCTGTGGTCCGACGCTTGGGTGGCGCCGGGATTCGAACCGATGGATGCCGCCGGCCGGCTGCCCGGCGTGCAGGTTCCGTTGCAGGCGATCCAGGGCGAAGACGATGAATATGGCAGCGAGCTGCAGCTCGGCGTCATCGCCGGCAAGGTCGGCGGCTACTGCGAGACCCGGCTGATTCCCGACTGCGGGCACAGCCCGCACCTGCAGCAGCCGGCCTATGTGCTGTCCGAAGCCGCCCGCTTCATCGCCCCGTTGGCGTTAGCGGGCTAAAGTCGCTTCAGCTCGCTGGCGGCTGCCCAGTTCATCTCCGACACGGTCGGGCAGCGTGCCTGGGCGAGCTGGAACTGCTCGCGCGCCTTCTGCTTGTCGCCGCGGCGCACGGCGTCCATGCCGATGAAGAAGGCAGCCGGACACTTGCCGTTGGTGCGCTTGGCGGCGTCGTCCGATTCGGCGGCGACCTCGAGCTCGCCCGCCGTACCCTTGCCCAGCAGGAACCGCACGATCGGACCCGGCCATTCGTTCAGGCTCTCTGCGCCGACTTCTTTCGCAAGCGTGGCCCGGGCGTCGCGCTTGGCCCGTACTTGGGCGGCATAGCGCCAGAGCAGGGGCGCGATCTTCGACCTGAAGGTCGGCCGGCCGTCTAGAGAAGCGCCGAAATCGTCGGCCGCCTGGGCATAGTTGCCAAGATTGAAGTTGGCATGGCCGCGGAAGAACAGCGCACCGCGGCGCTCGCCTTCAGTCTTGGCATTGGCGAGCGCGCTGTCGAGCAGGCCGAGCGCCCGCGGGAAGTCGGCGATCTGCATATTGACCTGGGCCTGAGCTACCATCAGCGAGGGATCGCCGGGCTTGCGCGCAAGCGCGCTGTCGAGCGTCCTGAGCGCCGCGGCGCGGTCGCCGCCGCCCGCCAGGCTGGGCATGGCCAGCGACATCACGACCTGCCAGTCGGACGGCAGGACCCTGCCCATCTCGGCGATGTCCCTCTGGCTGTCGGCCTCGCGGCCGAGCCGGCTGAACTGGAAGGCACGGATGCTGAGATACATCGACCGGTCGACCGCCGAGAGTTGCGAGGCCGACAGGATCTTGTTCAGCGAATCGAGGGTTGCATTGGGGCCGGTGGGCGCGCCCCCACCGGGCAGGCCGCGCGACGACCCGCCTGACGAGAAGTCGCGCGCTGTCGGGTCCCACGACTCGGTCGCATTGCGCTGCGCGGAGGCTTCGCCGGACAAGGCGAGGACCACGGCGAAAAGCCCGACAAATGGCGTCATCCTGCGATGCATCGTGCCAATCTGACATAAGGGCCCGCAGGCCGCATCCGCCGATTGCCTGTGCAGGCCGGTACCCCTATTTTGCCACCCGACCGCACGAAAACCGACCTCCCAGGAGTAAGATATGGCCGCCGCCCATCCGAACAGCTTCAAGGCCCGCAAGACGTTGAAGGTCGGCAGTCGGAGCTACACCTATTACAGCCTGAAGGCGGTCGAGAAGGAGGTCGGTGACCTCTCCCGCCTGCCCTTCTCGCTGCGCGTACTGATGGAAAACCTGCTGCGTCACGAGGATGGCGCGACCGTCAAGAAGACCGACATCGCCGCCTTCGCAGGCTGGCTGAAGAATGGTGGCAAGTCGACCAAGGAGATCAACTTCCGCCCTGCCCGCGTCCTGATGCAGGATTTCACCGGCGTGCCGGCCGTGGTCGACCTCGCCGCCATGCGCGACGCCATGGGCAAGCTGGGCGGCGATCCCACCAAGATCAACCCGCTGGTGCCGGTCGATCTCGTCATCGACCATTCGGTGATCGTCGACAATTTCGGCAACAGCGCGGCCTTCGGAGCCAACGTGAAGCTCGAATACGAGCGCAACCTCGAGCGCTACCAGTTCCTGCGCTGGGGCGCCGAGGCGTTCAACAACTTCCGCGTGGTGCCGCCGGGCACCGGCATCTGCCACCAGGTGAACCTCGAATATCTGGCGCAGGTCGTGTGGACCAAGAAGGAAGGCAAGGAGACGGTCGCCTATCCGGATACGCTGGTCGGCACCGACAGCCACACCACCATGGTGAACGGCCTCTCGGTGCTGGGCTGGGGTGTCGGCGGCATTGAGGCCGAAGCCGCCATGCTCGGCCAGCCGCAGCCGATGGTCATTCCCGATGTGGTGGGCTTCAAGCTGACCGGCAAGCTGAAGGAAGGCGCGACGGCGACCGACCTGGTGCTGACCGTCACGCAGATGCTGCGCAAGAAGGGCGTGGTCAACAAGTTCGTCGAATTCTACGGCGAGGGCCTCGAGGACCTGCCGCTCGCCAACCGCGCCACGATCGCCAACATGGCGCCGGAATACGGCGCGACCTGCGGCTTCTTCCCGGTCGACGAGATCACGCTGGGCTACCTCAAGACCACCAACCGCGGCCCGGCCGCCAAGCTGGTCGAGGCCTATGCCAAGAAGCAGGGCCTGTGGCGCTCCAAGAAGTCGCCGGAGCCGATCTTCACCGACACGCTGTCGCTCGACCTCGGCGACGTGGTGCCGAGCCTCGCCGGTCCGAAGCGTCCGCAGGACCGCGTGGCTCTGACCGACGCCGCCGCACAGTTCGTCGCCAACATGGAGAAGGAATTCGACCGCAAGGACGACGGCAAGCGCATCAAGTGCGAGGGCGCCGACTACGACCTCGGCCACGGCGACGTGGTGATCGCGGCCATCACCTCCTGCACCAACACCTCGAACCCCTACGTCATGCTGGGCGCCGGCCTGATCGCGCGCAACGCCGTCAAGGCGGGCCTCAAGGTCAAGCCGTGGGTCAAGACCTCCCTGGCGCCGGGCTCGCAGGTCGTCACCGAATATCTCGACGCCTCGGGCCTCACGAAAGACCTGAACAAGATCGGCTTCAACCTGGTGGGCTACGGCTGCACGAGCTGCATCGGCAACTCCGGCCCGCTGCCCGATCCCGTCACCAAGGCGATCGGCGACGGTGACCTGGTCGTCTCCTCGGTGCTGTCGGGCAACCGCAACTTCGAGGGCCGCGTCAATCCGCTGACCCGTGCCAACTACCTCGCGTCGCCGATGCTGGTGGTGGTCTACGCCCTGGCCGGCTCGATGAAGATCGACATCACCAAGGACCCGATCGGCATCGGCAAGGGCGGCAAGCCGGTCTACCTCAAGGACCTCTGGCCCTCGAACATGGAAGTCTCCAAGACGGTCGACAAGTTCGTCACGGCCAAGGCCTTCAAGAAGCGCTACGCCGACGTGTTCAAGGGCGACAAGTTCTGGCGCGGCATCAAGACCAAGCCGAGCCTCACCTACTCGTGGGACGACAAGTCGACCTACGTGCGCAATCCGCCCTACTTCGAAGGCATGGGCAAGACGCCGTCGGCGCTCAGCAACATCGAGGGCGCTCGTCCGCTCGGCGAGTTCGGCGATTCGATCACGACCGACCACATCTCGCCCGCCGGCTCGATCAAGAAGGACAGCCCGGCCGGCAAATACCTGATGGAACACGGCGTGGAGCCCAAGGACTTCAATCAGTACGGCACGCGCCGCGGCAACCATGAGGTCATGATGCGCGGCACCTTCGCCAATATCCGCCTCAAGAACGAGATGGTGCCGGGCATCGAGGGCGGCTTCACACACCACTATACGAGCGACCAGCCCGAGCCGATCTACGACGTGGCGATGCGCTACAAGAAGGAGCACACGCCGCAGGTCCTGATCGCCGGCAAGGAGTACGGCACCGGAAGCTCGCGCGACTGGGCAGCCAAGGGCGTGAACCTGCTCGGCGTGAAGGCGGTGGTCTGCGAGACCTTCGAGCGTATCCATCGCTCGAACCTGGTTGGCATGGGCGTGCTGCCGCTGCAGTTCAAGGACGGCATGACGCGCAAGACGCTGAACCTGACCGGTCGCGAAACCTTCGACGTCGCCGGTGTCGACGGCGAGCTGAAGCCTGGCATGGACATGTCGCTCACCATCCATCGGCCCGACGGCGCCAAGGAGACGGTGAAGGTGACCTGCCGCATCGATACCGCCGAAGAGGTCGGCTACTTCAAGAACGGCGGCGTGCTGCACTACGTGCTGCGCAACCTCGCGCAAGCGGCCTGACGCCGGAGGACGCGGAAGCCATGGCGCCAGCTTCTCAAGACGGGGGGCTGGCCGACCGCATGGTCGCCATGGCCCGCAACAACATCCTGGCGAACCACCGCCTGCTCGGCGCCTGCAAGGCGCTGACGCCGGCGGAGTTCGCCGCTCCGCGCACCAGCTTCTTCCCGTCGCTGCGCGCCACGCTCAATCACATCCTCTGGGTCGACACCTACTACATCGACGCGATCGAGCGCGATCCGACGGTGCTCAAGCGTTACAACGATCCGCCGCCCGATTTCGCCGACGGCGGCTCGCTCTATCCGGCCCAGATCGCCAGCGACCGCCGGTTGCTCGCCTTCTGCGAGCGTCAGACCGCGGCGAGCCTCGGCGAAATGCTGGTCCTGCCGCGGCCCAATCGCACGCCGCCGCCGACCAGCGTGGCGTCGATCCTCGACCATCTCTTCCAGCACCAGACCCATCATCGCGGCCAGGCGCACGCCATGCTGGCCGGCACGGCCGTGAAGCCGCCGCAGCTCGACGAGTTTTTCCTGGCCGGCGAAGAGCATCTGCGCCGCGACGAACTGCTGGCGCTGGGGCTCGAACCGAGTTGATGCGGCCCCGGCCTTCCTTCGCGGGCGCGGCGATCGAAGTGAGCGACCTCGGCCGCTCTATCGCCTTCCATCGCCTGTGGCTGCCGATGCTGGGTTTCCGTCGCGTCTGGGCCCATCCTGACCGCGTGATGTGGTCACGCGGCTACGACCATTTCGTGATGCGTCAGGCCAAGGACGGCGTCTCCTACGGGCCGGGTGCCTTGTGGCTCGCCGTCTCGGCCGAGAGCCGCGCCCAGGTCGACCAGGTCTTCGCCGAGCTGCGCGATGCCGGCGCGGAAATCCTGCAGCCGCCCAAGGAGCTCGAGTACTTCGCGCCCGGCTATTACTCGGTCGGCTTCCGCGACCCCGACGGCGTGCCGATCGAGGTCGTGCATCGCTGGGACGAACTGCCCGATGTCGCCGACGCCGAGCAGGTGCGCGTGCCCGGCCACGGCGTCACCCTGGGCGGCTACTTCTTCAAGCCACAGGCCGGACAGCCCCCCTATCCGGCGTTGATCCTGCTGCACGGCTTCGCCGGCCATGCTCACAATCTGATCGGCCTGGCCCGTCGCGCCTCGGCCAACGGCTATGTCGTGCTGGCTCTGTCGCTGCGCGGCTGGCTGGGATCGGAGGGCGAAAGCGACCAGGGTCTGCGCCAGCCGCTCGATGTTCTCGCGGCGGTCGATTGGCTGGCCAAGCGGCCATCGGTCGATCGCGATCGCATCGGCCTGGTCGGCGCGTCGATGGGCGGCCAGGTGGCGCTGCTGACGGCCGCGCACAAGCCGCCGATCAAGGCCGTCGCCTCCTACTTCGGGCCGACCGATCTGGCGCGCTGGCGGGCGGCCAACCCCTTCATCAAGGACTATCTCGACGATCTCTGTGGCCCGGAAGGCCTGCCCGTTCGCTCTCCGATATTCCGCGTTGCGCAGATCGATGCGCCGGTTCTGCTGATCCACGGCGACGCCGACGAAAACGTGCCGGTCGACCAGACGACGACCATGGCCGAGGCCTTGCGAAATCACGGCAAGGACGTCGAGGCCTTCATCATTCCGGGCGCAACGCACTATTTTACCGACAAGGAGTATGGCATTGCGCTTCGCACCCTGTTCGACTTCATGCGTCGACATCTGACCCGGAGCTAGTCCGTCATGCGCGTGTCCGAAGCCATCAACTCCCGCCGGTCGATGCGGGTCTTCAAGGCCGAGCCGGTCGCCAAGGCCGATATCGAATGGATCATCAGCAACGCCAACCGCGCGGCGTCGAACGGCAACCTGCAGCCGTGGAAGCTCTACGTCACCATGGGCAAGGCGCGGCAACGCCTGTCGACGGCGATCCTCAAGGCCATGGACGAGGGTGACCATGGGCCGGGCGGCGAATACGACGTCTATCCGAAGGAATTCACGCCGGTCTACGACACGCGCCGCAAGCATGTCGGCAAGCAGCTCTATACGCTGCTCGGTGTGCCGAAGGGCGATGCCGCCGGCATGCTGAAGCAGTTTCGCAAGAACTACGAATTCTTCGATGCGCCGGTCGGCATGATCCTCTGCATCGAAAAGCGCATGGGCGGCGGCCAGTGGATCGACTGCGGCATCTTCCTCGACCAGCTCATGTTGCTGGCCCGCGAAAAGGGCCTGCACACCTGCCCGCAAGCGGCATTCAGTCGCTACCAACATGTTGTGCGGCGCGAGCTCGCGATCCCCGAGGATCAGATCGTGATCTGCGGCCTGGCGCTGGGCCATGCCGACCCCGATGTTGCTCCCAACAGCCTGATCACCGAACGCGCGCCGATCCAGGATTTCACGACCTGGTTCACTGAATGACGCTGCCGTCGTGAATTTGGCGTCGTGATTTTGGTGTCGCGCGGCGAGCGACACGTTTCCGGCAGGACAGCACGCGGCCAAAGTCGAATTGCCCAGCTTGGCGACAGCGCGCTAAAACGCAGGTAATTCATGGCCTAAGCCTAGCGATGTGGGAGGAACAAAATGGCCGATGAGGTGATCGCCGTCAGCTCCGATTGGGCCAAGCGCGCCTATGTCGACGAGGCGAAGTACAAGGCGATGTACGAGGCCTCGATCAAGGATCCCGCCACCTTCTGGGGCGAGCACGGCAAGCGCATCGACTGGATCAAGCCGTATAGCCCCGGCGCCGTGCGCGACGTCGACTACACCGGCAATGTCCGCATCCGCTGGTATCACGACGGCGTGCTGAACGTGTCAGCCAACTGCGTCGATCGTCATCTGGCCAAGCGTGGCGACCAGACCGCGATCATCTGGGAAGGCGACGATCCGTCGAAGTCGAAGAAGATCTCCTATCGCGAGCTGCACGCCAACGTGTGTCGCATGGCCAACGCGCTGAAGGAGCTCGGCGTCAAGAAGGGCGATCGCGTCACGATCTACCTGCCGATGATTCCCGAAGCGGCCTACGCGATGCTGGCCTGCACCCGCATCGGCGCGGTCCATTCGGTGGTGTTCGGCGGCTTCTCGCCGGACAGCCTCGCCAACCGCGTCATCGACTGCGAGAGCGACGTCGTCATCACCGCCGACGAGGGCCTGCGCGGTGGCAAGCCGGTGCCCCTCAAGGCCAACACCGACGAAGCGCTGAAGAAGTGCCCCGGTGTGAAGAAGGTGCTGGTGGTGAAGCACACCGGCGGCAAGATCGGCTGGGACGCCGGGCGCGACGTGTGGTGGCACGAGATCGCCGCCAAGGTGCCGGCCGAGTGCGCACCGGAACCGATGAACGCCGAGGATCCGCTGTTCATCCTCTATACGTCGGGTTCGACGGGCAAGCCCAAGGGCGTGCTGCACACGACGGGCGGCTACATCGTCTTCGCCTCGATGACCCACCAGTATGTGTTCGACTACCACGACGGCGACGTCTACTGGTGCACCGCCGACGTCGGCTGGGTGACCGGGCACAGCTACATCGTCTACGGGCCGCTCGCCAACGGCGCCACGACCCTGATGTTCGAAGGCGTGCCCAACTATCCCGACTCCAGCCGCTTCTGGCAGGTGATCGACAAGCACCAGGTCAACATCTTCTACACCGCTCCCACCGCCATCCGCGCCCTGATGCGCGAAGGCGAAGCGCCGGTGAAGAAGGCCACCCGCAAGAGCCTGCGTCTGCTGGGGTCGGTCGGCGAGCCGATCAATCCCGAAGCCTGGCTGTGGTACTACCGCGTGGTCGGCGACAGCCGCTGCCCGATCGTCGACACCTGGTGGCAGACCGAGACCGGCGGCATCCTGATCACGCCGCTGCCCGGCGCCATCGCGCTGAAGCCCGGGTCGGCGACGCGGCCGTTCTTCGGCGTCGAGCCGGTGATGGTCGATGCCGACGGCAAGGAGCTGCAGGGCGCGGTGACCGGCAATCTCTGCCTGATCAATTCCTGGCCCGGCCAGATGCGCACGGTCTATGGCGACCATCAGCGCTTCATCGACACCTACTTCAAGGCCTATCCCGGCAAGTACTTCACCGGCGACGGCGCCCGCCGCGACGAGGACGGCTACTACTGGATCACCGGCCGCGTCGACGACGTGATCAACGTCTCGGGCCACCGCATCGGCACGGCCGAGGTCGAAAGCGCGCTGGTCGGCAACACCAAGGTCGCCGAGGCCGCGGTCGTCGGCTTCCCGCACGACATCAAGGGCCAGGGCATCTACGCCTACGTCACTCTGAAGGCCGGCGAGCAGTCCTCCGAGGATCTGCGCAAGGAACTGGTTGCCTGGGTGCGCAAGGAGATCGGCCCGATCGCCACGCCCGACGTCATCCAGTGGGCCCCTGGCCTGCCCAAGACTCGTTCTGGCAAGATCATGCGGCGCATCCTGCGCAAGATCGCCGAGAACGACTTCAGCAATCTCGGCGATACGTCGACCCTGGCCGATCCGGCGGTGGTCGACGACCTGGTGAAGAACAGAGCGAAGTAAGGAGTCCGATGGCCAACCCGACGCCGAATCCCACCCTAGGGCAACTCGCCGCGGATCTGGCCGCCGGCCTAACCACTTCCCGCCAGCTCACCGAAGAGGCGCTGGCGCGCATCGAGGATCCCAAGGGCGAAGGCAAGCGCGCCTTCGTCAAGGTCTGGCGGACCCAGGCGCTGGCCGCCGCCGATGCCAGCGACCTGCAGCGCAAAGCGGGGATCGTGCTCTCGCCACTCGCCGGCATTCCCGTCTCGATCAAGGATCTCTGCAACGTCGCCGGCGAGACGACGCTCGCCGGCTCCAAGGCACTCGACGACGCCAAGCCGGCGGCCGCCGATGCGCCGGTGGTGGCGCGCCTGCGTGCGGCGGGCGCGGTGATCGTCGGCAGCACCAACATGAGCGAGTTCGCTTTTTCCGGCGTCGGCTTCAACCCGCATTACGGCACGCCGGGCAATCCGGCCGACCGCAAGCGCGTGCCGGGCGGCTCTTCCGCGGGGGCGGCCGTTTCGGTCGCCGACCGCATGGCCGTGGCGGCACTGGGCACCGACACCGGCGGCTCGGTGCGCATCCCCGCGGCGGTCTGCGGCCTGGTGGGCTTCAAGCCGACGGCGCGGCGCGTGCCGATCGACGGCGTGGTGCCGCTCTCGACCTCGCTCGATTCGATCGGTCCGCTCGCCAATTCGGTGGAGGACTGCGCCATCGTCGACGCGGTGTTCGCCGGCGAGCCGATCTCCGTACCCGCGGCCGCCCCGCTGGCCGGCCTGCGCTTTGCCGTCCCGAAACACTTCGTGATGAGCGAGCTCGATCCCACGGTCACCGCGGCGTTCGAGCGTGCCTGCAAGGCCTTGTCGGCCAAGGGCGTGAAGATCGAACAGATCGATCTCGCCGAGCTCGACGAGCTGCCCACCATCAACGCCACGGGGGGCTTCGCCGCTGCCGAGTCCTATGCCTGGCACAGGGACCTGATCGCACGGCGCGGCAACGAATACGATCCGTTCGTCCATCCCCGCATCATGCGCGGCAAGGACATGTCGGCCGCCGACTATATCGAGCTGCTGGCACGCCGCGCCGACTTGCAGCGCCGCGTGTCGGCGATCACCTCGAATTACGACGCGGTGATCATGCCGACCTGCGCCATCGTCGCGCCGACCCTGGACGAGGTCGCGACGTCGGACGGCTTCGTGAAGAAGAACATGCTGCTGCTGCGCAACACCTCGGTCGGCAACTTCCTCGACCGTTGCGGCATCAGCCTGCCCTGCCACGCCGCCGGCGAGCTGCCGGTCGGCTTCATGCTGATGGGCGAGACGATGGCGGACCGGCGCCTGCTCGCGCTCGCCCGCAGCGTAGCGCCGGTGGTGAAGGGCTGATCCCGTCTCACTGATACCGGGGATCGTCGGGCCGGCGCATGCGCCAGACGTTCTCGGTCGTGGTGTATTCGCTGTAGCCCAGCCGCGCGACCGGCTTGAAGGACATGATGTCGACGCGGCCGTCCTTCAGGATTGAATCGTCGATATGCACGCCGACCACGTGGCCGAGCACGATCGAGCCACGCTTGTCCTCGTGGCCCGGCTCAACCGGCAGTTCGATGGTCTTCCAGTACTTGCACTCGAGCGCCACCGGCGATTCCTTGACCCGCGGCGGCTTCACCAGCCGGCAGGGCTCGGGCGTCAGGCCCGCGAGCTTCATCTCGTCGACACCGTAGGCCACCATGGCGGTGGTGATGTTCATCTTCTCGCTGAGCGCGCCCGCCACCATGTTGACCACGAACTCGCCGGTCTCCTCGGCGTTCATGCGGCTGTGCTTGGTCGGCGTGTCGCCATAGGTGCCGGTGATGGCGAAATAGACCATCGGCGGGAACTCGCTGACGCCGTTGTAGAAGCTGTAGGGCGCAAGATTGACGCGGCCCTGCTTGTCGACCGTCGAGATCCAACCGATCGGCCGCGGCACGATCACCGCCTTCAACGGGTCCTGCGGCAATCCATGGTCGCGCTTGGCGGTCTCGTAGAACATCGTCTTCCCCTCACTCGTGTCGCGCCGGTGGTGTCTGCACTGTGGGCGCCGCCGCATCAAGCAGAGCCTGCCGCCCGCCGTCGCGGGGCGGATAGATGCGCTGGCGGTTGATCGTTTCCTTGGTGCGCTTGGCCGTCGCGCCGCGCGCGACGACCTTACGCTCCCAGCCCTCGGTGTAGAGGGCGCCCCACGGCCCGAGATCGAGGATGGTCGTGTACCAGTCGATCCGAAGCGGCAGCAGGGGCTGACCAAGCAGGTCGCAGACCGCATTGTGGCCGGCGAAACGGCCCATCGGCCGGCCGTGCTGGCAGGACATCACGCAGGAATGCGTGCCGTCGATCAGGAACGAGGCCACGTCCCCCGCGGCGAACTCCGCCGACGGCCCGTTGATCTTCTGGCCTTCGATCTTCAGACAGGAATCGACCGGCAAACGGCCGAGCCGATCGCGCGTCACCGGAAAGGCCGAGGCCAGCGGATGAGCCTGCATGCCGGCGCACCAGACGACGGTCTCCGCGTCGATGCGCCCGCCTGCCGCGAGAGTGACGCCCGCACGGTCGATCGACGCCACGGACACGCCGCCCCGCCGTTCGACGCCCAGCGCGTCGAGCGCCTCCTCGATCACCGGCACGGCGCTCTCGCCCATGCCGGAGCCGACGCGGACCGCCCTGTCGGCCAGGATCACGCGCGGCGCCTCGACGCCGGCGGCGCGCAGCTTGGCCGGCAGTTCCGCGGCGGCCTCGATACCTGTCAGTCCGCCGCCGATCACGAGCGCAGTCGACGAGGGCCGCGGGCCGAGCGCCGTGAGGTGCGCATTGAGCCGCGCGGCAGCCGTGTAGGTGTCGACATCGAAGCCATGGGCCGAGAGGCCGGGCAGGTCCGGCCGCACCAGGCGGCTGCCGAGCGCAAAGACCAGCCGGTCATAGCCGATCGTCTGCCGGCCGCCCGTCTTCCCACCACCCCGGGAATCGTAGGTCACGACCTTGGCCGCAACGTCGATATCGGTCGCCTCGCCCTCGATCCGCCGCACGCCGACGGGCAACAGCACATCGTCCAGCGCGACCCGCGTGTCGGAAAGATCGGCTTCGTAGTTGCGCACCCGGATCGAATGCCAGGGCGTGTCGTTCATCAGCACGATCTCGAGGTGCCGTGCGCCCAGGATCGCGCGCGCGCGGGCCGCCGCGAGGGCGCTCCAGAGGCCGGCGAAGCCGCCGCCCAGGACGAGGATGCGCTGGACCGAAGTCACATCCTGTTGTGCGACGAGGCGTCCGGCTTGTCGAGTGAGGCGGTGCGGCCCATCTTCACGGCCATGTCACGTACCATGAAGGCGCTGCTCGGCGTCTGGATCGCCGCCCTCGCTGCGGCCGCCGGCTGGATCGCCTGGGACGTCGTCCGCGGCGACGAGCGCCAGACGATCGGCGGGCCCTTCGCCCTCACCGACCAGGACGGCCGCACAGTTACCAGCGACAGCCTCAAGGGCAAGCCGACCCTGATCTATTTCGGCTTCACGTTCTGCCCCGACGTCTGTCCGACATCGCTGCTCCTGATGGAAACGGCCGTCGAGCGGCTGGGCCCGGACGCCGCCAAGAAGGTGAATCTGGTCTTCATCACGATCGACCCGGAGCGCGACACGCCGGCGCTGCTCAAGGGCTACGTCACCAATTTCGGGCCGACCTATATCGGGCTCACTGGAACGCCGCAGCAGATCGCCGACGTGGCGCGCGCCTACCGCGTCTACTACCAGAAGGTCCCGGGCAAGGATGGGGGCCCCTATCTCATGGACCATTCCTCGATCGTCTATCTGCTCGACCGCAACGGCCGCTTCGTCACGCATTTTACACACGACGCCAAAGCCGAGCAGATCGCCAATACTGTGGGCCGTTTGCTGTAGTTTCGACTTAAGTCGTTGAATTTGCGCCAATTGTGCAGTGCACTATTGAAGTGACAAGCCCTCGCCCAGGCGTACAATCCGGGCCGAATGCTCTATCAAGCGTATGAATTCCAGCGGCAGCTCGCGACGCCAGTCCGCCTTTGGGCAAACGTCCTCGAGCAGGCCTATTCCAGCCCCTACAATCCGTGGGCGGATACGTGGTTTGGCAAGTCGGTCGCGGCAGGCGCCGAGATCCTGTCACGCCTTACCCAGACTTATGCCAAGCCGGCTTTCGGGCTGAAGACGACGCAGGTCGGCGACGAAACCGTCGCGGTCAACGAAGAAATTCTGCTGCGCAAGCCTTTCGGCCAGCTGCTGCGCTTCCACCGCGATACGCCCCGGCGCGACCCCAAGGTGCTGGTCGTGGCGCCCATGAGCGGCCACTTCGCCACCCTGCTGCGCGGCACGGTCGAGGCGCTGCTGCCCGACCACGACGTGCACATCACCGACTGGGTCGATGCGCGCGAGGTTCCGCTCTCCCAGGGCAACTTCGACCTCGACGACTATATCGACTACGTCGCCGACTTCTGCCGCTACCTCGGCCCGGACGTGCACGTGATCGCCGTGTGCCAGCCGTCGGTGCCGGTCCTGGGCGCCGCCGCGCTGATGGCCGAAGCACAGGATCCACGCCAGCCCAAGTCGATCACCCTGATGGGCGGCCCCATCGATACGCGCGAGAGCCCGACGGTCCCCAACGACCTCGCCATGCGCAACTCGATGATGTGGTTCCGTCAGAACGTCATCTCGACGGTGCCGCTCAACTATCCGGGCGCGCTGCGCCGGGTCTATCCGGGCTTCCTGCAGCTCACCAGCTTCATCAGCATGAACCTCGACCGGCACGTGAACGCCCACATGCGCCAGTTCGAGCATCTGATCAAAGGCGACGACGATTCGTCGTCCTCCCATCGCACTTTCTACGACGAGTATCTCGCGGTGATGGACCTCACCGCCGAATTCTACCTGCAGACCATCCAGGTCGTGTTCAAGGAGCACCAGCTGCCGCGCGGCGTCTGGGTGAGCCGCGGCCGCAAGATCAACCCGGCCGCGATCGAGACGGCGCTGATGACGGTCGAAGGCGAGCTGGACGACATTTCCGGCGTCGGCCAGACCAAGGCTGCCCATGCACTGACCCCCAACATCCCCGGCGCACGCCACGTGCATTGGGAACAGCCGCGGGTCGGTCACTACGGCATCTTCAACGGCCGCAAGTGGCGCGAACAGATCATGCCACGCGTGCGTACCTTCATCCGCGAAAACGACGCCCGCTGAGGCGGCTCGAAGGCCTGCCGATCGGCAGGCCTGGTCAGGTTTCGCCGACCCAGAAATCGATCTCGCGCAGGCCGGCGCTGCCGGGCTTCAGGTAGCCCGTCTGCCAGGTGTCGGTGTCCTGCAGGCCCTTCCAACGCTTGGCCTTCGGCTGGATCTGGCGACGGAACCGCCAGCGATACTGGTTGTAGATCGCCATGATGTTGGCCGCGTAGGCCCCCGCCAGGCCGGGTGCGCCGCGGACGATCAGCATGTTCTCGTCGTTCTTGCCGCTCGCCCTGGGGCCGAGATTGTGCGAGCCGGTGATCAGGATCGGGTCGTCGCCGAACGGATCGATCAGCACGACCTTGCTGTGCACCATCGCCCGGGCCTTGGGCAGCTTCTTCATCTCGCGCACGAAGAACCCCGTGGCCTCGTCGATCGCGGCCGGCAGAACGACGTTGAAATCCGCCTTCTCGGTATTGGCCTGGTCGAAGAGCTGCACGGGACTCTTCGTCGTGCTGGGATCCTGGTTGATCGCGCCCTTGATGTAGAAGCGCCGGCCCTTCGTACCTGCCCGCGCCTTGTCGATGATCTGGTTGAGCAGCGTCTCGCGCGGCCCGGGATTGAACATCAGGAACAGGATGGCCTGCTGGGCGCCCAGGATCAGCTTGCGCGCCTCGACGAGGTCGACCTGGCCGATCGTCGGCGTAAACCACAGACGCGTCGGCACCGTGCCGATCTTCATGCTGCGCGGCCTGGTATCCGACTTCAGCAGCGCCGGCGGCGACAGGTCGCCCGATTGGCGCAGCAGATCCCACTGTTCGCGGTACTCGGCCGCGAGCTTGGGATCGTCGATCAGAAGCGAGTTGTTCGCCTGGGTGCAGAGCCCCGTCTTCGTCCAGTTCTGGCTGCCGGTCCACACCCAGCGCGGCTTCTTCTTCTGGTCGCAGATCACCAGGAATTTGTTGTGACCGAGGGCGCGCGGCGAGATCATTCGGTCGTGCAGGTCGATCCGGCCCTTAAGGCTGCGGCGGGCCGGCTTGTTCTGGTCCTCACCCTTTTTCTTCACGCTGCCATTGGCCAGCACGACATGGGCGCGTTTGCCGATCTTGCGCAGGGCGGCTTCGAGCTGCTTGTCGTCGAGTTCGTAGAGCGCCGCGTAGATCTCGCTCCTGGCCTTCGCGGCCTTGTCCAGGATCTCGAACAGACGGGCGCCCAGCGGCCCGGTCAGATAATCACGGAACGGATCGCCCGGCGTGGCGATGATCTTCTCGAGCCTGGCCGATTTCAGATCGCCGTCGGTGACGCCGAGGCGACGCGACACCCATTGAGCTGCCACGATCCCGCGATTGAAATAGGCTTCGATGCGGGGCGCCATTTCGTGTGACAGGACGATCTTGGCGGTCCAGGCACTCGCCCGGCCGGCGTCGGCCGACAGGTTGTCCTTGTCGGGCCCGACCATCGGCACCACGCGGTACTGCACCGTGTCGCCCGGCCTGGCCATGTAGTCGGTCCATTGGTATTTCTGGATCGGCCAATTGGTCGATGCGCGACGTTCGCCGAGCTTGGCTTTCTCGCCCTCGAAACCGACCCAGGTGCTGACGATTTCCTCGACGCCATTTCGCCGGCGCAACAGGGCAAATCCACGACACTCCTTGATGAAACCGTCGGGCTTCCAGGCAACGAACACGTCGTCGCCATTGTGGCAGACGTTGACCTTCATGGCGCCCTCCCCCGAGGCCTACTACACCCCGGGAAACGCTAGGCACGTTCTCACAGCACGTCCACCTTCACCGCGTGACGGACGGTGCGAGGGCCCTGCTTCGTGGGCGACACCTCTTTCTGCCGGGAGTAGCATCCCGCCCAATGACCGTGCCCGTAACCCTCTCGGAGTGGAAACCCGCGCCATTCGACGTGCAGGGTGAGTCGGTGTTCGCCATCGGCGACGTCCATGGCTGCGCCGACGAGCTGGCGGGGCTGCTCCAGTCGATCGCCGGCCTCGCGCGCGAAACGGAAGGCCGGCGGCGGCTGATCTATCTCGGCGACATGATCAATCGCGGACCGGACAGCATCCGTGTCCTCGACCTGTGGGCCCGCACTGAAGAGGCGCACGGCGTCGACCATGTCGACCGGCTGCTGGGCAACCACGAGATCATGATGATGCTTTCGGTCATCGGCGGACCTTTCGCCCACAAGGCCGAAACGATGTGGCTGTCCAAGCGCATGGGTGGCCATGTCCTGCTCGATCAAATGGCCAACCGCGCCGGCCGGGCCGTGGCGCATGCCGACCAGGCATTGCTCGCCGAGACCCTGGGCGACACGGTGGTCCATCGCCTGCAGGGCATGCGCTCGCATGTCCGGCTGGGCAATACGCTATTCGTCCATGGTGGCCTCGATCCCCATGCCGACCCGGATGAGTTCCTGACGCGTCCGTGGACCCTGTTCACCGAGGCGCGCTGGGCCTGGATCAATCACGGCTTCCTCGACTGGAAGGGCCGGTTCGGCGGCACCCTGGTGGTGCATGGCCACACCCCGCCCGACAAGCATCGGGCGATCAGCGGGCTCGACGACCCGCACCTGTTCGAAGGCGACCGGTTGGGTCTGGATGGCGGCAGCGCCCGCACCGGCATCGTGACGGCGGCAGAAATCCAGGATGGCCGGTACCGGCTCCTGAAGGCCGGCACGCCTTTCGAGACCCCGATCCCCTCCGAAGGGTAAGCTGCCGACGGCCAGGATGGCTGTCACTTTTTTTCGGCTGTTCTGTCGGCAGTCCCCCTGCTTCTTCGTCCTATGCAACAAGAGGGTCCGCTTCCATGCTTTATGCCATCCTTTGCTACAACTCCGAGGACGCGATCGGCTCCTGGTCCAAGGAGCAGCACGCCGAAACCATGACGCGGCTGCACAAGGTCCACGAGAAACTGGAGAAGCAGAACCGGATCGGCCCCGTGGCTCGCCTGCTGCCGACCACCGCCGCCACCACCCTGCGGAAGGGCCGCGAGGACGTGGTGATCGACGGCCCCTTCGCCGAGACCAAGGAGCAGCTCCTCGGCTTCTACATCGTCGATTGCGCATCGCTCGACGGCGCCATCGAGGTCGCCAGGGACCTTGCAAAGGCCAATCCCCTGACCGGCGCCTACGAAATCCGGCCGGTGGCACAGCTTCACGAAAGCCACCTTCCGACTGAAAAGAAGCCCGCGGCATGAACGACCTCGGCTGGATCGACGCGGTCGTCGCCGGCGTCCGCCCCCAGGTGATGGGAGCGTTGCTGCGCTACTTCCGTGACCTCGATACGGCCGAGGAAGCTTTTCAGGAAGCCTGCCTGCGGGCCCTCAGGACATGGCCGCAGAACGGCCCGCCACGCGACGCCGCCGCTTGGCTGATCCTGGTCGGGCGCAATGCGGCGATGGACGATGTCCGCAAGCGCGCCCGCCACACCGAACTGCCCGACGAGGCGGAACTCTCCGATCTCGGCGACGCCGAAGCCTCGCTCGCCGACCGGCTCGACGGCGAACACTACCGCGACGACATCCTGCGGCTGCTCTTCATCTGCTGCCATCCCGAGCTGCCGGCGACGCAACAGATCGCGCTGGCGCTGCGCATCGTCTGCGGTCTCTCGGTGGGCCAGATCGCCCGGGCCTTCCTCGTTTCCGAGGCGGCGATGGAGCAGCGCATCACGCGGGCCAAGGCCAAGATCGGCAATGCCAAAGTCGCCTTCGAGACGCCGGGCGCCGCGGAGCGGGCGGAGCGGCTCGCCGCCGTGGCCGCCATGCTCTACCTGATCTTCAACGAAGGCTATTCGACGAACCTGGCCGAGGCCGAAGCCCGTGCGCCGCTGGCCGAGGAGGCGATCCGGCTGGTCCGTCTGCTGCTCCGCCTCTTCCCCACCGAGCCCGAGATCATGGGGCTCACGGCATTGATGTTGTTGCAGCAGTCGCGCGCGGCGGCGCGCTTCGACGGAGACGGTAACGTCATCCTGCTCGAGGATCAGGATCGTAACCTGTGGAGTACGAGCGACATCGCCGAAGGCTTGGCGCTGATCGACAAGGCGATGCGCCATCGCCGGCCCGGCCCCTATCAGATCCAGGCCGCCATCGCGGCTCTTCATGCCCGCGCCGAGTGCGCCGAGAACACCGACTGGCCGCAAATCGACCTGCTCTACGCAAATCTCGAACGCCTGCAGCCTTCGCCGGTCGTCACGCTGAACCGCGCCGTCGCCGTTTCAAAGGTCAAAGGACCGCAGGCGGCGCTCGACATGATCGAACCGCTGGGGGCACGGCTGCAGGGCTATTTCTATTTCCACGGGGTCAAAGGCGCGCTGCTGCAGCGGCTCGACCGCAACGACGAAGCGCGCGAAGCCTTCAGGCGCGCGATCGCGCTGGCCCACACGCCGGCGGAAGCGGCCCATATCCGCCAGCACCTCGACCGCCTGTCATCCTGATTGCAAGCCTCCTGCAAGGAGGGCCCTTTCGCGGCAAGCAAGGATTGTAAAATTTTTCCCCCTGCCAATGTCGGATCGCCCAGGGCTCGTCCGTCCTCGGGATATGACAACAGCCAGGAGACTGTCATGAGCAATACCAATCCTCCCGTCCTCGGTGGCCCGACCCCCTACCTCTCGGTCAGCAATGCCGCCAAGGCCGCGGAGTTCTACGTCAAGGCTCTCGATGCCAAGGAAGTCATGCGCATGCCGCCGGACGACAAGGGCCGCTACCTGCACATCCATCTCGTGATCAATGGCGGCTCGCTGATGCTGGCCGATGTCTTTCCCGAGCATGGCCATCCGCTGGAGAAGCCGGCCGGCTTCGCGCTGCATCTGGCGGTCGACGACGTCGACAAGGCCTTCGACCGTGCGGTCAAGGCCGGTGGCGACGTCGTGTTGCCGGTGCAGGACATGTTCTGGGGCGATCGCTACGGCCAGTTCCGCGACCCGTTCGGCGTCCTGTGGTCGATGGGCGCGCCCCTCAAGAAGGCCTGAGATGATCTCCAGCCGTGCACTCTGGGCGGGCCGCATCCTGAGCGGCCTCGCCATCGTGTTCCTGGCGATGGACGGCGCCATCAAGATGGTGCCGATCCAGCCGGTCACCGACAGCCTGAAGGACCTGGGCTACCCGACGAGCGACGGCTTCGCCCGCCTGCTCGGCGTCATCACCCTGGGCGGCACCGCGCTCTATGCCTGGCCGCGCACCGCGCTGCTCGGTGCAATCCTGCTGACCGGCCTGATGGGCGGCGCCATGGCGAGCCACGTGCGCCTCGACCATCCGATATTCACGCACACCCTGTTCGGCCTCTGGCTCGGCCTGATCGTCTGGGGTGGATTGTGGCTACGGGACGAACGGCTACGCCGACTGTTGCCGTTCATGCAGTGAAACCTTCAAAGGATTGACCGGAAGAAACTTCAGCCGAGCAGAGCCTTGATCTGCTCGGCCAATTGCCTCTGCTGATAGGGCTTGTTGAGGCGCGGCAGCTCCAGGCTGGCGCGCGCCGGCAGATCGGCGTAGCCGGTTGCCAGCAGGATAGGCAGTTCGGGACGCATGGAACGCGCCTGCTCGGCAAGCTGCAGGCCGGTCATCCCCGGCATCGCATAGTCCGTAATCATCAGGTCGATCGCCTCGTCGGCGCGCAAGATATCGAGTGCCTCTGCACCCGACGATGCCCTGATCACCGTATGACCGAGATCTTCCAGGAGGTCCGTCGTCGCCAGGCCGATGAGGAAATCGTCGTCGACGAACAGGAGTTTGGCGGTCCTTTTCTCGTTGGATGCCGCTTCTTGAAGGCCGGAGGTCACTACCATTGGAACACCGTCTGCTACGGGAAGCCACAATTCGGCGCGTGTTCCATGGCCCGGCGTGCTGAACAGGCGCAGTGCGCCCTTGAGCTGCTGCGCGAGGCCGTGGATCATCGATAGGCCGAGCCCCGTTCCTTTGCCGACTTCCTTGGTCGAAAAGAAGGGCTCGACCGCCTTCTGCAATGTCAGCGCATCCATGCCGGTGCCCGAATCGGACACCGAAAGCCGCAGATATCGACCTGCCGCCAAGTCACGTACCGTACCGGTTTCGACCTCATCGAGAGAGATCGCCACCCTGCCACCGTCGGGCATCGCATCGCGGCTGTTGACGACGAGATTGAGCAATGCGAGCTCGACCTGATTGGCATCGATATGCGCCGCAGCCAATCCACTCGGCAAGTCGAAGTGCATGTCCACGGCAGGACCGGTGGATCGGCGCAACAAATTTCCCATTCCCTGGACGAGTTCGGCCAGATCGACCGGCTTCGGTTCCAATGCCTGGTGCCGCGCAAAGGCGAGCAAGCGTTGCGTCAAAGCGGCACCACGCTGCGCGCCCTGCATGGCGCCGTCGATCAGCTGGTCGTTCATCGGGCCGGCGGGTACGCGCTTGCGGAGAAGCTCCAGATTGGCGATCACTGCCGTCAGGAGGTTGTTGAAGTCATGGGCCACCCCGCCGGTGAGCTGCCCGATCGATTCGATCTTCTGCATTTGACGTAGCTTGGCCTCGGTCCGCTCCCGTTCGGCGATCTGCGCGACGAGTTCGTCGTGTGCATTCTGAAGCTGCGCCGTGCGTTCTTCGACCCGCCGTTCCAGAACGTCGTTCGCCTGCTGGAGTCTCAGCTCCTTATCGCGCAGGCTCTCCAGCAACGACCGCGCCTCATACTGACGATGACGCCCTTTGACGGCGGCGCGCGCGACGCTGACAAGCGTGGTCGGGTGAAAAGGCCGCTCAATGAACGAGACATTGCCGAGCGTCTCGAGCCAGCGGGAGGCAATCGGATTGCGTTCCGGGCCGCCCCCATGGTTCGTCACCAGCAGAACGGGCAAGTCCGACCAGGCTGGCTGCGCGGCGAACCATAGGGCAAGAGGCTTGAGGTCGGTCGCGCGGATTGCCTCCTCCGTGACCAGGAAGAAAGCGACATCGTCATCGAGGGCCTCGACCAGAGCCCCCAGTGTCGAAAAGACGGCGCACGAGACGTCCGTTTGCGCGATCAGGGAACAGGCCACGGCAGCGTCGCGACCGCGGGGCGCCAGCACCAGCGCGCGCAGCGGTCGTTCGGCATTTCCGATCACTCGCCGATCCCGGGGCGCGGAGGGGCGCGGTTTCCAGCCAGCGTCGGCGTGCCGCGCAAGACGCCATGAAATTCCACGAGGGGCTCGCCGATGTGCAGACCGTGGTCGATCCAGAATTCTCGGATCGTGTCCTCATGCTGGCCACCGCGTTTCTTGATGACCGACAGCGCTCGGCGCACCGCTCCTTCGGCTTCGAAGTAGCGGAGCAGCACGACAGCATCGGCGAGGTAGGTGATATCGACAGGTGATTTCATCTCGCCGACCAACCCATGTTGGGCCACCGTCATGAATGTCGAAACACCTGTGCGGTTGAGATACTGGATCAGCTCATGCATGTGCAGGATCAGCGCGTTCTCCTGCGGCATCGCCGCCTGGTAGCCATTGAGGCTGTCGATCACCACCGTTTTCGTCGCCGGATCCGCACAGGCCGCCCGCACAGTGTACGCGAACTCGCCGGGTGAGAGTTCTGCGGCGTCGAGCTGCTTGATCTGCAACATTCCGGTGGCCTGCATGGCGGCGAAATCAAAGCCAAGCGGCTTTGCACGATCGAAAAGCAGCCCCAGCTCTTCGTCGAATAGGAACATCGCAACCTTTTCGCCTCGACGAACCGTCTCCGCCGCGAACTGCCAGGCAAGCGTGGTCTTGCCGGCCCCCGCCGGACCAAGCACGAGCGTACTCGAGCCCTGCTCGATGCCGCCGCCTAGAAGCTTGTCGAGAGCCGCGATGCCGCTGGCGATACGACCGCGATGAAAACTGCGCCGATGCTCGGCAGCGACAAGGCGCGGAAAGACGTGAGCGCCACCGGCGCGGATGGTGAAATCGTGGTAGCCGCCGCGAAAGCCCTGCGCGCGGTACTTGACGACACGCAGGCGACGACGCTCGGCACCATAATCCGGCGTCATCTCTTCGAGACGAATGACGCCGTGAGCAACGGAGTGCACCGTCTTGTCGAGCGTATCGGTCGTGAGATCGTCGAGCATCAGCACCGTCGCGCCATGGCGCGAAAAGTAATGCTTGAGAGCCAGGATCTGCCGCCGATAGCGGAGCGAGCTCTGTGCCAATAGGCGAATCTCCGACAACGAATCGAGGACAATACGTTGCGCGTCGCTCTTCTCGACAGCTTGGAAGATGAGCTTGGTCGTCTCGCCGAGCTCCAGATCCGACGAATAGAGCAGACTCTGCTGCTGGTCGGAATCGAGCAGACTCTCCGGCGGCACGACTTCGAAGACATCGATTTTTTCGTCGAGTTCCCAGCCATGAGACACTGCCGCGCTGCGAAGTTCGGCTGCACTCTCCGACAACGTCACGTAGAGCCCCTGCTCGCCCTGCTGTGCGCCTTCCATCAGAAAGCGCATCGCCATCGTGGTTTTGCCGGTTCCAGGGCTGCCCTCGAGAAGGAAGACCCTCCCGACCGCGAGGCCACCGAAAAGAATGTCATCAAGTCCTGGCACGCCCGTTCGGGCACGAAGCGTCTTTACAGGGTCGTCCATCTTCCCTCACCACCTCCGGTGCTCCCGACGGGCCGAAACGCACCACAACGATGAGAGCGCTTGAATAACGGTGGCTGGAGGCCGAAGTTCCGGCACCCTCCGGGCCGGGGGAGTGCCTGGGAAGATGGAACCGCGAGCGGTTCCGTTGTCCACGTACCCTAGGACACGCCGCCCTGAATGATCTCCAGGAAGGCGGTTCCGTAGCGTTCGAGCTTGGCGTCGCCGACCCCATGGATCTCGCGCATTGCCCCGGGTGTCGTTGGCCGATGGGTGGCAAGCTCGGCCAGGGTCCGGTCGGAAAAGACGACATAGGCCGGCACATTCTGGGCACGCGCCAGCCGGGTGCGCAGGGCCTTCAGCGAATCGAGCAAAACCGCATCGGCATCGTCCACGATCACTGCCGCTGCTGCCGCCCGCCGATCACGGCGTGCCCCGGCCTTGGGCACGGTAAGATCCTTGCGCAGCTCGATCTTCGCTTCGCCCTTCAGCACCCGCCAGCCTTCGTCGGTGACCCACCAGCGGCCGTGTTCCATCAGGTCCTGGGCGATCAGACCGACTGCCGAGAGCTGACGGAAGATCGACCGCCATTCCATCGGCTTGCGGTCCTTGCCCACGCCGAAGGTCGGCAGCCTCTCGTGGTTGAACTTCCGGACATTGTCGGTGAGGTCGCCGGTCAGGATGGCGACGAGATGCTCCATGCCGAACCGCTCGCCGGTGCGCACCACGGCCGACATCACTTTCTGCGCCTCGATCGTGCCGTCGAACAATTCGACGCCTTCCTGGCAGAGATCGCAGTTGCCGCAGGGCTCCGACGGCTCGCCGAAATAGGCGAGCAGGGTCTGGCGGCGGCAGCGCGGCGCCTCTGCCAGCGACAGCAGGGCGCCCAGCCGTTGGCGTTCGATGCGCTTGCGCTCGTCGGACGACTCGCTCTGCTCGATCTGCAGGCGGCGCAGTTGCATGTCGCTCAGGCCGTAGAGCGTCAGCGTATCAGCTGGCAGGCCGTCGCGGCCGGCACGGCCGATCTCCTGGTAGTAGGCTTCGACATTGGCCGGCAGGTCGGCATGGCAGACGAAGCGCACGTCGGGCTTGTCGATGCCCATGCCGAAGGCCACGGTCGCGGTCATCACCAGGCCGTCCTCCTGCTGGAAGGCATCCTGGTTGGCGTCGCGCACAGCCTTGTCGAGGCCGGCATGATAGGGCAGCGCCCGCACACCCGCCGCCGTGAGAGCCTCGGCCAGCTCCTCGACCTTGCGGCGCGAGGCGCAGTAGATGATGCCGCTTTCGCCCTGATGCGCCTGCACGAACGACAGGACCTGCCGCGTCGACCGCTCCTTGGCCTTGAAGGAGAGCTTGAGATTGGGCCGGTCGAAGCTGCGTACGAAGGTCCGCGGCGACTGGGCGAACAGCTTCTCGACGATGTCGCCGCGCGTCGGCGCGTCGGCCGTGGCCGTGAAGGCGAGTGTCTGCAGTCGGCCGCCGATCTGGCGGGCGAGGTTGCCGAGCGAGAGGTACTCGGGGCGAAAATCGTGGCCCCATTGCGAGACGCAATGCGCCTCGTCGATCGCCATCATCGAAACATCGGCCTCGGCCAGCATCTCGACCGTGTCCGGGCGCGCCAGCCGCTCCGGCGCGACGTAAAGCAGCTTCAACTCGCGCCGGCGCAGCAGGCCGAGGACGCGGCTGTTCTCGGCGGGCTCGTTGCTGGAGTTGAGGCTGCCGGCCGCGACGCCGGCGGCCGAGAGGGCGCGGACCTGATCGCGCATCAGGGCGATCAGCGGCGAGATCACCAAGGTGAGGCCCGGCCGCACGATGGCCGGCAATTGATAGCACAGCGACTTGCCGCTGCCCGTCGGCATGACGGCGAGCACGTTTTCGCCGGCCAGCACCGTCCGCACAATCTCCTCTTGGCCCGGACGGAAATCGCCGAAGCCGAAGACGGAATGCAGCAGGGCGCGCGCTTGGGAGAGGGCGTCGGACATCGCTATTGCGCCGCACTATTGCGCCATCGTCCCGCGCCGTCATGTGGAAGAACGGCGGCGCGCGGAAAGGCCGCCGTTGGCGCTTTAGTGCCGCGCGGCCTGGCCGCCATCCAGGGTCATCACCACGCCGCTGATATAGCTTGCCCGTTCCGACGCCAGGAATACGGCAAGGTCAGCGACCTCGTCGGGCTCGGCAGCGCGGCCGAACGGCATGTGCTTGGTGAGTTCGGGCCAGCGCTCGGGATCGTCCCATTTCTGCTCGGCTTGGCCGCGCAGCAGGGTCAGCATGCGGTCGGTGCGCGTAGCCGGCGGATTGATCGCCACGACCCGCACGCCATGGTCGACGCTGCGCGAACCGACGGCGCGAGTGAAGGCCATCAGGCCGGCATTGCCCATGGTGCCTGCAACGTAGTCGTAATTGTAGCTTTCGCCGGCGAGGCCGATCACGTTCACCACCACGCCGTTCTTGCGCGCATACATCTTCTCCAGCATGGCGCGCGTGGCATTGACGTAACCGAAGACCTTGAGTTCCCAGGCCTCCCGCCACTTGGGCTCGGTCATGCCGAAGATATCGCCACGCGGGATGGCGCCGGCATTGTTCACCAGGATATCGGCATGGCCCACGGCCTCGACGACGGCCCGGGCCGTGTCGCCCTGGGAGAAGTCGGCGGGATGGATTTCGACCGGAACGTTGTGCCGCGCCCGAATCTTGTCGCGCGCCGCCTCCAGCGACTCCTTCGAGCGCGAGGCGATGTGCACCGCGCAGCCTTCAGCCGCGAACCCCAGGGCGCAGGCGAAGCCGATGCCGCGGCTGCCCCCGGTGATCAGGACTGTCTTGCCGGAAAGTTTGAGATCCATGGTCAGAGCCTGTAGGTCGAATCGATGTCGGCACGGCCATCGCCGGTTTTCACGCGGCCGTCCTTCGCCATCTGCACGAGGTGCGCCAGCATCGACCGACCGGCCGCCTTATGCAGATGCACCGGCGTGTCGGCGTAGTTCTTGGCGACCATCTGCGGGATCGTCTGCGGCCCTTCCTTGAGACGCGCCAGGATCTGCGCCTCGCGGCCCAGGCGATGTTCGATGTAGGCCTGGACGAACGGATTGGGATCGCGGATCTCCGCACCATGCGTCGGGATGTAGATCGTCTCGTCGCGCGGCAGGAGCTTGCGCAGGCTCGCGAAGTAGTCGGCCATGTTGCCGTCGGGCGGCGAGATCACCGCCGTCGACCACCCCATCACATGGTCGCCGGAGAGCAGCGCCTTGTCTTCCTTCACGGCGAAGCAGAGGTGGTTGGAGATGTGGCCCGGCGTGTAGACCGCCTCGACGTTCCAGCCGTCGCCCTGGATCACGTCGCCGTCGTTCAATTTGATGTCCGGCGCGAACGACAGATCGCCTGGTTCCTCGGCGTGGTCGCCGGCCGGTGGCTTGGGATGCGGGCCGTAGCTGTAGACCTTGGCGCCGGTCGCCTTGGCGAGCGCAGGCGTCGCCGGCACGTGATCGATATGCGTATGGGTGACGAAAATATGCGTCACCGTCTCGCCACGCAGGGCGCGCAGCACGGCATCGATATGGTCCTGCTGGTCGGGGCCGGGATCGACCACGGCGACCTTGCCGTGACCGATGATGTAGGTCCCGGTGCCCTTGAAGGTGAATGGATTGGGATTGTTGGCGACAACGCGACGGATGAGCGGCGTCACCTCCATCGCCGTTCCGTAGTCGAACTTGAAGTCCTTGATGAAGGGAATGCCGGGCATCGCGTACTCACTATGGGCTGGGCGGCGTCAACTTGTAGAGCGCATTGCGGGTGTCGGCGCTGACATAGACCGCACCGGACTTGGCGACCGCTACGCCGGTCGGCATCAGCGCCGGCGGCCCGCCGGGATAGGGCGCAAGGCCGATATCGAGATTGGACGCGATCACGACCTTGTTGCCGTTGGCCGGATCGATTGCGACCACGCGCTTCTGGCCGACCTCGGCGACATAGAGCTTGCCGTCCGGGCCGACGTCGATGCCTTCCGGACCGGCGAGATTGTCGGCCACGACCTTGCGTGCGCCTGAAGCGACGTCGATCTGGGTCACGGCACCAGCAGCGATCTCGGTCACGTAGACCAGGTTGCCGGCACCTTGCGCCAGCGCCACCGGTGCACGCAGTCCCTTCACGACGTTGGTGCGTGTCTTGCCGTCGGAACTGACCTTCACGAGGTTGCCGCTGCCGAGCTCGGCGACATAGACCGAGCCGTCGGCCGCTTCCAGCGCATCGACTGGCGCCATGAAATCGGCGAGCGTCGCCACCAGCTTGCCGGTCTTGCGATCGACCTTCTGCACGGTGTTGGAGAACCAGCTCGAGAGCAGCGTGTGCTTGGGCCCGACCGAGATGCCGGTCGGATAGGAATGCGTTTCGCCATGCACTCGCAGCATGTCGGTCACTGCGCCGGTCGAGCCGTCGACATTGCGATAGCTGAAGACGTCGGCAACGTGCACCGTCTCCTTGGCCCCGTCCGTCGTGACGGCGAGGTCGGCCGGAATGGCGAGCTTGCCCTCGACGATCGTGCGCCAGGAGCCGGTCTGCTTGTCGACCAGGTAGATGCCGTTGTCCGTCATCGAGGTGACGAATAGGCGGCCGCGCGAATCGAAGGCGAGGTTGTCGAGACCGGGCTTCATCGAGGCGACCAGCTTCTTGGCCTTGCTGGTGAGGCTGACGCTCCAGATGCCGCCGGTGCCGGTGTCCACGACATAGAGGTTGTCGGGGTTCTGCGGATCGATGTTGGCGGCCGCTGGGATCTTGAAGCCCGAGGCGATCACCTCGGACGTGCCGGTCTCGAGGTTCACCTTGACGATCTCGCCCTTGAACCAGATCGGGCCGTAGAGGAAGCCATCGTTCTTGTGGATCTCGAAGCCGTTCAGGCCGCCCATCTTCTCGGCGATCTTACGCAGCTCGTTGCGCGCCGCTGGCTTGAAGTCCGGCTTGTCGACGTTCTTGAGATCGATCTCGTAAAGCGCGTCGCCCAGGAACACCTCGGTGACGAAGAGACGGCCGTCCTTGCCGAAGGCGAGTGAGTTCGGACCGCTCATCCCCTGCGCCACCTCGATGGTCTTGCCGTTCGGCCGGCGGACATAGACCTTGCCCAGCAGGAACGCCGTCCAGGCCATCGTGCCGTCGTCGGCGAAGGCGATGTCGTCGGCCATGCCTGTCGGCGGATCGATGACACGATCGACCTCGCCCGAATCGACCTGCACGCGATAGATCGTCTGGCCGACAACGGAACCGGCGAAGAGCTGGTCGTCCTTGTTGAAGGCAAGGCCATGCACGCCGTGGAACCACGACCCCGGCACCAGGAATTGCTGATTGTATTCCTTGTGCACCGGCGCTGCCTGCGCGGCCGGTGCGGGGCTCGTCGTGGGTGCCGCCGCAGGTGCTGCCTGCTGGGCCAGCGCCGACCCCGTCAGCCCGACCACCAGCGCCGCCGTCGTGACAATGCGGCCCAACTCCATCCCGTTTCCTCCGACAGTCTTTATCGCGGCGCGAACTTTAGACCGGAGGACCGGTTTTGTAACGCCGAACCCTTCGGCTACCATTGGCGCACCAAAGGATCGCGCATTCTGCAGGAGGAAAATCATGGCGGGGCCGCTTTCAGGACTGACGATCGTCGAGCTGGCCGGCATCGGGCCGGGACCGATGTGCTCGATGATGCTGGGCGACATGGGTGCCGACGTGATCCGCGTCGATCGCACCAAGGCGCATGTCATGGATCGTCTCTCCGACCCGAAATTCGCGGTGCACAATCGCAGCCGCCGGTCGGTGTCAGTCGACCTGCAGAAGAAGGAAGGCATCGAGGTGGTGCTGCGCCTGATCGAAAAGGCCGACGGCCTCACCGAACCGTTCCGCCCCGGTGTCGCGGAGCGGCTCGGCCTCGGTCCCGACATCTGCCTGAAGCGTAACCCCAAGCTGGTCTACGGCCGCATGACGGGCTGGGGCCAGGACGGACCGCTCGCCAAGGCGGCGGGCCACGACATCAACTACATCGCGCTGACCGGCGCCCTGCACGCGATCGGCGGCAAGGGCAAGCCGGTGGCGCCGCTCAACCTGGTCGGTGACTTCGGCGGCGGCGGCATGCTGCTGGCCTTCGGCATGGTGTGCGGCCTCCTCGAGGCGCAACGTTCGGGCAAGGGCCAGGTGGTCGATGCCGCCATGGTCGATGGCGCCGCGCTGCTGCTGGGCGGCATCTACGGCATGACCGGTGCCGGCCTGTGGAACGACGCCGAGCGTGAAGCCAACATGCTCGATGGCGGGGCGCATTTCTACGGCACCTACGAGACCAAGGACGGCAAGCATGTCTGCATCGGTTCGATCGAGCCGCAGTTCTACGAGCTGCTGCTGGAGAAGACTGGCCTGAAGGGCGAAGACCTGCCGGCACAGATGGATCGCAAGTCGTGGGGCCAGTTCAAGACGCGCCTCGAAGGCATCTTCAAGACCAAGACGCGCGACGAATGGTGCACGATCATGGAGGGCACCGACATCTGCTTCGCGCCCGTGCTCACCATGAAGGAAGCGCCCAACCATGCGCATGCCAAGGCGCGCAATGCCTATGTCGACGTCGCGGGCTTCGCCCAGCCGAACGCGGCGCCGCGCTTCTCGCGCACCAAGGAAGCCGTGCGCGGCCCCGCCGCCAAGCGCGGCCAGCACACCGACGAGATCCTGAGCGAACGCGGCTTCTCCACCAAGGAGATCGGCGAGCTCAAGGCCGCGGGCGTCGTCGGCGCGCAGGCGTGACGTTGTCTATCGGACCGCGGACCTCCAGGTCCGCTCAGATCAATCATGAGCGGGGCTGGATCCCCGCGGTCCGGGCCAGATGATCCGCGCTTTCGAACTGGCCGTCGGGCAGCTCGGCGACCCCCGGCTGCGCGGCATCGTCTGGCAGTCGCTGGCGCTGTCGCTGGTGCTGCAGGTGGCCTTGGGCGTGCTCGCCTGGTGGGCGCTGCAATCCTTCGCAACCTTCCAGTGGAGCTGGTTGAACGAGGCCATCCGCTGGCTGGGCGGCGGCGCCGTGCTGGTGCTGGCGCTGATGCTCTTTCCGGCGAGCTTCGGCATCGTGATCTCGATCTTCATGGAGAAGATCGCCGACATCGTGGAAAGCACGCACTATCCGCAGCTCGGCCCGGCGCGCGGCATCCCGGTCTGGACCGGCATCTGGTCGGGCATCCTGTTCCTGGTGACCTTGATCGTCCTGAACCTCGTGATGCTGCCTTTCTACATCGTGGCGCTGTTCGTGGCCGGGCTCGGCGCCCTCCTGTTCTATGGCGTCAATGGCTGGCTGACCGGGCGTGAATATTACGAGCAGGTCGCCTTGCGCCGCCGCGATCCGGCCGAAGTGCGCGCCTGGCGCAAGGCCAATGCCGGGACGCTCTGGCTCACCGGCGCGGCCATCGTTTTCTTAGGCACCATCCCGATCCTGAACCTGATCGTGCCCGTCCTGGGGGTCGCGGCGATGGTTCATATCGCGCAAACCCTCAAGCCCCCCTTCAATCCACCGGGCCGCCCGCGTTAAAGTGGCAGCATGAAACCGGCTTTTGGGGCACTGGCAGCCCTCCTCCTGGTGGGAGGGTGCCAGACAGGCAATCAGCAATACTCGCTTTCTTCGGGCGAAAAGGGCGTCTTCAGCTCCCGCAATGCCGGGTCGCCGATCTCATCGGATCGGCTGAAGGGCCTCGACGAGCCACAGCTCTCGGCCCTCCTGGGCGCGCCGCAGCTCGACCGCAAGGACGGCCCGGCCCGGGTGCTGCGGTACCAGTCGGACGGCTGCACCCTCTTCGTCTCGATGTACCAGCGCGACGGCCAGCCGTGGCGGGCCGAGTTTGCCGACGCCTACGACCCCCAGCTGCGGCCGCTCCCTTCGCCCGACCAATGCGCGGGCTCGGTCGCCGCCCAGAAGCGCCGCACCGCCTGACGTCCCAAGGCCTGGGCGATCACGGGCGACCCGCGAATGCCTTGTCGAAGAAGACCGGAAGCTCGGCCTGCAGGCGGGTGAGAAACACCCGGCGATCGAAGCCCGGCGGGTCGGCCGCCGCATCGCCGTCCGGCGTGAGAATGGGGCCGCTGGGCGGGTCCATGAAGGCGAAGTGCCAAGCATTGGCGATCTGGTGGGACTCGGCGTTGGGGACGTTGCGGGCGATCCACTCGGCGTGGAAGCGCGGCACCAGCCAGCGGTCGCCCTCGGCAGCGTAGACCGCCAGGGGGATCCGGACGTTCGCCAGCGAGGAAGCTGTAAAGGCGACACCGAACGGCGCCAGGGCAACGACGGCACGCACCCGCTTGTCGACGGTCGGCGGGATCGACGGCGGCTCCGCGGCCTGGCCCGACGGCCGGACCATGCCGCAGAAGATCGGGTCGTCTGCCGCATGGTCTCGGCAATGCTCGCTGATGCGCCGCAGATCAGCCTGGCCGCCCGCTAGGGCGGTCACCGTATAGCCGCCTGCGGAATGCCCCACGGCGCCAATGCGGGGCCCCTGAGCATCCGCCGCAATTCGGTCTTTCCAGTCGGGATCGGCCAGCAGCGCGTCGATCACCCGTGAGACCTGCGCCGGCCTTTCGATGAAATAGCGGTCAGGGGCCTTCGACCACAGCGACCGATCCTGCCAGTTGTCGCCCGGATGACGGAGGGCGGCGACCAGATAGCCTCGTTTTGCGAGCGCCTCCGCCAGGCTGCTGTGGCCGAATTCGGAGCCGCCCGTGCCGTGACTGAGGATGATCAGGCTTTTGACCTTCTCGGGCAGCGGCGCCTGGATGGCGACATGGGCCGTGAACAAGCCCATGACGACCGCCTGCGACGGCACCTGGGTCGGGTAATAGAGCGTTACCGGAATAGCGTCGGCATCTGTAGCTCCCGGAACAGTGAGCCGCCGCCAGCCGGCTTCCTCGGCCGCCGCTCCTCGCGAGGAGAACGACAGACCCGTGATCGCCAGCGCCCCCACCAGAAGAAGGTGCGCGATGGCCACGCCGCGAACCCTCGATTGCGCGTGCCGTGCACTGCCCAGGACGCCAGCCAGCCACCCCAGGCCCACCCCCGCGACCGCCCCGCCGATGCCTGCGGACAGTGCCACCCATAACAGTTCGCCGCGCAGCGTCGGCGTCAGGCCGAACAGGACCCCGAGCGCATAGCGCACCAGGAACACCGACAGGCCGAAGACCAGGATGAACCAGCTGCCGGGCATGTCGAAACGACCGTCGGGCCGCCGACAGGCCGGCCGGCGGCGCCCCAGGAGATAGCCCGGCACCAGGGCGAGCAGCAGCGCCGCCCCCCAGCTCGCGACCGCCATCGCCGGCTGCAGCGACTGGATCAAGCCGCTTGCCGTGACCCCGAGGCCGATCAGCGGCAGGAGAGCCAGCCGCCACGCCGGCACCGCGCGCGGCTTCAACCCCTGCCAGCCCAGCCAAATGAGGCCCCCGAGCAGCGGCCAGACCCAGAACGGCGTATGGACGATCACTTGCCAGACGAACGACATGACAGCTCCCTGAAACGGCGACGGCATCGCGGCGGGCAGGATCGGGGAGCGCCGGCCGGCACTCCATCGCGGCTGCGCGGACGGGCTGGCTTTTTCGCGAACCGACGGCGATCATCATTTGGCGATGCGTGAAATCACCGGCTGGAAACTGCTGCTCTTGCACGTGCCGTGGGTGCTCGGGTTCGCGCTCGTCATGGCCATCATCGGCCCCTTCGGCAGCTACCTGTCGATGGGGTTTGCCGTCCGGCTGTTCTTCTTCACGTCGACCGCGCTCGTCTTCTGGCTGCAGGTCGTTCTGTATGCACGCCTCCTGCGTCTGTTTGAGCCGACCAGCCAATGGACGGTCGCGACCCGTATGGCGGTGGCCGGCCTCGTGGCCTCGGTGCCCGGCACCGCTGCGGTCATGATGCTGGTGGGCTGGCTGGTCCGGCCGATTCCGCTTAGCTACGTGCCCGAGATCCTGGCCGAGAATGCGTTCCTGGCCATGGTCGTCTCGGTTCTGGTCGGGCTTTTCATCGAGCGCCAACGGCACGCCGACGCCGACAGCGAGCGCGCCCGCGTCGCCGCGACCCCTGTGGCACCCGCAGAGGCCACCCCAACAACCACGGCACCCGACTTCTTCCGCCGGGTACCGCCCGCCCTCGGCCGCGACCTGCTGGCGCTCGAGATGGAGGACCACTATCTGCGCATCCATACGGCGCTCGGCAGCGACCTGATCCTGTTGCGGCTGCGCGATGCCCTGGCCGAACTCGGCCCGGCGCATGGACGGCAGGTCCATCGCTCCTGGTGGGTTGCCGAAGGCGCCGTCGCCTCGATCGATCGCGAGGCGGGACGGCCGGTCCTGGTGCTGCGCAACGGCTTGCGCGTACCCGTGAGCAAGACCTATCGCGAGCAGGTCAAGGAAGCAGGCTGGCTGGCGGCATGACCCGTCAGCGGCTAGGCGTCCGCCTTATCGGCTGCCGCGGTCCTCTCGCCACAGGTCGAGCCTCTCCTGCACCGGACGGTCGGAGAAGGAGAAGAGCACAGCGTCGCTGTCGGCGCGGTGCTCGACCCTGGCCCAGCTCGGGACCACGAAATGGTCACGCTTCTTCCAGCGCATGACCTGGTCGCCGATCCGGCTTTCGCCCTCGCCTTCGACCACCGAGAAGACCGTGCCGTCGGTGCTGCGGTAGGGCGCGCTCGCAAAGCCCTTGGGCAGGAGCTGCATGAAGGTGCCCATGGTGGCGATGGGCGCGCCACCGCTCGCTGGGTTCACGTAGCGAAGCTTGTAGCCGTGGCAGGCGTCGGGCGGGCCGGCTTTGGCGAGCCCCTGCAGGGCTTCGCGCGTGCGCGCATAAGGATAGTTGAAGATCGGCGAGGTCTGCCGCGCCGGCTTCCAGTCGACAGGCAGCAGGCCGCTCGCGAACTTCGCATCCGACGTGCCGGCCGGCGCCGTAACGGCCTGTTCATCCTCGGCACCGTTCTCCGCAAAGCCCGCGTTGAACATCGCCACCATCGGGATGTCGAGCCCGTCGAGCCAGACCATCGGCTTCGAGGATTCGTTGCCGTGATCGTGCCAGGTCCAGGTCGGCGTGATGACGAAATCGCCCTCGTGCATCAGGGTCCGCTCGCCATCGACGGCGGTGTAGGCGCCTTCGCCTTCGACGATGAAGCGCAGGGCCGACTGGGTATGGCGATGCGACGGCGCAACCTCGCCGGGCAGGATGAGCTGCAGGCCGGCATAGAGCGTCGGCGTGATGCAGGCGCTGCCCGGCATCGCCGGATTCTCGAGAATCAGCACACGCCGCACCGCCTCCTTGGCGGTGATCAAGGTACCCGACTCCATCAGGAACGGGCGCACCCGGTCATAGTCCCAGTGCGCCGGCCGATACTTGGGGGTGGGCTGCGGCGGCACGAGCTGATGCAGCGATTCCCAGAGCGGGGCCATCGAAAGCCCGCCGATCCGCTCGTAGAAGTCGCGACGGGCATTGTTGCGGGTGGCCGGCGCGGACACCGATCCTACTCCGCGGCGCGCAGAATGGTGCCGGACCGCCGGGCCTGACGCGACCGGCAGGCTGTGGCGAAGGCCTCGAACAGCTTCATCGAGACGGGATTCTCCAGCGCTTTGTATTCGGGGTGCCATTGCAGCGCGAGCGTGAAGGCTTCCGCATCGGGCACACTCAGCGCTTCGACCTGGCCGTCCTCACAGCAGGTAGCTTCGATCTTGGCGCGCGGTGCCAGCTGATCGACGCCCTGACCGTGCAGCGAGTTCACCTTCACGCGACGCTCTCCGAGCAGGCGGTGCAGCACGCCCCCCTCGACCACGTCGATGTCGTGCGCCGGTGCATAGTTCACGTCCATGTCGGGCGACTTGGGCGAACGATGGTCGCGACGGCCTTCGACCTCGTGGACGTGCTGGTGCAAGGAGCCGCCCAGCGCGACGTTCACTTCCTGCAGGCCGCGGCAGATCGCGAGCAACGGCACGCCGCGCGCGATCGTGCGCCGGATCAACGGCAAGGTGGTGGCGTCCCGGGCAGCGTCGTGCAGAGTGCCGTCGCGGCTCTCCTTGCCGTAGTGGTGCGGCTCGACATTGGACGGGCTGCCGGTCAGCAGCACGCCGTCGAGAGCATCGAGCAACTGGTCCAAGGCCTGCAGCACACCGGTGCCATCGCCGAATTCCGGCCCAATGGCCGGAATCAGCACCGGCAGCGCGCCGACGGCTCGGATTGCCGCCTGAACGTACTTTTCGTTGACCGTGTGATGCCACCCGCCGCGGCCATTTTCCTTGAGACAGGCGGAAATTCCGACGAGGGGGCGTGGAGACAAGGGACCCGAAGACGAACGGTTCATAATCAGCCGGCACGTGCAGACAGGGAGAAAAATATCATTGCCGTTACAGGGGTTCTTGGCAATTGCTTGCCTGCTCGGCCGGCCCGCACCTTGTGCAGTGCAGCCCTGCATGGTACCGCCGCGCCGCAGCGAAAATTGGAAAGAGCGCCATGACGACCACCCCTCCTCCGTCAAACCCGACTGCCGACCAGCCGCAGCAGGGCCCCGCCGCGCCGATCACCATGCACGGCCAGTACATCAAGGATTTCAGCTTCGAGAATCCGCGGGCGCCGCAGAGCCTGATCGAGCAGACACAGCCGCAGCTGACCCTGAACGTACAGGTCTCCAACCGGCAGTTCGACGTCAAGACCTTCGAGGTGTCGCTCACCATCGAGGCCTCGGCACATACGCCGCAGAAAGAGCCCCTGTTCATGCTCGAGCTGGTCTATGCCGGCACGGTGACCCTGGGCGACCTGCCGCAGGATGCCTTCGGGCCCATGCTCTTCATCGAGACGCCGCGCCTGCTCTTCCCCTTCGCCCGCGCCATCGTCGCCAACACCACGCGCGAGGCCGGCTTCCCGCCGCTGAACATTGCGCCGGTCGACTTCGTGGCCCTCTATCGCCAGCAGCTCGAAGCCAATGGCGGCCAGATCCCCGGCCTCTCCGAGGGCCCGGTCGGCCACGCGTAGCCAACTGCCCTTCCTTCGCTGAAGGAGGAAACTTATTCCTTCAGCCAGATCGGGTTGGTGACCTTCTTCAGGAACTCGGCGTGGGCGGCACGTTCGCTTTCGCTCGCGGCATGCGGCCGCGCCGGGCGCACCGGGCGCTTAATCGCCATCAGCTCGCTGAAGCTGGTCGGCGCCATCTCGGGGGCGAGACCCAGGTCGTGCTGCCGGCCGCCACTCAGCTCGAGATAGACCTCGGCCAGCAGTTCCGAGTCGAGCAGCGCGCCGTGCTTGGTCCGCTTGGTGTTGTCGATGTTGAAGCGCTCGCAGAGCGCGTCGAGGCTGGCGCGCTGCCCAGGGAACTTGCGTCGCGCCAGCGAGACCGTATCGACATACTCATTCGTGAGCTTCAACCGGCCGGCCCGCACCAGTTCGGCATTGATGAAGCCCAGGTCGAACTGCGCATTGTGGATCACGAGCTGAGCGTCGCCGAGGAACTCGATAAGCGCGTCGACCCTATCGGCGAACAGCGGCTTGTCGGCCAGGAACTCGTCGGAGAGGCCGTGCACCTTGTATGCTTCGGCCGGCATCAGCATCTCAGGGTTGAGATAGAGCTGCAGCGACCGGCCGGTCGCCACCATGTTCACGAGCTCGACACAGCCGATTTCGACCAGGCGATGGCCGGCCAGCGGGTCGAGGCCGGTGGTTTCGGTATCGAGAACGACTTCGCGCATTGGCCTCTTCTAGCCCACTTGTGCCGCTACCGGCGACGAGCGCGAGCAAGCTGGGCTGTGAATTTCTCGCGCCAGGGATTGGGCGGCCAGAAGCAGCCCGGCAAGGCGCGCAGTTCCGCCACCGCGCGGACCAGCGCCGCCCGCGTCGGCGCCAGACCCATGCCGGTCGGGATCACGATGCTGGCCTTCCGGCGCTTCAGCGCATCCGGCACCTGTTGGCGCAGGATGCCGTCCAGTTTCTCCGCCGTCATGCCGGGGCGGGCCATCACGCGCCGACGCTGCAGAAAGGCCGGCGCACTGACCACCAGGGTGGCATCGACGCGGCGCTCGCCCATCCCCTCGAAGAGCAATGGGATATCGAGCACCACCAGCTTCTCGCCGGCCAGCGCCGCCCGCCGAAGGAAAGCCCGCTGTTTCCGGAAGACCAGCGGATGCACGATGGCTTCGAGCCGGCGCAATGCCTCCTTGTTGCCGAAGACCCGCGCGCCCAGCGCCTGGCGATCGAGCACGCCGGCTTTCACGACACCTGGAAACGCCGCCTCGATCCCGGGCAGCGCTGCGCCGCCCGGCGCCTGCACTTCATGAACGGCGGCATCGGCGTCGTACACGGGCACACCCATCTCCCGCAGCATCTTCGCTGCGGTCGATTTGCCCATGCCGATCGAGCCGGTCAGTCCAACAATGACCATCTACGGCAACGCACCCTGGAAACGCGGAAGATGGCTCAGGGAACCAGGATGGTCTGGCCGGTGGTCTTGCGGCTTTCGAGGTCGACATGCGCCTGCCCCGCCTCGCTCAGCGGATAGCGCTGATCGATGGCGATCTTCACCTTGCCGCTCTTCACCATCTTGAACAGCGACTTGGCGCTGGCGTCGAGCTCCGCCCGGGTGGCGGTGTAGGCGCCGAGGCTGGGACGCGTGACGTAGAGCGAACCCTTGGTGTTCAGGATGCCGAGCCCCACCGGCGGCACCGCGCCGGACGCATTGCCAAACGACACCATCAGGCCGCGCGGCTGCAGGCAGTCGAGCGAGGCGTTCCAGGTATCCTTGCCGACGCCATCGAACACGACGGGCACGCCCTTGCCCTTGGTGATCTTCTTCACCTCGGCGACGATGTCGTCCTTGGTATAGTCGATCACCCACTTGTAGCCATTCTTCTTGGCGAGCGCGGCCTTCTCGGCCGACGAGGTCGTGCCGATCACCTTGTAGCCGCGCGCCTTTGCCCACTGGCCGAACAGCAGGCCGACGCCACCGGCCGCGGCATGGAACAGGATCGTGTCGCCCTTCTTCAGCCAGCCCTTGGGCGTATGGTCGACGAGATACTCGGTCGTCATGCCCTTCAGCATGATCGCCGCGGCCTGCTCGTCGCTCACGCCCTTCGGCACATGCACGAGCTGCTCGGTGCCCATCACGCGCTCTTCGCAATAGGCGCCGAGCACGCCGCAATAGGCGACGCGGTCGCCCTTCTTGAAGCCCCTCACCTTCGGGCCCACGGCGACGATCACGCCGGCGCCTTCGCGACCGACAGCGTTGGGCAGCGGCGTCTGGTAGAGGCCGGAACGGGTGTAGACGTCGATGAAATTGAGACCGATCGCGGTGTGACGGAGCTTGACCTGGCCGGGACCGGGCGCGCCGACCTCGACGTCCTCGAACTTCATCTTCTCGGGACCGCCATTTTCATGGATCAGGATGGACTTGGACATCGGATGCCCCCCTCGGGCGCTCATTCGTGAGGCGGTGGTCACTGGTCGTCCCCCCGCTTGGCGGCGTCGAGTATAGTGACCGGCCTTTGTTGCGCCAGCCTCTGAACATATCTCGTCACGCAGCCCTGTTGTCAGGAGGGTTAATTGCACAGGCGTCGTCTATTTCTTGCAACTACCGCGATGGCCCTGCTGGCGGCCCCAGCGATCGTGCGTGCGCAGGCGGTATTGAAAAGCGCCAAGGCATCGTATCGCCTCACCATGCTCACTCAGGATCTCGAACATCCCTGGGGCATGGCCTTCTTGCCCGACGGCCGGCTGCTGATCACCGAACGGCCCGGCCGCCTGCGCCTGTTCGCCAACGGCCGCCTGGAGCGGGCGCCGATCGGCGGCGTGCCGCGAGTGCAGGCCAGCGGCCAGGGCGGCCTGCTCGACATCTGCCTGCATCCGGCCTTCGCGGAAAATCGCGTTCTTTATCTGACGTATGCCGGTCCGGGTGACGGCGGCGCCGCCACGGTCCTGGCGCGAGCGGAGTTCCGCGACGGCGGCGGCTTGCGAAATGTCCAGCCGATCTTCGAGGCATTGCCACGTACTTCAGGCGGCCTGCACTTCGGCTCACGCATCGTCTTCGACCGCGCCGGATTGCTCTACCTCACCGCCGGCGAGCGCTATCAGATGCAGCGCGCCCAGCGGCTCGACGATCTCGGCGGCAAGGTCGTGCGGCTACGCGACGACGGCTCGATTCCGCCGGACAATCCCTTCGTCGGCCGCGCGCCCATCGGCGGCGTGACGCCACGGCCGGAGATCTTCACCTACGGCCATCGCAATCCGCAGGGCCTCGCCCTGCATCCCACGACCGGCCGGCTCTGGCTGGTCGAGCATGGGCCGCGCGGCGGCGACGAACTCAACCTCCTGAAGCCTGGCGCCAACTACGGCTGGCCGCTCGCCACCCACGGCATCGACTATAACGGCGCGATCATCAGCCCCAACAAGAGCCTGCCCGGCATGGAAGATCCGGTGCGGGTCTGGGTGCCCTCGATCTCGCCGAGCGGGCTTGCCTTCTATTCCGGCGATCGCTTTCCCGGCTGGAAGGGCTCGCTCTTCACCGGCGCCCTGTCGAACGACGCGCTGTTTCGCATCGAGCTCGACGGTGAGCGCTACGTGACCGAGGAGCGGTTGATCGTCGATCTGCTTCCGAGTATCCGCGACGTCCGGCAAGGGCCCGACGGCCTGATCTATCTCCTGACCCGCAGCAATTCGGGCGGGCTCTACCGCCTCGAACCCGCCTGAGCCTCATGCTGATCCTCGCCTCCGCCAGCCCCTCGCGCCGCCAGCTCCTCACCAATGCAGGTCTCGATTTCATGGTAGAGCCGTCGGGCGTCGACGAGGACGAGATCAAGCTCAGCCTCGTCGCCGAACGCGCCGGCGCCCAGGACGTCGCCGAGACCCTGGCCGAGCTCAAGGCTTGCCACGTTTCCAAGCGCCGTCCCCTGGCGCTGGTGATCGGCTGCGATTCGACGCTCGCCTGCGAGGGCCGGCTGTTCGACAAGCCGCCGACTCTCGCGGCAGCCCGCCGGCAACTGCGCGATCTCAGTGGCCGCACGCACGAGCTTTGCTCCTCGGTGGTGGTCGCGCGCGGCGGCGCGCGGCTGTGGCACCACAATGAACGGGCTCGCCTCACCATGCGGCCGTTCGACGACACTTTCCTCGACGCCTACCTGGAACGCGCCGGCGAGGGCATCACGGGATCGGTCGGTGCCTATCATCTCGAAGGTGTCGGCGCGCACCTGTTCAGCCGCATCGACGGCGACTACTTCACCATCCTCGGCCTGCCGCTGCTGCCGCTGCTCGCTTTCCTGGCGGAGCACGGGATCGGCCTCGCCGCCTCGCGAGGAACATCGACATGACACCGTACGAGAAACTGCTCGCCGAAGCCCGGGGCCGGCCCTTTGCCGCAATCGTCGCCTGGCCGGTCGAGCATTCGCGCTCGCCGGCGCTGCATGGCTTCTGGCTGCGGCAGAACCGCATCGACGGCTACTACGGCCGCCTGCCCGTCGAGCCGCGCCGCGCCGCCCTCGAGGAGCTGGTCGCCTTCCTGAGGCGTACGCCCAACGCCCGCGGCTGCAACCTCACCCTGCCGCACAAGATCAATATCCTGCCGCTGCTCGATCGGATCGACCCGATCGCCCGGCGGATCGGCGCCGTGAACACCGTGGTGAAGCAGGCCGACGGCTCACTTGAAGGCCGCAACACCGACGGGTTCGGTTTCCTCGAAGCCCTGAAGTACAACGCGCCTCACTGGACGACAGCGTCCGGCCCGGTGGCGGTGCTGGGCGCCGGCGGCGCAGCGCGCGCCGTCGTGGCCAGCCTGATCGATGCCGGCGTGCCCGAGCTTCGGCTGGTCAATCGCACACGTCAGTCGGCCGTCGAGCTCGGTATCGCCTTCACGCCGGACGACGGCCGGCGCATCGTGATCGGCTCGTGGAGCGAGCGGGCCGAGCTGCTGGAGGGTGCCACCCTGCTGGTCAACACCACCTCGCTCGGCATGAAGGGCCAGCCTGCACTCGACATCGATCTCGCGCCCCTACCGCGCGAAGCCGTGGTCTACGACATTGTCTATGTGCCGCTCGAAACTTCGTTGCTGGCTGCCGCTCGCGCCCGCGGCAATCGCTGCGTCGACGGGCTCGGCATGCTGCTACACCAGGGCCGCCCGGGCTTTGCCGCCTGGTTCGGCAAGGAGGTCGATGTCAGCACCGAACAGCGCCGCGCCGTTGCGGCGGATCTCGGCGTCTGAGGGCGGCGTCCGCGTAGGGAGTACCGATATGGAAAGCAATCCGCCCGACGGCTTCAAGCCGTTGTTTCGCACCAGCCCGTTTCTCGATCACAACGGGCCGTTCTTCTACTGCGAGAACGACGACGGCACATTCGTGGTCGGCGTGCGTATCCAGCCCAAGCACGCCAACGCGCGCGGCATCGCCCATGGCGGCCTGCTGATGACGCTCTGCGATATCGCCCTGGGCTATCGCACGACCCGCAGCCAAACGCCCTCGCCCCTGCTCACCACCGCGAGCGTCACGACCGACTTCGCCGGATCGGCCAAGCTCGGCGACTGGGTCGAGGCGCATGTCGACGTCCACAAGGTCGGCGGCCGTCTGGCCTTCGCCAATTGCTACCTGAAGGTCGGCGACGAACGCATCGTGCATGCCAGCGCCGTGTTCGCGCGCACCGGCGATCGTCCCGGCTGACGCCGGCGTGTCGACATGACCGACGCGGAGCCCTCCGCCGCGGTGCCGGCACGGCTGCGCCTGGCACGCTCGTCCGACCGCCAGGCGCTCGTCGACCTGCTGCACGCGACCTGGCGAACGACATTCGCGCCACACCTGCCCGGCACCGCGACCACGACCTTCTTCGAAAGGAAGATCGCCGAAATTTACATTGCCCGCGACTGGCCCGAGGTTGTCGTCGCCGAGATGGATGGCGTCGTTGCCGGCCTCGCGCATCTCGAGGATCGGCTGATCGCCACTCTGCACGTCGCACCGGCCTTGTGGCGCCGCGGGATCGGGCGCCAGCTCCTGCAGCACGTCGAACGCGAGGCCGTCGCTCGTGGACACCGCGCGGTCGTCCTGCAGGTCGAAGACTTCAATGCACGGGCCATCGACCTCTACCGGCGCAACGACTATGTCGAGATCGCCCGCCGGCCGGATCGCGAATTCGGCAGCGACGGCAGATCAATCACGATGGCGAAGCTGCTCGATGACGGATCTGCCATCGACGGCCCCGGTATGGTGCGCGCCTGGCGCCCCGACGATCGGGCGCAATGCCTCGCCCTGTTCGACGGTAACGTGCCCGACTATTTCGCGCCCAAGGAACGCGCCGACTTCATCGCCTTCCTCGACGACCTGCGTGGCCCCTACCTCGTGATCGAGGACGCTACCGGCAATGTCGTCGCCTGCGGCGGCTTTCAGGCCGACGACCGAAACGAAGGCGTCGTCGTGCTCTGCTGGGGAATGGTCGACCGCCGCCACCATCGCGCGGGCCTCGGACGGCGGCTCCTGCAGGCGCGCCTCGATCTGATCGCCGCGAGCGACCTCTTCACGACGGTGACGGTCGAGACCACGCCCTTCAGTCGCGGCTTCTTCGAACGTGCAGGCTTCGTATGCACGCAGGTGGTGTCCGACGGCTTTGCCCCGGGATATGATCGCGTCGACATGCAACGTCCGATCGGAGCGGTCCGCTGAGTCCCGAACCGCGCGCAGTCCCTTTCCCCGAGGCGGGCAAAGCGCCCGGCAGAACCAGCGTTCCCAAGCTCGTCCTGACGGCCTTCCTGCCGTTCGCTCTGGGCTACTTCCTGAGCTTCCTCTTTCGCTCGCTGAACGCCGTCGTGGCGCCGGCCCTGCAGAGCGAACTCGGCCTCGGCGAAGCGGCAATCGGCATCGTGACCTCCATGTATCTGGCCGCGTTCGTGGTGGCCCAGCTGCCGGCCGGCGTGGCCCTGGACCGCTTCGGGCCGCGCCGCGTGGCGCCGCTCATGCTGATGGCGACGGCGGCCGGCGCGGTGATCTTCGCGCTCGGCCGCGATGCCGTGACGCTCAGCATCGGCCGTGCCCTGATCGGGCTCGGTCTTTCGGTCGCCTTGATGAGCGGCTTCAAGGCCAACGTCCTCTACTGGCCGATCGGTCGCCTGCCGCTCGCCAATGCCTTCATGATGACCTTCGGCGGGCTGGGGGCAGCCATGGCGACGCGGCCGGTGCAGTGGCTGCTGGCCGACTACGACTGGCGCCACATCTTCCTCGGACTCGCCGTCATCACAGCCGCCGTCGCGCTCTACCAGATCCTGGCGGCACCGGCCTTCGACCGCGGCGGCAAGGGCCGTCTGAGCGACGAGTTGCACGGCCTGCTGGGTGTGCTGAAGCGGCCGCTGTTCTGGCGTGCCGGCCTCGCACCGACCTTCTCGCTGGGTGTCTGGGTCTGCTACGCGAGCTTCTGGGCGGCAGGTTGGCTGCGCGACGTGGCGCATCTCGATGAACCGTCGGTCGGCGTCGCCCTGTTCACACTCTCGATCGCGATCATCCCGGGCTACTTCTTCAGCGGCATGATCGTCGACCTGCTGCAGCGCAGGGGCGTCCGCGGCGGCCATGTGCTGCTGGCCTACGGCGTGCTGTTCCTCGCCATCCACATCCCGGTCGCCCTGAACGTGACGGCCGCGCCCAAGCTTCTCTGGTTCGTCTACATCATGTTCGGCGGCCTGCCGGTCGTCTGCTACGCGCTGGTCACACGCGCCTTCGCGCCCGAGCTCGCCGGTCGGGTCAACACGACGCTCAACCTGGTGTGCATGGCCATCGCTTTCCTGGTGCAGGCAGCGATCGGCCCGGCGCTCGTCTGGATGGAAGCTGCCCATGGCCTGCCGCGGGCACAGGCGCACCAGGTCGTAACCTTCGCTCTGCTGGCAATGCAGGCCATTGCCTGGGCATGGTTCGCGCTCAGCCGCGATGCCCGGGAGCTGGCGTAGCGAACCGCCCCTGCGCGGTGTCGGCGCAGGGGCGGCTTCGCCTACTGGTTCATCGAGCTGAAGAAGTCCTGATTGGTCTTCGCCGTCCGCAGCTTGTCGAGCAGGAACTCGATCGCATCGACGGCGCCCATCGGCATGAGGATGCGGCGCAGCACCCACATCTTCGAGAGCGTCGCGCGGTCGACCAGCAGCTCTTCCTTGCGGGTGCCCGACTTGGTGATGTCGATCGCCGGGAAGGTGCGCTTGTCGGAGACCTTGCGGTCGAGGATGATTTCGGAGTTACCGGTACCTTTGAACTCTTCGAAGATCACCTCGTCCATGCGGCTGCCGGTATCGATCAGCGCCGTGGCGATGATGGTGAGCGAACCGCCTTCCTCGATGTTGCGCGCCGCGCCGAAGAAGCGCTTGGGGCGCTGCAGGGCGTTGGCGTCGACACCGCCGGTCAGCACCTTGCCGGAGCTCGGCACGACGGTGTTGTAGGCGCGGCCGAGGCGGGTGATCGAGTCGAGCAGGATCACCACGTCCTTCTTGTGCTCGACCAGGCGCTTGGCCTTCTCGATCACCATCTCGGCAACGGCGACGTGGCGGCTGGCCGGCTCGTCGAAGGTCGAGCTCACGACCTCGCCCTTCACCGTCCGCTGCATATCGGTCACCTCCTCGGGGCGCTCGTCGACGAGCAGCACCATGAGGTAGACCTCGGGATTGTTGGCGGTGATGGCGTGCGCGATGTTCTGCAGCAGCACCGTCTTGCCGGTGCGCGGCGGCGATACGATCAGGGCGCGCTGGCCCTTGCCGATCGGCGCGATCAGGTCGATCACGCGGGTCGAGATGTCGAGCTGCTGCTGCGGCGTCGTGCCGGCCTTCTTGGTCAGCGTGCCGGTCCGGCGGGCGCCGACGCGGCCCGACGAGGTGGCGCGCGCACCGCCCACCGATTCTTCGGTGACGGCCGGCGCCATGGCGGCCGCGCCGCCTTCGAGTTCGAGCTTCAGCTTCTCGTCGGGGTAGAGCGGCGTCAGCGAGTCGAAATTGATGCGGTGGCGCAGCGCTTCGGGGTCGTCGAAGTTGATCTTGTTGATCTGCACCATGGCGAAGTAGCGCTCGCCATCCTTGGGGGCGCGGATCTCGCCTTCGACGGTGTCGCCGGTGCGCAGGCCGAATTTGCGGACCTGGGTGGGGCTGACATAGATGTCGTCGGCGCCGGGCAGGTAGTTGGCTTCCATCGAACGCAGGTAGCCGAAGCCGTCGGGCAACACCTCGATGGTGCCGACGCCGAAGATCGCCTGGTCGGCGGCGGCGAGCTTCTGCAGGATAGCGAACATCAGCTCCTGGCGGCGCATCATCGCCGCACCCTCCACGCCCTGCTCTTCGGCAAAGGCCAGGAGTTCGGGAGGCTTCTTCTTCTTGAGGTCTTGGAGATTCATCTGTCTTCAATCTGGTGGGGAAATGACGCACGCGCTTTCGCCGGCCGGACCGGCCAAACGTCGAAAATCAGCGCTGTGTCGTACTAGGGGGCCCCGTCGAGTTACCGCCGGGGAGGCGATGCCAGGGGCCCTGAGGTGGCGTTTATATAGGCAGGCACCCTGATCTTGTCAAAGCCCGGCCGCCACCGGCCGATGTTCGGTCCCGGCCCCCGGAGTCACGAACAGGAGCTGCCCGGCCTTGTGGACGATACCGCGATGCCAGGCGCCCTGGGGCACGACGAAGGTCTGGCCGGGCGTAAGCGCCGTCCGCTCTTCGCCCGACGCGGTCTCGATCACCATCTCCATCTCGCCCGACAGCAGGGTCAGGATCTCCTCGCCGGCCGGATGGCGCTCCCAATGCGGCCAGTCGCCGGACTGGTCGAAGATGCCCATCAGCCGGCCCTTGTCGAGCTCACGGCGCTGCTCGACGGTCGCCCAGAAGGCCTCGCCGCCCTCGATCACGGAGGCCCGCTCGTCAGGCCGCAGGTGGATATAGGTCGTGTCGAGCGAAAGGGCCTGACTCATGCGTTCTCCTCGGCCAGCATCTCGGCGTATCGGAAGATCTCGGTATGGTCCGCGCCCTTGCCCAGCCGGCCATCGGCTGCCGCCCAATAGGATACCGCCTGTTCGAGGTTCGGCATATGGAGCTCGAGGTGACGTGCGACGTCGCCTGCCGTGCGCAGGTCCTTGGCCATCAGCGCCGCCGTGAAGCCCGCCGCGAAGCTGCGCGACACGACAAACTGCCGTCCCTTCACTTCGGTGGCGTTGCTCTTGCCGGTCGAGCTGTTGAAGACGTCGACCATGGTGCCGGGATCGAGGCCGAAAGCCTCCCCGACGACCAGCGCTTCGCACATCGCCACCAGTCCGGCGGCCGAGAGGTAATTGTTCAACGCCTTCAGCGCGTGACCGGCGCCGGCCGGACCGCAATGCGTGATCGTCTTGCCCATGGCGCCGAACACCGGCCGGACCCGCTCGAGGTCGGCCGCCGCACCGCCGACCATGATGCTGAGCGAGCCGTCGACCGCCCGCTTCACCCCACCCGAGACCGGCGCATCGAGCAGCGCCACGCCGCGCGCCGCGAGATCGCGTGCGAGCTTCTGGGTGTCGACGGGATTGGACGAGCTCATGTCCATGACCAAGGCGCCCGCCTCGAGGCCTTCGAAGGCGGCATCGCGACCTTCGAGCACGGCCTGCCGCACGATCTTGCCGTCCGGCAGCATGGTGATGAGAGCCGCCGCCCCCTTGGCGGCCGCCTTGGCCGATGCCGTCGCCAGCGCTGCGGGATGGGCGCCCACGAAATCCGAGACCGCTTTCTGCGAGACGTCGAAGACCTGCAGCTTGAAGCCCGCCTCGACCAGGCGGCTCGCCATCGGCCGCCCCATCATGCCGAGACCGATGAAGGCGATGGTGGCGGGAGGCGCAAGCGTCGTCATGGTCAGCTTCCTCGATCAGCTTTCTGGGATGAAGTCGTATTCATAGAGCGGCCGCAGCCGTCCGGGAATGGTGCCGGACGGCTGCGCCATCGGTCGTCCTTTAGACGCCGCGTTCCCTGAAGACTTCGCGCGCCGTCTTGAAAGCATCGAGGCTGGCCGGGATACCGCAATAGATCCCGACCTGCAGGAAGATCTCCTTGATCTCGTCCTTGGTGAGGCCGTTGTTCAAGGCGCCGTTGATGTGGAGCTTGAGCTCCGGGCCGCGGTTGAGCGCCGCCAGCATGGCGAGATTGAGCATCGAGCGCGACTTCTTGGAGAGGCCCGGGCGCGTCCAGAGGTAACCCCAGCAATACTCGGTCGTGATGTCCTGGAACGTCATCATGAAGTCGTCGGCATTGGCCATCGAGTTGTCGACATAGCCCGCGCCCAGCACGGCTTTGCGGACCTTCATGCCCTCGTCGTAGAGCTTCTTGTTGCGCGGATTGGGCCGGGCCTTCACTGCCTTGGCCTTTGCCGTCTTGGTCTTCGCCTTTGCCCGAGTGGCCTTCGCCATGTCCGTTCCTCCGTATTATGCCAGCAGGCTGTATATCAGATCGAAACCATGGGCGGCGGACTTGCGGACGCGTGTCGAAATTCCGGCTGATCCGCGACAGGCCTTGGCCTAGATTGGCGGCCGACATGCTGACGGAGGGGGCGTGACCCTTCCGCCCCTGATTGCGGGGGCACCTCCCTTGACGATGCGGGAGGAGATTGAAGAGGGGCGGTATTGCTGGGTTTCCTTCTCGAGATTCTCGGATTGGCGCTCTGCAGCTATGTCGCGATCCTGCTCCTGGCCGATCTCTACCTGATCCTGGTTCACCTCAGTCGATCGAAAGCCGAACTCGCGCGTGAAGCGGAACTCGGCCAGGTGGGTCGCGGCGCCGAGCCGAAGATCTGCGTGAAGCTGCCGATCTTCAACGAAGGCCGCAGCGTGGCGCCGGCCATCGATGCGCTCTGCCAGCTCGACTGGCCGCGCGACAAGCTCGAGATCATGGTGCTGGACGACAGCACCGACGATACGTCAGCCATCGTCGCCGAACGCGTCGCACACTGGCGGGCGGCCGGCCTGCAGATCAGCGTATTGCGACGCAGCCATCGTGAGGAGTTCAAGGCCGGCGCTCTGGCCGCTGCCGTCGACCAGACCGACGCGCGCTTCTTCGCGATCTTCGACGTCGACTATCGTCCCGCGCCCTCCTTCCTGCGCCTGACCATGGCCGCCCTGCTGGCCGATCCCAAGGCCGCCTTCGTCCAGGCCCGCCTCGATTTTCGCAACCGCGACCGCAACCTGCTGACCCGCGCACAGGCCATCGAGCTCGACACCTTCTTCGCCTACGAGCAGGCGGCGCGAAACTGGGCCGGCGTGCCGATGACGTTCAACGGCACCTGCGGGGTCTGGCGCCGCGAAGCGATCGAGCAGGCCGGGGGCTGGAGCGGCCGATCGCTGGTCGAAGACCAGGATCTCAGCTTCCGGGCGTTCGCGGCCGGCTGGCGATGCCGCAACCTGGTCTCAGTGTCGGCCGCCGGCGAGCTGCCCGAGAGCTTCGGCGTGCTGGCAGTGCAGCGGACGCGCTGGGGCGCCGGCACGGCGCAGGCCTTCAACGACCTGTCATGGCGACTGCTCCATCATCTGCGCTGGCACCAGGCCGTGATCTTCGCCCTGCTGGCGCAATTCTATGCCGCGATCTCCCTGCTGCTGGGGGCCATCTTCGTCGTTGCCGCCGTGACCTTGCTGGTCGATGCCAGGCGCGGCCTGTGCATCCTGCTGGCCTTCCTCGCCGTCGCCGTGCTGCTGGTCGTCCTGAAGACGAGCGGGGCAGCCCTTGCCACGTCGGTGCAGGGCCGTCGCGTCGGAATCGGCTTCCTGCGCGACATCGTCGGCATGTGGGTGATGGAGTTGGCGCTGCTGCCGGTGGTCGGGCTCGCGCTGGTCAAAGGCTACTTGAAGCACCGCCTGGTGTTCGATCGGACACCGAAGAGCGGCCGCTGACTAAGTTAAACCTGTTCGGTCGACGGCGCGGGACGCGGCTCCACGATGCCGGCGGCGGCCTGGGGCGGCGTATCGAGGCCCTTGGCATGGGCGCGCTGGCAAAGCTCCTCGATGGTGATGTTGTCGAGCTGCGCCATCATCTCCTCGCGCAACTTCTCCCAGAGCGGCCAGACCACCTCATGGGCGAGCGGCGAGCCGATCGACGGATCGTTGGGCTCGGTCTCGACTTCGAGATTGCGCACCACGCGCACCACCTCGCCCAAGGTGATCGCGACCTTGTCGCGGCCGAGCCGGTAACCACCGCGCGGGCCGCGCTTGCCGTTCAGGATGCCGGCCCGTACCAGATGCTGCAGCACCTGCTCGAGATAACGCTTGGGAATGCGCTGGCGTTCGGTGATGTCGCCGCTGCGCACCGGATGCTCGCCGACATGGAACGCCACATCGAGAACAGCCTCGATGGCGAACATCGTCTTCTTGCTCAGGCGAGGCATTGTCGTTCCCGTCCCCTTTTCAGGCGCGTTTTGCCGACCCGGCTGCCGCTCCTGTCTGTACGCCCGTGGACCCGAATCCCCCCGCGCCGCGCGCCGTCTCGTCGAGTGTCGCGACTTCTCGCCAGGCGGCACGCGCATGGCGAGCGACAATCATTTGAGCAATTCGCATGCCGCGTTCAATCCGAAAAGGCTCCTTGCCGAGATTGATCAGGATGACGCCGATTTCGCCGCGATAGTCCGCGTCGATGGTTCCCGGCGTGTTGACCAGGGTGATGCCGTGCTTGGCCGCCAGGCCCGATCGCGGCCGCACCTGGGCCTCGAAGCCCACCGGCAGGGCAATGGAGATGCCGGTCGGCACGATACGGCGCTCGAGCGGGCCGAGTTCGATCGGCTGGTCGATGGCGGCAAGCAGATCGGCGCCGGCCGCCGCGGTGGTCGCATAGTCGGGCAGGGGCAGATCGCGCGCGTGGGCCAGGCGCACGATCTCGATCTCGACACTTTCCACGCCCTTCATCAGCTCTTCTCCCCCGTCCTCGTCGTGCCTGTTTTGATCATACTGGTTTCACTCGGCAGCCTCTGCCTTGCGTGGCTGCCCGAAGTGCGCGGCGATCCGATCGGCCAGCCGCAGCGCGACGTCCTCCTTGGCGAGCGTCGGCCAATCCTCGACCCCTTTGGCGCTGATCAGGTGCACCGTATTGCGCTCGCCGCCGAAAGTTCCCGTGGCCGGCGAAACGTCATTGGCGACGATCCAGTCGCAGCCCTTGCGCTTGCGCTTCTCGACGGCGTTGGCGACCACGTCCTCGGTTTCGGCGGCAAAGCCCACGACCAGCGCCGGCCGGCCGGGGCCGGGCTTGGAGAGCGTCGCCAGGATGTCGGGGTTGGGGGCGAGCTCGAGGGTCGGCGGCTCGGCGCCGGCCTTCTTCTTGATCTTGGCTGCGGCGGGGCGGGCAGCCTTCCAGTCGGCGACGGCGGCGGCGCAGACGGCGATGTCGACCGATCCGGCCGCAAGGCAGGCTGCCAGCATCTGGTCCGCCGAATTGATGCGCACGACCGTCACGCCCGTCGGATCGGGCACGACCACCGGGCCGCTCACCAGGGTGACCTCGGCGCCGAGTCGGGCCAGCGCCTGGGCGATGGCATGGCCCTGCTTGCCCGAGGAATGGTTGGAGATGTAACGCACGGGATCGAGCGCTTCGCGGGTCGGCCCCGAGGTGACCAGCGCCCGGCGTCCGGCCAGCGGCTTCTCGACCGTCAGCATCGCCTCGATGGCTGCCACGATCTCAAGCGGCTCGGACATCCGGCCCGGCCCGTACTCGTTGCACGCCATCGCGCCCTCGTTGGGCCCGACGAAGCTGACGCCCCGCTTCTTCAGGATCTCGACATTGGCCACAGTGGCGGCATGCGTCCACATGCGCACATTCATCGCCGGCGCGGCGAGCACCGGCTTGTCGGTGGCGAGCAGCACGGTCGCGGCGAGATCGTCGGCCATGCCGGCCGCCATCCGCGCCAGCATGTTGGCGGTCGCCGGGGCGACGACCAGCAGGTCGGCATCGCGCGACAGCTGGATGTGGCCCATCTCGCTTTCGTCGGTCAGCGAGAACATGTCGCTGTAGACCTTGTCCTCCGTCAGGGCCTGCAGCGACAGCGGTGTCACGAATTTCGCGCCGGCTTCGGTCAGAACGCAACGCACCGAGGCGCCGCGTTCCCGCAGGCGCCTGACCAGGTCCAACGACTTGAACGCCGCGATGCCTCCCGCGACGATCAGCAGGATCCGTTTACCGTGCAACATGCCGGCAAGAGTATCACATGAGCCGGGTGGCGAAAGTATACAGCCCGGTCAGCAGAAGGGCCCAGAAGACGGCCAGGCGGAACTGCTCGACCGACAGGCGAGAGCGGATCTGCTGGCCGAGCCACATCCCCACCACCGCCGGGACGACGGCGGCTGCCGACACCAGGGCGCGCGGCCCGTCGAGCAGACCGAAGAGCAGCAGCGAGGCGGTCAGCGCAAACGACGTCGCGCACAGCACCACCCCCAGGGTCTGCACCAGCTCCGACGGCTTGATGTCGAGGCCCTGCAGGTAAGGCATCAGCGGCACGACCGGCACCCCGACCAGGCCGGCGATTAAGCCCGATATGACGCCGATCACCGGCGCCAGCGGTTTCTCGAGGTCGGCGTGGATATGCAGGCGGATACGGAACAGACCGAGGGTGCTGTAGGCGATCAGCACCGTTCCCAGCACCAGGAAGGACCAGTCGGGCCCCTTCTGCCCGACCAGCCAGACGGTGAGGTAGAGGACCACCGCGAGCGGCACGATGAGCGGCCATTGCCGGCGCACGATCAGCTTGAACTTGCCGCCCACCGCGGCCTGCCAGATGTTGGTGAAGATGGTCGGCAGCGAGATCAGCGCGATCGCTTCGGGCAACGGCAGATAGAGCGACATCAGCGCGATCGAAATCGCCGGCAGTCCCAGCCCGACCAGGCCCTTGACCGTTCCCGCCAGCAGGAACACGGCAAGGCCGACGACGACATCGATGGCGGACATGGTGTTGGCCGTCGTCCCGGTGTCGCAGCCTCAGTGCCACCAGGCGGCAATGGCCGCGATCAAGGCGAGGATGGCGACCACCTCGGCAAAAGCCGGGCGCCAGCGGCCGCCCGAGGGCGGCTCGGCGGCATCCCGCTCGGCCTTGCGCCGTTCGTGCTCGGCCACGAGATGCAGGCTGTCGATCAGGCGCGGCAGGCGGCGCAGGCCGCGCGTCAGATCCTCGGTGGCGCGGCCGATCGTGGCGCGCGGGCCGAAATGCGTCACCATCCAGTCCTCGATCAGCGGCCGCGCCAGCTCCCAGATGTTGACGTGCGGGTTGAGCTTGGTGCCCATGCCCTCGGCCATCAGCATGGTCTTCTGCAGCAGCAGGAGCTGCGGCTGCACCGCCATCTCGAACTGTTCGGTGACGCGCAGCATCTGCGCCAGCAGGCGGGCGATCGAGATCTGATGGCTGGGCTTGCCGAAGATCGGCTCGCCGATCGAGCGGCAGGCCTGGGCGAACGTCTCGAGCGACTGGTCGGGCGGCACGTAGCCGGCGCGGAACTGGACCTCGGCCACGGCACGGTAGTCGCGACGCAGGAAGGCGACCAGGAGCTCGGCGAGGTAACCGCGCGTGTCCTCGTCGACCCGGCCCATGATGCCGAAATCGACCGGCACGATGCGACCGTCGCGATCGACGAAGGCGTTGCCGCCATGCATGTCGGCATGGAAGAAGCCGTCGCGGAACACCTGGTAGAAGAACGCTTCGGCGCACTTCTTCATGATGAGGTCGGGGTCGTGGCCGGCAGCGACGATGGCGTCGCGATCGCCGATCGGCGTGCCGTCCACTCGTTCCTGGGTCATCACACGCTCGGCCGTGCGGTCCCAGTCGATGGCCGGCGCGTGATAATTGGCATCGTCGATGAAGTTCTCGCCGAGCTCCTCGGCCGCCGCCGCCTCCATGCGCAGGTCCATCTCGACCCGCACCACGTCGGCGAAGGCACGCACCGAGTCGACTGGCTTCAGCCGGCGGAAACGCGGCTGCGTGCGTTCGACCAGCTCGGCCATCCAGTAGAAAAGATCGAGATCGCGCTCGAAGGCTTTTTCGATGCCGGGCCGCAGCACCTTGACCGCGACGTCGCGGCCGTCGGTGGTGACGGCGAAATGCACCTGGGCGATCGACGCCGCCGCCACCGGTTTGTCCTCGAAGCTCGAGAAGATCGCATCGATGGGCTGGCCGAGCTCGGCCTCGATGATACGGCGCGCCTCCTCCCCGGAGAACGCCGGCAAGTGATCCTGCAGGCGCGCGAGATCGGCGGCGACGCCTTCGCTCAGGAGGTCGGCGCGCGTCGACAGCGCCTGGCCGAGCTTGATGAAGGACGGCCCCATCTCCTGCAGCGCCTCCGCCAGGCGCTCGCCCGGCCGTCGCGAATCGCGCCGGAGCGCGAAGAGCCGCGCCCAGGCGATCAGTGCCGGCGCGATGCCGAGCGTTTCCAGCGGAAACAGCGCATCGTGGCGGGCGAAACGCAGCGCCATGCGCAGCAGGCGCCAGCCGTTGCGAAGCGCGCGGAACATCTAGATGCGCCAGCCCGAATGCAGGGCAACGACGCCGAGCGACATGTCGCGCCAGGCGACATTGGCAAAGCCCACTTCCCGCATGCGCGCTGCCAGCTCGCGCTGCGGCGGGAAGCGGCGGATGCTTTCGTGCAGATAGCGGTAGGAGTCGGCGTCGCGAGCGACGATCCGGCCGAACAACGGCAGTGCCCGCTCCGAATAGGCGTCATAGAGACGGCCGACCGGCGCCGACGTCACCTTGCTGAATTCGAGGCAGTAGAAACGTCCGCCGGGCTTCAGCACGCGATGGGCCTCGGCCAGCGCCTGGTCGATATGCGTCACGTTGCGCAGGCCGAAGGCGATCGTATAGGCGTCGAAGGAGCGGTCGGGAAACGGCAGCTTCTCGGCATCGCCCGTCGTCCAGGTGAGGCCCTGCAGCAGGCCGCGATCGATGGCTCGGTCGCGACCGACCTCCAGCATGGCGGGATTGATGTCGCAAACGGTCACGTCGGGCCGATCGCCCTGCCGGCGGACCATGCGGAAGGCGATATCGCCGGTGCCGCCCGCCACGTCGAGGATATGCTCCCCCGGACGCGGGCGAACGACGTCGACCATGGCATTCTTCCAGAGCCGGTGCACACCACCCGACATCAGGTCGTTCATCAGGTCGTAACGCGGCGCCACGCTTTCGAAGACGCGCGCCACCAGGCCGGCCTTTTCGCCGGCTGGAACCTCGCGGAAGCCGAAGGAAGCGCTGTCCTCGACGCCGCCGGCCAGGCTCTGGCTCTCGGGGCGGGCTGCGCTAGGATCGGTGGCATCTGTCATGGGCCGCAACCTAGAGGAATCGCCATGCTGCTGAAAGACCGGGTGGTCTTGATCACCAACGTCGAGAAATTCGCAGGCCATGGCACCACACGCGTGGCCTTGGCCCAGGGCGCCACCGTCCTTGCCCACGATCCGTCATTCGAAGCACCGAGTGCGCGCCACAAGTACGAAGCCGCGTTCCCGGGCGCCCATGCCCTGTCGGCCGTCGAGCCCGCGACCCTGATCGAGCTCGCCCTGAAGCGGCACGGTCATATTGACGCGCTGGTCAACAACGACGCCTATCCCGCTTTGCGTGCGCCGCTCGGCGAGACCCGGCTGGAGGATTACCGTGCGGCGCTCGAGGCCATGGCGGTGGTGCCGTTCCGGCTGACGCAGCTCGTGGCGCCGTCGATGCGCAAGCGCAAGTCGGGACGCATCGTCTTCGTCTCGTCGGCAGCCCCATTGCGCGGCATCGCCAATTACGCGCCCTACGTGTCGGCGCGCGCCGCCGCCAACGGACTCGTTTCCTCGCTGGCGAAGGAACTCGGCCGCGACGGAATCACGGTCAACGCCGTCGGCTCGAACTATGTCGAGAATCCGGATTATTTTCCGCCGGCCCTGCTCGCCAACCACGAAGCCATGGCGAAGATGACGGCGCAGATCCCGCTCGGAAGGCTTGGAAAATCGGACGAACTCGGCGCGACCGTTTGCTTCCTCTGCTCCGACGCCGCAGGCTTCATCACCGGTCACGTTCTTCCGCATGCCGGAGGGTGGGCGTGACATCGCGTTAGATCGCATGCAAACTCGACTCATAACGAATGTCGCGCACGACCGACCGAAGCGCGACGACCAGGGAAGGAACGTCTGAGCGACGCCGGCTATCGTCCGGCGCGGTCGTCCTTTGCTGGGTTCGGTCCGAGGACGGCGAATGGGAAGACAGATTGTCCACCGCCTGCTGATCTCGTTTCCCGCGTTGCTCGGGGTTCTTTTCCTGTGCTTCTGTCTGTTGCAGGTGGTGCCCGCCGATCCGGCGATGATCATCGCCGGACCTGAGGCCAAGGCCGAGACGATCGCCGCCATCCGCCAGGAACTCGGGCTCGACCGGCCGATCCCCGTCCAGTTCGCCGAGTATATCGGCCGCGTGCTGCGCGGCGATCTCGGCCGCTCGATCATCTCCAACAAGATGGTGAGCGAAGAGCTGGCACTCACCATCGGTCCGACCGTCGAGCTGATGCTGGGCGGCATGCTGATCGCCATTCCGATCGGCCTCACGCTCGGCACCCTGGCCGCGGTGCGGCGCGGCACGATCGTCGACCGCATCATCATGGCCTTCTCGGTGGCCGGCGTTTCCATGCCGGTGTTCTTCATCGGCCTGATCCTGATCCAGTACATGGGCTTCAAGTGGGGCCTCTTTCCTTTCACCGGCCGCACCGGGCCGATCTGGGACGGCGGCCTGCCGAGCCTCGTTCTGCCGGCCCTGACCTTAGGCAGCGTCCTGATCGGGCCGATCGCACGGCTGACGCGAACGGCGGTGCTGGAGGTGCTGGGGGCCGACTTCGTGCGCACCGCCCGCGCCAAGGGCCTGCGCGAGACCGCGGTGATCGTGCACCATGCGCTGCGCAATGCGCTGATCCCGGTCGTCACCCTGATCGGCCTGCAGGCGGCCTTCCTGCTGGGCGGTGCGGTGGTGACGGAGACCATGTTTTCCTGGCCGGGTGTCGGCCGCCTCGCCGTCGGCGCGATCGTCTCCAGCGATTTCCCGACTGCGCAGGGCGCGATCATGATCCTCGCCATCGCGTTCCTGTCGATCAACCTGCTGGTCGACATCCTCTACGTCTATCTCGATCCCAGGGTTCAGCGGACATGAGAGGTCAACGGCCATGAGCGTCGAGACCGTCAACGTCGCGGCCGCCGCGTCCGAGGAGACGGGCCTGCTCTCGCGTGCCGGCGTGCTGCGCCGCCTGGCACGCGACAAGATCGCGGCGGCGGCCGCTCTCGCCCTCACGCTGATCGTCCTCTCGGCCGTCTTCGCCCCCCTCATCGCCCCCTACGATCCCTATCTCACCGACCTCACCAAGGTGATGCAGCCGCCCAGCGCCGAGCACTGGTTCGGTACCGACAATACCGGCCGCGACATCTTCAGCCGCATCCTCTACGGCACGCGCAACACGCTGATGCTGGGGCTGGTCGGCGTGGTGATCGGCGGCTTCCTGGGCGGCGTGCTCGGCATCCTTGCCGCCTACTACCGACGCGCCGACGGCTGGATCATGCGGCTGGTCGACGTGATGCTGGCCTTCCCGGCCATCCTGATCGGCCTGGCGGTGGCAGCGATCTTCGGCGCCGGCCTTACCGCCGTGGTGATCGCCCTCGTCGTGGCGACCGTGCCTGACGTGGCGCGGGTCGCCCGCGGCTCGGCGGTCGGCGTCATGGGTCAGGAGTTCATGGAGGCCGGCCGCGCCGTCGGCGTCTCCGACGGCACGCTGATCTGGCGCTACCTGACGCTGAACTGCATCTCGACCATCTTCGTTTTCCTCACCCTGCGCTTCGGCCAGATCATCCTGATCGGTTCGGCGCTGGGCTTCCTCGGCATGGGCGCGCAGCCGCCGACCGCCGAGCTCGGCATGATGGCGGCCCAGGGCCGCGACTTCCTCTTCATGGCGCCGCACATCGCGACGATCCCGAGCTTCGCGATCTTCGTGATCGTGCTGGCGGCCAATCTTCTGGGCGACGCAACGCGCGACGTCCTCGATCCGAGGCTGCAACAATGATCAGAGCCGTTCTGAGTGCAGCGTTTGCGTTGAGTATTGCCGGGAGTATCGCCCTACCGGCCGCCGGCCAGACCCTGAACATGATGAAGTCGATCGACGCGCCGCATTACGATGCGCAGCGCACGACCTGGGGCCCGACGTCCGACATCGTCAACATGTTCCAGGACACGCTGGTCGCGCTCGACTGGGACGGCAAGACGCCCATCCCCTACCTCGCCAAGTCGTGGACCGTCAGCCCCGACGGCAAGCTCTACACCTTCAAGCTGCGCGACGACGTCACCTTCTGCAGCGGCAAGAAGTTCACGGCGGAGGACGTCGTCTACTCCTTCAAGAGACTGAAGGATCCGGCCCTCAAGGGACCGTTCGCCTGGCGTGCCGGTACCATCAAGGAGCTTCGTGCACCCGACCCCTATACCGTCGAGTACGAGCTCGAGGAGCCGTTCTCCGAGCTGCTACTGCAGCTCACCATGTTCACCAACGTGATCCACAACAAGGAAAGCGTCGAGGCGCTGGGCAAGGACTACGGCGTCAAGGGTGCCGATGGTACCGGCCCCTGGTGCTTCGAGTCGTGGACGCCGCGCACGCAGATCGTGCTCAGGCGTCACGACGCCTACAAGTGGGGCCCCTCGATGTACCAGAACAAGGGGCCGGTGAAGTTCGAGAAGCTCAGCATCAGGATCGTGCCCGAGGATTCCAGCCGGGTGGCGGCCATGATGGCGGGACAGTTCGACTACACCAACCAGTTCCCCAGCCAGTTCATCGCGCAGGCCAAGGCCGCGCCGATGCTGCAGGTGCAGGAGGCCCGGCCCAACTTCCAGCTCCTCTATTTCGGCTTCAAGACGTCGCGGCCGATGGTCGAGGACAAGCGCGTGCGCGAAGCGATGAGCATCGCGATCAACCGCGCCGAGATCGCCAAGGGCATCCTGCTGGGAAATGCCGATCCCGCCTTCACCATCGTCGACAAGGACGCGCAGGATTTCGACCCTAAGTCCGGAGAGATCGTGAAGGAGGACGTCGAGCGGGCGAAGAAGCTGCTCGACGAGGCCGGCTGGAAGGTCGGCAGCGACGGCATCCGCGAGAAGGACGGCATCAAGCTGCAGCCCAAGGTCTACTTCACCCAGGCCGGCAACACGCCGCGCATCGCCGAAGCCATCCAGGGCTATCTGCGCCGTATCGGCGTGCAATGGCAGCTCCAGCCGTGGGACTCGACCATTGCCGCGGCGAAGATGGCCGAGCAGGACTACGAGATCTGGTCCGTCACCGTGCCCTACCTGTCGGCCGGTGACTTGATGAACATCTACTTCGACTCCCGGAACATCCCGACGCCCAACAGGATGAACTGGAAGAATGCCGAGACCGACGAGGTGCTGCGGCGCGGCCGCTCGGCGCTCAACGACGCCGACCGGGCCAAGGCTTACGAGCTGGTGCAGCAGCAGGTGACGCGCGAGCACCTCTGGATACCGGTGCTGAACATCAGCATGCACATGGTGACCAGCAAGCGGCTCAAGGGCGCCCGGCCGCACATGATCTACCAGAACACGTTCTACAAGGGGTTGGACCTCAGTCTGTAGGAACAAGAACTTAGCGAGGCGAGGAAACGACGATGCGTACCATTGTGACAGGCGTGGCAGCGTTTCTCGGGATGGCCGGCTTCACGGTCGCGGCAGAAGCGCAGACGCTCAAGATGATGAAAGCGCTCGACGCGCCGCATTACGACGGGCAGCGCACGACCTGGTCGCCGACCTCCGACATCGTCAACATGTTCCAGGATACGCTGGTCGCGATGGACTGGGACGGCAAGACGCCCATTCCCTACCTCGCCAAGTCGTGGACCGTCAGCCCCGACGGCAAGCTCTACACCTTCAAGCTGCGTGACGACGTCACCTTCTGCAGCGGCAAGAAATTCACCGCCGAAGACGTGATCTATTCCTTCAAGCGCCTGACCAGCCCCGAACTCAAGGCCCCGCTCGCCTGGCGCGCCGGCAACATCAAGGAGCTGCGTGCACCCGATCCCTACACCGTCGAGTACGAGTTGAACGAGCCGTTCGCCGACCTGCTGCTGCAGCTCACCATGTTCACAACGGCGATCCACAACAAGGAAAGCGTCGAGGCGCTGGGCAAGGATTACGGCACCAAGGCGATCGACGGCACCGGCCCCTGGTGCTTCGAGTCCTGGACGCCGCGCACCGAGATCGTGCTGAAGCGCCACGATGCCTATAAGTGGGGCCCCTCGATGTATCAGAACAAAGGGCCGGTGAAGTTCGAGAAGCTCAGCATCAAAATCGTGCCCGAGGATTCCAGCCGAGTGGCGGCGATGATGGGCGGACAGTTCGACGTGACGCATCAGATCCCGCTGCAGTTCATCCAGCAGGTCAAGGCTTCGCCCAATCTCAACGTCCAGGAGGCGACGCCCAACTTCCAGCTGATGTACTACGGCTACAAGACGACGCGGCCGATGGTGGCGGACAAGCGCGTGCGCGAGGCGATGAACATCGCCATCAATCGCGCCGATATCACCAAGGGCATCATGCTGGGCAACGCCACGCCGGCCTATACTTTCATCGATCCCAAGGCGCTCGACTTCGCCGAAGCGACCAAGGGCGTCATCAAGGAAGACGTCGAACGGGCGAAGAAGCTGCTCGACGAAGCGGGTTGGAAAGTCGGCAGCGACGGCATCCGCGAAAAGGACGGCGTCAAGCTGGCGCCGCGCGTCCTGTTCACCCAGGTCGCCTACTTCCCGCGCGTTTCGGAGGCGATCCAGGGCTACATGCGCAAGATCGGCATCGACTGGAAGATCGTCGGCTACGACTCGACTATCGCACCGGCTGAGATGGCCAAGCAGGATTACGAACTCTGGACGGTGACCTTTCCCTACATCTCGTCCGGCGACCTGCTGAATTTCTACTTCGATTCGAAGAACATGCCGGCTCCCAACCGCATGAACTGGAACGACCCCGAGACCGACGAGTATCTCAAGATGGGCCGCGCTTCGCTCACCGACGCCGACCGCGCCAAATACTACGCGCTCGCCCAGCAGCGGGTGACCGAAGAACATCTCTGGATGCCGGTGATGAACATCGCGATGTACACCACCAGCACCAAGAAGCTGAAGGGCGTGCGGCCGCACATGCTCTACCAGAACACCTTCTACAAGGGCCTGGACTACTCCTTCTGATGGACAAGTTGCTCGAGGTCCGAGGTCTCAGGACCCATTTCCACACCGATCGCGGCCTGTTCCGGGCCGTCGACGGCATCGACTTCGCCGTCGGTCGCGGCCGCACCGTCGGGCTGGTCGGCGAATCGGGCTGCGGCAAGAGCGTGACCTCGCTCTCCGTCATGGGTCTGGTGGCGAGCCCGCCGGGCAAGGTCGAGGCCGAGGCGATCCGCTTCGAGGGCCGCGACATGCAGGGCCTCTCGGCCGACGAACGGCGGCGCCTGCGCGGCGGCAAGATGTCGATGATCTTCCAGGAGCCGATGACCTCGCTCAATCCGGTGCACACGATCGGGCAGCAGATCGTCGAGGCGATCCTGGCACACACGACTTTGTCGCCGGCGGCCGCCAAGGCACGCGCCGTGGAAATGCTCGACCTGGTGCGCATTCCGTCGGCGGCAGAGCGGTTCGACGACTATCCGCACCGCCTGTCGGGCGGTATGCGCCAGCGCGTGATGATCGCCATGGCGCTGTCCTGCGAGCCGGCGCTGCTGATCGCCGACGAGCCGACGACGGCGCTCGACGTCACCATCCAGGCGCAGATCCTCGACCTGCTGCAGGACCTGCAGAAGCGGCTCGGCATGGCGATCCTGATCATCACCCACGATCTCGGCGTGATCGCCGAAGTCGCCGACGAGGTGGTGGTGATGTATGCCGGCAAGATCGTGGAGAGCGCGCCGGTCGAGGCGCTGTTCGCCGATCCGCAGCATCCCTATACGATCGGCCTGCTGGGCTCGATCCCGCGCATCGAGGTCGACCGCGAGCGCCTGTCGACCATCGAAGGCACGGTCCCCAGCCCCAACAACCAGCCCAAGGGCTGCCGCTTTGCGCCGCGCTGCCCCTTCGCCGACCCGCGCTGCCACAACGAGCCGCCGCCGCTCCGTGGTCTCGGCGCCGACCATCGCGTTGCCTGCTGGAAGGCGCCCGTCGAGATGGCAGGTGGGGCATGACCGCCGATGCCAAGGTGCCGGTCCTGCAGGTCGATGGCCTGGTGAAGCACTTCCCGGTCGCGCGCGGGCTCATCCGCCGCAAGGTCGTGGGCACGGTCCGCGCGGTCGAAGGGGTGAGCTTCGAGATCGCCCGCGGCGAGACCCTGGCGCTGGTGGGCGAGTCGGGTTGCGGCAAGTCGACGACCGGCCGCCTGGTGCTGCGCCTCATGGATCCGACATCCGGCTCGGTGCGGTTCAAAGGCGAAGAAATCGCCGGCCTGGGCAAGCAGGCGCTGCGACGGTTGCGCCGCCACATGCAGATCATCTTCCAGGACCCCTATGCGTCGCTCAATCCACGCATGACGGTGGGCGAGATCCTGGCCGAGCCCATGGCCGTGCACGAGATCGGCAGCGCCGCCGAGCGCGAGAGCCGGGTGCGCGAGCTGCTGGCCGTGGTCGGCCTGCTGCCCGAGCACGCGCGGCGCTATCCGCACCAGTTCTCCGGCGGCCAGCGCCAGCGCATCGGCATCGCGCGCGCACTGGCGGTCAATCCCGACCTGATCGTGTGCGACGAGCCGGTCTCGGCGCTCGACGTCTCGATCCAGGCCCAGATCGTCAACCTGCTGCAGAACCTGCAGCAGCGCTTCGGCCTGTCGTACCTGTTCATCGCCCACGACCTCGCGGTGGTGAAGCACATCAGCGACCGCGTCGCAGTGATGTATCTCGGCCAGCTGGTCGAGATCGCGAGCAAGCGCGACCTCTACGACCGGCCCCTGCATCCCTATACGCAGGCATTGCTGTCGGCGATCCCGCGGCCCGACCCCAGCGTGCGCAAGGAACGGATTCTGCTGGCCGGCGATGTACCAAGCCCGCTGGCGCCGCCGTCGGGCTGCCGCTTCCACACGCGCTGCCCGCATGCCCAGGCGCGCTGCAGGCAGGAGCAACCAACGCTGCGCGACGCCGGCAATGGGCATCGCGTCGCCTGTCACTTCTACGACACGATCCCCAAACCCGAAATCGCCGCGACGGCCGGCGCGGCCAACGGCAAGTTCACCGAGCGGCTGGCCGCGTTCGAGGCCGCAAAGGCGGCGCGCGCTTCGGTCTGACCGGCTCGGTCTTGCTGGACTACACTCGCGGCATGCGCGTGAGTGGAACCGAAGGCTATGCCGAGACGGCGGACCGGCTGGCCGAGCAATATGAGAGCCGGCGCTTCGCCGACGTCCACAAAAGCATCCTGCCTCTGATCCCGACCACGCCCTGCCGCGTGCTCGATATCGGCGCCGGCACAGGCCGCGATGCCGCCGGCCTGGCTGCCATGGGACATCGGGTTCTGGCGGTCGAGCCCACGGCCGAGATGCGCGCCCACGGCCGGCGCCTCCACTCCTCTTCCGCCATCGACTGGATCGACGATTCCCTGCCGGAACTGGCGCAGGTTCACGCCCGGGGCGAACGCTTCGACCTCGTGATGATGACGGCGGTCTGGATGCATCTCGATGACGCAGAGCGGCGCCGCGGCATGGCGCAGGTGAGGTCGCTCATTGCGCCCGCCGGCCTGCTGACGCTCTCCCTGCGCCATGGGCCGATCCCGGCCGGCCGCCGCATGTTCGAGGTGACTTCGACCGAAACCAAGGCGCTCGCCGCCGAGCACGGGTTGAACGTGCTTGTCGACCGCGATCGCCCGTCGTCGTTCGGCACCGAGGGCGTGTGGTGGAGCGTGCTGGCGTTTCAGGCGCAGGACGCATGATCCATCCAGGGGTCAGAGATAACTGGTGATCTTGGGCGGTTCGAACCAGTTGTCGTGCCGACCGTCCATGTACCGAACCGGCAGTTTGGCCAGCTCCTCGGGCGAGATATCGTCGAGGCAGGCGACCTTGATCGACACGAAGGCACCGCCGATCTCCTTGACGTCACCGTCGCCGAAAGGAGCGATGCCGCAGGTTCTGCAGAACCGATGGTGGCCCTGCAGGCTGCCGAACTGGTAGTCGCCGAGATCGTCCTGGCCCGACAACAAACGAAAGTCCTGCGGCTTGATCGAGACGTTCCACGCACGCTGCTTGGTGCAGATCGAGCAGTTGCAGCGCCCGGTGCCGGCTTCAAGGTCGATATCGGCCTCGAAGCGCACCCGGCCGCAGTGACAGCTTCCGCGATAGGTTCTTTTCATTCGACCGCCCTCCTCTCGGAGGTCCAGCTTAGGCCAGCTGGCGCCAATTCGCTCTAGCTGAACGCCTCGTCCCAGGTGCCGCGCGTCGAGGCCTTCGAATACTCCGTCGCGCGGTTCTCGAAGAAGTTGGTGTGCTCGATGGCGTTCAGCATCTGGTCCATCCACGGCAGCGGATTCTTGGCATCCTTGCGGTAGATGGGCTGCAGGCCGATCTGGGTCAGGCGGCGGTCGGCGATGAAGCGGATGTAGCGCTTCACGTCGGTGGCGGTCATGCCCTCGATGCCGCCGAGCTCGAAGGCGAGCTCGATGAAGGCGTCCTCGTGGTCGACGATGGTCGAGCAGGCCATGTAGATCTCGCGCTGCAGGGCCTCGGTCCAGACTTCCGGGTTCTCCTGGATGAAGGTGCGGAAGAGCTTGATGATCGAGTTGCAGTGCAGGGTCTCGTCGCGGACCGACCACGACACGATCTGGCCCATGCCCTTCAATTTGTTGAAGCGTGGGAAGTTCATCAGCATCGCGAACGAGGCGAAGAGCTGCAGGCCTTCGGTGAAGGCGCCGAACACCGCCAGCGTCTTGGCGATGTCCTCTTTCGAGTCGACGTTGAAACCCTGCATGTAGTCGTACTTGTCCTTCATCTCCTTGACGTGGAGGAAGGCGGAGTACTCGGTCTCGGGCATGCCGATCGTGTCGAGCAGATGGCTGTAGGCGGCGACATGCACCGTCTCCATCGCCGAGAAGGCGGCCAGCATCATCTGGACCTCGGTCGGCTTGAAGACGCGGCTGTAGTGCCGCATGTAGCAGTTGTTCACCTCGACGTCGGCCTGAGTGAAGAAACGGAAGATCTGCGTGAGCAGATGGCGCTCGCTGTCCGTCAGCTTGTTGCGCCAGTCCTTCACGTCGTCGGCCAGCGGCACCTCTTCCGGCAGCCAGTGGATGCGCTGCTGCGTCAGCCAGGCATCGTAGGCCCAGGGATAGTGGAACGGCTTGTAGATCGGCTTGGCGTCGAGAAGGGACATGGCACGGGCCCGGCTGAATCGTTGAAAAAAGGTCGGATCGCGGAAACGAAAAATCGGACTCTTGAAACGAAAAATCCCCTGTCACGCCGACGGACGAAGCCGCGGGCGCGACAGGGGACGACTCGAGTTTACTGACAGCTAAGGCACTCTTCGTAGTCGTTGCTCTGCGCCGGTATTCCGGTCGCCAAGGGAGAGGGGACGTCAGTTCTGGGGGCTGAGAGACCGTGGTCGCCAAGCGGCGCCGCGAGAGCTTCGCCGGCGACGGTTTCGGCACGCTGAATGCTGAGCGAGCGGCAGTAGTACAGGCTCTTCACGCCACGCTTCCAGGCCATCATGTGGATCTGGTGCAGGTCGCGCTTGTGCACGTCGGCCGGCAGGAAGAGGTTGAGCGACTGGCTCTGGCAGATGAAAGGCGTGCGGTCGGCGGCATGCTCGACCAGCCAGCGCTGATCGATCTCGAACGCCGTCTTGAACACCGCCTTCTCATGGTCGTCGAGGCAGTCCAGATGCTGTACCGAGCCCTGGCTGGTGGTGACAGACGTCCAGGTATCCTCGTCGTTCTTGCCCTTCTGCTCGAGCAGCTTCTCGAGATAGGGATTGCGCACCACGAAGGAGCCCGAGAGGGTCTTGTGGTTGTAGACGTTGGCCGCCGACGGCTCGATGCCGGGCGAAGCGCCACCGCAGATGATCGAGATCGAGGCGGTCGGTGCGATGGCGAGCTTGTTGGAGAACCGCTCTGCCACACCGAAATCGGCAGCATCCGGGCAGGCACCACGCTCGGCGGCGAGCGACGTTGACGCCTCGTCGCACTGACCGCGGATGTGCTTGAACATCTTCTTGTTCCACACCTTGGCCATCACGGATTCGAGCGGAATACCGTTGGCCTGCAGGAAGGAGTGGAAGCCCATGACGCCGAGGCCGACCGAACGCTCCCGCATGGCGGCATAGGTCGCGCGCGCAAAGTCGGTGCCGGCATTGTCGATGAAGCCCTGCAGCACGTTGTCGAGGAAGCGCATCACGTCCTCGATGAAGTGCGGGTGCTCGTGCCACTCGAGGTAGGTTTCGAGGTTGAGCGACGAGAGGCAGCAGACCGCGGTGCGCTGCTTGCCGTGATGGTCGATACCGGTCGGAAGCGTGATCTCGCTGCACAAGTTCGAGGTCTTGACCTCGAGGCCGGCGAGCTTGTGGTGCTCGGGCCGTGCATTGTTCACGTGATCGACGAAGACGAGGTACGGCTCGCCGGTCTCAATGCGCGCCGTCAGGATGCGGATCCAGAGATGGCGGGCCGACACCTTGCGCTGTACGGCGCCGTCCTTGGGGCTGACCAGTGCCCACTCCTCGTCGTTCTCCACGGCGCGCATGAAGGCGTCGGAGATCAGGAGACCGTGATGCAGGTTCAGCGCCTTGCGGTTGGGGTCGCCGCCGGTCGGCCGACGGATCTCGATGAACTCCTCGATCTCGGGGTGGTTCACCGGCAGATAGCAGGCGGCCGAGCCGCGGCGCAGCGAGCCCTGGCTGATGGCAAGCGTCAGGGAATCCATGACGCGGATGAAGGGCACGACACCGGAGGTCTTGCCGTTCATGCCGACCTTTTCACCGATCGAGCGCAGGTTGCCCCAGTAGGAACCGATCCCGCCGCCGCGCGCCGCCAGCCACACATTCTCGTTCCACAGCCCGACGATCCCTTCGAGGCTGTCATTCGCCTCGTTCAGGAAGCAGGAAATCGGCAGGCCGCGGCTGGTCCCCCCGTTGCTGAGCACGGGCGTGGCCGGCATGAACCACAGATTGCTGATGTAGTCGTAGAGCCGCTGGGCATGGGCGTCGTCGTCGGCATAGGCCGAGGCGACGCGCGCAAACATCTCCTGATAATTTTCGCCAGGCAAAAGATACCGGTCGGACAGGGTGGCCTTGCCGAAGGCCGTCAGACGGGAATCCCGAGAGGAGTCGGTAACAACCCGTGCGCCGCTGCGAACTTGAACGACATCAAACACTTGCGGTCCCCTTTTTCTTTTTGTCCACAGCTGTGGATAGGACACACTGTGGAAGACACCTAGATATTGGGAGGGGCTCTTGGGTCCCCACTATCCATTGATAGTACGTCACCCACCGACGGTGTCATTTCCATTTTTTTCCCTCGAATGTGAATCTCAGGAATGGCTTGCTAAGCATCTGATATTCTTCGAAGAAAAGCCGTTTGAAATTCTGTTTCTCGGCACCTCTGCGCGCCTTCGCAAGTGCAGCATAGAAGGAGAACAAAACGCGCTTTCCCGCGGAATCCGTGGGCCAGAAACAGAAACAGCAGCGATTCGGCTCACCCGCGCTCGCCCATCCCGCAAAAGGCGAGACGCGGTGGGCATTCTCAGGCTCGCCAAGAGTTCGTCGTCAGAATGTCACGGAGCGGCGTAACATCCGCCGCAGTTCGAGGAGGAGACACAAGACATGGCCACCGCCCTCGCACCGCGTGTTTACGGGCTCGATGCCATTTGCGCCGCCGCCCTGCGGGCCGCCGGCGGCGAGGATGCCGCCCAATTCGCACGCCGCCTGTTCGGCCGCGTCGCCGACAAGGACCTGGCCGCAGCCCCCGCCGACCAGCGCGCCGCGGCGTCAAACTCCCTGCTCGCCTTCGCCCGCCGCCGACTGCCCGGCGTCGCCAAGGTCCGCGTCTTCAACCCGACGCTCGCCGGCCATGGCTTCGAGAGCCGCCATACGATCGTGCAGATCGTCAACGACGACATGCCGTTCCTGGTCGATTCGATCGCCAACGAGTTCAATCGCCGCGAGGCCGCCGTGCATCTGCTGGCGCATCCCGTGCTGGCGGTGCGCCGTGACCTCGACGGCGACATGATCGGCATCGCGCTCGAGGTCGGCGAGCGCGCGCGGCCGGAGTCGATGATGCATATCGAGATCGACCGCCAGGCCGACCCCTTGCAACTCGACGAGATCGCCGCCGCGCTGACCCGCGTGCTGGCCGAGGTCCGGCTCGCGGTCGAGGATTGGCGTGCGCTGCGCCGCGCTTGCCTCGACGCCATCGCCGACCTCGCCCCCGGACGGTCGGGCAGTCTCGCCGAATACGAGGACTTCCTGCGCTGGCTGGAGGCCAATCACTTCACCTTCCTCGGCCACCGCCGCTACCGGTATGTCGAGGATTCCAGCCAGCCCGGCGGCCTCCGCTACGAGCTAATCCCGGGATCGGCGCTGGGCATCCTACGCCGCGACGACGTCCGGCTGTTCGAGGCGGGGCTCGGCGGCGGCGAAGCCATGTCGCGCTTTGCCCGCGGCCCGCACAATGTTCTGATCGTCAAGACCGACCGGCAGGCGCTGGTCCATCGCAGCGGCGCCATGGACTGCGTCATCGTGAAGACCTTCGATCGCGACGGCCGCATCACCGGCGAGCGCCGCCTGGTCGGGCTTTTCACCTCGGCCGCCTACCACGCCATGGTGCGCGACGTGCCCCTGCTACGCGGCCGCGTCGACGGCCTGCTGCGCCGCTCCGGCTTCGATCCCAACGGGCACGACGGCAAGGCGCTGATGGCGATCCTCGAGGCCTATCCGCGCGACGAGCTGTTTCAGATCGACGAGGACACGCTCTACGACCATGCCATGGGCATCCTGCAGCTACAGGAGCGCCGCCGCGTCGCGCTATTCGCCCGCCGCGACGCCGTCGGCCGGTTCGCCACCAACCTCGTGTTCGCGCCGCGCGAACGCTTCGATGCCGCACTGAGCGATCGCTTCGCCGCCATCCTCGAGCAGGCCTGGCGCGGCAAGGTCACCTCGACCACCTCGTCGGCCGATTCCGATTCGGCGTTGGCCCAGTCGCTTTATACCCTGCGGCTCGACTCGCCGACCGGCGCGACGCCCGATCTCGCCGAAGTCGAGCAGGCTCTGGCCGACGCGGCGACATCGTGGAGCGACCGGCTGCGGGCCGCGCTGCAGGCAAGCCTCGGCGAGGCCGAGGGCCGCACGGCCTCGCGCCGCTGGCGCCGCTGGTTCCCGTCGACCTACCGCGACAGCTTCGATGCCGGCCAGGCCGTGGCCGACATCACCCCGTTGCAGGCCACTGTCGAGGGCCAGCGCAATGCCGTGCGTCTCGACCGCGAGCCGGGCCAACCCCTGCACCGTTTCACCCTGCGGCTCTTTCATCCGCGCGAGCCGATCGCGCTGTCGGACATCCTGCCGCCGGCCGAGAATCTCGGCCTGCGCGTGCTGAGCGAGGCCCCCTTCGTCCTGCGCGCGGAGGACGGCGACCCCGTGGCACTGCAGGTGCTGACTGTCGAGACGGCCGACAAGTCACCGGTCGATCTCGCCCTCGCCGGACCGCGCTTCGTCGAAACACTGGATCGGCTGTGGGCCGGCGCGTTCGAAAGCGACGGGCTGAACCGGCTGGTGCTGGGCGCGGGGCTCGGCTGGCGCGAAGTGGCGATCGTGCGCGCCTACACCAAGTATCTGCGCCAGGCCGGCATTGCCTTCAGCCAGGACTATATGGAGCGCGCACTCGCCGCCTATCCCGCGGTGGCGCGGCTGCTGGTCGATCTTTTCAAGACGCGCTTCGATCCCGCGCTCGGCGGTGCCACGGCCGTCGACCGCGTGCAGAAGGTCGAGACGCTCGAGACGGCCCTCGCGACCGCCCTGGAAGCGGTCACGACCCTGGACGAGGACCGCATCCTGCGACGCTTCCACAATGCCATCCTCTGTACCTTGCGCACCAACTACTGGCAGACCGGCAGCGATGGCGCGGTCAAGGACTGGATCTCCTTCAAGATCGACAGCCGCGCCATCGACGACCTGCCGGCGCCGCGACCGCTGGTCGAGATATTCGTCTACAGCCCGCGCATGGAGGGCATTCATCTGCGCGGCGGCCGGGTGGCGCGCGGCGGCATCCGCTGGTCCGACCGGCGCGAGGACTTCCGCACCGAGATCCTCGGCCTGATGAAGACGCAGATGGTGAAGAACGCCGTCATCGTCCCGGTCGGCTCCAAGGGCGGCTTCTATGTGAAGCGACCGCCGGCCGGCGGCACGCGCGAGCAGATCCAGGCCGAGGGCATCGCCTGCTACCAGACCTTGATCCGCGGCCTGCTCGACATCACCGACAACTATGCCGGCAGCGGCGGCATCACCCCGCCGCCCGCCGTGGTGCGCCATGACGGCGACGATCCCTATCTCGTGGTCGCCGCCGACAAGGGCACGGCAACCTTCTCCGACATCGCCAATGCGCTGGCGCGCGACTACGGCTTCTGGCTGGACGATGCCTTCGCCTCGGGCGGCTCGGCCGGCTACGACCACAAGAAGATGGGCATCACCGCGCGCGGCGCCTGGGAATCGGTGAAGCGCCATTTCCGCGAGCTCGGCCACGATACGCAGACGACGCCCTTCACCGTGGCGGGCGTCGGCGACATGTCGGGCGACGTGTTCGGCAACGGCATGCTGCTGTCGCCTCACATCAAACTGGTGGCGGCGTTCGATCACCGCCACATCTTCGTCGACCCCTCGCCCGATCCCGCCACCAGCTTCACCGAGCGCCGGCGGATGTTCGATCTGCCGCGCTCCTCGTGGCTGGACTACGACAAGAGCCTGCTGTCGCCGGGCGGTGCGGTGTTCGATCGCGCGGCCAAGTCGATCGCGCTCTCGGCCGAAGCGCGCCAGGTGCTGGGCATCGAGACGCCCACCCTGGCGCCCATCGACCTGATGCGCGCCATTCTCGCCGCCCCCGTCGACCTGCTCTACTTCGGCGGCATCGGCACTTATGTGAAGGCGACCAGCGAAAGCCAGGCCGACGCCGGCGACCGCACCAACGACGCGCTGCGCCTCGACGCCTCGCAGATCCGCGCCCGCGTGATCGGCGAAGGCGCCAATCTCGGCTTCACCCAGCGCGGCCGCGTCGAGGCGGCCCTCGGCGGACGCAAGATCAACACCGACGCGCTCGACAATTCGGCAGGCGTCGACACGTCCGACCACGAGGTCAACATCAAGATCGCCACCGGCGGCGCGATCGCCAGCGGCACGCTGGCCGCCACCGAGCGCGATGCCCTGCTCTTCTCCATGACCGACGAAGTGGCCGGCCTGGTGTTGCGCCACAACTACCAACAGAGCCAGGCGATCAGCATGGCCGAAGGGCAGGCGGCGGAAGAGCACGACCGCCTCGAGCGGTTCATGCGCACACTGGAGCGCAAGGGCCGGCTCGACCGCGCGGTGGAGTTCCTGCCCGATTCGGCGGCGATGCGCGCGCGCGCCGCCAATCGCCAGCCGCTGACGCGCCCCGAGCTCTGCGTGCTGCTGGCCTACGCCAAGATCGATCTCAACGACGAGATCCTGGCCTCCGACCTACCGGACGATCCGCGGCTGGAAGAGGAGCTGCTGCGCTACTTCCCGGCAGCGTTGCAGGAGAAGTACGAGCCGGCGATACGCGGCCACCGCCTACGGCGCGAAATCACCGCGCTGCAGGTCGTGAACTCCCTGGTCAATCGCTGCGGCCCGACCTTCGTTCACACGGTCGGCCAGCGCAGCGGCGCCTCGGCCGCGACCATTGCCCGGGCCTTTACCGTGGTGCGCGACGCCTGGCAGCTGCGCACGCTCTGGGCCGACATCGAAGCGCTGGACCCCGCCCTCAAGGCCGAAGCCCAGATCCGCATGCTGGTCGCCTCACAGCGCTTCCTGGTGCGCACCGTGCAATGGACCCTGCGCCGCCTGCCGCAACCGCTCGACACCACCGCCGCCACGACGAAGCTGGGCGCGGCCGTTGCAGCACTCGGCGACCTGTCGCCGGCGCTGATCGGCCAGGCCGAAGCCGCCGCGCTCGGCGAGCGCGCCGCCGCGCTCGAAGCCGTGGGCACCCCGGCTGCCGCGGCCCGGCAGGCCGCGGCGCTCGAAACGCTGGCCGCCGCCGGCGATTTGGCACTTGCCGCCGAAGCCAATGGCTGCGGCATCGAGGCCGCCACGCGCCTCTACTTCCGCCTGGGCGAACGGCTGTCCTTGGCCGCCCTTGCCAATGCCGCGCAGAAGCTGCCGCGCGAGGGCCAGTGGCCGGCGCAGGCGGCGCTGGCCGTGCAGGACGATCTGGCCGGCCTGCATGCCGACCTCCTGAACTCGGCGCTGCGTGCCGCCGGAGGCGGCAATTGCGACCCCGACGCGGCGCTCGCCAAATGGAGCGAACCGCGCCAGCTCGCCCTCGATCGTGTCGATCGCCTGATCCGCGAGGACTTCGCGTCGGCCGGCGCCGGGACTCTCGATCTCGCCATGCTGTCGGTTGCCACGGCCGAGTTGCGAACCCTCGTCTAGTCCCCGCATCAGGCACCCCCACACCAGCCTCAAGGAGTGCAGCCATGACCGACAAGACCGTCGAGAAGAGCGAGGCGGAGTGGCAGACGGAACTCGATCCGCTGCAGTACCATGTGCTGCGCAAGCACGGCACGGAGCGCGCCTTCACCAGCCCGCTGAACGACGAGAAGCGCACCGGCACCTTCCGCTGTGCCGGCTGTGGCGAGCCTCTGTTCGATTCGAAGACCAAGTACGAAAGTGGCTCGGGCTGGCCATCCTTCTGGGCGCCGCTGAACGGTGCCGTCGACACCTCGGTCGACCGCAGCCATTTTATGACCCGGACCGAAGTGCATTGCGCTAAATGCGGCGGCCATCTCGGCCACGTCTTTCCCGACGGGCCCCGGCCGACCGGCGAGCGCTACTGCATGAACGGCGCGGCGCTCAAGTTCGAAGAGAAAAAATAGTCAGCGCCCGCTGGGCAAAGCGTAGAGCGCCTCGACCAGCTGGCGCAGGTTGGCGCGGATCGCGCGCTCGTTGGCGATCTTGAGGCGCACGTTGCCGTCGATCGCATCGTTCAGCGTTGCCGTGGCAGGCGTGGTGATCGTGTTGTCATAGACCACCCTGCCCGTCGCGACCTCGGTCAGCCGGTAGGCAATCGTGGCGGTCACCGTCATGGCGAAGCCGGCATAAGGCTGCTCGAGCCTTTGCAGGACGGCGTCGAGCTGGAACCGGCCACCGCCCGTCTGGCCACCGGCCTGACTAAGGTCGGCATCCATCAAGGTACGGACCAGTGCATCCCGCAGGTCGGCATCGCTGACCTGGGAAACGCCCAGCGACGAGGGGGGATGGCCACCGCTCACCTGCCCGACGCTAATGGCGCCGCGATAGACGGAAGTTGGACCGACATTGATACCGGTGACATCCGGCACCATCGCCGACGGCGCGACCGGCTGCGCACAGGCACCAAGCAGCGCCAGGACCACGGTCGCCAATCCAAGCCTGAAGAGAGAGGACAGAGGACGACAAGTCATCGGCACCTCACCATCGACATCGGATCGATTATGCCGCAGCCGGCCGGCAGAGCCTACAGTGCAGGCAATGCAGACTGTATGTCGGTCCGCCCGAAATCGTTGCCCTTGAACAGCAGTGGTGCGTTGAGCCTCCTGGCGAGCGCATAGGAAGCACAGTCGCCGAAGTTCAGGGCCGCAGGATGATTGCCCTTGCCGTAGCGGCGATAGGCTTCGAAAGCCAAAAGCGATTGTTCCTGGTCGAATGCGACGATCCGTAGACCAGTTTGGTCAACCAGCTCATCGTACGCCTCGACAAGACGATGACCGCGCTGACGAAACGACACCAAGCGCGCCTCGTAGTCACTCACCGCGGAAAGACGAAGATCTTCGCTGCGCGCCAGGACGTAGCGAAATGACGCTGCGCCTGGTTCGTTGAGAAGAACAGCGATCAGAGCCGACGTGTCGACGACAATCACTTCGGGAGGCCGTGTTCATCGTAGTCGAGGATTTCGTCTGCAGATCGCGGATCAAGCACCGGCAAGGTGGCGACTCGTTGCGCGATCTCTTCCAGGCGCCGCAGCTTTTCCCGTTGCTCCGGCGTCATGTTGGCGTGTTGGGTTCGCCGTTCTTCGTCGATCGCCCGCAATTTTTCCGCGGCCGCCTGATGCACGGCCTCGGTGATGCTGAGGCCGGTGCGCCGCGCCAGCTCGCGGACGACCTGTTCGGTCTCGCGGCTCTTAATGTTGAGCGCCATGGCTTTCTTCCTGTCTTCCTCAACCAGGAAGATAGGAAGAAAGCGGTTCTTCATCAAGGCAAGGCGCTACAGTCCTTTCAGGAACTCGATCAGCAGCTTGTTCACGTCGGCCGGCCGCTCCTGCTGCACCCAGTGACCGGCCCCCTCCAGGATGTGGCTGCCGCGCAGCCCCGGCAGGGTCGTCGAGTAGGCTTCGATCTGGCTCTTGGCCGCCGGGAAGCGCAGGACACCGTCCCTGCTGCCGGCGATGAACTGCGAGGGCTGTCGGATCGGCTGGCCGCGCCAGGGACCGCTCAGCTCCCAGTTGCGCCGAAGGTTGCGGTACCAGTTCAGCCCGCCGCGAAAGCCGGCACGCGAGAACTCGCGGGCGTAGTAGTCGAGATCGGCGTCGCTCAGCCACGCCGGCAGCTTTTCCGGGTCGACGGTGTTGGAGAGCAAGGTGCCGTCGGTCAGCCGCGCGAAGCCCTTGTCCTTCTGTTCCATCTCACCGCCGGCCGTAAAGTAGAGCCGCCGCAGGGCGCCGCGAACGTCCTGCTGCAGCTCGGCCTCCGGCACGTCGGGCTTCTGGAAGTATTGCAGATAGAAGTCCTTGATCCCGAGCTTCTCCAGTGCCGTCAGGATGTCGACATGGCCCGGCGGCGAGTACGGCACGCTCATCGCCGACACCGCGGTGAAGAGATCGGGCCGCCAGAGCGCGGCATGCCAGGCCACCGGCGCGCCCCAGTCGTGGCCGACGATCACTGCCCTGGTCTCGCCCAGCGCCTTCACCAGTTCGGCCATGTCGCCGACGAGATGAAAAAGCGTGTACTGGTCGATGGCGTCCGGCGCCTGCGTGCTGCCATAGCCGCGCATGTCCGGCGCAACGGCACGAAAGCCGGCCGCGCTCACCGCTTGAAGCTGGTGGCGCCAGGAGTACCAGCTCTCGGGCCAGCCGTGGCAGAACAGGACCAGCGGGCCACTGCCGGCTTCGGCATAGCGCATATGGATATTGTTGGCGTTGGTCGTCTTGAGCGTGACGCCTGCGACCGGCGACTCTGTCATGCGTGGTTTCCTCCGTTGGAGGAGACCCTAACGCCGCGCATCAGCCGCGCAAGTGAACAGGGCGCGACAGGCGTGCGCGCACCGAGGCACGTGTCCCGAACAGCAGCGAGCCCAGGAAGAACAGGCTGGCAAACAGCACGATCACCGGTCCCGACGGCAGGCCGACATGAAAGGAGACCAGCAGGCCGACCGCCGCAGAGACGAATGCCATGGGAGCCGCGACCGCCGTCATCGACCAGACCTCGCGCGCCCAGAAGGACGCCGCGACCGCCGGCAGCAGGATGAGGCCCAGCGCCATCAATGTGCCGAGCGCCTGGAACCCCGCCACCATGTTCAGCACGGCGAGTGACAGGAAGAGATAGTGATAGACCGAGCCGCGCACGCCCATCGCCGCGAGGAAGCCCGGGTTAAAGCATTCCACCACCAGCGGCCGGTAGATCGCGGCCAGGCCGACCAGGGTCAATGTCGCGGTCGCCACAACCAGGATCAGCGCCTGGTCGTCGACTGCCAGGATGGCGCCGAACAGGATGTTCATCAGATCGACGGCCGACCCGCGCAAGGAGACGATGAGAACGCCCAACGCCATCGCCGTGAGGTAGGCCGCCGCGAAGCTCGCATCCTCACGCATACTCGAGAAGCGCGCGATGATGCCCGACAGGAGTGCCGTCGCGACGCCGGCAAGAAAGCCGCCGAGGCTCATGGCCGGCAGCGACAGCCCGCCGATCAGGAATCCCATGGCGGCGCCCGGCAGCAGCGAGTGCGCCAGCGCGTCGCCCATCAGACTCATGCGCCGCAGGATCAGGAACACGCCGATCGCCGACCCGCCGGCGGACAGTGCCAGGCTCGCCACGAGCGCTCGGCGCATGAAGCCGAAATCGGCAAAGGGCGCGATCAGCGTATCATAGAGCATGACGTGGGCAGCATGATGTCCGGGTCGCGCGGCGCTCGGTCAGGCGCTGAGCCGCATCGGCACGTCGCAGGCATCGGCCTGCTCGTCCCAGGCTTCGGCCATGGCGCGCGCGCGCAGCAGGTTCTCGGGCGAGAGCACGCGCGACGTCGGGCCGGCATCGACCAGCTCGCGCGCCAGCAGCAGGGAATTGGGAAAGTCGCGCCGTACTTGATCGAGATCGTGCAGGACGGCGACCACAGTGCGCTTCTCCGCCTGCCAACGGCGGATCACCGCCATGAGGTCGCTGACGGTCTTGCTGTCGATCGCGGCAAACGGTTCGTCCAGCAGCACCAGATCGGCATCCTGCAGCAGCAGCCGGGCGAACAGGACGCGCTGGAACTGCCCGACCGACAGGGTGTCGATCGGCCGGCGCTCGAAACCGCCGAGACCGACCGCTTCGATCGCATGCTGCGCGTCGTGGATGTCGGTGCCGTTGGCCGCCCCGAAACCACCGAAGCGCGACCAGCGACCGAGCAGGACTGTGTCGAGCACGGAAATCGGAAAGGCGCGATCGATCTCCGCCTGCTGCGGCAGGTAGGCGATGCGCCGCGCCGCGCATTCGACCCTGCCCTCGACCCGCGGCACGAGGCCAAGCATCGCCTTCAGGAGCGTGCTCTTGCCGGCGCCGTTGGGGCCGACGATGGCCGTCATCTCGGCCGCCGGGATTTCGGCCGACACGTGATGCACCGCCGGATGGCGGTCGTAGCTCACGGTCAGATCGACCAGTCGAAGCGCGGCATTCATCGCGAAGAACTCAAGAAAGCGCCCACCAGGCGCAGAGCCACAGCAATGCCGACACGCCGAGTGCAGCCGCCATACGGGCGGGAGCGCTCATGGCGAGCAGGTAAGTGCCGGGTGAAACGGGTCCGTGCATGGGAAATACATTGTTATAATGTTACTCTTCCGGAGTCCAGCCAAGCGTAGAGAGCCTGCCGCGAGCGCGAGGACTGCGTTACTACACACTAACCGTTTGTTGATTGGCAGCGAGGTCGAGGGGCGCGCATGTTCAAGCCATGGCGAAGTTTCCAATTCCCGGCCGCCGATCGCTGCTGATCGGCGCTGCCGCAGCGGCCGGCACGACGCTGGCTGCCGGCCGGTTTGCCGCCATGGCCAAGCCTGCCCGCGACGGTGCGACCGAGGGGCCCTGGGCGGTCGAGCTTTTCACATCGCAGGGCTGCAACTCCTGCCCTCCGGCCGATGCCTATCTCGGGCGACTGGCGAAGCGGCCCGACATCGTGGCCTTGTCCTTCCATGTCGACTACTGGGACTATATCGGCTGGAAGGATCCGTTCGCCTCGCGCGAGACGACCGAGCGCCAGCGCGCCTATGCACGCGTCCTGAAGCAACGCTACGTCTATACGCCGGAGATGGTCGTCGACGGGATCGGCCATGACACCGGACGTGAGCCGGCGCCAATCGAACGGCTGCTGGCGGAAGCGCAGCGCCGCTCGCCGCGACGCGCAACGCCCGAGCTGTCGCGTAGCGGCAACGGACCTCTCACCATCAAGCTCGCGGCGTTCGATCTCGGCGGCAAGTCGGCCGATGTCACCCTCGCCGTCTACGACCGCCGCCACGATACGCCGATCAACAGCGGCGAGAATCAAGGTCGGGCGCTGGCGAACTTCAACACCGTGCGTCACTTCGAACTGGTCAGCCGTTGGAGCGGCGCCGCGGCGGAATGGACGATCCCGTCGGAAAACATCGGCCCGCTCCAGGGGATGGCGGTGCTGGTCCAGCACGCCGACCATGGACCGGTGGTCGGCTGCAACAAGCTGGAGCCGGCCTACTCAGGCTAGGCCAAGACGGGCTCTACTCCAGGCGGGCGCCGGTCGCCTTGATGATCGGCTCCCAGCGTTCGATTTCACGCGTGAAATAAGCGGCCGACTTCGCCGGATCAGCATCGCCGACGGGATCGATCGACATGCTACGCAGATCGGACTGCAGCTTCTCGTCGGCCATGATGCGGCGCGTCGCTTCGGCGACCGCCGTCACGATGTCGGCCGGAGTACCGGCCGGCAGGGCCACTGGATTAACCGTCAGCACCTGGACCTCCGGCAGGCCGCTCTCGCCTGTGGTCGGCACTTCCGGCGCCAACGCCGAGCGCTTCTCGTCGCAGATCGCGAGATAGCGCAGCTTTCCCGACTTGTAATGGCTGAAAGACGTGCCGAACGTGTCGAGCATGAAATCGACCTCGCCCGACAGGCAGGCCTGAAGCGCCGGGCTGTTGCCCTTGTAGGGCACGTGCAGCGCACTGAGATTGCCGGCTTTCATCTTGAACAGCTCGCCGCCCAGATGATTGATGCTGCCCATGCCCGACGAGCTGTAGCGGTATTTGTCGGGGTTGGCCTTCAACAGCGCCACCAGCTCGGGCAGCGTCTTCACCGGCAGGTTGGGATTGGCCGCGATCACCATCGGCACGCGGCCCACGATGAACAGCACGAAGTCCTTCACCGGGTGATAGGGCATCGTCGGCATCAGCAGCGGGCTGGTGACCTGGGTCGACGACGAGCCGAACAGCATCGTGTAGCCGTCGGGCTTCGACTTGGCGACGAGATCCGCGCCGATCGTGCCGCCGGCACCGGCCTTGTTCTCGATCACCACCGGCTGGCCGACCAGAGCCGACAGGCGTTCGCCGTAGCGGCGCCCGAAGACATCTGTCGGGCCGCCCGGCGGGAAGGGCACGACGAGCCGGATTGGCTTGGCGGGATATTTGTCCTGCGCCACGGTTGCCGCCGGACCGAGGAATGCACCAGCCGCAAGGGCACCGCCCGCAACAAGAAGCCTACGCCGGTTCATGATCACCTCCTGCACCATCGGGATCACCATTTCGGAAGGCGCTTGTCGAAGAAGGCCGCGATGCCCTCGCGCGCCTGGGGGCTTGCGAGGCCAAGGCTGATCGAATCGACGGCGCTGGTCATGGCCGCGCGATGGCCGGTCTCGTCGCTGTGCCAGACGAACTGCTTGGTGCGGGCGAGGGCATCGGGTCCACTGCGCAACAGGCCGGCCAGCACACCTTCGAGGTCGGCCTCGATCGCACCGGCGGCAACGGCCCGCGTGATCAGGCCGATCCGGTCGGCTTCCCGCGCATCGATGCGGCGGCCGGTCAGCACCAGCTCCATCGCCTTCTTGCGGCCGACCGCCAGGAACAGCGCCATCAGCGCCGGTGAAGGCGGAAATCCGTGATGCACTTCGGGGTAGGCGAAGAGGGCCGTCTCCTCTGCCAGTGCGACGTCGCACCAGCTCGATAAAGTGGCGCCGGCGCCGAAAGCATATTTCTCGATCAGCGCGACGGTCGGCTTGGGGCAGAACCAGACGGCCTCGTTCAGCGCCTTGAGCTTCTCGTAGGTCGCGACGATCATATCGTTCGACGCGTCCTGCAATGCCCGCAGGTCACGCAGTTCGCGACCGGCGCAGAAGATGCCGCCGCGGCCACGCACCAGCACGACCCGACAGGACGGATCGGCGGCGAGAGCCCGGAAATGCGCGGTCAGCGCCTCGATCAACGTATTATTTAAGGCATTGCGGTGCGCCGGATTGTCGATCCAGAGCACGGCGACGCCGTCGGTACGCCGTTCGATGTCTATCTTGCCACTCATATCGTTCCTTCTTCCCGCAGGGCCGCAATGCGCGCGGCCTCGAAACCGAGTTCGTTCCTCAAGATGATGTCGGTGTGCTCGCCGAGCCGCGGCGGCGCGCCGCCCGGCGCCGCCGGCGTGGCCGAAAGGTTGAGCGGCACGCCGACCAGCGGCATCGACCCGCCGTCGCGCCTGGCGACCTCCAGCACCATCCGCATCGCAGCGACCTGCGGATGGGCCAGCGTCTCGGCCAGCGTATTCACCGGCGCACAGGGCACGTTGGCGGCTTCCAGCACGTCCACCCAGGCAGCGGTCGTCGCGGTCGCGAAAATCGCCGCCAGGGCCGCGATCACGCGGTCGCGATTGGCGATGCGCAGCGCCGCCGTGGCCAATGTCGGATCGGCGGCGAGCTGATCGGCGCCGATCGCCGCGCACAGCCGTTGCCAGACCGCATCGTTGGTGGCGCCGGCCAGCACATGGCCGTCCCGCGTCGCGAACGCCTGATAGGGCACGATGTGCCAGACGCCCGACCCGTCGCGCGGCGGCACCTTGCCGCCCAAGGTGTAGGCCGGCACGTGGTAGCCGAGCAGCGCAACGGCGGTTTCCAGCAGGGACACGCGGATGTGCTGACCACCCGCCTTGCCGGCCTGGCGGGCATAGAGCGCCGAGGCGATGCCGGAGAAGGCGAGCAGGCCGGTCGCCATGTCGATGAAGGACGCGCCGGCCCGCACCGGCCCGCCGTCGGGTTCACCGGTCATCGCCATCATGCCGCTGAAGGCTTGCAGCATCAGGTCGTAGCCCGGCTTGCCGGCAAGCGGCCCTTCGTGGCCGTAGCCGCTCACCGTGGCATGGACGAGGTCGGGCCGCAGCGCGCGCAGCCGGGCATCGCCGACGCCCAGCCGCTCGGCCACGGCCGGCAGGAAACTGTCGATCACGACATCGGCCTTGCGCACCAGGCCGGCCAGGATCTCCTGTCCCGCCGCGCTCTTGAGGTTCAAGGTCAGGCCACGCTTGCCGCGGTTGACGGAGAGGAAATTGGCGCTCTGGCCGTCGATCACCGGCGCCCATTTGCGGTTTTCGTCGCCGCCGACATCCTCGACCTTGATCACGTCGGCGCCGAAGTCGGCCAGCATCTGGCCGCAGAACGGCCCGGCGAGCACACGACTGAGATCGAGGACGCGGATCCCGGAGAAGGCCGTCATGTCAGACGCCACGCACCACGGCGGGGCGCTTCTGCCGCCACGCCTCGTGCGCTTCCTTGGAATCCTCGGTCTGGCTCAGCGCCATGAAGCGATAGACGTCGACCTCCGAGGCGTCGCGGATGTTCGCAATATCCAGCCCCTTGGTGAGCGACTCCTTGGCCAGCCGCGCCGCGAGCGGCGGCAGGGCCGCGATATCACCGGCAACCCCGAGCGCCCGCGGCATCAGCTCGGCATGTGGCACCAGCCATTGCGCCAGACCGATGCGATAGGCCTCAGTGGCGTCGATCGGATAGCCGAGGGCCGCCTTCATCGCGTTGCCCTTGCCGACCCAGCGCGCCAGCCTGACTGCGCCGCCATAGGCCGGCATGATGCCGAGCCGCACCTGCGGCAGGCGCCATTCGGCACGCTCGGACGCCACGATCAGGTCGCAGCAGTAGGTCGCAATGCAGCCGATCCCGATCGCATAGCCGTTGACGGCGCCGATCACGGGCTTGGGAAAGTCGGTCAGCAGGTTGGCGACGAATTTGCGCCAGTGCGGAATGCCGGTGACGAACGCCGCCGGCGAGGCGACGGTGTGGGTCTCGGTGTCGGCGAGATTGGCGCCCGCCGAAAAGGCCGCGCCCTTCTCGTCGCCCGTCAGGACGACGCATCGGATCTCGTGGTCGTGCTCCAGCTCGGTGAGCCGGGCTTCGAGGCCCTGGTTGAAATCCTCGTCCCAGGCATTGCGCGCTTCGGGACGGCTCAAGGTCAGGATGGCCACAGGGCCACGCTTCTCGCACAGCAGAGGCATCGCTTTCTCCCGTCTTCACTCGTCGAGCTTGATGTTGCCGGCGCGAACCACCTCGCCCCATTTCTTCGACTCGGCATCGAGGAAGAGGCGGAACGCGGCGGTATCGTTGCCCACGATGTTGTTGCCGCCGGCCACCAGCTTGCGGCGCACATCGGGATCGGCCAGGGCCGCCTTCGTCACGTCGGAAAGCCGGCGGACGATCGGCTCCGGCGTGCGGGCCGGCGCGAACAGGCCGACCCAGGTATCGGCGTTGAAGCCTTTGAGAACCGTCTCGTCGAGCGTCGGTACCTCGGGCAGGCTTTGCGAGCGCTGCAGGCCGGTCATCGCGATCGCGCGGAGCTTGCCTGCCTGGATCAGCGACAGGGTGGCCGATACGGTCGAGAAGCTGAGATCGACATTGCCTGCGACCACATCCATGACAGCGGCGCTGTCGCCCTTGTAGGGCACGTGGACCATGTCGAAGCCGACGCGTGACTTGAAGAGTTCGGCCGCGAGATGAGTCGGCGCGCCGATGCCGGACGAACCGTATTGCATCTTGCCGGAATGGCTCCTGGCGTAGGCCACCAGCTCGGCTGGCGTCTTGACCGGCAGTCGCGGATTGACCACGACGACGACATCGTTGGTCGCGACCAGGCTGATCGGCACGAAGTCGTTCACCGGATCGTACGGCACCTTGAGCATGTGCGGATGGATGGTGAGCGCGCCGATGCCGCCCAGCAGCAGCGTGTAGCCGTCGGGCGCCGCCTTGGCGACGGCGTCGGTGCCGATGCGGCCGTTGGCGCCGGACCGATTGTCGATGACCAGGCCCTGGCCGAGCTCACGTCCCATGCGCTCGGCCAGCACGCGGCCGATATTGTCGGTGACGCCGCCGGGCGTGAACGGCACGACCAGCCGGATCGGCTTGTCGGGATAGGTTTCGGCCCGCGCGCCGGGGACCACGCTCGCGCCGGCCAGCGCCGCCAAGGCGCCGAGCGCAAACCGTCTCGTCTTCATTGCATTTCCTCCGCACAGGGAGGATTCGCCGAGAGGCAGTCATTTTAGAATTATATTTTTCCTATCGGAGTATTCCGATTATCGTATCAGCGATGAACCTGCGCTCTCTTCGCTGCTTCCTGGCGGTCGCCGAGGAGCTGCATTTCGGCCGCGCCGCCAAGCGACTGGCGATCTCCCAGCCGCCGCTCACGCAGCACATCAAGAATCTCGAGGCCGAGGTCGGGGCCGCCCTGTTCCACCGCACCAAGCGCTCGGTGCGCCTGACCAGCGCCGGCACGGCCCTGCTCGACGAAGCGCGGCGCCTGGTCGTGCAGGCCGACGGGCTGCGCCATATCGTGCAACAGGCGCACGAAGGCCGCAGCGGCTATCTGCGCGCAGGCTTCATCACCTCTTCCGTCTTCACGGAGATTCGCAAGCTCTACAGCAAGATCTCCCGCGGCGTGCCCGGCGTCACGGTGATGTGGCAGGAGATGAGCTCGTCCGAGCAGATCGAGGCGCTTCACGAGGACAAGCTCGACATCGCCATTCTCCATATGCCGGCGCCGCACGCCGACCTGGTCGCCCACACCATCGTGCGCGAGCCCATGGTGATGGCGCTCTCCGACGTTCATCGTCTGGCCGGCCGTCGCGACGTGCGGCTGCAGGACTTCGCCGGCGACGATTTCGTTCTGACGCTGAGACACATGTCGCCGATCTTCTACGACAGCATCATCGCGGCCTGTCGCGCGGCCGGTATCAGCCCGACGATTCCCCCGCACCAGGCCCGCAATCTACTGACCATCCTCAGCCTGGTGTCGGTCGGCGCCGGCGTTTCGGTGGTACCGCGCACGCTGGCGGCAGCCGGATTCCCCGGCGTCGTCTTCAAACGCCTGCGCGGCCAGGCGCCGATCAACGAAGTTTCGGTCGTCTGGCGCGCCGACAACCGTTCACCGGTCCTGGCACGGGCGCTGCAGGCGCTGGGGCTGGCCCCGAGCTGAACCGCGTCTTAGCAGCCTTGCTTCCGCCATCCCTGCGCGCGATGGTGCCTCTATGTCGTCCTTCGGCGCCTCCAGCCGCCTGACCGCTGTCCTCGGCCCCACCAACACCGGCAAGACCTACCTCGCGATCGAGCGCATGCTGGGGCACGAGTCCGGCATGATCGGCTTCCCGCTGCGGCTTCTGGCGCGCGAGAATTACGACAGGATCGTGAAGCTGAAAGGCGTGAACCAGGTCGCGCTGATCACCGGCGAGGAGAAGATCACCCCACCCGGCGCGCGGTATTTCGTCTGCACCGTCGAATCCATGCCGCTGGAGCGGTCGGTCTCGTTCCTCGCCGTCGACGAGGTGCAGATGGCCGCCGATCCCGAGCGTGGCCATTTCTTCACCGATCGGCTGCTGCATGCGCGCGGCATGGCCGAAACGATGCTGCTGGGCGCCGACACGATCCGTCCGGTCCTGAACCGGCTTCTGCCCGATATCGACATCGTGGCCCGTCCGCGCTTTTCGAAACTGAGTTACGTCGGACCGAAGAAGGCGACACGGCTGCCGCGGCGCTCCGCCGTCGTGGGCTTCTCGGCCAACGAGGTCTATGCCATTGCCGAGCTGATCCGCCGCCAGCGCGGCGGCACGGCGATCGTGATGGGTGCTCTCAGCCCGCGCACCCGCAACGCCCAGGTCGACATGTTCCAGTCGGGCGAGGTCGACTATCTGGTCGCCACCGACGCCATCGGCATGGGCCTCAACATGGATGTGAACCATGTCTGGTTTGCGTCCCTGCGCAAATATGACGGGCGCACGCTCAGGCCCTTGCGCAACGTCGAGATCGCCCAGATCGCCGGCCGTGCCGGGCGTCACATGAACGATGGCACCTTCGGCACGACGGCCGAGGTGGGCGGTCTGGAGCCCGAGACGGTCGAGGCCATCGAGAATCACCGTTTCGATCCGCTACGCGACGTGCAGTGGCGCAACAGCGAGCTCGATTTCCGCTCGGTCCAGGCACTGGTCGCGTCGCTGAACGCCCTGCCGCCTCATCCCGCGCTGCAGCGCGTCCGCGAACAGGACGACCAGCTCGCCCTGCAAACCCTGACCGGGCAGTCGGAATTCCAGCCGCGCCTGCACTCACCACGCCGTGTGAAGCTGCTCTGGGAGGTCTGCCAGGTCCCGGATTTTCGCAAGACGATGACGGAGGAGCACACGCGGCTGCTCGGCCAGCTCTTCGAGCACCTGACCCAGGGGGGCGAGCGCCTGCCGGAAGACTGGATCGACAGTCACGTGAAGCGCCTCGAACGCTATGACGGCGACATCGACACCTTGATGGCACGCATCGCGCACGTTCGGACCTGGACCTATATTTCACATCGTCCTGACTGGATTCAGCGCGCAACGCACTGGCAAGAGCGCGCAAGGGCTATCGAGGATCGCCTTTCTGACGTATTGCACCAGCGTTTGACGCAACGGTTTGTCGATAGACGCGCGGCGTTGCTTGTACGAAGATTGCGCGATGAGGGTGAAATGAATTCGTCAGTCGCCGCAGCGGGCGAAGTGACGGTCGAGGGTGAGCATCTCGGCCGCATCGAAGGCTTCCGCTTCGTGCCGGACGCAACAGAAGGACAGACCGACCAGAAGGCGGTGCTGAGTGCAGCCTTGCGCGCGTTGCGGCAGGACCTGCCGGCGCGCCTGCAGGCTTTCACGAGCAGCACGGACGGCGAGATCGTGTTCGACGGTCAGCTGCGCGTCTGCTGGGGCGGTGGTCCCGTCGCACGGCTGCTGCCGTCGGGCGATGTGCTGGCGCCCAAGGTCGAAGCCATCGCGTCGGACCTGCTCGACGGGCCTGCCCGCGAGGAAGTGCGCAAGCGCGCAGCGACCTGGGTCGAGACACGCATTCGCCTCGGCCTCAGCGAGCTGATGGATGCACGCGCCACCTCCGAACTGCCCGCTGGCGCGCGCGGCATTGTCTTCCAGTTGTGCGAGCATCTCGGCGTGCTGCCGCGTCGGCCCATCGAGGATCAGCTCGAGCAGCTCGGTGAAGAGGATCGCAAGGCGCTGGCGCGCCTCGGCGTCCGCGTCGGCATCTACTCGCTCTATTTCCCGAGCATGCTGAAGCCGGTGCCGATCCGCCTGCGGGCCGGCCTCTGGATGATCGCGAAGAACCGCGAGACGATCCCGGCTTTGCCGGCCGAAGGCCGCACGTCGATGGATCTGTCGCGCGATGCCCAGCGCGATTTCTATGCCGCCATCGGCTATCTGCCGCTGGGCGACCACGCGATCCGCGCCGACATGGTGGAGCGCCTGGCCGCGATGGCGCGTCACGCCGTGCGCGACAGTCGCGAAGTCGCGCGCCGCGCGCAGCAGCAGGAAAAACGCGAGGAGAGGCGGGAACGGAAGGCCGCGAGCGAAAACGACGCCGCCGTCGACATTCCGCCGGCTGCGACTGTCGACGAGATCAGCGAATGGGCGATCGTCGCCGCTGCCTTCGGGGAAAGCGAACCTGCCAGCGCATCTGCCACCGTAGAGACGGCTGCGATGGCGCAGCACGACGAGACGCAGCTCGACGACACGCCGCACGACGATACGTCGGCCGAAGTGACTGGCGAGACGCCGGCGGAGACACCTGCCGAAACGGAAACGGCTGAATCTGCGCCGGTCGCGGAAACGGCCGTTGACGCCGTGGCGGAGCCCGCGGCCGAGGCGCCGACAGAACCTGTCGCCGAAGCAGTCGACGCGTCGGCCGAGTCCGCGGTCACGGAGTCGCAGTCTGCGGAGGCGGCATCGGCCGAAGAGGTGAAGCCGCACGCCGAAGCGACGCAGCCGGAGGAGAAGAAGGGGCCGCGTCCCCTGCCGCCAGGCTGGTTCCGCGCCACGCCGCAGATGATGTCCCTGGTCGGTTGCTCGGAACCCGAGATGGCCGACGTGCTGCGGGGCCTCGGCTACCGCGTGCATCCGCCATCCGACGAGTTCGGGCCGCTTCACGCTTTTTCGGTCAAGCCGCGCTTCGTGCGCGAGCGCGAGGAGCAGCGCGAGCGCCAGCGGCAACAGCAACGCCAGCAGCGCGACCAGCGCCGGCGCGAGCGGCCCGAGCGGCCGAACGAGCGGCAGTTCTTCGCCGATTCGCCGAGGCCGCCCCGCGGCAAGGACGACGGGCCGCGCCGTGATGGGCCGGGCCGGGATGGACCGCGTCGCGACGGCCCCCGCGCGGATCGCCCGCAGGATCAGAACAGAGAAGGGCGCCCACCGCGCGAGCCAGGCGGCCGTGACGACCGGCCCCGTGGTGCGAGGCCGCCACGCCGCGACAGCGGTGGGCCGGCGCTCCGCCTCTACGCCACTACCGAGACGAAGGGCGACGCTGCGGCCGACTCGCCGTTCGCCAAGCTGCTCGAGCTGAAGCTTGGTGGAAAGAAGTAGTCCCGCCGAGGGACGCTGAGGCGCGATGCGTCTCGACAAGTGGCTGTGGCAGGCGCGCTTCTTCAAGACGCGCTCGCTCGCTGCCCGCTACATCGAGACCTCACGCTGCCGCATCGACGGTCGCGTGGTCGACAAGGCCCACGCCGCGGTGACCCCCGGCATGGTGCTTACCTTTGCGCTGGGCCCTAATGTCAGGGTCGTCAGGATCGTTGCGCTGGGAGAGCGTCGAGGTCCGGCACCGGAAGCCCGATCGTTGTATGAGGAGATCGAGCCGCGCTGATTCGGCAGCCTTGCGCCGCCGGGTTTGGCGCGTTAAGCACGCGACGCTCGCGTTTGGGAATTCGTATGACCTATGTCGTGACCGAGGCTTGCATCAAGTGCAAGTACATGGACTGTGTTGAAGTCTGCCCCGTGGATTGCTTCTACGAGGGCGAGAACATGCTGGTCATCAACCCAGACGAATGTATCGACTGCGGCGTGTGTGAGCCGGAGTGCCCGCCCAACGCCATTCTGCCCGATACGGAAGCAGGCCTGGAGAAGTGGCTGGAACTCAATCGCAGCCTTTCGACCAGCTGGCCCAACATCACGCGCAAAGGTGACGCACCGGCCGACGCCGATACCTTCCGCGACGAAAAGGACAAGTTCGAGAAGTATTTCAGCGACAAGCCCGCTGCGCGATAGAAACGGCCGATTTCAAGTCTGTTACGGTACCTTTTGCAACAGCCATGCAGCAGTTGCATAGGCATACCGTTGCCTAAATGCAACATAACCCCTGACTCCGCCCGGAATCTCTGGTATAAGGACCGTGCTGGAAGTGGTCCGGGTACGGCCTGCCGCCGGCTCGGTGTCCGTATCGGTATCCGATAACAACTTACCGATACATAGGCATCGGGCGAGCATACAGGGGAGTATGCGCGACGGGTCGCGGTATCGCTGAAAGCGGGGCTAGTCGTGAAGGGACTTGAAGATATGGCCAAGCCGAAGAAAGTTGCGGCGAAGCTGAAGGATCTTGCCTTTGAGAAGGGCGATTTCGTGGTTTATCCGACCCACGGCGTCGGCCAGGTCGTCGATATCGAAGCCAAGGAAATCGCCGGACACAAGCTCGACCTGTTCGTGATCTCCTTCGAGCAGGAGCGCATGATGCTGCGCGTTCCTGTCGCCAAGGCCAAGATTTCCGGTCTGCGCAAGCTCAGCTCCCGCAAGATCATGGAGAACGCGCTGGTGACCCTGAAGGGCCGAAGCCGCGTGAGCCGCGCCATGTGGAACCGCCGGGCACAGGAATACGAAGCCAAGATCAACTCCGGCGACCCGGTGTCGATCGCCGAGGTCGTTCGCGACCTGCATCGCAATGCTGGCCAGCCCGACCAGTCCTACAGCGAACGCCAGATCTACGAGGCGGCGCTGGATCGTCTGGCGCGCGAACTCGCAGCCGTCGAGCGCATCGACAAGGATCTCGCCACCCAGAAGCTGAACAGCGTCCTGCAGAAGGTCGCCTGAGCCTGGCTGGCACCAAACGAGCCGAAAGGCGGCCGACAGTCAGATGTCGCGCCGCCTTTTTCATGTCTTGCATCCCGAATGAACAACCGCCCTGTCGCGTCCATCGCCCGCCTGCGTGACGGCGGCGCCACCTGGGCGCTGGGCGGCCTGGCCGGCGACGATACCGCCCTGGAACGGCTGTCGGCCGCCCTGCAGTCGCGCTGGCAGAACGGCGACCGGCTGGTCGTGCTGGGCAACATGCTGGGCGGCGCCGGCGACACCGCGCGCACGCTCGACCACATGCTGCTGCTGCGGCGCCGGTTGCTCGCCCGACCCGGCGCCGACGTCGAGGATTTCGTCTTCCTGCGCGGCGCCCAGGAGGAGATGTGGCACAAGGTCCTGCAGCTGCAGTTCGCCCTCTCGCCGCTCGACGTCCTCGACTGGATGCTGGCCCGCGGTCTTGCTGCCGTGATCGAAGCCTACGGCCATTCCATCGCCGAGGGACGGATCGCCTGCCGCAACGGGCCCTCGGCGATCGTCCGCTGGACCTCGGGGCTGCGCGAACGCCACATGGCGCAGCCCGGCCATCCCGACCTCCTGAACGCGCTGAGGAGAGCCGCGATCAGCGCCGACGGACGCGTCGTCTTCGCGGCCGCCGGCGCCGACCCGGCGCGGCCGCTCGACGAGCAGGCCGATGCCTTCTGGTGGAATGTTGCCTCGGACGGCGCCTTGAACGAGGCCCTCGGCCGCGCCGGTGACGGCGGCTGGCCGGCGGTCGACCGCCTGGTCCGCGGCACGGCACCCGCCAACAACGTCGCGATCGAGGCCGGCCGCGTGCTCACCGTGGCGCAGGGCGGACCGACGCTGCTCGCCCTCGACCCCGACGGCGCCGTGCTGGAGCACATCGAGCCCTGAACGGCCGGCCCTGCAGGCGCGGTCGGACGCTCTCGGCTGCGGCGACTACGGTTCGACGATCTTGATCTCGGCGCGGCGCGCGAGATCGGCCGGCGTATCGGCGGCGTTGAGCACCAGCAGCCGGTCCATGCGCAGGCTCTGATAAGGCATGCGGGCCGCGAGCTGTGACGGCGTCGAGCCAGCCGGCGACACGATGCGCAGCCGGTAGGGGCGCAGCGCCGCCGCCTCGGCGACGGACAGCGAACGGAAACTGCGCGCGGCATTGACCAGCAGGCCGATCTCGCGGTCCTGGCCGGGTCCTTCGCTCACCAGATTGAAGTAGCAGATGCGCTCGCCATGGCGGATGATCACATAGCGCGCCTGCGCAAGACCGGTGTCGGAGCCGCGCGGCCGCGCCCCGATGGCGGCTTCCGCACCACCGATCTCGATGGCCTGGATGTCGGTCGGCGTCGGCTTCAGCTTGTTGCGCATCCAGTCGTCGAGCCGGCCGGGCACCTGATCGGTCGTGCAGGAGAAGAACATCAGCGAGCGGTCGCGGCCGACCGCCAGCACGCCATCGCTTTCGTTGAAGACGAAGTAGTCGGGCGGCGCGGTGAAGGCGAGCCGCAGGGTCGGATGCAGGAACGAGCTACCGCGCACAAACCCCTCGTTCGGCGAATCGTCGACCGACATGCCGTCGATTGCGGCAAAGTATTCCTTCTGATTGGACTGCCCGGGCGCGGTGTTGTCGGGAAGCCCCGACAGCGCTTCCAGCCGCTCGATCGGTGCTGGATGGGTCGACGACGCGCTCGGCCGGTCGCCGACATCGGGCGCCTCGCCCATGACCTTCGCTTCGAGTTGCGACTGGCTGCGCAGCCGGTGGATCAATGCCTCCATGGCGCTGCCCCGGTAGCCGGCCTTGGTGATGTAGCCGAGGGCGAGCTTGTCGGCCTCGAGCTCCTGGTCGCGGGAGTAGCGCCGGAGCGCCAGCAGGCCGGCGGTCGCCACCGACCGACCGACGGTGACGGAGCCGCTGGTCGTTGCCGCGGCCACGGCGGCGTCGAGCATGTCCTTGCGCACACGTGCGCGCTGCGCGGCGTGGCGCTGCACGAGATGGCCGAGTTCGTGGCCGATCGCGGCGGCGAGCTCGGCCTCGTCCTCGAGGATGGCCAGCAGCCCGCGCGTCACGAAGACATAGCCCGGGACGGCATGTGCGTTGGCAAGCGGCTGGTCGAGCACGGCGAAGCGAAAGGTGCCGGGCAGCGCAGCGGCAGCCACGACCTTTTGACCGACACGGTCGACATAGGCCTGCAAGGCCGGGCTGTCGTAGGCCGGCCCGACCAGCCGCTCGATGTCGCTCGGCAGCGTCTGGGGGCCGCGCGCCGCCGACGCCGCGTTGCTCTGCGACGGAGTGACCTGCGGCGCACACGCAGCGAGCGCCGCCAGCAGCGTGACGGATGCGACAATCCTGCGGAAATTCACGATTCCTCAACACGGCGCAGCAGGCGCCACGGCGACCTTAGACGTTCGGCCAAGGCTGCTGCAATCGCCGCAAAGGCTGGAATGACGGTCGCCTCTATGGCAGTGATAGAGGCAGATATTCGCATGCCGCGTTCTGAGACTCCGCTCCGGTCCGATCTCTTTCCCGAAATCTCGCCCTACGCCAGCGGCATGCTGGCGGTCGACGGGCGGCATACGATTTATTGGGAGCAGAGCGGCAATCCCGACGGTGTGCCCGTCGTCTTCCTGCATGGCGGTCCGGGCGCCGGCTCTGCGCCTGTGCATCGGCGCTTCTTCGATCCGCAGTTCTATCGCATCGTCGTCTTCGATCAGCGCGGCTGCGGCCGCTCCATGCCGCTCGGCGAGCTGCAGGACAATACGACGGCCGCTCTGGTCGCCGACATGGAGAAGCTCAGGACGCATCTCGGCATTCAGCGCTGGATGCTGTTCGGCGGGTCCTGGGGCAGTACGCTGGCACTGGCCTATGGCCTCAGCCATCCCGACCGCACCGCAGGCTTCATCCTGCGCGGCATTTTCCTCGGTGCCCGGCCGGAGATCGACTGGTTCCTGCACGGCATGCGGACGATTTTCCCGGAAGCCTGGCGCGACTTCACCGAGCATCTGCCCGAAGGCGAGCGGGCCGACCTGCTCGCCAGCTACTATCGTCGCCTGATCGACCGCAATCCCGACATCCATCGTCCGGCGGCGCGGGCCTGGAGCCGCTACGAGGCGGCCTGCTCGACCCTCTATCCGACGGTGCGGGCGCCGTTCGAAACCGACCATGGCGGCTTCGCGCTCGCCCTGTCGCGCATCGAGGCCCATTACTTCGCGAACGGCACGTTCCTGCCGGAAGGCTGGCCGTGGACGCAACTCGACCGGGTCCGGCATCTCGCCTGCACGATCGTCCAGGGCCGCTACGACATCGTCTGCCCGCCGGTGACCGCCGACGCGCTGGCGCGGGCCTGGCCGGAAGCGCGCTACGTCGTGGTGCCCGATGCCGGCCACAGCGCCCTCGAGCCCGGCATTCGCGCCGCGCTCGTCAACGCCACCGAAAGCTATCGCCTGTCGCTCAGCGACGACGAACTGTTTGCCCCCCGTTTTCCCTGGGAAGCCTGATGACGTTCGAACTGCCGCCGGAGCAGACCGGTGCCGCCGCCTGGTACGGCCCTGAAACCTCCCGTCGCGACGACTGGCTGATGCCGCTCGACGCCGCCGACGTGGCCGAGGTCGAGGCCGCAACGAAGGCGCTGGTTGCCCGCAGTGCCGATATCGCCGCGATCGCGGCGCGCGATTTCCCGCTGCCGTCGCTCGGGCCCAAGCTGCGGGCACGCGTCGATGACGAGGTGCTGAACGGCCGCGGCTTCCTGCTGCTGCGCGGCCTGCCGGTCGAGCGCTGGTCGATGGCCGAAGCGGCGACCGCCTTCTTCGGGCTGGGCGCCCATCTCGGCTCGGCGCGCTCGCAGAACGGCAAGGGTCACGTCCTGGGGCATGTGCAGGATCTCGGTCTCGACGTGAAGGACCCCAACGTGCGTATCTACCAGACGCACGAACGCCAGACCTATCATACCGATTCCTGCGACATCGTCGGCCTGCTCTGCCTCAAGACGGCCAAGTCGGGCGGCCTGTCGGCGCTGGTGAGCTCGACCACCATCTTCAACGAGATGCGCCGCCAGCGGCCCGATCTGCTCGAGCTGCTGTTCCAGCCGCTCGCCACCGACCGGCGCGGCGAGGTGCCGGAAGGCCAGAAGCCCTATTTCGAGATCCCGGTGTTCAACTGGCACAAGGGCTACCTGACGGCGATCTATCAGCGCCAGTACATCGATTCCGCCCAGCGCTTCGCCGACGCACCGCGGCTTACGCCCGCGCAGATCGAGGCGCTCGACCTGTTCGACCGGCTCGCCAACGACCCCAAGCTCCACCTGTTCATGGAGTTCAAGCCGGGCGACGTGCAGCTCGTGCACAACCACACCATGCTGCACGACCGTACCGGCTTCGAGGACTGGCCCGAGCCCGAGCGGCGGCGCCACCTGCTGCGCCTCTGGCTGGCAGCGGCCGGCGGCCGGCCGCTGCCGGAAATCTTCGCCCAGCGCTACGGATCGGTGGCGGTCGGCGATCGCGGCGGCATCATCGTGCGCGGCACCAAGCTGCAGGCGCCGCTCGAGGCGGTATGAACGCACTCGGAGCGGTCCGACCGCCCTCGGGGCGGTTTGACCGCAGTTGACCTCGCGCGGCGGCATCCCTAAGTGAAGGCCGCTTAAAGAAACTACTGAGATTAGGGATAACGTATGGCCAGCGATCCTACCGCGGGCGGCGCCCCGGCGGAGACGCCGGTCGAAACGTCCGACACCAACCTCGACTTTCCCCGGCCGGAGACTGCCGAAGACTGGCAGCGCCTGGTCGAGCAGCTTCAGGCCGAAAAAGCCGACCTGCAGGACAAGCAGCTGCGCGCGCTAGCCGAAGCGCAGAACGTCCGCCGCCGTGCCCAGCAGGATGTCGAGAAAGAGCGCAAGTTCGGTGTCGAGCGTTTCGCCCGTGATGTCCTGTCGGTCGCCGACAATCTCGGCCGGGCCCTCTCCGCCCTGCCCTCGACCCTCGACGCCCTCGACCCCGCCCTGCGCAACGTCGTGGTCGGCGTCCAGGCCACCGAGCGCGAGCTGCAGTCGGTCCTGGAGCGACACGGCGTCAGCCGCATCGAGGCGCTGGGCAAGCCCTTCAACGCCGAATTCCACCAGGCGATGATGGAGATCGAAGACCCCAGCGTCCCCGCCGGCACCGTGGTCCAGGAGCTGATCCCGGGCTATCTGCTGGCCGGTCGGCTGCTGCGCGCGGCCATGGTCGGGGTCTCCAAGGGCGGCCCCAAGGCCAGCCCGGCCGCCAGCAACGAGAACTAGCCGATTGCCCGCCCGGCGCGTTTTTCGCGGCTGGGCGGGTGACCTTTTGAGGGAATCTGCCCCAAAGCGGCAAAACAACGCTTTCAAGCCGCTGATTTGGTCCTTAAGTCCATTGCAGGCAGCCGCTTAGGACCTATATAGCCCCTGTCCTGACCCGGTTTTTCCGGCAGGTAACATTGTTTTGGGGGTCGATCAGGTGCCTTTTGGGGCCAGGCCGACCTGCCGAGGGAAGAGAGCATAATCATGGCGAAAGTCATTGGCATCGATTTGGGTACGACCAATTCGTGCGTCGCGGTCATGGAAGGCGGCGACACCAAGGTCATCGAGAATTCGGAAGGCGCGCGGACGACCCCGTCCATGGTGGCCTTCACCGACGGCGGCGAGCGACTGGTCGGCCAGTCTGCCAAGCGCCAGGCCGTCACCAACCCGCTGAAGACCCTCTACTCCGTGAAGCGCCTGATCGGGCGCCGCTTCGACGACCCGATGGTCGCGAAGGAAATGTCGCTGGTCCCGTTCCACATCGTGAAGAACGCCGGTGGCGACGCCTGGGTGGAGGCCAACGGCCAGCAGTACAGCCCGAGCCAGATCTCGGCCTTCATCCTCGGCAAGATGAAGGAGACCGCCGAGGCCTATCTCGGCGAGAAGGTCGAGCAGGCGGTCATCACCGTTCCGGCTTACTTCAACGACGCCCAGCGTCAGGCGACCAAGGACGCCGGCCGCATCGCCGGCCTCGAAGTCCTGCGCATCATCAACGAGCCGACCGCGGCCGCGCTCGCCTACGGCCTGGACAAGCGCAAGAACGGCACCATCGTGGTCTATGACCTGGGTGGCGGCACGTTCGACGTGTCGATCCTCGAGATCGGCGACGGCGTGTTCGAGGTGAAGGCGACCAACGGCGATACCTTCCTGGGCGGCGAGGATTTCGACCAGCGCGTCATTTCCTACCTGGCGGACGAGTTCAAGAAGGAGCAGGGCATCGACCTGCGCAACGACAAGCTCGCCCTGCAGCGCCTGAAGGAAGCGGCCGAGAAGGCCAAGATCGAGCTCTCCACCGCCAAGGAGACCGAGATCAACCTGCCGTTCATCACGGCCGACGCCAGCGGGCCCAAGCACCTGGTGATCAAGCTCTCGCGCGCCAAGCTCGAGACCCTGGTCGAAGACCTGGTGCAGCGCACGCTCGAGCCCTGCAAGGCGGCCCTCAAGGATGCCGGCCTGCAGGCCGGCCAGATCGACGAGGTCATCCTGGTCGGCGGCATGACCCGCATGCCGAAGGTCATCGAGACGGTTAAGCAGTTCTTCGGCAAGGAGCCGGCCCGCAACGTCAACCCCGATGAAGTCGTCGCGGTGGGTGCGGCGGTCCAGGCCGCCGTGCTGAAGGGCGAGGTCAAGGACGTCCTGCTGCTCGACGTGACGCCGCTGTCGCTCGGCATCGAGACGCTGGGTGGCGTGTTCACCCGCCTGATCGAGCGCAACACGACGATCCCGACCAAGAAGAGCCAGACCTTCTCGACCGCCGACGATAACCAGACCGCGGTCACCATCCGCGTGTTCCAGGGCGAGCGCGAAATCGCTGCCCAGAACAAGATGCTGGGCCAGTTCGACCTGGTGGGCATCCCGCCGGCGCCGCGCGGCGTGCCGCAGGTCGAGGTGACCTTCGACATCGACGCCAACGGCATCGTGCAGGTCTCGGCCAAGGACAAGGCCACCGGCAAGGAGCAGCAGATCCGCATCCAGGCTTCGGGCGGCCTCAGCGAGGCCGACATCCAGAAGATGGTGAAGGATGCCGAGCTGCATGCCGAGGAGGACAAGAAGAAGCGCGAGCTGATCGACGCCCGCAACCAGGGCGAGGCGCTGGTCCATTCCACGACCAAGCACCTGGCTGAGTACGGCGACAAGGTGAGCCCCACCGACAAGGCCGCCGTCGAGGGTGCGCTCGAGGGCCTGAAGACGGCGCTCACTAGCGAGGACGTCGAGGCGATCAAGAGCAAGACCAACGATCTCACCCAGGCTGCCATGAAGCTTGGCGAGGCCATGTACAAGGCCCAGCAGGCCGAGGCGCAGCCCGGTGCGGCTGGCGGAGCGGCCGGCGGCGCGACGGGCGAGGCGAAGGGCGAGAAAGTCGTCGACGCCGAGTTCGAGGACGTCACCGACAAGAACAAGAAGACCGGCTCCTGATCCGGGGCAACGGACAGGACCAACGGCCTCCCGCGCAAGCGGGAGGCCGACCTGCAAGGGGCATCCTTTGATGCGCATGTTGGGGGCCGCGTAGAGCGCTATGTCGCAAGACTATTACGAGTTGCTGGGAGTCGGCCGCACGGCCAGTGCCGACGACATCAAGAAGGCGTTCCGCAAGCTCGCCATGCAGCATCACCCGGACCGCAATTCGGGCGACAAGGATGCCGAGAAGAAATTCAAGGAACTCAACCACGCCTACGACGTCCTGAAGGATCCGGAGAAGCGCGCCGCCTATGACCGCTACGGACCGGCGGCGTTCGAGGGCGGCGGCCCAGGCGGTCCGGGCGGGCCGTTCCAGGGTGGCCAGGGCTTCGATTTCGGCTCGGTGTTCGGCGACATCTTCGAGGAGATGTTCGGCGCCGGCGGCCGCGGCCGCCCCGGCGGGCGGGCCGATATGCGCGGCCAGGACCTGCGCTTCAATCTCGAGATCACCCTGGAGCAGGCCTATGCCGGCACCGACGCCACGGTGCGCGTGCCGAGCTCCGTTTCCTGCGAGGCCTGTCACGGCAGCGGCGCTGAGCCCGGCTCCAAGCCGCAGCAATGCCCGACCTGCCACGGCCGTGGCCGCCTGCGCGCCCAGCAGGGCTTCTTCACGGTCGAGCGTACCTGCCACACCTGTCATGGCGCCGGCCAGGTGATCGACAAGCCCTGCCGCACCTGCGCGGGCCAGGGCCGTGTCCGGCGCGAGAAGACCCTCAAGGTCAATATCCCGGCCGGCGTCGAGGACGGCACCCGCATTCGCCTGTCGGGCGAGGGCGAGGCCGGCGCGCGCGGTGGGCCGGCCGGCGATCTCTACGTCTTCCTGTCGGTGCGCCGCCACCAGCTCTTCGAGCGCGAAGGGGCCGACGTGCATTGCCGCGTGCCGATCTCGATGGTGCAGGCGACATTGGGCGGCAGCATCGAAGTGCCGACGCTCGACGGCAAGATGGCGCGCATCAACGTTCCCGCCGGCGCCCAGGGCGGCCACCAATTCCGTCTGCGCGGCAAGGGCATGCCGATCATGCGCTCCAGCCAGCGCGGCGACATGTATATCGAGATCAACGTCGAAACGCCGACCAATCTCACGGCCAAGCAGAAGGAACTGCTCAAGGAGTTCGAGAAGGCGGGCAAGACCAGCCCCGAATCCGAAGGCTTCTTCAGCAAGGTCAAAGAGATGTTCGGCGGCTGACGGTGAGCCTCGCCGCGTCGATCTCGGACATTGCCATCTCGGCTCTGCTGCCGGTCGCGTCTGCCTCTCTGATCTTTCTCGCCGAAGCGAAGGGCCCGCTTTCCGGCCCGATCCGGAAAACCCGCGGGATCGTTGCGCCGTATTTCGGGTCGGTCGCCATACTGTTCGGCCTGTTCGCCGCCCTGCTGGCGAGCGACGTGTGGCAAAAGACCAACGAAGCCAAGCGCGCCGTGCTGGCGGAAGCCCATGCCGTCGAAACGCTGGGCTATTTCGCGCGCGCCAACGGGCTGGAGGAACTGATCTTCCCTCGTCTGAAAGCCTATGCGAAGGCGGCGAGTGCGGAGGACCCCTATTCTTCGGCCATCGGTCCGGCCCGCAACGAAACCGACAAGGCTGCCCTCGACATCCTTACGACGGTCTCGCAGGCCTACGGCATCGACGGCGCCGCCCGCTCGGCGATGTTGTCGACAGCCCGCGAACTCCTACGTGCCCATGACGACCGGCTGAGCCTCGCCAACGACGTGACGGCACCCATCAAGTGGGTTGCCATCGTGGTGCTGGGCGCGCTGACACAGATCGCCCTGCTGCTGGTCCATGTCGACAATCAGCGCGGCATGCGGGCCGCGATCGGCCTGTTCACCCTCGCCTTCAGCTTCTGTCTGGTGGTCGTCACGATCTTCGACACGCCCTTCGAGACCATCCTGAGGAACGAGCCCGCGGCCAGTCTCGACTTCACGTTGGGCAGCCTCAGTCTCTAGAGCAGCGCCCGGGAAGAGGAGCCGCACGAGGCTCCTCTTCCCGGGCATAAGCTGCTCTAGAATCGATAGAATCTAGAGCACGCAACGCACGGCGTGGGCGGCTTCGACCTCGCGCAACGACGGCACCGATGCCGTGCAGTCCGGCCTCGCGAACTTGCAACGGGGCGCGAAGCTACAGCCGCTGGGCACCTCGGCAAGATCGGGCGGCGCACCGGGAATTGCTTCCAGCCGCTGGCCGCGCATCCCGTCATGCACCGTCGAGGCCAGCAGCCCGCGGCTATAGGGATGCTGCGGTGCGTCGACCATGCGCTCGACCGGCGCCAGCTCGACCAGCTTGCCGGCATACATGACGCCGATCCGGTCGGAGACCTCGACGGCGACTCCGATATCGTGGGTGACGAAGATCACGCCAAGGTCGAACTCGCGCTGCAGCTCGCGGATCAGGAGCAGGACCTGGATCTGGACCGTGGCGTCGAGCGCGGTGGTCGGCTCGTCCGCCAGCAGCAGGCTGGGATTGCAGGACAACGCCAGCGCGATCATGGCGCGCTGGCGCATGCCGCCCGACATCTCGTGCGGATAGGCCTTGAGCCGCTGTTCGGGCGAGGGGATCCGCACCATCTCCAGCAGCTCGCGCGCCCGCTTCCAGGCATCGCGATCGCTCTTGCCGGTATGCCGGCGCACCGTCTCGGCGATCTGCTGGCCGATGGTGAAGACCGGATCGAAGGCCGTGGCCGGCTCCTGGAAAATCATGGCGACCCGCTGGCCGCGCAGGTCGGAGAGCGCCCGCGATCCCATCTCCAGGACCTCGTCGCCGCCGAGCTTGATGCTGCCCGACCAGCGCGTGCGGTGCTCCGGATGCAGCCGCAGGATCGAGCGCAAGGTGACGCTCTTGCCGGAGCCCGATTCGCCCAGGATCCCGAGCGTCTCGCCACGCTTCAGGTCGAAACTGACGCCGTTCACGGCATGCACCGTCCGGTCGGGCGTGACGAAGGTCACGTGGAGGTCGCGGACCTGCAGGAGATCGCTCATGCCGCCACCGCCCGGGAATGGCCGGACCCGGCCACCCGCATGTGGCAGGCGACCGCCTGCGAGCCGGTATCGGCCAGCGGCGGCTCGCTGCGGGCACAGACCTCCTCAGCGAAGGGACAACGCGTGCGGAAGCGGCAGCCGGACGGCGGATCGATCGGGTTCGGTGGATCGCCCTGGATCGGCGCCTCGCGCGTGCGCTTGCGCGGATCCATCGAGGGCCGCGCCGACAGCAGCGCTTTCGTATAGGGATGCTGCGGATCGCCGTAGATCGCCTCGACAGGTCCCAGCTCGACGATCTTGCCGAGATACATCACCAGCACGCGGTCGCTGAGATATTGCACGACGTTGAGGTCGTGGCTGATGAAGACATAGGTGAGGTCGAGTTCCTTCTTGAGGTCGACCAGCATGTTCAGCACCTGCGCCTCGACGGACTTGTCGAGCGCCGACACCGCCTCGTCGAGAATGATCAGGCGCGGGCGAAGCGCCAGGGCGCGGGCGATGTTCACGCGCTGGCGCTGGCCGCCCGACAGTTCGTGCGGATAGCGATCGGCGTAGGTCGCCGGATCGAGGCCGACCTTGGCCAGCAGGTCGCGCACCCGATCGCGCGCCTCGGCGGCCGGCAGGCCGTGCGCCCGCGGGGCGAAGGCCAGGGTCTCGGCGATGGTGAGGCGCGGATTGAGCGAAGCGTAGCTGTCCTGAAATACCATCTGCACCTGCCGGCGCAGCTCGTTCACCGTGATGCCGTGCGGTTCGTCGACCGGATCGCCGTCCAGCACCATTGTGCCCTTGTCGGGCTTGATCAGCCGGATCAGCAGGCGCGCCACCGTCGACTTGCCGCACCCCGATTCGCCCACCACGCCCAAGGTCTCGCCCTTGGCGACCGACAGAGTGAGATCGTCGACGGCGCGAACGACCTTGGTGGTGCGGCCGAGAAGACCGCCTGCGACAGGGAAGTGCTTGCGCAGGCCCGTGGCCAGCAGCAGCGGCTGCGCCGGGCCGCCGCGATCCTGAATAGGGAGCAATGCGTCCATGTCAGGCCTTCACATCCATGGCTGCCCGCAATCCGTCGCTCATCAGGTTGAAGCAGATCGAGGTGATGAAGATCATCACGCCCGGCAGTGCCGCCAGGACCGGATTGACGTAGATCGCCTGGCGCAGCGTGTTCAGCATCAGGCCCCATTCCGGCTCGGGCGGCTTGACGCCGAGGCCGAGGAAGCTCAGCCCGGCGGCCAGGATGATCGCCACGCTGATCAGCGACGTGGCGTAGACCAGGATCGGTCCCAGCACGTTGCCCAGCACATGGACCCGCACGATGGTGAGGGCCGATGCGCCGCTCGCCTTGGCGGCATCGACGAAATCGAAACCGCGGACCTGCGTGGTCACGCTTTCCGAGACGCGGCAGATCGGCGGGATGAATACCAGGGTGAGCGAGAGCAGCGTGTTCTCCGTGCCAGCTCCCATCGCCCCCGACAGCGAGATCGCCAGCAGCACCGAGGGGAAGGCGTAGAATACGTCCATGACGCGCATGATCGCCATGTTGACCCTGCCGCCGACGAAGCCCGCCGTGATGCCGAGCAGACCACCGATCAGCAGGGCGCAGACGACCGGGGTCACCCCCATGAAGAGCGAGAGCCGGCCGCCATAGATCAGGCGAGCGAACATGTCGCGACCCAGCTCGTCGGTGCCCAGCCAATGGTTGGGGGAACCCAGCGGATAGAGGCGGCGGACCATCGACGTCTTGTAGGGATCGGCAAGGCCAAGCCACGGCGCGGCGATCGAGGCGAGAACGATCAGGACCAGAAGGCCGGCACAGATCAGGGTCACCGGATCGCGGCGCAGGCGGCGGCCGACCGACTGCCAGTAGCCGCGCGAGGCCGGCGAGGGCCTCGGCTTCATCAGGACGGCGCCCCCGATATCGAGCGTCGGGCCTTGGACGGCCATGGCGTCAACCTCGCTTGATTCGGGGATCGACCATGGTCTGGATCACGTCCACGGTCAGGTTCAGCAGCATGAAGAAGCCGGCCAGCACCAGCGTGGTGCCCTGCAGGATCGGCAGGTCGCGACGGAAGATGGCGCTGTTCAGCAGGAAGCCGGTGCCCGGCCAGGCGAACACCGTCTCGATCAGGATCGACCCACCGATCAGGTTGCCCGCTTGCAGCCCCATGACGGCAAGGCAGGTGGGCGCGGCATTCTTCAGCACATGGAACAGGATCTGCCGGTCGCGCATGCCCTTGGCTTGCAACGCCGTCACGAACTCCATGCTGAGCGTCTCCTTCACCGTGGAGCGCACGGTCCGGGTGACAACGCCGAGCGGGATGACCGACAGGGCGATGGTCGGCAGCACCATATGGGCAAGGTGGGCCCCGTCGAGCCGCCAGCCGGTCGAGTTCTCCGGACCGATGCCCATGGGCGGCAAGGCCCCCAGCTCGACCGCGAAGACGATGACCAGCACGATCGCCAGCCAGAAGTGCGGAACGCTGACACCCACCAGCGAGATCAACGTCACCAACCGGTCGACGATGCGCGACTTGGCGTAAGCCGCGGCGGTACCGAGGATGACCGCTAGAGTGAAGGCAAGGACTGTCGCGGCAATCGCCAGGATGAGGGTGTTGCCGAAGGCCGACGCCACTTCGGTCGCCACCGGCCGGCCGGTGCCGATGGAGGTGCCGAAATCACCCGTCAGGGTGACGCCAAGCCAGCGCAGATACTGAACCGGCAGAGGCTGGTCGAAGCCGTAATACTCCTTGAGCTTATCGACCACTTCCTTGGGAGCATCGGGCGGAACAATGGCCGAGATCGGATCGCCAGGCGCCAGATGTACCAGGGCGAAGACCAGCAATGACACGCCGAATGCGACGGGAACCAGATAGATCAGCCTGCGCAGAGCGTAGAGGAGCATCGCGGTCTGCCTCTCGTGCTACTTGAGCTCGATGGGTGTCAGGTCCTGGAACCAGCTCTGCGCCTGCACGAAGCCCTTCACCTTGGGGCTCATGGCGCGCGGATTGAGATCGTGCGCGATCCAGACCCAGTAGGACTGGTCGACGATGTAGGAGTGCACGTCGGCGAGCGCCTTGGTCTGCTCGGCCTTGTCGAAGCTCGTGTGCGCCTTGTTGATCATGGCATCCAGCTTCTCGTCCTTCAGGATGCCCCAGTTCGCGCCGACCGGCGGCACGAAGTTGCTGTTCATCAGGCGGGTGAAGGCCGAATAGGGATCGACCGTCGCGCGGCTGATGTTGACGCCATTGACGCCGGCCTTCTTGGCCGCGTCGCCCGTGACCGGCTGGAAAGCGAAGGTGACCAGCGCATTCCATTCCATGACCTCGAACGAGGCATCGAAGCCGACCGCGTTCAGGTTCTCCTGCACATACTCGTTCATCGGCAGCGGCAGCATCTGGCCCGAACCCGAGGTCGAGATGGCGATCTTGATCTTGGGCTTGTTGGCGGCGCTGTAGCCCGCCTCGGCCAGCAGCTTCTTAGCAGCCGCCGGATCGTACTTGATGTCGAAGGACGGCGAACCGAACCAGGGATGGCCGGGATAGACATGACCCTTCGATTCGATCATCAGCCCGCCCAGCAGCTTGTTGATGCCGGCGCGATCGATCGCGAGGTTCGCGGCCTTGCGAACACGAATGTCGGTCCAGGGCGAGCCTTCGATCATGCTGGGCTGATAGGCCCAGTTGTGCGGGTACTTGTTGGTGACGATCGTCATGCCGCCCTGCTTCAGGCGTGGAATCGCATCGGGCGCCGGCACTTCGATCCAATCCACCTGGCCCGCCAGCAACGCCGCCGTGCGTGTCGCGGCTTCGGGCATGGGAAACAGGATCACCTTGTCGAGCTTGGGAACGCGCGCCTTTTCCCAGTAGTCGGCATTGCGCGACAGTTCCATGCGCTCACGCGGCACGACGCGGTCGACCTTGAAGGGACCGGTACCGGAGGGCTGAAGCGCGACCTTGTTCCAGTCCTTGCCCTGCTTCTCCCAGTTCGCGGGGCTGGAATAGAAGACGTAGGACATATCGTAGGGGAACAGCGAGTTCACGATGCGCGTCGTGAGCTCGACCGTGTGCTTGTCGATCTTCTTGTAACCGACAAGTGTCGGGATGCGCGCACGCACCTGCGCGAGCTGCTTGCTGTCAAACTGGGGCGATTTGTCATTCAGGACCTTGTCGAGATTCCAGACGACCGCGTCCGCATCGAAGTCCGAGCCGTCGTGGAACTTCACGCCCTCACGCAGCTTGAAAACCCACTTGGTCGGTTCGCCTTCGACGGGTGCCCAGGATGTAGCGAGGCCGGGACGAATGTCGGCGATGGCGTCCGCCTTCGACAGGTCCCAGTTCACCAGCGCGTCGTAGATCGTGTAGCCCGCGAACCGGTAGCCTTCGAACCCCTGATCGGGCTGTCCCGTCGTCAGGGGAATGTCCGCCGCCGTCATGCCGATGCGCAGAGTGCCTTGCGAGAAGGCAGGCGTTGCCGCCGCGGCCATGACACTGAGACCGATGGCGGCGGCTCGAAGGCGTTTGAACATTCGCTGCTCCCCAGTTCGGCGTTCCCAGCGGGAGGCGCCCGCGGTCTACTCATGCAAGGGGCAAGCCAATGCCTCTGCCGCACCGGACCGAAGGCGCGGCATGTCGATTGCATGGTCGTTCACGCGGGAGGGTTTGCATGACTTCGTCTACGAAGGCGCCGACGCTAGAGGAATTCCGGGCACGCGCCGCTCTCACTGGCCTCGTCCTGACCGAGGAAGACATCGGCCACCTGCACAAGGGCTATGTCGGATTGCTCGGTTTGATGGAGCGCATCCCCCAGCAATGGGCCTGGGCAGCCGAACCCCCGCACGTTTTCCGCGCCGACGAATAGAGCCGCGCCATGACCGACCTGACGACTCTCGGCATTGCCGAAGCCGGCCGCTTGATGGCGCGCGGCGACCTTACGTCGACCGCTCTGACCGAGGCCTTCCTGACGCGCATCGCAGCCGTCGATCACAAGATCGCGAGCTACATCACCGTCATGACCGACGAGGCGCGCAACGCCGCACGCCAGGCCGACAGGGAAATGGCGGGCGGAGTGCGGCGCAGCCCGCTGCACGGCATCCCCCTCGCCTTGAAGGACATCTACGAGACGGCCGGCGTGAGGACGACCGGACACTCTCATCTCAAGGCCGACTATGTGCCAGCCATCGACGCCGCATCGGTGCGGCGACTGAAAGAGGCAGGCGCCGTCATTCTGGGCAAACTCGGTACCCACGAGTTCGCCAACGGCGCCATGACGCCGGACCAGCCTTTCCCGCCGGTGCTGAATCCCTGGAATCCAAAATACCAGCCGGGGGGGTCGTCGAGCGGGTCGGGTGCGGCGGTTGCCGCGGCCCTCTGCATGGGCGCACCGGGGGCTCCATCCGCAATCCCGCCGGCTATTGCGCAACCGCCGGCATCAAGCCGACCTATGGGCTGGTCAGCCGATGCGGCATCTTCCCGCTCGCCTTCAGTCTCGATACGGCCGGGCCGCTCGCCTGGACCACCGAGGATTGCGCCTTGATCCTGGGGGCCCTGGCCGACCACGATCCCAACGATCAGGCTTCGGCCAAGGCACCGGCCGTCGACTATGGCGCTGCCGCCCAGCGTTCCATCAAGGGCATGCGCATAGCGCTGGCGCGCAGCTGGTACGAGGGCCCGGATGGCGAGCTGTCACCCGACATGGCGAGCGGCATGGACGATGCGGTGCGTGTCCTGCGTGATCTTGGGGCGATCGTCGACGAGGTGAGCTTCCCCGACATTCGCGACTATCACATCTGCGGGCGCGTCATCATCACGACCGAGGCGCATGCCATCCATCGCCGCGACATCATCGAGCGGCCGGAGAAGTTCGGCTACACGACGCGGCGGCGCTTCCAGCTCGGTGCCTTCATCTCCGCCGAGCAGTATCTCTCCGCGCTTCGGTTCCGCCGCAAGCTTCATCAGGACACCCGCGAGGCCATGCGCGGCTACGACCTGGTGATGACGGCAAATCATTGGGGCGCGCCGGAGATTTTCGAGGAGCCGCAGACGATCTTCCATTTCCTCGGCAAACCATCGCTCACCATGCCGTTCAATGTAACCGGTCAGCCTGCTGCGACCGTGTGTTGCGGCTTCAGTGCCGACGGCCTGCCGCTGGCCTTCCAGCTCGCCGGACGTGCCTTCGACGAAGCCAGCGTCTTTGCCGCCGGTGCCGCTTACGAGCGGGCGACGCCGTGGCGATCGCGGCGCCCCACCCTCTGACCGATCGGAGAAATATATGACGGACAAGGCTAGGCTTTCCCGCCGTTCGATCCTCGCCGGCGCCAGTGCCCTGGCCTTGCCCATCGGCTTCGGCACGCCTGTGCTGGCCCAAGAGAAGGTTATCCGCTTTGGCATTTCCATGGCGGACGTGCCGCTGACCACCGGTCAGCCCGATCGCGGCGCCGGTGCCTACAAATTCACCGGCTACACGCTCTACGACCCGCTGGTCGCCTGGGAGATGAACCTGTCCGACCGGCCGGGCAAGCTGATCCCCGGCCTGGCCACGGAATGGAAGGTCGACGATGCCGACAAGACGTTGTGGACCTTCAAGCTGCGCGACGGCGTGAAGTTCCACGACGGTTCGACCTTCAACGCCGATGCCGTGATCTGGAACTTCGACAAGGTGTTCGACACCAAGTCTGCGCAGTTCGACCAGCGCCAGGCCTCGCAGGTGCGGCCGCGGCTGCCTTCGGTCGCGAGCTACAAGAAGCTCGACGACATGACGGTGCAGGTGAAGACCAAGGCCGTCGACGCGCTCTTTCCCTACCAGATGCTTTGGTTCCTGGTGTCGAGCCCGGCGCAGTTCGAGAAGCTCGGCAGGGATTGGAACAAGTTTGCCTCCGAGCCGGCGGGCACCGGCCCGTTCAAGCTGGCACGCCTGGTACCGCGCGAGCGTGCCGAGCTGGTGAAGAACGACGCCTATTGGAATCCCGAGCGCCTGCCCAAGGCCGATCGCATGGTGCTGATCTGCGCGCCGGAAGCTTCGACGCGCACCGCGGCATTGCTTTCGGGCACGGTCGACCTGATCGAGACGCCGCCGCCCGATGCGGTCGACCGGCTGACCAAGGGTGGCCTGAAGATCGTGCAGAACGTGACGCCGCACGTCTGGAACTTCCATCCCTCGATGGTGCAGGGTTCGCCCTGGGCCGATATTCGCCTGCGCAAGGCGGCCAATCTCGCGATCGACCGCAACGCCATCGTGCAGCTCCTCGGTGGCCTGGCGCGGCCGGCCGACGGTCAGGTCGACAAGACCAGCCCATGGTTCGGCAAGCCGACCTTCGAGCTGAAATACGCGCCGGACGAGGCGCGAGCGCTGATGAGTGCGGCGGGCTTCAGCAAGGCGCAGCCGCTCAAGACCAAGTTCGTGGTGGCCTCAGGCGGTACCGGCCAGATGCTGTCGTTGCCCATGAACGAGGCGATCCAGGAAATGTTCAAGGACGCCTATATTGACCTCGAACTGAAGGTCGTCGAACTCGAGGCGCTCTACACGGCGTGGCGGGCCGGCGCCAAGGCCGACATGAACAAGGACGTCACGGCGAACAATATCGCCTATGTGACGTCGGACCCGCTCTACGCGCTGACACGTTTCTTCCATTCCAACCAGGCGGCACCTGTTGGCGTGAACTGGAGCTACTACGCCAATCCCGAGGTCGACAGGCTGATCGACGAGGCGCTCGCCACCTTCGACGCCACCAAGCAGGATGCCTTGATGGCCAGGGTCCACGAGAAGGTGGTGGACGACGCCGTCTTGATCTGGGTCGTCCACGACACCAACCCGCATGCGCTGTCACCGAAGGTCAAGTCCTACATCCAGGCCCAGCACTGGTTCCAGGACCTGACGACGATCGGGACCTGATCGGTCACCTGCGATCTTCCAGAAGGGTGTCATCCCGAGCGTCAGCGAGGGATCTTTACTGGTCCGCAAAGATCCCTCGGCTTCGCCTCGGGATGACACCATTTTTGCGCTGGGCGCTTCCCTTTGACCCGGGCGCTGCTCTAGCAGCCGAGCTTCCTCGCGACTTCGGCGATCGAGTTGCCGACGACGTCCCAGTCGCCCTCGACCTTGAGGTCGCGTGTCTGCTTGGGACCATGCTCGGTGGGGCGGAGCACGAAGCCCGTGGACAGGCCGCATTTCTGTGCTGCCGCCAGGTCGCCATTGTGGGCCGCCACCAGCATGACCTGATGGGGCTTCACATACATCGTGTCGACGACGCCGAGATAGGACTCCGGATCGGGCTTGTAGTGCCTGTAGGTCTCGCCCGAGAAGCAGTGATCCCAGGGAATGCCGGCGTTTTTGGCCATGTTGATCAGGAGCGCCACGTTGCCGTTGCTGAGGGTGGCGACGACGAATTTCTTTTTCAGGAGTCCGACGCCCTCGACCGAATCGGGCCAGGGACGCAGCTTGTGCCAGAGATGGGCGAAAGCCCAGGCCGCCTCCTCGCCGGGGTGCTTCAACCCGCGCTTCGCCAGCAGCATCTCGAAGGACTCCTTGTGGAGGTCGTCGAGCCGGGTCCAGGGCAACTCGCCTCTGCGCACCCGGCCCATCTGCGGCTGGTAGAGGCCGCGCCAGTCGTCGGCGAAGGTCGTCCAGTCGGTTTCGAGCCCATACTGCTTGCCGAGCTTAGGCAGGTCCTCGATCAGGCTGCCGCGCCAATCGACCACTGTGCCGAATACGTCGAAGATGCAAACCTTGAGGTCCGCGAGATCTTTGGCCATGAAAACGATCCTCCGTTGGCCACAGTGTGGCGCCCGGCGGCGCGCTTGGGTAGGGTCCACGCATGGCCTGGAAGAACGACACGGTGATCGGCACGGACGGCAAGCCGCGATGCGGCTGGGCGTCGGCCGACGCGCTCTACGAGAAGTATCACGACGCCGAGTGGGGCCGCCCGCTGCGCGACGATCGCGCGCTGTTCGAGCTGCTGACGCTCGAAGGCTGCCAGGCCGGCCTCTCCTGGATCACCGTGCTGCGCAAGCGCGAGCACTATCGCAAGGTCTATGACGGCTTCGATCCGCGGAAGATCGCGCGCTACACGCCCGCCAAGGTCACCAAGCTGCTGGCCGATCCCGGCATCATCCGCCACCGCGGCAAGATCGAGGCCAGCATCGGCAACGCCAAGGCCTATCTCGCGATCGTCGAACGCGAAGGCTCTTTCTCGAAGTTCCTGTGGAGCGTGGTCGACGGCAAGCCGAGAAAGAACCGGCCGAAGTCCTTGAAGGGCGTGCCGGCGAAGACGGCCGAGAGCGACGCCTTGTCCAAGAAGCTCGCCAAGGCCGGCTTCAAGTTCGTCGGCTCCACCATCTGCTACGCCTTCATGCAGGCGTCAGGCATGGTCGACGACCATGTCGTGGGCTGTCATCGCTGCAAGGAGTGAGTTTTGAGCAAGCGTGTGTTCATCGGCGCCCTCGGCACCGAGACCAACCAGTTCGTGCCCTTTCCGACGGGTCGTCGCGGCTACGAGGAGCACGGCATCTGGCACGGCGACGCCACCAGGCACGAACCGACCAACTTCACCGCGCCGCTGCATGTCTGGCGCAAGGAGACCGAGAAGCGCGGCTGGACCGTGATCGAGGGGTTGGCGACCTTCGCCGCCCCGTCAGGTACCACGGTGCGCAAGGTCTACGAGGACTTCCGCGACGAGATGCTGGCCAATATCAAGGCCGCCCTGCCGCTCGATGCCGTGCTGATCAACGTGCACGGCGCCATGGTGGCCGACGGCTACGATGATTGCGAAGGCGACCTGCTGTCGAGAATTCGCACTCTCGTCGGCCCCAAGGTCGCGATCGGCGCCGAATTCGACCTGCACTGCCACCTGAGCGCTTTGATGCTCGACAGCGCCGACGTGCTGATCGGCTACAAGGAATACCCGCATACCGACACGATGGAGCGCGCCGGCGAGCTGTTTGCGGTCATCGCCGACACGGTCGACGGCAAGGTGAAGCCGGTCATGGCGCGCTACGACTGCCGGATGATCGCGCAATACCGTACCTCTGTGCCGCCGATCAGCGAATTCGTCGTGCGCATGAAGTCGCTCGAAGGCAAGAACGGCATCCTCTCGGTGTCGCTCAGCCACGGCTTCTCCTTCGCCGACGTCGAGGACGTCGGCACGCGCACTTTGGTCGTGGCCGATGGCGACAAGGGCAAGGCCGAGGCGCTCGCCAAGCAGCTCGCCGGCGAGCTGTGGGACAACCGCGAACGCTATGCCACCAAGTACCTCACGATCGCCGAGGCGATGGACCGCGCCGCTTCGCACAATCAGGGCCCGCTGGTGCTGGCCGATCGCGCCGACAACCCCGGCTCCGGTGCGCCCGGCGATTCGACCTTCGTGCTGAAGGCGCTGGTCGAGCGCGAGATCGGCCCGGCACTGTTCGGCGTGATGTGGGACCCGATGGCCTTCCAGATCGCCGAGGAGGCGGGCGAGGGCGCGCGCATCCGCATGCGGCTCGGCGGCAAATCGGGCGCGGTGAGCGGCGACCCGGTGGATCTCGACGTCATAGTGAAGAAGATCGCGCGCAACGTCTTCCAGCCCTACGGGCCGGTGATGTCGCCGCTCGGTGACATGGCGCTGCTGTCATCGGAGCATGTCGATATCGCTATCTGCACGCGCCGCAACCAGACCTTCCACGCGGATGCCTTCCGCGCGGTCGGCGCTGAACCCGCCGACTATCGCGTGGTGATCGTGAAGTCGGCGCAACACTTCTATAACGGCTTCGTCGGGCTGGCGAAGGAGATCCTCTACGTCGCTTCGCCAGGGGCTGCCGATCCCGACGTCACGCGCTGGCCCTATACCAAGCGCAAGACGCCGTTCTGGCCGAAGACGGCCGATCCCTGGAAGTAGCGCCTACAGCAGCGGCGCCAAGGCCTCGCGCGTGGTCTTGCCTTCGACGACGGGCACAACCTCGAACTCGACGACTTCCTGCCAGTCGGCGATCCAGCGCTGGAAGGTGGTGATGTCGTCGGTTTCCATGAGCTGGAAGCAGCGGCCGAGATCGGCCGTCACGTAGCTCGCGACGAAGGTGAGCCCGTCGGGCAACGCGCGACCCTTGTCGCGCAGCTTGCGGTAGACGGCCTTCCCGTCCTGGTTCTTCAGTTTCTCGACCACCATGAAGAGCATCTCTGCCTCCCGCTTTGTCTGAAATGTGGGATATTGTCGGACGACATTTACGACAGGAACCATACAAATGAAGATCGCCGTCGTCGGCGCCGCCGGGCGCATGGGCCAGATGCTGATCCGACAGATCGCTCGCACCGAGGGCGTGTCGCTGGCCGCCGCCAGCGAAGCGTCGGGCAGCAAAGCGATCGGCAAGGATGCCGGCGAGGTCGCGGGCCTCGAGGCCAACGGCATCAAGATCGGCGGCGACAGCGCCGCCGCCATCGCCGCGGCCCAGGCCGTGATCGACTTCACCGTGCCGGCAGCCACTGTGGCCCATGCAAAGATCGCCCAGGACAAGGGCGTGGCGATGGTGATCGGCACCACCGGCCTCGACCCGCAACAGGCGGCGCTGATCCACGAGGCGGCGAAGAAGGTGCCGATCATGTGGGCGGCCAACATGGCGCTGGGCGTCAACGTCCTGCTGGCGCTGGTCGAGAAGACCGCTGCGCTGCTTGATCCCAGCTACGACATCGAGGTGCTGGAGATGCACCACCGCCACAAGATCGACGCGCCTTCCGGCACGGCGCTGGCCCTGGGCCGCGCCGCGGCGGCCGGCCGCAAGGTCGAGCTCGAGAAGGTGTGGCGCAAGAGCCGCGACGGCCATACCGGCGCGCGCCCCGTGGGCGAGATCGGCTTCGCGACCCTGCGCGGCGGCGAGGAGGTGGGTGTGCACACCGTCTACTTCGCGACCGGCGGCGAGCGGCTGGAACTCAGCCATCGCGCCTTCAGTCGCGAGGGCTACGCCTCGGGCGCCGTCACCGCCGCCAAGTGGCTGGAGGGCAAGAGGCCCGGGCTCTACGGCATGAAGGACGTGCTGGGGCTCTGAGACGATCCCTCGACGGCTCAGTCTCAGTGTCTCTAGGCATGGCGGAAGATCATCAGATCGTCCTTCCGCCAGCCGACCATGACATCGGTGCCGGCGACCATCGTTCCATTGTCGCGCCGCGTCGGATTGAGAAGTGAAGCGGCGATCGTTCCTGCCACAGTCTGTACATAGACACTGACCTTCTCGCCGACGAACAGGACGTCGGCGATCTTGCCGGGCAGAGAAATGTCTACCGACGTCGAAGCCGCCGCATCGGAGGCCATGTACACGCACTCGGGACGCACCATGGCAACGACGCGATCGCCGGCCGACAGGCCAGGAGTCGCCGCGACGTCGATCGGCTGGTCCGGTCCGTCGAGCTGTAGCTGCATCCGGCCACCGTTCATCGATCGGATCGTCCCGCCGATGCGGTTGGTCTGGCCGATGAAGTCGGCAACAAACGGCGTGGCCGGGCTGTTGTAGATTCGCGCCGGCGTGTCGAACTGCTCGATCCGGCCGTCATGCATAACGGCCACCCGATCGGCCATCCCCAGGGCTTCCTGCTGGTCGTGCGTGACGAAGATCGTGGTGATGCCCAGGGTCTTCTGCAGGCGCCGCAGCTCGATCTGCATCGATTCCCGCAGCTTGGCGTCGAGCGCGCCGAACGGTTCGTCCAGCAGCAGCGCCTTGGGATGGGTGACCAGGGCACGCGCCAGGGCCACGCGCTGCCGCTGGCCGCCCGACAGCTGCGCCGGGTAACGGCGCTCGAAGCCCGCCATCTGCACCAGCGCCAGGGCCTCGGCGATACGCCGGTCGGCGAAGTCGCCGCGGATGCCCTGCATCTTCAGCCCGAACTGCACATTGTCGTGCACGGTCATGTGGGGGAAGAGGGCATAGCTCTGGAACACCATGCCGAGGTCGCGCTTGTGCACCGGCGTGCGGGTGATCGGCAAGCCGTCGACCAGGATCTCGCCGCTGGTCGGCAGCACCAGGCCCGCAATGCACCGCAGCAGCGTGGTCTTGCCGCAGCCGGACGGCCCCAGCAACGCCACGAACTCGCCCGGCTCGATCGACACGTCGACCGCCTTCAGGGCATCGACGGCGCCGAAGCTGTGACGCAAGGCACGGATGTTGACCACGGCGCCGGACGCCGGGCGTGCACTGGTCGCGGGAAGCGGGCTGGGTTGGGCTGTCATTCTAGTGCGACGTGAGCATGACGTTGCGAATACCAAAGGCCCTTTCGAGGATCAGGAGCGCCACCACCACGATGGCAATCTGGATGGTCGAGATGGCGGCGACGGCCGGATCGTAATTGTAGACGAGATAGCTCAGGATCGAGACCGGCAGCGTCGTCGTGTCGGCCGTGGTCAACAGCAGGGCGACAGCCACCTCGTCGAACGACATGAGGAAGGCAAAGATCGCGCCGGCCATCACGCCCGGGCGGATGATCGGCAGGGTCACGTACCAGGCGGTGCGCCAGCGGTCCGCGCCCAGCACCCGCGCCGCATCCTCGATCTCGCGGTTCATGCCGGCATAGACGCCAAGAACGGTGCGCAGCATGTAGGGCACCGTGATGATCACGTGGCCGGCGAGCAGCGACACGAAGGAATCGCCGATGCCCAGCCGAGCGGTGAAGAACAGCAGGCCGACCGCCAGGATGATGGTCGGCAGGCTGAGCGGCGACAGCAGGAAGGCCTCGATCCAGCGCCGGCCCGGCAGGATCCCGCGGATCAGCGACAAGGCCGCGGGAATCGCCAGCAGGCTGCTGATGAGCGTCGCCATGACGCCGAGCCGGACGCTGTTCCATAGCGGCGTGATGAATTCAGGATCGCCCAGCACCTTGTCGAACCAGCGCAGCGAGAAGCCGCTGGGCGGGAACATGATGAAGTCGCCGGCCGTGAACGCCGCAACGACCACGACCACGACCGGCGCGATCAGAAAAAGCGCCATCACGACGGTGTAGACGACCAGCGAACGAGGCAGGCCGCTCATCGTTCGCCCCGCGCCGCAGAGACGCCGCGCAGCCACGATTGCAGCCACAGCACGAACGAGACCAGGACCAGCAAGGTGATGCCCATCGCCGCCGCAAACGGCCAGTCCGAGCTGACCGTGAGCTGCTGGTAGATCAGCAGCGGCAGCACCATGGTCGCCGTCTTGCCGAGCAGCAGCACGGTGACGAAGCTGCCGATCGCCAGGGTGAACACCAGGATCGCGCCGGTCACGATCCCCTCAAGGCTGAGCGGCAGGGTCACGTAGTAGAAGACCTGGGCCGGCGGCGCGCCCAGCACCATGGCAGCTTCCTCGATACGGCGGTCGAGCGTCTCGAGCGTGCTGGCGATCGACAGCACCATGAAGGGAAGCAGGACATGGACCATCGCAATGGTCACGCCGGTCCAGTTGTACATCAACTCGAGCTTGGGCAGGCCGAGCGCCACGAGACCGGCATTGAGCGCACCCGATCCGCCGAGGATCACCATCCAGCCGAACGAGCGGACGACGACATTGACCATCAGCGGCGTCACGACGACGAGAATGAGCACGGCCTTGGCGGCGCCCTGGGCGCGCGCGATGGCGTAGCCCAGGGGATAGCCGAGCAGGATGCAGACGACGGTGACCCCCAGGCCGAACAGGAGCGTCTGGCCGATGACCGTCAGGTAGTAGCTGTCGCCGAAGATGCGCAGATACTGCTGCAGCCCTTGGCTGCCCCCGGGCTCCTTCAGGCTTTCGATCAGGTTCACCCAGATCGGGCCAACCAGGAAGACGAGCAGGAACAGGAAGAGCGGCGCCAGGCCGATCAGGGCGCCGCGCCCGATCCGGCTCCGCTCGCCACCCTTCTCGCCTTTCGTCGCGCCCGGGAGAGCGTGGTCGGCCATAGTCGGCGCCTCAGCGCATTTCCTTGTTCCAGCGCTCGATCCAGCCGCCGAACTTGTCGAAGATCTGCTCGTAGGGCGGGACCATCACCTTGTCGGCCGGCATGACCTTGTCCTTGATCGCGTCGGGATAGGAGACCTTGGTGTTGGGCACGGCGTAGAGGATCGTCTGGGCGTGCTTCAGCTGGTTCTCCGGCGCCAGGGCGCAGTTGATGTATTCCCAGGCGATGGCCGGCGCATTCTTCACCTTGGACAGCATCGCCAGACCGACGATGGTCTTGGGCGCCGGCAGATAGAAGCCGGCCCAGTCATTGCCCTTGTCGATGAAGCTGATCGCCCGGCCGTCCCAGTAGACCAGCACGTCCACTTCCTTGGTCCCGAACAGGTTGAGCGCCTCGACCGGGGTGTTCCAGAACTTGACGACGTACTTGGACGCTTCCTTGAGCTTGCGGAAGGCCATGTCGACATCGCCGCCGTATTGCTGCGAAACCAGCCAGATGAACTCGGGCCCCCAGGTATAGGTTCCGGCCGGCATCGAGACCCGCTTGCCGTACTTTCCGGCGGCGATGTTGTCGATCAGCTCGCGCCAGGAGGCCGGCGGATTGGGAACCGCCGCCTTGTTGTACATGACGCCGAGGCCGCCCATGTTCTGCGCCACCGAGTAGTCGTTCCACGGCTTGTGGAACTGATCCGGTATGTCGGCGAGGTTGGGCAGCTTCGCGACGGTCGCCTGCTCCAGCAGCCCCTCGCGGCCGGCCCGCAGGCTATCGGCCTCGGCGAGCGCCACGACATGGATCGGCGGATTGGTCGGATTGGCGCGAATGCGGGCCAGCCAGTCGGCAGACTCGCCGGTGATGATCTCGACCTTCGTGCCGGTCTTCTGCTCGAAGCACGGCACGAAGTTCTTACGGACCGAGTCCGACCAGATGCCGCCGTAAGCCGCCACGACGAGCTTGTCGGGCTTCGCCGGCGCCTGCGCCGAGGCCGTGGCGGCCATGCCCATGACCGATCCCAAAGCCGATGCAACGGCTGCTGCCAGAAAGAGTTTGCGCTTCATGTCCCCTCCCAATCGCCCTTCCGCGATACCGATATTCGCCACCCCGGCGTGATTACGCCTGTCCGTACTGAGCCCGGGCCTGCTCGACACTGACCTTGCCGTCGGCAATGTCGGTCGCCAGCGCCGTGCGGTCCCGCGCCGTCGGCGCACCATTGCCGGCGCCGCCCGCCGTCTCGATCACGACACGGTCGCCGCGCTTCAACGTCGCCATCATCTTCGAGGGAATGACCTCCTCGTCGCCATCGACGCGCTTGATCACGGCGTACGCCTTGGCGCCCTCGCCGCCGCCACGCGACCCCTGCGAGGCGAAGAAGTGCCGCTCGCCGCGGTAGGTGAAGGAGATGTCGCCGTCGAGGATCTCGTACTCCTTGACGACGCCCAGGCCCCCGCGCTGCGCGCCGGCGCCGCCCGAGTCCTGGCGCAGCGCGATGCGATGGACGCGGATCGGCGCGTCGATCTCCATGGCCTCGACCGGCAGGTTCATGCAGTTCGTCACGTCGGTCTCGATAACGTCGACGCCGTCGGACTCGAGCCCCGCGCCGCTGCCGCCGGCGATCAGCTCACCGGTGACGAAGGCGGCACCGTCGCGATAATGGCCGCCGAACATCAGCGCCAGCATCTCGCCGGAATTGTCCGCCGGGACACGCTCGGGCAGGACGTCCTTCAGCGCGCCCAGGATACAGCCCGTGATGCGCTTGATCGTCGAGGTCCGCGAATTCACCGGCGCCGGCTCGAGCGGATTGACCACGCTGCCCTTGGGAAGGGCGAGCGAGATCGGCCGGAAGCAGCCGGCATTGGTCGGGATGTCCGGATCGGTGACCGCCCGGACCGCATAGCACGCCGCCGCCAGCGAGCCCGAGGGAACGCAGTTGAAAGGACCGCGGACCTGCGGCGAGGAGCCTGTGAAGTCGCAGTGGAACGTGCCGTCCTTCACGGTCACCGCGACCTCGAAGCGGATGTTCTTGTCGAGCTCGATGCCGTCATTGTCGTTGAAGTCGACATAGCGGTAGGTGCCTTCGGGGATCGACTTCAGCGCGGCGCGCGTCAGCTTCTCGGAGCGATCGAGCAGCTCGTCGAAGATCGCCAGCGCGTGATTGTCGCCGAGATCGGCCGCCAGCTCGGCGATGCGCCGTGCGCCGACATTGCAGGCGGCGAGCTGGGCGTTGAGATCGCCCATGACGGCGTCGGGAATGCGGACGTTCTGGCGGATGATGGCGACCAAGGTCTCGTTGTACTTGCCGGCGTCGCGGAACTTCAGCGGCGGCAGACGCAGCCCTTCCTGGAAGATCTCCGTCGCATTGGTCGGAATCGACCCCGGCGCCATGCCGCCCATGTCCTGATGATGCGTCATGGCGGCGGAGATCGCGATCGGCCGGCCGCCGACGAAGACGGGCTGGACGAGCGCGACGTCGGGCAGATGCGTTCCGCCGAGATAGGGATCGTTCATGCAGTAGACGTCGCCCTGCTTCATCGTAGCGAGCGGATAGACCTGCAGGATCTTCTCGATGATCGGGATCAGCGTCGCGAGATGGATGGGAATGGCCGTCGCCTGGGCCAGCGTCTCGCCGCGGATCGTGAACAGGCTCGACGACGCGTCGAGCCCTTCCTTGACGATCGGCGAGAAGGACGACCGCAGCAGCGTCTGCTGCATCTCGTTAGCGATGCCTTCGAGCTTGTTGCGGACCACTTCGACGGTGATCGGATCGAGCTCGCGGTTGGCGGCGGACTTGGTCATGGCTGTCACTCCCCGTCTCGCGTCAGGATGAGGTTGCCCGCAGCGTCGACGATGCCCGACCAGCCCGGCTCGACCAGGGTGGTGGTGTCGGACTGCTGGACGATCGCCGGCCCGGCGAAGGCGAAGCCCTCGGGCAGCGCATCGCGGTCATAGACGACGGCGGCGACGAACGCGGTCTCGCCGGCGACCATGATATCGCGCCGGCCGAGCTCCTTCGGCCCGTCGATTGGCGCAAAGCGCATTTCCTCGAGGACGTCGCTGCCGCCGGCGCGATGCACGGCGTGCAGGCCCACGATCTTGGCCGGGCTGTCGACGCTGTGGCCGTAGATGCGGTCGTGCGCTTCCAGGAAGTCGCGGTAGAGGCGGCCTGCCGGATCGGGATCGTCGAGATGCAGCGGGATCTCGAGATTGTACGACTGGCCGATGTAGCATACGTCCGCCGAATAGGTGATCGTCACGGCCGCGGCCTCGACCTTCTCGGCGGCGATCAGCTGGGCGGCGCGCTTGTCGATCTCGCGCAGCTTGTCGCGCAGGGCGGCGAGGTCGAGCCCCTTGATCGGGGTCGCGAAATCGGCCGAGACCTCGTGCTCGATCGGCGCCGCCAGCAGGCCGGCGGCGGCCAACACGCCGGGGATGCGCGGCACGATGATGCGACGGATGCCGAGCTCGCGCGACAGCGCGGTGGCGTGGATGCCGCCGGCGCCGCCGAGCGGCACCAGCGAGTAGGTGCGCGGGTCGATTCCCTGGCGCACCGACACCAGGCGAATGCCCTCGGCCATCTGGGTGTTCAGCACGCGATGGATGCCGAGCGCCGCCTGCGCCGTCGTCATGTCGAGCGGCTTGGCGACACGGCGCTCGATCGTCTCGGCCGCCTTATCCGGCACGAGCTTGAGCCGGCCGCCGGCGAAGAAATCCGGGTCGAGATATCCCAGCACGACCGACGCGTCCGTGACCGTCGCCTCCTGGCCGCCGCGACCGTAGCAGGCCGGGCCGGGCTCCGAGCCGGCGGAATGGGGACCGACGCGCAGCCCGCCTGCGGCATCGAGATGGGCGATGCTGCCGCCGCCGGCACCGATGGTCGTGACGTCGACCATGGCCACGCGCACGGCATGGCCGGCGATGACGCCCTCCGACCGCAGCATCGGCTTGCGCCGGCTGATCAGGGCGATATCGGCCGAGGTGCCGCCGATATCGATCGTGATGAGATTGTCGGTGGCCGCCGACGCACCGACGATCTGGCCGCCGATGACGCCGGCCGCCGGGCCCGACAGGAACAGGCGGACCGGCCGGTCGCGCGCGACCCGGGCCGATGCCAGGCCGCCGCGCGACTGCATGACCTGCAGCGGCGCGGAGATGCCGGCCTGGGCGAGGCCGCCTTCGAGACGCGCGAGATAGCTGTCGACCCGCGGCTTGACGTAGGCATCGAAGGCGGTGACCACGGTGCGTTCGTACTCGCGGAATGCCGGGTCGACCTCGTGCGAGAGCGACAACATGAGGCCGGGATGGCGGGCGCGGATGAGGTCCGCGGCCTGCCGTTCGTGGGCGGGATTCTTGAACGAGAAGAGGAAGCTGATGGCGATCGCCTCGACACCTTCCTTCACGAGCTCGTCGGCCGCGCGGACGACGGCCTCCTCGTCGAGCGGCGTCAACACCGCACCGGTCGCGTCGAGCCGCTCGGGCACTTCCTTGCGGTAGCGCCGCGGCGCGAGGAAGACGGGCGCTTCCGGCTGCAGGACGACCCGATAGACCTGGGTGCGCCACTGCCGGGCGATCTCCAGGACGTCGCGGAAGCCGGCCGTGGTGATCAGACCGATCCGGGCGCCCTTGCGCTCCAGGACGGCATTGGTGGCGACCGTCGTGCCGTGCGTGAAGCGCGTGACCTCGTGGGCGCCGATGCCCCACCGGTCGCGGATTTCGGCAATCGACTTGATGACCGCCTCGCTCGGATCGCCGCGCGTCGTCGGCACCTTGATCACGTGCATGGCGCCGCCGGCCTCACGACAGACGATGTCCGTGAACGTGCCGCCGATATCGACACCGATTTCGAAACTGCGCTGGCTTGCTGCCGAAGTCATCCGTCACACCCCTGCGAAACTTGTGCCGCCGCTATGCCGCCGCCCTGCGCTCGGCCCGGATCGCCTTGGCGTCGAGGTGGCGATACCACGAGGCCACGATCTGCATGCCGGGAACCCGGAAGGCATGAAAAGGAATGGGCGCGAAGCGGTTGTCGCTCATCGGCCCGGCCTCGATGGCCTCGCCGCGCGCCAGGCGCGCCAGCAGCTTGCCGAGCAGGTTGGACAGCGCCACGCCGCGGCCGCCATAACCCATGGCGAAGGACACCGACGGCGACAGCCGGCCAATATGCGGGAAGTCGTCGCGCGTGACGGCGATCTTACCAGACCAGCGCTGACCGATCCGCGCTTCGCCGATCTGCGGAAAGGTCTCGACGATCTGGCGCTCGAGCATGGCATAGACGCCGGGATTGTCGCTGCGACCGGTGATGTCGCCGCGGCCGCCGAAGATTACGCAGTTGTCCGGCGTGATGCGATACCAGTTCATGATGTGCTTGGTGTCGGCGACCATCCGGCGCGCCGGCAGCACGGTTGCCGCGACGTTGGCGCTGAGCGGCCTGGTCGCAATGACCGAGGTGTTGATGGCGACGATCCGCCGGTCGAGCTTGCCGGGCGCAAATCCGGTGGCGTCCGTATAGGCGTTGGTCGCAATGACGGCGTGACGGGCGCGGATGCTGCCGCGCGGCGTCTCCACGCGCACGCTTGCTGGCTCTTCGACCAGGCGCAGCACCGGTGTCCGACCGTAGATCTCGACGCCGCGTGCCAGGAGAGCCGTCGCCAGTCCGCGCGTGTAGTTCAAAGGATGGATGCCGGCGCCGCGCGGATCGAGCCAACCGCCAACATGGCTGCCGCCACCGACCTCGTCCATGGTCTGGTGGCGGTCGAGGATGCGCGCCGCCTTGTCGCCGGCCTCGGACGCCATCCAGTCCCGATCGGCCTCCAGCGAGCGCAGATGCTCGCTCGAATGCGCGGCGGTGAGCTGGCCGCTGCGATGGAAATCGCAATTGATATCGCAGTCCGCGACTATCGCCTCGACCGTGTCGACGGCCTCAAGCATGAGCCCATGCAGGCGACGCGAAACATCATTGCCGTAGCGCTTGGCGATCGCCGCATAGCCCTTCTTGTACCGTGGCGGCAGCATGCCGCCGTTGCGGCCCGACGCCCCCCAGCCAGTGTCCTGCGCCTCGACGACCACGCAGGCGGTGCCAGCCTTCTGCAGATGGTAGGCGGTCGACAGGCCGGTGAAGCCGGCGCCGATGATGACCACTTCGGTCTGCAGGTCAGCCGCGAGCTCGGAGAGCTTGGGAGCGGGATTGCCGGTCGAAGCCCAGTAGGACGCAGGATGTGCAGTCGGGCGCAAATCCTGCTGGGATCGTCCGCTCATCGCGGAACCCGGATCGCGTCACGGCTGTCCGGACTAACCTTCACGGTAGCGTTCACCCCCATTGAATATCTTCAAATGATCTTCATCAATGAGAGTGAAGCCGTCAACAGCTATTGTGAACAGATCGTTCGTCAAGTGTGGCCTCAACTTGCGTGAAAGACTCTGAAATGCGACTTTGGCTAACGTTTTGCTAGGAGAAGCGGCTTTTGAGCGACACACCCTTGGCGCCTCAGAATGAAGACCAGGCATTTAGTCAGAGTGAAAATCTCGACCTGCCTTTGGACGATGAGCGGTGGCTGGGCGTTCGGCTGAAGGCGCTTCGGCGCGAGCGCAAGCTCTCCCTGCACAATCTGGCCGAGCTGTCGGGGCTCTCCACCGGCATGCTGAGCCAGATCGAACGCGGCCTCTCCAGCCCGTCGTTGCGGTCGCTGCGCCTGCTCGGCGTGGCACTGCGCGTCCCTATCTCGTGGTTCTTCGCCCTGCCCGAGAACGACGAGACGCCGGAATCGCGCTACATCACGCGCCGCGGCCACCGCCGACTGTTGAAGCTCACGCCGACAGGCGTGATGAAGGAACTGCTCAGTCCCGTGTCGTCCGAACTCATGGAGATGTACGAGCTGCTGCTGCAGCCGGGCGGTTCGTCAGGCGACGACTTCTACAGTCATCAGGGAGAGAAAGCGGGAATCGTCGTCGCAGGCACGCTTCAGCTCTGGCTGGACGCCCAGCCGCACCTCCTGCGCGAAGGGGACAGCTTCCAGTTTCCCAGCATGCTGCCACACCGTTTCGACAATCCCGGGCGCGAGCCCACCCGCGTGATCTGGATGACGTCGCCGCCGATGCCCAAGAAGGGCAACACGGCGAGCTGAACTCAATCCCAGGCGTGGCGGTAGCGCGGCGCGCGCATCTCGGCCAGCGCCGCTTTGAGCTGTTCGCCCACGTGCAAGCGTTCGGCCGGCGCCAGGAAGCGGCCGATCACGGTGCGGTTGCCGCGCGAGCTCACGACCAGCCGCTCCTCAGTCGACTCGATCTTCAGCCAGTAGGCGTCGAGGCGCTGCTCCTCGCGTTCGCCGTCGGGTGCGACGCGGGAGACGATCAGCTCGCGCTCGGTCAGCAGCAGGGTCTCGCTGCGGCGGGCGTCGAGGTAGCTACGCTTGAACAGCCACCACAGCAGCAGGATGTCGAGACCCATGAAGCCGAACACCGGCCAGGCCCCCAGCATCATCATCGGCAGGCCGACCAGCAGATTGGCCGCGATGGCGCCGCGGATCAGCCAGCGGAAGGCCTCGGGCGAGAGGCTCCGGTGCGGCGTGAGTGAAGTGGCGAAATGAACCGCCGGAAGGGGCGTTTCAACCATGCTATGAGGCTATATGGCCCTGATGAAGCCCGCCGTCATCCCCGAGTTTTTCGCCCGCCTGCGGCAGGCGATCCCCGAGCCGGAAACCGAACTCGAATACGACAACGTCTACCAGCTCCTGGTCGCCGTCGTGCTGTCGGCCCAGGCCACCGACGCCGGCGTGAACCGAGCCACCAAGCCCTTGTTCGAGAAGATCAAAACCCCGGCCCAGATGGTGGCATTGGGCGAGAAAAAACTGATCGACTACATCAAGACGATCGGCCTCTTCCGCACCAAGGCCAAGAACGTGATCGCGCTCAGCCACCTCCTGATCGAGCGGCACGGCGGCGAGGTGCCGCACACCCACGCCGAGCTTCAGGATCTGCCGGGCGTGGGCCGCAAGACGGCGAACGTCGTCATGAACGTGGCCTATGGCGAGGCGACCATCGCCGTCGACACCCACATCTTCCGGGTCGGCAACCGCACCGGCCTGGCGCCGGGCAAGAATCCGTTGCAGGTCGAACTCAAGCTCCTGAAGCGCGTGCCTGAAGAGTTCCGGCTGCACGCCCATCACTGGCTGATCCTGCACGGGCGCTACACCTGCAAGGCGCGCACGCCAATGTGCCCAACCTGCGTCGTGAACGACCTCTGCACCTTCAAGGGCAAGACGACGCTCGCGGCCTAGGCAGCCGCGTCGATCCGGCCGCTCTCATTGTCGACGATCACCGCCGTCTCGAAATAGCGGATCTCGGGCAGCGCGCCGTAGCGCTCCGCGATATAGGCCTGCCACTGCGGCGTGTAGACCGCCTCGGCATCGATCCGGCTCTTCCAGAGATAGACGCCGCCGCCGATCCGCGACTCCTCGTCGAACAGGTAGTACTTGCGGACCAGGCCCTTCACGCCGCGGTACTTGGGCGCCGAGGCCTCGAAGAGTTCGGCGGCCTGCTTGGCGTCAATCCCGGCCGGCAGCTTGAAGTTCACGATGGCGGTGATCATGCGATCCTCCTTCAGGCTTTTGCACGCTCCTCGCGCACGCTCCAAAGCAGCAGGAAACCTATCATCAGAAAGGCCAGTACGCAGGCCATGCCGATCCGCGTCGAGCCGGAGGCGGCGGTCACGATGCCGATGGCCAGGGGGGCCATCCAGGCCGTCGCGCGGCCGGACAGCGCGAAGAGGCCATAGAACTCGCCGGTCATGCCTTCGGGCGCCAACCGACCGATCATGGTCCGGCTGGCGGCCTGCATCGGCCCCATGCAGAAACCCAGCAGCAGGGCGAAGCCCATCAGCGTCTTTTCCTGCAACGAGCCGAACAGGCCGCGCGTCGGGCTGAGCGGCTCGGCCGGGATCACGTAGAAGACGCGCGTTTCCGTGACGCCGACGATGCCCAGGGTGGCGATGATCACGCCGGCAATCGCCAGCTGGACCGTGCGCTTGCTGCCGATCAGGTCGTCGAGCCGGCCGCCGAGAAAGGCTCCGGGGATGGCGAACACCGTCAGGATGATGCCGAAGATGCCGAGCGTCACGGTGCTCCAGCCGAAGGTCGCGGCAGCATAGACGCCGCCGAAGGCGATGATAGCGGCGAGCCCGTCATTGTAGAGCATGAAGGCAATCAGATAGGTGAGCGCGTTGCGGAAATGCCGAAGCTTGCGCACCGTCGACACCAGCGACGCGCCGCCCTGTCGGGCGGCGACCCACAGCGATTGGCGCCGTGCACCGGCCGAATCGGGCGTGAACAGGAACATCGGCAGCACGAAGATCGCAAGCCACAACGCCGAGGCCGGACCGACCAGCCGTTCGAGCTCGTGGGTCTCGGGATCCAGTCCGAACAACGGCCGATCGCCGGCCGCGAGCCCGAATAGCGACGGCATCGACACCGCCAGGACGGCAAACAGCGAGATCAGACCGCCGCAATAGCCGAGGCCCCAGCCGAAGCCGCTCAGCCATCCGATGCGCTCGGGCCGCACGATGCCGGGGAGTTGCGCGTTGTTGAACACGATCGACATCTCGGCACCGACCGTGGCCGCGATCACCGCCCAGCTGATCGGCAGGATGAGGTCGGGTCGGCCGGGATAGGCCCACCAAAGGCCTGCACAGCCCACCGCCAGAAGAAGCTGAAAGGCGAAGATGTAGGGTTTGCGGCGACCGCCGGCATCGGCCATGGCGCCGAGGAACGGACTCATCAGCGCGATCAGGATGCCCGACGTCGACTGCGTGAAGGCCCAGGCCGACTGGCCCTTCACCGGATCGCCCACCAGCACGTTGGCGAAGTAGGGCGCGAAGATGAAGGTGGTGATGATGGTGAAAAAGGGCTGGTTGGCCCAGTCGAACAGGGCCCAGCTGAACTGGCCGAGCTTCGACGCTTCCTTGTGAGGCGTGGTCATCTCCCGCCAGTATGCCTCAGAACGCGCCGCGGAAGCTGCCAGATCGCGTCACGGTTGGTCGGCGAGAAGGTTTTCTCCATGGCGTCCTGCCAGGGCAGCCAGACCTGACCGGTATGTTCCTCGGGATCGAGGGTCACAGCGACCCCGTCCGGCACCGTGAAGCCATAGACATGCTCGACATTGTGGGTGACGCCGGGCGCATAGCGGCTTTGCCATTGCGCCCAGATCTCGTAGCGGTTGGTGAGCCGCCAGTCGGTCAGGGTGCCGGCCGACAGGCCGGTTTCCTCCCAGAGCTCACGGCGGGCGGTGGCGGCAAGGTCGAGGTCGCCTGGCTCGCGCGACCCGGTTACCGACTGCCAAAGGCCCTGCCGGGCCCGTTCCAGCAGCAGCACGTCCAATTGCGGCGTATGGACCACGACCAGCACCGATTCGGGAATTTTGAACGCCATGCGCGGAGCTTAGCCGGATCATTGACTCCCCGCCCCCCGCCGCTATGGTCCGGCGGCTTTTTTTCGAGGGATTTCGATGAGCAAGCAGCTTCAGGGCGCAATCGACGCGGCGTGGGAAAAGCGCGACGGCATCAGCAGCGCGACCACGGGTGAAGTGCGCGATGCGGTCGAGGCGGCGATCGCCGGGCTCGATGACGGCACCTACCGTACCGCCGAGAAGTTCGGCGACGAATGGGTCGTGCACCAGTGGCTGAAGAAGGCCGTGCTGCTCTCTTTCCGCCTCTATGATTCGGTGCCGATGGATGGCGGTGCTGCCTTCCCGGGCCTGGGCACCGCACCGTGGTTCGACAAGGTGCCGCTGAAGACGACCGGCTGGGATGCCGCCCGCTTCGCCAAGGCCGGCTTCCGCGCGGTGCCGGGTTCGGTCGTGCGCCGCGGTTCCTATGTGGCGCCCTCGGTCGTGCTGATGCCGTGCTTCGTCAATCTCGGTGCCTATGTCGACAGCAGCACCATGGTCGACACCTGGGCCACCGTCGGCTCCTGCGCCCAGATCGGCAAGAACTGCCATCTCTCGGGCGGCGTCGGCATCGGCGGCGTGCTCGAGCCGCTGCAGGCCAATCCGGTCATCATCGAGGACAACTGCTTCATCGGCGCCCGCTCCGAGGTGGTCGAAGGCGTGATCGTCGGCACCGGTGCAGTCCTGTCGATGGGGGTGTTCATCAGCGCCACGACCAAGGTGGTCGATCGCGCCACCGGCCAGATCCATATCGGCAAGGTGCCGCCCTATTCGGTGGTCGTGCCGGGCAATATCGGCGGCGGGCCGGACCGGCCCTCGACCTACTGCGCCGTGATCGTGAAGACCGTCGACGAGCGCACGCGCTCCAAGACCTCGATCAACGATCTGCTGCGCGACTGAGCGCGGCCCTTCGAGGAGAACGCCGTCCTGGGCGCGCGGTCCGGAATCCCTTTCGATGTCCCGCGCGCCTGGCAGGCTGACCTGGCGGACTATGCCTGGACGGCACAGGAAATCGGCTGCTCGGCGGCCGCGGTCTTTCGACTGGATGCGCGCGGGCGCCCGCCCCTGTTCGTCAAGATCGAGCCGGCCGGCGCGCTGGAGGAACTCCCCAGCGAGGCGCTAAGGCTGCGATGGCTCGCAAGCCAGGGTGTCGCGTGCCCGACGATCCAGCGTGAAGCCATCGACTCGGGACAGAACTGGCTGCTGATCTCCGCCCTTGCCGGTCACGACCTCGCCTCGTCACCGAAGCTGGGAGCCGACCAGATCGTCGAGATCACCGCCCGCGCGCTGCGTCGTCTGCACGAGCTCGACATCGTTTCCTGCCCCTTCGATCACGGGATCGATCGCCGGCTGGAGGACGCCCGCGCCCGCGTCGAGGCCGGCGCGGTCGATGAATCGGACTTCGATGCCGAGCGCGAGGGCCAGACGGCGCGCGATCTTTTCGAGGAACTCCTGGCCCGCCGGCCTCGCGGCGAAGACCTGGTGGTCACTCACGGTGACGCCTGCCTGCCCAACCTGATCGCCGACCAGGGCCGGTTCTCCGGCTTCATCGATTGCAGCCGATTGGGCGTCGCCGACCGGCATCAGGATCTGTCCCTCGCCGCGCGCAGCATCCGCAGCAACCTCGGCGACCCGTGGGGCGAGACATTTCTCCGGCTCTATGGCGGCCCCGTCGATCCGGAGCGACTGGCCTTCTATCAATTGCTCGACGAGTTCTTCTGAAAATCCGGTCCGCCGCGACTGTCAGCCGGCGTGGCGCTTCCACTCCGGCTGCTGCTTCAGGTGCGCGCCCTCCTTGGCCAGGATCTTGGAGGTGCGTTCGGGTGGAAAGCCCAGTTCGACGAAAGCCGGCCCGACATTGGCGACCTCGCGGTACTCGGCGATCTTGCCGTCGCGCAGCGCCATCATCGACACGCCCTCGAAGCCGACACGCCGGCCCTGCGCTTCGGGCAGCTTCGAGACGTAGCTGAAGGTGTAATAGGCATAGAGCCGCTGGCCATCGCTGACCGGCCGGTGCATCTCCCAGCGGAACTCATGGGCGGTGCGATAGAACCAGTCGTCGATCAGTTCGGCGATCTTCTGGTGGCCGGCAAAGGCGCCGTAGAACACGTCGTGATAGACGCCGTCCTCGGTGAACAGACTGGCAAAGCCCTTGCCGTCGCGCCGCTCCACGGCCGAACAGAACGCCTTCAGCAACGCTGACGTTTCCATTGATGACCCTCCCGTCGAGCCGCAATCATGACTAAACTGTCGCGTGCGGCCAAGACCGCCCAGGAAATCCCGACAGGAAATCCGGGCAAGGGCATTTCGGTCAGGGAGATATCGGCATGAGCTTCTGGATCGTCATCGGTATTCTCGTCGCGATCGGCGCATGGCTGATCGGGGTCTATAACGGCCTGGTCGGCAGCCGGAACCAGGGGCAGACTGCCTGGAGCCAGATCGATGTGCAGCTCAAGCGCCGACACGATCTCATTCCCAATCTCGTGCAGGTCGTGAAGGACGCCATGGGGTATGAGCAGGAAACGCTCATCAAGGTGATCCAGGCGCGCAACGCTGCGGTCGCGGCAAGCGGCAATCCGGCCCAGGCCGGCCCCGCCGAAGCGGCGTTGACCGTGGCGACCCGCGGCCTGCTCGGCCTCGTCGAAAGCTACCCGCAGCTCAAGGCCAACGAGAACGTCAAGCAGCTTCAGGAAGAGCTGACGACGACGGAGAACAAGATCGCCTTCGCGCGTCAATTCTACAACGACTCGGTCAACAACTATAACACGCGCCGTCAGAGCTTCCCGGCTGTGCTGGCGGCCGCGTCGCTGGGCTTCGGACCGATGGATCTCTTCACCATGCCCGAGACCGAAAAGGAAGTGCCCAAGGTCGCACTACGCTGATGAGCGACCTCTCGTCGGTCCGCGACACGGTGGCCCACGGTCCTGCGGCAGCCACCACCACCGACTTCGTCGCCGCCCAGCGGGTCAATCGGCGCAACACGGCCCTGTTGCTGATCGCCCTGACCGCGCTGGCGGCGCTGCTTGGCTACATGATCGGCTGGACGATCGAGGGCGAGGCGACCGACAGCGTGCCGCTATGGAGCAGGCTGGGCGTCGGGGCCGCCGGTGTGATGGCCGCGGCCAGTGTCGGATGGAGTCTGGTGTCGCTGGCGGTCGGCGACAAACTGGTGCTCGGCATGGCCAGTGCCAAGGAGATCGACAAGCAAGACGCGCCGCAGCTCTACAACGTGGTCGAGGAAATCTCGATCGCCGCCGGCGTGCCGATGCCCAAGGTCATGATCCTGGAAACCGACGCGCTCAACGCCTTCGCGACCGGCCCGTCGGTGCGGCGCGGCACCATCGTGGTGACCCGCGGCCTGCTGAATACCCTCAATCGTGACGAGCTGCAGGGCGTGGTCGCCCACGAGATGTCCCATATCGCCAATCTCGACACCCGCTACATGGTGATCGTGGGCGTCACGGTCGGCCTGATCGCCCTGGTCTGCGACATGCTGCTGCGCACGCTGAACTGGGGCGGCTCGGCAGACAATCGCTCGTCGAGCGGCAAGAAGAAGAGCTCGGGCGGCGGTATCCTGATTATTCTGCTGCTGGTGATCGCCATCCTGGCGCCGCTCGCCGCCAAGGCCGTACAGTTCGCCGTCTCGCGGCAGCGCGAGTATCTCGCCGATGCGACCTCGGTCCAGTTCACGCGCAACCCCAACGGGCTGATCTCGGCGCTGCAGAAGCTGGCCGAGAAGGCGGCGCCCTTTCCCGGAGTGAGCCATGCCACGCAGCACCTCTTCATCGTCAATCCGGTGCAGCGCTTCACCAAGGACACGCCGGCCCTCCTGGCGACCCATCCCGACATCCAGGATCGCATCGCTCGCCTGCGCAATCTGGGCGCTTAGCGCGAGCCTCGCCGCCGCCTTCGACTTGCAGGGCCATCGCGGTGCGCGCGGCCTGGCGCCGGAGAACACGCTGGCCGGCTTCAAGGTGGCGCTCGATCTCGGCGTCACCACCTTGGAAACCGATCTCGCCATCACCAGGGCCGACGAGGTGATGATCAGCCACGATCCGGCGCTGAACCCCGATATCACACGCGGCCCCGACGGACAGTGGCTGGCCGCGCCCGGTCCGGCGATCCGCACGCTCACCGCCGACGAGCTCAGGCGCTACGACATCGGCCGCATCAACCCCGCCAGCAAGTACGCTCAGCAGTTTCCCGAGCAGAAGCCTGCCGACGGGCAGCGCTTCCCGACCCTGGCCGAGCTCTTCGCGATGGCGGGCCCTACGACGCGCTTCAACATCGAGATCAAGACCGATCCCGGCAAACCCGACCTCACGCCCGACCCGGCGCGCTTCGCCCGTCTCACGGTCGAGGCGATCGCCAAGGCCGGAGCCGCCGGGCGCAGCACCGTGCAGTCCTTCGACTGGCGCGGCCTCCTCGAGGTGAAGAAGCTCGCCCCCGAGATCGCCACCGGCTGCCTCACGATCGAAAGCCCCAACTTTGACACCGTGCGCCGCAATGCCGGTCCATCGCCCTGGCTGGCGGGCCTGGACCTCACTCAGCACGGTGGTTCGGTACCGCGCCTGGCCAAGGCCGCCGGCTGCGCCGTCTGGTCGCCGTTCTGGCGTAACGTCTCGGCAGATAACGTAAAAGAGGCCCAGACGCTGGGTCTCAAGGTGGTGCCCTGGACAGTAAATGTCCCGGCCGAGATGACCCGCCTGATCGACCTCGGAGTCGACGGCCTGATCACCGACTACCCCGACCGCGCCCTGCCGGTTCTTGCGGTCAAAGGGCTGAAATCTCGCTAGGCGGTTGACTCTAGGCATTGTGTGTTCTGTATACAGATCCACCATGCGACCTATCCTGCCCGAGCCTGACCTCTCCGAACGCATTCATGATTCCGTCCTCGAGGCGATCTGCTCAGGCGAACTGAAGTCGGGCGCGCGCATCACCCAGGAAGAGCTCGCTCAGCAGTTCGGCGTCTCCCGCCAGCCGGTGCTGCAGGCCATGATGCTGTTGCGCCGCGAAGGCTTCCTGATCGATGCCGGCCGCAAGGGGGTCTGCGTGGCGCCGCTCGACGTCCAGCAGGCGCGCAATCTCTACGCCGTGCGCGCCGCCCTCGACGGTGCCGCGGCCCGCCATGCCGCCGCCAACTACACGCCGCGCCTCGTGCAGCGCGGCCGCGCACTGCTCGATGTCGGCCGCCGCGCCGTGGCCAGCGGCTACGTGCCCTCGGTGATCGAGGCCGATATCGATTTCCATCTCTTCATCTACGAGGCTTCGGGCAACCCGTTGTTCGGCGAGACTGCCCAGCCGCACTGGCAGCATCTGCGCCGCGTCATGGCGGCCGCCCTCAGCGAAGAGGATCTCAGGGTCAGCGTCTGGGACGAGCACGAAGGCATCCTGCGCGCCCTCGAAGCCGGCCAGGCGGCCGAGGCCGAAGCCCTGTGCCGCGGGCACGCCGAACAGATGGCCGACATTCTCACGGGACGGCTGAAGGTCGTCATTTCCAGCGCCGCCTGACGGCGACGCTCACGACAAGCCGGACCATTCGGCCGGCCAAATTCGACAAGGAGGAACCGCCATGAAGCTCACCTCTGAACAGCTCCGGCAATTCGACGAAGAGGGCTACCTCTTTTTCCCCGACTATTTCTCGGCGGCGGAAACACAGATCCTGAAGAACTCGGTGCCCGAGGTCTTCGCACAGCGCCGCGAGGAGAACGTACGCGAGAAGACCGGCGACGTGGTGCGTACGGCTTTCGCCGTTCACACCTATCACCCCGTCTTCGAGGCGCTGATCCATCATCCGCACTTCGTCGAGCCGGCCGAACAGCTGCTCGGCGACAAGACCTACATTCATCAGTTCAAGATCAACGGAAAAGCCGCCTTCGACGGCGATGTCTGGCAGTGGCACCAGGACTACGGCACCTGGAAAGCCGACGACGACATGCCCGAGGCGCGCGCCATGAACCTCGCGGTGTTCATGGACGACGTGAACGAGTTCAACGGCCCGCTCTGGTTCATCCCGAAAAGCCACAAGAAAGGCGCGATCGAGGCCAGCCACGATCTGACGACGACGTCCTATCCGCTTTGGGTCATCGACAACGACACGATCGCCAAGCTGGTGAAGCAGGGCGGCATCGTGGCGCCCAAGGGCGGCCCGGGATCGGCGATCTTCTTCCACGGCACGCTGGTACACGGCAGCCCGCCCAACATGTCGCCGTGGGACCGGCAGATCATCTACGTGACCTACAACGCGGTCTCCAACGCCATCCGCCGCTTCAAGCGGCCGGACTACATCGCCCATCGCGATTTCACGCCGATCGATGCCTGGGAGGACGACGCCGTGCTGCGCGCCGCCCGTCGCAAGGCCGCCGCGGAATAACCAAGACAGTCTTCTGAGTTCGGAGGAAACGATGAGCCTTCACCGCATGCTCATGGCGCGCGCCGCCGAAGCCAAGCCGCTGCGCATCGGCGTGATCGGCGCCGGCAAGTTCGGATCGATGTATCTCTCGCAGATACCGACGACGCCCGGCATCCACCTGCTGGGCATCGCCGACCTGTCGCCCGACCGTGCCCGTGAGAACCTGGCGCGACTTGGCTGGAAGCCCGACGTCACCGCCGCCACCTCGTTCGCCGATGCCCGCCAGCACGGCAGCACCTACCTCACCGATGACTGGCGTGCTCTGGTCAGCCATCCCGAAATCGACATCGTGGTCGAATCGACAGGCGATCCCATCGCCGCCGTGGAGCACGCGCTGGAAGCCTTCCGCAACGGCAAGCACGTGGTCATGGTGACGGTCGAGGCCGATGCGTTCTGCGGGCCGTTGCTTGCCCGGCGCGCCGCCCAGGCCAGGGTGATCTACAGCCTCGCCTACGGCGACCAGCCGGCCCTGATCTGCGAGCTGGTTGACTGGGCGCGCACCTCGGGCTTCGAAGTGACGGCGGCCGGCCGCGGTCACAAATGGCTGCCGCATTTTGCGCAGTCGACGCCGGAGACCGTGTGGAAGTACTGGGGCCTCAACGAGGAGCAGGCCAAGCGCGGCGGCCTGAACCCCAAGATGTTCAACTCCTTCCTCGACGGCTCCAAGCCCGCCATCGAGAGCACCGCCGTGGCCAACGCCACCGGCCTGACCCCGGCACCGGATGGCCTCGCCTTCCCGCCCTGCTCGGTCGAGGATCTGCCCTTCGTGATGCGGCCGATCTCCGAAGGCGGCCAGCTTCATCACAAGGGCCAGGTCGAAGTGGCGTCGTCGCTGGAGAAGGACGGCCGGGCGATTCCCTACGAGATCCGCAAGGGCGTCTGGGTCGTGTTCGAGGCGGCCACCGACTACCAGAAAAACTGCTTCGAGGAGTACATGCTCTGCACCGACCCGTCGGGCCGGTACTCGGTGATGTACAAGCGCTGGCACCTGATCGGCCTCGAGGTCGGCATGTCGGTGGCCTCGATCGGCCTGCGCAAGGAACCGACCGGCTGCCCGATCGGCTTCCATGCCGACGTGATCGCCACCGCCAAGCGCGACCTCAAGCCCGGCGAGATGCTGGACGGCGAGGGCGGCTACACGGTCTACGGCAAGCTGTTCCCGTCGGAGAAGTCGACGACGCTCGGCAGCCTGCCGCTCGGCCTGGCGCACAACGTCAAGCTCTTGAAGCCGATCAAGGCCGGTCAGTCGCTGACCTACGCCGATGTGGCGATGGACGAGACCCTGACGGCGGTCAAGCTGCGGCGTGAGATGGAGCGCGATTTCGCCCCGGCTGCGGCCAAGATCGCTGCCCAGTAGGTCGCCGAGCAGGCCGGCTGGAGGAACGAAGCCGAAACGACCTGAGTTCGTTTGACGTCACCAAATGTTCATGTGAAATTCATATGAACAAAATGGAAGCACTGCAGTGTTCATTTGAACATGCAGACTCAACGGGACGGCAAACGGGCTCAGGATTCGGCAATGCTGGCGGAAGATCGTGCGCGCGCCATCGTAGAGCTCGTCCGGCGTGACGGGTTCCAGGCCATCGACGCCCTGGCGCTCCAGTTCGGGGTGACGCCCCAGACGATCCGCCGCGACGTCAACCTGCTCTGCGACCGCGGTCTGCTGCGCCGCCGCCATGGCGGGGTCGAGTTGCCGCCCGAGGGCGAGAACCTCGCCTATCCGGCCCGCCAGGTGCTGAACATCGATGCCAAGCGCCGCATCGCGCAGCTCGTGGCGCGCGAGGTGCCCGAGGGCGCGTCGCTGTTCTTCGGGATCGGCACGACGCCGGAGCAATGCGCGCTGGCGCTCGCCGATCATTCGGGCCTGCGGGTGATGACCAACAACCTCAACGTCGCTTTGGCCTTCAGCCGCAACGCCTCGTGCGAAATCACCGTGGCCGGCGGACGCCTGCGCACTCTCGACCGCGACGTCGTGGCGGGCGACGCGCACGGCTTCTTCAGCCGCTTCGCCGTCGATATCGGTATCTACGGCGTGGGCGGCGTCGCCGAAGACGGCACCCTGCTCGACTTCAGCACCGACGAAGTCGCGATGCGCAGCGAGCTCGCCCGGCACTGCCGGCAGCGCTTCCTCGTGCTCGATCACTCCAAGTTCGGCCGCGGCGCCACGGTGCGTGGCGGCCATATCGCCGAGGCGAACGTCGTGTTCACCGATCGCCCGGTTCCTGCCGCCATCGCCGACCAGTTGCGCGATGCCGGCGTGCGTCTCGTGTCCTGGTCCGACGACATCGCGTCGACGGCCACACCAAGTCAAACAAGGAGGAGGGGCTGACCTCATGTTGAAACGTCTCGCTTTTGCCGCCGCGCTCGGCATCGCCACATTGGGCATCGTGACAGTCGGCACCGTGACAGGGGCCGCCGCCCAGCAGCGTGCCCTCTGCTACAACTGCCCGCCGGAATGGGCCGACTGGGGCTCGCAGCTCAAGGCGATCCAAGCCAAGCTCGGCATCCAGGTGCCGCCCGATAACAAGAACTCGGGGCAGGCCATTGCCGCTCTGATCGCCGAGAAGGCCAATCCCGTGGCCGACGTGACCTATCTCGGCGGCATCGCCGCCGACCCTGCCAAGGATGCAGGCGTGCTGACGCCGTACAAGCCCAAGAACTGGGAGAAGATCCCGGCCGACCTGAAGGATGCCGACGGCAACTGGTTCACCATCCACTCCGGCACCTTGGGCCTGTTCGTCAACAAGGCGGCGCTGGGCAACAAGCCGGTGCCGCAGAGCTGGGCCGACCTGCTGAAGCCTGAGTACAAGGGCCTGGTCGGCTATCTCGATCCGACCTCGGCGGCCGTCGGCCAGCTCGGCGTCATGGCGATCAACCTGGCGCTCGGCGGCACCTACGACAACCTCGATCCCGCGATCAAGTTCTTCAAGGAGCTGGCCAAGAACCAGCCGATCGTGCCGAAGCAGACGTCCTATGCCCGCGTGATCTCGGGCGAGATCCCGATCCTGCTCGACTACGACTTCAACGCCTATCGCGGCCAGTACACCGACAAGGCACCGGTGCAGTTCGTCATCCCGAAGGAGGGCACCTTGGTGTTCCCCTACGTGATGGGTCTGGTGAACAAAGGCCCCAACCCGGACAACGGCAAGAAGGTGCTCGACTTCGTCCTGTCGGACGAGAGCCAGGCGATGTGGGGTAACGCCTATCTGCGCCCCGTCTTCGCCGACAAGCTGTCGGCCGAGGCCAAGGCGAAGTTCCTGCCCGACGCCGAATACGCCCGCGCCAAGGCGGTGGACCTGAAGGCCCTGGCGAAGGCGCAGCCGCAGATCGTCGAGCGCTACCGCAAGGAAGTGAACTGAAAGCTAGCGACCTGACTGGCGCTTCGACATCGAAAGCGGGGCGGGGAAGCCGGATGGCCACCCCGCCGACGCTCGTCTGAGGAAATGCCGACATGCGGCGCGACGTTCGACGACTGATCCTTCTTCTGCTGCCGGCCGGCATTTTCTTCGCGGCCTTTTTCCTGCTGCCGATGGCGAAGCTGTTTGCCATCGGCGGCAGCGGCAAGACCGGCTGGGCGGCCTATGCCGCGATCCTCACCGACTCCAGTTATTTCGGCAGCCTGCTCTCGACACTGGGTGTCGCGGCCGCGACCACCGTGGCCACGCTGATCATCAGCGGCATCTCCGGCGTCTTCCTGCAGCGCCACAAGTTTCCCGGCAATGGCGCCCTGGTGGCGATGCTGACCTTCCCGCTGGCGTTTCCCGGCGTGGTGATCGGCTTCATGGTGATCATGCTAGCCGGCCGCCAGGGCCTGATCGGCCAGGTGACGCAGGCGCTCACCGGCGACAAGCTGGTCTTCGCCTACAGTCTGGCCGGCCTGTTCATGGGCTATGTCTACTTCTCCATTCCGCGCACCATCCTCACCGTGATGGCCGCGGCCGAGAAGCTCGACCCGAAACTGGAGGAGGCCGCCCGTTCGCTCGGCGCCTCACCCTGGCGGGTCGTGCTGGACGTGATCATTCCCGGCCTGAAACCGGCCTTCATCTCCGCCGGGGCGATCTGCTTTGCGACGGCCGTCGGCGCGTTCGGCACCGCCTTCACCCTGGCGGCCAAGATCAACGTGTTGCCCATGGTGATCTACACCCAGTTCACCCTGTCGGCGAACATCGCCATGGCCGCGGCGCTGAGCTTCGTGCTGGGCGCGGTCACCTGGATCGTGCTGGCGCTGGCGCGCACCGCGGCGGGTTCCACCGTCGCGGCAGCGGGTTGAGGGAGCGGACGACGCCATGAAGCATCGCGGCCTCTTCCTGCTGCAGCTCGGCTTCACCCTGCTGGTCAGCGCCTTCCTAATCGTTCCGGTCGTTCTCTCGATCCTGGCCGGGCTCACGGTGAATTATTTCGTGGGCCTGGAGAGTGGCCTCACCCTGCGCTGGGTGATCGAAGTCTGGACCGGCTATCGCGACACGATCTTCCTTTCGATCGGCCTGTCGTTGGCCTGCCTCGCCGTCACGCTGGTGCTGGGCATCCCTACGGCCTACGTGCTCGCCAAACGCCAGACCGCGCTCACGCGCGCCATCGAGGAGCTGCTAGTGATGCCCGTCGCGGTGCCGGGGCTCGCGACCGCACTAGCGTTGATCGTGACCTATGGCGGCCTGGCGGGGTTCCGCACGTCGTGGCTCTTCATCCTGGTGGGCCATGTGCTGTTCACTCTGCCCTTCATGGTGCGCAGCGTCCTGGCTGTGCTGAGCGCCATCGACCTGCAGACCCTGGAGGAGGGCGCCGCCTCGCTGGGCGCCGGCTTCTGGGCACGCTTTCGCGACATCGTACTGCCCAACTGCCGTGCCGGCATCCTGGCCGGCTCGCTGATGGTGGTGACGCTCTCGATGGGCGAGTTCAACATGACCTGGCTGCTGCACACTCCGCTCACCAAGACGCTGCCGGTCGGGCTCGCCGACGCCTATGCCTCGCTGCGGCTCGAGATCGGCAGCGCCTACACCCTGGTGTTTTTCCTGATGATCATGCCGCTGCTGCTGGGCCTGCAGGCCTTTGCCAAGCCGCGCCCGACCAAGTTCGTGGCGGAGGAAACCGAATGACCGATAGCGGAAAGCCGCTGGCGATCGCGCTGCAGGGCTGCGCGAAGACCTTTCCCGACGGCACCAAGGCCCTGGAGCCGCTGGATCTCGCCATTCACGCCGGCGAGACCGTCGTGTTCCTCGGCCCCTCGGGCTGCGGCAAGACGACGACGCTCCGCATCATTGCCGGCCTGGAAGAACCTGACGCCGGCGGCAAGGTGCTGTTCGACGGCGTCGACGTCACGCCTCTGCCCATCGAGCAGCGCAATGTCGGCATGGTGTTCCAGTCCTACGCGCTGTTCCCCAACATGACTGTGGCGGGGAACGTGGGCTACGGCCTCAGGATCCGCCGGACGCCCGACGCCGAGATCCGGGCGCGCGTGGCTGAGATGCTGGCCATGATGCAGATCACCAAGCTTGCCGACCGTCGCATCGACCAGCTCTCCGGGGGCCAGCGCCAGCGCGTGGCCCTGGCTCGTGCCATCGCCGTGCGGCCTCGCGCGCTTTTGCTGGACGAGCCATTGACGGCGCTGGACGCCAAGCTGCGCGACACCCTGCGGCTGGAAATCGACTCGCTGCTGCGGTCGCTCGGGATCACTGCGATCTACGTCACCCACGACCAGGCCGAAGCGATGGCGCTCGGCGACCGCATCGTGGTCATGGAACACGGCCGCGTCGCCCAGATCGGCAAGCCGCGCGAGATCTACCAGCGTCCGGCGACGCGCTTCGTTGCCGAGTTCATCGGCACGATGAATCGCCTGACCGGCGTCCTGCAGGGCGGCGTGTTCACCTGCAAGGCCGGCACGCTCGCCTGGGCCGAAGCGCCCCGGCAGGCGACGGAGATCCTGTTCCGACCGGAAGACATCCGTATCGCCGAAAGCCAGGAGACGGCCGGCCTGCACGGCACGGTGGCCGCTGCCTTCTTCCTCGGTGACCGCACGCGACTGTTCGTCGAGGTGGGCGAGGCGCGGCCGCTGGTCGTCGAGAGCACGGCACGGCGCGACTTCGGCCACGGCGACGCGGTGCGGCTCGCCATCGATCCCCGCGGATTGCTGGTGCTGTGAGGAGGGAACCATGCTGATTGCCCAGATCACCGATACCCACATCAAGCTGCCGGGCAAGCTCGCCTACAGGAAGGTCGACACGGCGGCGATGCTGAAACGCTGCGTGCAGGAGCTGCTGGCGCTCGAACCGCAGCCCGACCTGGTACTGCTGACCGGCGACCTGGTCGATCTCGGCCGGCCGGAAGAGTACGAGCATCTGAAGTCGATCCTGGCACCGATCCGGCAACGCATCGTGGCCATTCCCGGCAACCACGACGAACGCGGCGCCATGCGCGACGCCTTTCGCGACGGCGGCTACCTGCCGGCATCCGGCCCCTTCCTGCAGTTCGCCCTCGACGACTATCCCCTGCGCCTCATCGGTCTCGATACCTTGATTCCGGGCCAGGGTGGCGGCGAACTCTGCCGGGAAAGACTCGACTGGCTCGACCGGATGCTGGCGGAGAGGCCCGACACGCCGACCCTGGTGCTGATGCACCATCCGCCCTTCGTCACCGGCATCGGCCACATGGACAGGATCGGGCTCGAGGGCCGCGACGGCTTCGCTGCCGTCATGGAACGCCACGCCCAGGTCGAGCTCATCCTGTGCGGCCATCTGCATCGCACCATTCGGGCCCAGGTCGGAGGCCGGCCGGCATTGACCTGCCCCAGCCCGGCACATCAGGTGGCGCTCGACATCGATCCCGCGGCGCCCAGCTGCTTTCGCATGGAACCGCCGGGTTTCATGCTGCACTGGTGGAACGATGGAAAGCTGGTCACCCACACCGCCGTCATCGGCGACTATGAGGGGCCCTATCCGTTCTTCGGGGGCGACGGCAAGCTGATCGACTGAAGTGACAGGCGGCGCACGCTATAGGGCGTGCTCGGGATCCTTGGCCGAGGCCGCAGGCTTGCCCTCGACCTCGTCGCGCTCCTTCTCCTTACGTGCCTTGAGAAGCTTGCGCAGGATGATGTTGCGCTTGAGCGCCGAGATATGGTCGATGAACAGGATGCCGTCGAGGTGGTCGATCTCGTGCTGTACGCAGGTCGAGAGCAGACCTTCGCACGCGAGTTCCTGGCTCTTCCCGTCGCGGTCGAGATAACGCACCGTGACCTTGGCCGGCCGCACGACGTCGGAGTAGTGTTCCGGCACCGAGAGACAGCCTTCCTCGTAGGACGCATCCTCGTCCGAGGCCTCGATGATCTCCGGATTGGCCATGAACAGCGGACCGGTCTTGGCCTCCTCACGGTCGATATCGAGCACGATCACGCGCTTCAGCACGCCGACCTGCGGCGCGGCAAGGCCAATGCCGGGCGCGTCGTACATGGTCTCCAGCATGTCGTCCATGAGCTGGCGCACGCCGTCGTCGACAGCCTCGACCGGCAGGGACTTCTTCTTCAGGCGCGGATCGGGCGCCGTAAGGATGGGCAGGAGAGCCATAATGCTTAGATATGCGGCAGATTTGGCGGATTCAAGGTCAGTTGCGCGTCACCATGGTGCCGACGCCGGATTCGGTAAAGACCTCCAGCAGCAGCGCATGCGGCACGCGGCCATCCATGATGACCGCCGCCTCGACGCCGCTGTTCACGGCATCGATGCAGTTCTCGACCTTGGGGATCATGCCGCCCGAGATCGTGCCGTCGGCGATCAGGGCGCGGGCCTGCTCGACCGTCATGTCCGGAATGATCTTGCCGTCCTTGTCGAGCACACCCGGCACGTCGGTCAGGAAGAGAAGACGCTTGGCTTTCATGGCGCCGGCGATGGCACCGGCCGAGGTGTCGGCATTGATGTTGTAGGTGAGCTCGTCGTCGACGCCGAAGCCGATCGGCGCGACCACCGGAATGACGTCGGCACGGCGCAGCTGTTCCAGCACCATGACGTTGATCTTGGCGGGCTCGCCGACCTGCTTGAGGTCGACCTTCAACAGCTCACCGGTCTTGGGATCGCGCATCTCGGTGACCTTGCGCGCCAGGATCAGGTTGCCGTCCTTGCCGCAAATGCCGACGGCGATGCCGCCGCATTCGTTGATGTCGGCCACGATCGCCTTGTTGATCGAGCCGGCCAGCACCATTTCGACGATTTCCATGGTCGGGGCATCGGTGACGCGCAGCCCGTTCACGAAGCTGCTCGTGATGCCGACGCGTTCCAGCATCTTGTTGATCTGCGGACCGCCGCCATGGACCACGATCGGGTTCATGCCGACCTGCTTCATCAGCACTACGTCGCGGGCGACCAGATCGCCGAGCTTCGGATCGGTCATGGCGTGGCCGCCATACTTGATCACGAAGGTGGCGTCGTTGTGCCGGCGCATGTAGGGCAGCGCCTTGGAGATGGTCTCCGCCATGCGGATGAGCCGCTTCTGCTCCTTGTCGGTCTGGACCGGCTCGGCCATGTCGTCGTTTCCCGTACAGTGCGCCCAAGTTGGCAAAAGCCCCCTCCCGGTGCGGGAGGGGGCTAAGGCGGCATCATATATCAGGCGGGCCGCGGATAGAAGAAGTGGCAGGCCCGCGGCAGGATGTCCGCATGATGGATTACCAAGCCCTCGCAGCGCGCGGCTTTGCCGTGGCGCAAAACCTGATCGGCCCCGACGACTGCCGTGCACTGGCCGCGCTGTGGCCGGAACAGGGACGATTCCGCAGCCACGTCGTCATGCAGCGGCACGGCTACGGGCAGGGCGAATACCAGTATTTCGCCTATCCGTTGCCTGACCCGGTCGAGCGCCTGCGCCAGGCGCTCTACCCCGAGCTTGCCCGCGTGGCCAATGCATGGAACGAGCAGCTCGGCCGCCCGCATCGTTTTCCGCCCACCCTGAAAGGATGGCTGCGGCAATGCCACGAAGGCGGCCAGAAACGGCCCACGCCGCTGCTCCTGCGGTACAAGGCCGGCGACTACAACTGCCTGCACCGCGACCTCTACGGCGAGCTGGTCTTTCCCCTGCAGGCCACAGTGCTGCTGAGCCAGCCCGAGCGCGACTTCTCCGGTGGCGAGTTCATGCTGGTCGAGCAGCGGCCGCGCATGCAGTCGCGCGGCGAGGTCGTGCCGCTTGCTCAGGGCGACGCCGTGATCTTCGCTGTCAACGAACGGCCGGTGCAGGGCTCGCGCGGCTGGCACCGCACCGCCATGCGCCACGGCGTGTCGAGCGTGCGCACCGGCCAGCGCTTCACGCTCGGCATCATCTTCCACGACGCAACTTGAGAGGCGGTGCTGGAGAACCGCGCCGACTCAGATGCCGGCGACGGCCTTGAGCTCGGCCCTGAGTTCGGGGATGCCGAAGCCGGTCTCGCTGCTGGTCGGCAGAACCACCGGATGGGCGGCGCCGTGTTGGCGGGCGACCGCTTCGGCGGCGGCCACGGCGCGCGGCAGGTCAGCCGCCTTGAGCTGATCGGTCTTGGTCAGCACGATCTGATAGGAGACGGCCGCCCGGTCGAGATTCTTCATCGTCTCGCGGTCGCTGTCCTTCACGCCGTGGCGCGAGTCGATCAGCAGGCAGACGCGCACCAGGGTCGGCCGCCCGCGGAGATAGGCCGAGGCAAGATCCTGCCAGGTCTCCTTCATCGACCGGGAAACCTGCGCAAATCCGTAGCCCGGCAGATCGACCAGGAGCAGGTGCTGCGCCAGGTCAAAGAAATTGACCTGCCGCGTATGGCCGGGCTTGGCCGACACGCGCGCCAAGGTGCGCCGGCCAGTCAGCGCATTGACCAGGCTCGACTTGCCGACATTGGAGCGGCCGGCGAATGCCACCTCGGGATGCGTCACCGGCGGCAGGGATTCGAGCGAGGCGGCGCCCGAGACGAAATCGCAGGGGCCGGCAAAGAGCTTGCGGGCCGCCTCGATCTCGTCCGGGGTGCGTTCTTCTCGCTTATCCGAGGACATCAGCTCTTCTTACCCGAGCCTTTGCCGCTCTTCTTGGCGCCATTAGCAGAGGCCGGAGCAGCCGTCGCGGCCGCGACCGGTGCCTTGCCGCCGCCGATCGGCGTGCCGTGCCGGCGCATGATCGTGTACTGCTGGGCGATCGAGAGGATGTTGCTCCACGCCCAGTAGATCACCAAGCCGGCCGCGAACGAGCCCAGCATGAAGGTGAACAGGATCGGCAGGAACTGGAACACGCGTGCCTGAACCGGATCGGTCGGCTGCGGGTTCAGCTTCTGCTGCATGTACATCGTGATGCCCATGAGGATGGGCCACAGGCCGATGTTGAAGAAGTGCAGGAACTGCGGCACGTCCCAGGCGAACAGGCCGAAGCCGGTCAGGATGGTGAGCGGGTCGGGCGCACTCAGGTCCCTGATCCAGCCGAAGAACGGCTGATGGCGCATCTCGATGGTGGTGTAGAGCACCTTGTAGAGCGCGAAGAAGACCGGGATCTGCACCAGGATCGGCAGGCAGCCGGCCGCGGGATTGACTTTCTCGCGGCGATAGAGCTGCATCAGCTCCTGGTTCATACGCTGGCGGTCCTCGCCATAGCGCTCCTTGAGCTTCTCCATTTCCGGCTGCAGCGCCTTCATCTTGCTCATCGCCGCATAGGACTTGTTGGCCAGCGGGAAGAACACCGCCTTCACGATCACGGTGAGCACCAGGATCGAGACGCCGAAATTGCCGAGCTGCACGTAGAGCCACTCGAGCAGCCAGAACAGCGGCTTGGTGAAGAACCAGAACCAGCCCCAGTCGATCGTGAGGTCGAACTTCTCGATGCCGTACTTCTTCTCGTAGTCGTCGATGATGCGCACGATCTTGGCGCCGGCATAGAGGCGGGACTCGTTCACAACGCTGGCGCCCGGGGCCGCGGTCAGGCCGGTCGCACCGACATAGTCGATCTGGTACTTGAGATCGGCGCCTGCGCCGGTCTGCTTGATCGATGCGTCGAGCTTGGCCTTCTGGTCGGGCACCAGGGTGGCCATCCAGTACTTGTCGGTGATGCCGAGCCAGCCGCCCGTGGTGGTGAGCTTCTGCTGCTTGTTGCCCTTGAAGTCGGAGTAGCTGAACTCCTTCAGCGCCCCGTTGAACACGCCGTAGGGGCCTTCGTGCAGGATGTACATGCCCTCGGCATGCGGCTCGCCGTAGCGCACGACCAGATTCCAGGGGAACAGGGTCACCGGCTTGTCGGTCTTGTTCTCGAAACTCTGCTTCACATCGAACATGAAGAAGTCGTCGATCGAGATCGTGAGGCCGAAGATCAGGCCTTCACCATTGTCCCAGGTGAGCTTCACCGGCTTGCCGGGCGCCACCGTCGTGTTGTCGGCCGTCCAGACCGAATCGGGCTGCGGCACCTTGATCGCCGGGTCAGCCGACGACCAGCCGAACTCGGCATAGTAGGGATGGGCGGTGCCGATCGGCGACAGCACCGGCACGGCCGGGCTCTTGGGATCGATGGTCTCGCGGTACTTCACGAGGCGCACGTCGTCGATGCGCGCGCCCTTGAGCGAGATCGAGCCTTCGAGCTCGGGCGTGTTGAAGGTGACGCGCGGAGTCTGGGCGAGGGCTTCGCTGCGGCCGACCACCGGCTGCTGCGCCGCCGCCGAACCGGTGCCGGGAGCGCCCGGAGCGCTGGGCGCGCCGGCCGGCGCCTGCGGCGTGCCGGACTGGGTCGTCTGCTGAGTGCCGTTGACCTGCGGCTTGGGCGGCGGAAAGGCCCACTGCCAACCCACGATGATCAGCACCGACATGACGATGGCGACGATGAAATTCTTCTGATCCATTTCAGGCGATCTTTCTCAGACGATCTTTCCGGGCGCTCAGGAGCGCTCAGCGGGGTGACAGGAGAGGGTTCGATGCGAACGCCGCGCCGCGGCCGGCGGGACGGGATCCCAACCGCCGGCACCCCAGGGGCCGCAGCGGCAAAGTCGATGCGCGGCCAGCCAGCTTCCGCGCAGCGCGCCGTGCGTCGTCACTGCTTCGGCAGCATAGGCCGAGCAGGACGGCTCGTAGCGGCAAGCGCCGACAAAGAAGTAGGCGAGCGTGAGCTGATAGAAGCGGATCGCGCCACGCAGGACGAGGGACATCATGCGGCCCGGAAACTGGCGGCTTAACCGGGCGCGCGCAAGCAGTCCGTGCAGGTCATGGCGTCGCGACGGCCTGCACCTTGAGGCGCTTCAAGGCCTCCTGCAGTTCCCGTCGCAGGACAGCGAAGTCGCGGGTGAGGGCAGCCTGGCGGCCGATCAGGACATAGTCGAGGCCTGGCCGGGCTTCCGCCGGGATCACCTGGCGCGCGATCTCACGCAGACGGCGGCGAACGCGGTTGCGCACCACCGCGTTGCCGACCTTGCGGCTCACAGTGAAACCGACCCGGATGGCAGCGGGCCGATCAAGCTCAGCAGGGACCGGGCCGGCGGACGCGAGATCGGCGGGAACAGGCGCCACCTGGAGCACGAATCCAGGCATGGCACAGCGGCGTCCGGCCTGGACGCGCAGAAAATCGCGACGATTCGGCAGACGCCCGAGGCGCGCCGCAGCCAAAAGAGGCTAGGCCGACAGGCGCTTGCGGCCCGAGCGGCGGCGGTTGGCGATGACCTTGCGGCCGCCGACCGTCGCCATGCGGGAACGGAAACCGTGCCGACGCTTGCGCACCAGCTTGCTCGGCTGATAGGTGCGTTTCATGACGCAACTCCTTTAAAGACAACGCCCCCGCGCGGTGCGCAGGGGCAAATTCCGTGGCGGAGCGTAATAAGCGCGAGACGTCGGCGAGTCAACGAGGCCCAGTCGAGCTAGAAGAGGCCGATGAAGCTCTTTCTGCACGGCTACCGCTACAGCGTCTACACCCGGATCGCCCGGCTGGCCCTGGCCGAGAAGGGTGTGGCCTACGCCCAGGTCGAGGTGAACCCCTTCGCGCCCGATTGCCCGGCCGAGTATCTCGGCCTGCACCCCTTCCGCCGGGTACCGACCCTCGTCCATGACGGCTTCGTCCTCTACGAGACCGGCGCAATTGCCCGCTACGTCGACAGGGCTTTCCCGGGACCGGCACTGCAGCCCAATACGCCGGCTGGTCTCGCCCGCATGGACCAGATCATCGGCGTGGTCGATTCCTACGGTTACTGGCCCATGGTCCGTCAGGTCTTCGTACATGACGTCTTCCGCCCGCGCCTGGGCGGCGACGTCGACATCGCGGAACGCGATCGCGGTCTCGAGGCGGCCGGCCGCGTCCTCGATGCCCTGGAGGCGCTGATCTCCGACCAGGCCTGGCTTGCCGGCCCAGAGGTCTCCTTGGCCGATCTGCATCTCGGCGCCATGGCCGCCTACTTCACCCTGTCGCCCAGGGGCACCGCGTCGCTCGGCGCGCGCCCACGCCTGGCCGCCTGGTGGCAGCGCTTCGGCAGGCGCCCCAGCCTCGCCGCGACGGATCCCGGCCTGCCGGATTCCACACCACCGGATTCGGGCCCATCGGACGCGGGCCCATCGGACGCGGGCCCATCGGATCGCGACCGATCCTCCGCTCCCCTCACCGAGCCGTGACAGCATGTGCTTTGAGGTCCGCCCGCCGCGAGCGATGATCGGGATCAGGCGATGCGTACCGCGAGATGAACCTGTCGATGCTCCGCCGGCTGCTGCCGGTGGCGATCCTGCTGGGTGGGCTGGTGGCTTTCCTGCTGCTCGGTCTCGAGCGCTATTTCACCTACGACCTGCTCTATCGCCATCAGGCGACGCTCGCCAAATGGGTCGCCAAGCATGGCGCGATCGCCGCCGCCGTGTTCGTGATTGCCTACGCCGTCGTCGTCGCCTTCTCGCTGCCGGTCGCGATGCTGGTGACGCCCGTCGCCGGCTACCTGTTCGGCACATGGCTCGGCGCCGGCCTGTCAGTGATCGGCGCGACTCTGGGGGCGATCGCCGTCTTCCTCGCCGCGCGAACGGCTTTTCGCGATCTCTTTCGCGCGCGCGCCGGCGCGGCGCTGTCGCGCCTGGAGACCGGCTTCCGGCGCGACGACTTCAGTTACCTGCTCTTCCTGCGACTGGTGCCGATCTTTCCCTTCTGGCTGATCAATATCGTGCCGGCATTGCTCGGCATGCGACTCGGCCGCTTTACGCTGGCGACCATGATCGGCATCGTGCCGGCCGCCATCGTCTTTGCCAGCGTCGGCGCCGGGCTTGGCATGGTGATCGAACGCGGCGAGCGGCCCGACCTCGGCATCCTCTTCGAATGGCGCATCCTGCTGCCGCTCCTGGGCCTCGGTGTGCTGTCGCTGCTGCCGGTCGTCTTCTCCCATCTGCGCAAGCCCCCGGCCGTGCATTGAGATGAACCGGCATCTCACCCCCGATGTCTGCGTGGTCGGCGGCGGGTCGGCCGGTCTGGTCGTGGCCGCCGGAGCCGCCCAACTCGGCCTCGACACGGTGCTGATCGAACGCGCCGAGATGGGTGGCGATTGTCTCAACTTCGGCTGCGTGCCGTCCAAGGCCCTGATCGCGGCGGCAAAGGCTGCCCAGGCGCAGCGCAGCAGCGCGGCCTTCGGCATCGCGCCGGTCGAACCGCAAATCGATTTCGCGCGCGTGATGGATCATGTCACGGAGACCATCGCCGCCATCGCGCCCAACGATTCGGTCGAACGCTTCGAGAAGCTCGGCGTCCGCGTCCTCCAGGAGGAGGCGCGCTTCGTCGGTCGCACCGAGCTGCAGGCGGGCCCTCATCGTATCCGCAGCAAGCGTATCGTGCTGGCGACGGGGTCACGCCCCACCCTGCCGCCGATCGCAGGCCTTGCCGAAACACCGCATTTCACCAACGAGACGATCTTCGCCAACCGCACCTTGCCCACGCATCTGCTGGTGATCGGCGGCGGACCAATCGGCATCGAGATGGCACAGGCGTTTCGCCGCCTTGGCGCACAGGTCACGGTACTGGAGGCTGCGACCCTCCTGGCCAAAGACGACCCCGAGCTAGCCGCCCTCGTCGTTGCCCGCCTGCGCGCCGAAGGCGTCGATCTGCGCGAAGGCGCGAAGATCGAGCGCGTGGAACGTACACTGGCGGGCGTCGCGGCCCTTCTGAGCGACGGAACGCGGATCGCAGGATCGCATCTGCTGGTTGCCGCCGGCCGCAGCCCGACGGTCGAGGGCCTCGACCTGGAGAAAGCCGCGATCGCCTACACCAGGCACGGCATCACCGTGAATGCCGCCCTGCGCACCTCCAATCGCCACGTCTGGGCGATCGGCGACTGCAACGGCCTCTACGCCTTCACCCACATGGCCGGCTACGAAGCCTCGTTGTTCATTCGCGGCGCCCTGTTTCGCGCGCCCGCGAAGCTCGATCCTGCGATCGTGCCCTGGGCGACCTACAGCGATCCCGAGCTGGCGCAGGTCGGGCTCGGCGAAAGGGAAGCGCGGCAGAAACACGGCGACGGCATTAGGGTCCTGCGCTGGTCGTTCGCAGAGAACGACCGTGCTCACACCGAACGGGCGACCGAAGGCCTGGTGAAGGCGATCACCAATGCACGCGGCCGCATTCTGGGCGCCACCATCGTCGGACCGCAGGCCGGCGAACTGATACAGCCCTGGTGCCTTGCAATCTCGCGCCGCTTGAAGATCTCGGCGTTGGCAAGCTTCGTGCCGCCCTATCCGACGTTGGGCGAGGCCGGCAAGCGCGCCGCGGGCAGCTACTTCACCGAGACATTGTTCGGTCCGCGCACACAACGCCTGGTGCGCTTCCTGTCGCGGCTGCCCGTTTGGTAGATTGATCTTGGTGGACAGATAGATCGAGTCCGCGACACAGCGCCGAGGAGCGCAAGCATGGCCCGACCGCACATTGTCATCGTCGGTGCCGGCTTCGGGGGATTGAGCGCCGCCCATGCGCTCGCCAACGCCGAGGCCGACGTCACCGTCGTCGATCGGCGGAACTATCATCTCTTTCAGCCGCTGCTCTACCAGGTCGCCACCGCCGGCCTGTCACCGGCACAGATCGCCTCGCCGATCCGCGCGATCCTGCGCCGCGCGGCCAACATACGTGTCGTGCTCGGCCGGGTTTCCGGCGTGGACAGGCAGCGCCGCACGGTCGAGGTCGACGGCCACGAGATCGAATACGATCAGCTGGTGCTGGCGACGGGATCGCGCCACGCCTATTTCGGCCACGACGAATGGGAGCGCGTGGCGCCCGGCCTCAAGAAGATCGACGATGCCACCGGCATCCGCCGGCGCATCCTGACCGCCTTCGAACACGCCGAGGCGATGGCGCCGGCCGAGGACAGGCGGCGCTTCCTCACCTTCGTGGTCATTGGGGCCGGACCGACCGGCGTGGAGATGGCCGGCGCCATCGCCGAACTCGCCCATGTCGCCTTGCGTCACGACTTCCGCACCATCGATCCGCGCGAGGCCCGCATCGTCCTCGTCGAGGCGGGGCCGCGCGTGCTGCCGGCTTTTCCATTGGAGCTGAGCGCCGCCGCGCAAAAGGCGCTCGACCGGCTGCATGTCGAGGTTCGTCTCGGCACGCCGGTTTCCAATTGCGACGAGACCGGCGTGACGATCGGCGAGGACCATCTGCCCGCCGCAACGATCGTCTGGGCGGCGGGGGTCGCGGCCTCCCCGGCGGCGCGTTGGCTGGGGACGGAGGCCGATCCCGTCGGGCGCGTGGTCGTCGGCCCCGATTTCACCGTGCCCGGACATCCCGAGATCTTCGTCATCGGCGACACCGCCCATGCCTTGGATGCGAACGGCAAGCTCCTGCCCGGCCTGGCGCCGGTCGCCAAGCAGCAGGGCGCCTATGTCGCGCGGGTGCTGCGCGCCCGGATCGCTGGGAAGCGGCCGCCCGGACCTTTCCGATATCGCGACTGGGGAACCATGGCGACGATCGGCCGGCGGGCCGCGGTCGCGGATTTCGGCTGGCTGCGGCTCAGCGGCACGCTCGCCTGGCTGATGTGGGGCCTGGTCCACGTCTCGTTCCTGATCGGCTTCAGGAATCGGCTGGTCGTGATGCTCGACTGGATCTGGTCCTATCTGACCTTCCAGTCGGGCGCGCGCCTGATTGTTGGCCCCGGATCGCACTAAGAATCGCACTGAACGTCCGGATTGCGCCGATCGAATGTGCAGGGGCAGCGCTAACTTCACGAAGAAGTGCCCGTTGGGGGGCCACCGAAGAGGCCGGCACCGCCGGCTGGCCGCTAGGCCACATCGAATGACTTGGCTAGACTCCCGGCAATGACCGCCGACGTCACCGTCCCGGCCCAATCCGTTCGTCCCACCCGCCGCCGCAATGCCACCTTCGGCCTATCCTGGCGGATTCTCGGGCTGGTCGTGGCTGCCGTCATGGCTGCGGAAGTGGCGATCTTCCTGCCGTCGATCGCCCGCTTTCGGCTCGTCTATCTCGAGCAGCTGATCGAAAGCGGCACGCTCGCGGCGCTGGCCCTCGACGCCACGCCCGACAACATGATCAACGAGAACGTGAAGCGCGCGCTGCTCGATCATGCCCGGGTCGACGCCGTGGCCCTGATCGAGCCCAACCGGCCCAAGCGCGCGCTGATGAATATCGAGCCGCGGCCGGAGATGCCGGGCTACAAGCTCAAGGATCGCGACGCGCTCGGCCTGATCTGGGATGCATTGTCGGCCATGGCGCATGACGGGTCACGCCATATCAAGGTGGTCGGCGGCTCGATGCGGCTGCCCAAGGCCAAGGTCTGGATCGTGGTCGACGAGATGCCGATGCGCGAGGCCATGTACGACTATGCCAGCCGCATCCTCGTCCTCTCGATCATCATCGCCTTCTCGACCGCGGCACTTCTCTATCTGGCACTGCGCTGGATGGTGGTCCGGCCCTTGCAGTCGCTCTCGGCGGACATGACAACGTTCCGCCATGCCCCCGAGGAAGCCGGACCCGAGCGGCCGCCGACCGCGCGCAACGACGAGATCGGTGTGGTCGACCGCGAGTTCCGCAACCTGCAGCAAGAGCTGCGCGCGTCGTTGCGCCAGAAGTCGCGCCTCGCCGAAGTCGGCGCCGCCACCAACAAGATCAACCATGATCTGCGCAACATGCTGTCGACGGCGCGGCTGCTGTCTGACCGGCTGGCAAGCAGCGGCGACGAGCGGACGCGCGCCCTGGCGCCCACCATCCTCAACACCATCGACCGCGCGACCCGGCTCGCCAGCGACGCGATCGAATACGTGCGCGAGCGGCCTACCCCCAAGCTCGCCGAGGTCGATCTCACCGACCTCGTCGACGAAGTCGGCATCGTGCTGCAGGAGCAGGGCGAGGATCGTGATCCCAATCTGCTGCGCAGCTGGCAGAACGAAACCGGCGGCGAACGCGTCCAGGCCGACCGCGACCTGCTCTACCGTGTGTTCCTCAATCTCGGCCGCAATGCCTTCGAGTGCGGCGCGACTGCCGTCACCGTGCGCAGCCGGGCCAACGGTGGCTTTCTGCTGATCGACGTCGTCGACAACGGCCCGGGCGTGCCGCCGGCCGTTGCCAGCCAGCTCTTCCGGCCCTTCACCACTGGCGGCCGCGCCGGCGGCGCGGGCCTCGGCCTCGCGATCGCCCGCGACCTGGTGCGCGCCCATGGCGGCGATATCACGCTCGCGGACACGAGCAGCCAGGGCACCACGTTCCGTTTCACCCTGCCCTGCAGCAGCGTCAGCCCTCGGCCTTGAGACGCGCCAGGAAGGTGCGCACCCGTTCGACATTGCCGCCGAGATCGGCTTCGCCGATACGGCTCTTGGAACGGATGTCGACACGACAGCCTGTGCCCTGGGGCCGAATGCGGACGACGATATCGTCGCGGAAGCCGAACCACTGGCTGGTGGCGACCGCTTCCAGCCGTCCCTCCGCCGGCGCACGGGCGACGACGTTCCAGCCCATCGCCGCGGCGACCTGGTCGGCTCGCCGGAAGGCCTCGTCGGGCGGTACCGGCAGGACGAGGGCTTCGATGTCGGGGAAGGCCGCCTTCTGCAAAGGCGCGCTGGCGGCAGGGTAGGCCGGTGGATTGGACGCGCCGCGGCGCAACGGCAAGGTGGCGACCAGCGGCGGCGGGCTGCCGAGGTCGGTGGTGATATCGTTGATCGCCGGCAGGGTCTGGGCCTGCAGGAACCAGCGCAGCGGCACCCACGATGCCGCGACGCCGATCACGATGCCGAGAAAGGCCGCCACGAAGCCGCGCCGCCGATCGCCTGGCCGCGTCGGCAGGATCGTCGCGAGCCCCAGGGTCGCCCCTGCAGCAGCCACGTAGAAACCGTAGCGGAAGACGGCGATGGCCGCTTCGATGTCGAGCTCCAGGAAGCGGTGAAGCGGCCCGGAGGCGGCCACGATGAGGGCGCCCACGCAGGCCAGAATGAAGGCCATGCGGGCCAGGCGATGGCTTATCGGGTTGCTCGGCCGAACAAACATCCACGCTCCACGGCGGCATCGTAACCGCGAAACGAAAACAACGCACCCGCTCGACAAGGCGCACTGCATTCTCTATGCGGCCCCGATGAATGCAGCCAACACCGTCCGGCGCCGCGCCATGGCGGCAGGCCTCGTGGCCATCGGGCTCTGGAGCATGCTGGCGGCGCTCTCGGTGCTGGTCGGTCCCGTGCCGCCTTTCCAGATGGTCGCAATGACCTTCACCGTCGGCGCCACCATCGGCATCGTCCGCGCCCTGCGCCGTGGTGTCGGCTGGACCGGTCTGGTTGGCTGGCCGGGGCCGGTCTGGCTGCTGGGAGTAGGCGGCCTCTTCGGCTATCACGCGCTCTACTTCGCCGCGCTGCAGCTCGCGCCGCCGGCCGAAGCCAACCTGGTCAACTACCTCTGGCCGCTGTTGATCGTGCTGCTGTCCGCGCCGCTGGCCGGTGAAAAACTGAGTTGGTCGCATCTCCTGGGAGCGCTGCTGGGTTTTGCCGGCGTGGCGCTTCTCGCCTTCGGCCGCGGCGTTCATTTCGCCGGCGACCACGCGCTGGGCTACGCCCTGGCGGCCGGCTGTGCCCTTTCCTGGTCGCTCTACTCGGTGCTGTCGCGCCGCTTCGGAGAAACGCCGACCGACGCGATCGCGGCCTTCTGTGCAGCATCGGCGCTGCTGTCGCTCGTCTGCCACCTCGTCTTCGAGCGCACCGTTTGGCCGGCGACGCCCACCGCGTGGCTCGCCGTGCTGGCGCTGGGCTGTGGCCCGGCCGGGACCGCTTTCTATTTCTGGGATCACGCCGTGAAACGGGGCGACATTCGCGCGCTGGGCGCTCTGTCCTATGCGACGCCCATCCTCTCGACGGCGATCCTGATCGCCTGCGGGCTCGCCCAGCCCACCAGCGCGCTGCTGCTCGCCGCCCTGCTGGTCACGGCAGGCGCCGTCCTCGCGTCGCGCGACCTGTGGCGCCGAGGCCGCTGAGGCGGAAGCTTAACCCGGCATCCAATTGGCCGGAGCGAGTTCAAAGCCGGCAAAATCGAAGGCCGGCGCCACGGTGCAGCCGACCAGGGTCCAGGCGCCGAGCGAGCGTGCCGCCTGCCAGACGCCGCGCGGCACCACGATCTGCGGCGTTTCTCCACCGGCGAGGTCGCTGCCGAGCCGCAGGTGGCGCATGGTCTCGCCGTCGTCGCTCATCGACAGCTCGATCGGCGCTCCCGAGTAGTAGTGCCACACTTCGTCGGCATCGACGCGGTGCCAGTGCGACCGCTCGCCCGCCTTGAGCAGGAAGAAGATCGCCGTACTGGCGCCGCGTCCTCCGGAACCGGAAGGGTCGGCAGCACGGAAGGTCTCACGAAAATGCCCGCCCTCGGGATGGGGCTGCAACCGGAGACGGACGATGATCTCGTCGGCGGTCATTGTCGCGCAGGCGATCAGGCCGGCGGCGGAACGGTGGCCTTCATCGAGGGCAGCCTGGAGAAGGTCGCGAACCACTTGGCGAGCTTGGGATGCTTGCCGCGCCAGTCGTAATTGCCGAAGCGGAAATCGAGATAACCCAGCGCGCAGCCGATCGAGATGGTGCCGATGGTCGGCTTGCCTTTCAGAGCCTTGGCCTCGGCCTCGAGCTGGCCGAGCACGCCGTCGATCTTCTTCATCTGGCCCTTGGTCCAGTCGGGCCAGCGGCGCTCCTCGGGCCGCAGGAAGCCTTCGTAACGCGCCAGCAACGCCGCATCGAGCAGGCCGTCGCCCATCGCCTGCTGGCGCAACGCCATCCAGCGGTCGCGGCCCTTGCGCGGAAAGAGCTTGCGGCCCTTGTGCTGGTGGTCGAGATACTCGCAGATCACCGGCGAGTCGAAGAGGTCCATGTTCTTGATCGACAGCACAGGGATCTTGCCGACCGGATTGTGCTTGTCGACGTCGGCATTGGGCGCCACCGGCGACAGGGCGACGTTGACCATGTCGAGTTTCTTGTCGAGCTTGGCCTCGATCGCCAGCACCCTGACCTTGCGGGCATAGGGCGAGGACGGCGAATAGTAGAGCTTCATCTTGGCCATGGTCGGTCTCCTGTCTTCCGGTCGCGTCAGGCGCCGGCCATCCGGGGGATTTCCGTATCGTTCAGCCTCACCAGACGGGCGGTGTCGACGAGCTGCTGCCAGGTCGTGCTGTCGATCGGAATGCCGTTCGTCTCTCGGTCGAGCTTGCGGGCCCGCTCGGGCTCGCCGGGCACCAGCACCTCGTCGACGCCGGGCTGCGGCTTGGCCGACTTCACCCAGCCGATGAAATTGTCGACCTCGTCCTCGAAGAACGCCGTGCCGCCCATCGCCTCGGGATCGATGATGATCGACAGCATGTTGTTGATGATGTCGGTGCCGTCCTTCTTGATCGTGCGCGGGCTGTGCGTGCGGCCGCCGGTCAGCGCACCGGCCAGCAGGTCGCAGATCACGGCAAGCCCACCGCCCTTGTGCAGGCCGAACGGCAGGATGGCGCCGTAGGGCGGGTTGTACATGACGCCCGGCTCGGTCGTGGCATTGCCGGCCGCATCGATCAGCAGGCCAGGCTCCATCTGGATCTTCTTGTTGTTGGCGACGCGTACCTTACCCATCGCCACCTGGCTGGTGGCGAAGTCGAGCACGATCGGCTCCTGGCCCTTGCGCGGAATGGCCGTGCAATAGGGGTTGGTCGTGAAGCGCGCCTCGGCGCCGCCGAACGGCGCCACCAGCGACTTGTGGCCGTGCACATTCACCCAGTGCGTGCTCACCATGCCGGCGCGCGCGCACTGCTCGCCCCAATGGCCGATGCGGCCGATGTGATGGGAATTCTTCAGGCCGACGACGCAGACGCCGTGCGTCTTCGCTCGCTCGATGCCGATATCCATCGCTTCCTTGGCGATGACCTGGCCGTAGCCGGCGCCACCGTCGACCACAATCACCGCACCATTGTCGCGATCGATCTTCGCATGGTGGTTGCGCTTGCAGGCGCCGTTCGTGGTGTTCTGAATATAGTGCGGCATCATGCCGACGCCGTGGCTGTCATGGCCGAACAGGTTGGCGAGCACGAGATGGTCGGCGACCAGCTTCGCTTCTTCCGCCGAGCTGCCATCTGCCCGACAAATCGCCATCGTGAAGCTATGCAGGCGGTCAGGCGCAATCCGGACCTCGCCCACAGAGCTCTGCCCTTCGGCCATGTCTTTCTCTCCCCCGGTCGACGCTTTCGGCGCGCAAGGTTCCGCGTCGTCAAGGCCCTGTCAACGACGAAGCGGCAGGCCTTGATTTACCTTGGAAAAAAGACGCCCTGATTTCGCCCCGCTGAGCCGCCAAAGACGGGGCGACCCGACGGCACCGGCCGTGGTAGGACCACAAAGCCCCCAGTTGTTTTCCGGAATCGCGCACCGAATGCGATCTCTAGCCCGTTTCACCCTGTTCGTGCTGCTGCTGGCCGGTATTGCGGTCACGGCGGTGGCCCAGACGCCGCCGCAACAGCCGCAGCGGCCATTCGGCCAGCTGATCGACCTGTGGACCCGCCAGCTCGACCGCATCGCCACGCGCACCGAACAGGCGGGGCTGCTGCCGGCCGAGATCGACGTGCTGCGCGACCAGACGACCGATGTGCGCGCCGCGGCCCTGGCGGCGGCGGCGCTGGCGCGCAGCGACCTCGCCGACACAAAGAAGCTGCTGGCGCCGCTCGAGATCAAGCCGGGGACCGACGCGCCCCCCGAAACCGATGCGGTGAAGGCCGAGCGGGAACGGCTGACCAGCCAGGCGACGCTGAACGAAAGCCGGATGAAACAGTGCGAGGTCGTGATCGCGCGGGCCGACCAGCTGCTCGAGCGCATGACCAAGCTGCGCAGCGACCTGGTGTTCCAGAATCTGATGCGGCGCGACCCGTCACCCCTGTCGAGCGATGTCTGGATCAAGATCGGCCCCCAGCTCGCCGCCGCCGTCAACGGGCTGGCGAGCGCCACCGCGACCTGGTTCGGCAACGGCCTGGCGCCGCTGCGCAACCAGGACCTTCTGCCCCCCGCGCTGTGGGCCGCCGTCACCATCTTCCTGTGGTGGCTCGGCCGTGTCCTGCGCCGGCGGTTCGGCCGTGACGGTACCCATGTCGACCTGCAGCAGTACCGCACCATCGCGACCGCCATCGACGGTGTCGGCCTAGTGCTGGTGCCGGTCCTCGCCGTGCTGCTGGTCAGCAAGCTGCTGCAGGCCACCGCGCCGCCGGCGCCGCTCGACCAGCTGGTTCCCGACACGGCGATCCGCCTGATCTGGCTGCTTCTGGTCTTCGGCCTGACGGCGGCCGGCCTGTCGCCGGGCCGACCGGAATGGCGTTTTCTGCCCCTCACCAACGACAGCGCCCAGCACCTGTCGCACAGCCTGCGACGGCTGATGGTCGTCGGCGTTCTGCTCGACCTCGTCTATGTCGCGCTGAGCCGCGGCGGCGACAGCAGCTCGATCGTGGCGGTCGGCGCGCTGGTGCTGGCGACAACGGTGGCGCTGCTCGCCCTGCCGGCGCTCTCCAATCGCTCCTGGCAGGCGGCACGCCCGGAAGGGTCTGACCTGCCGGCGATGATCGGCGGCACCTGGTGGTCGGTGACCCGGCTCGTTCTGTCCGCGGTCGTCCTGTCGTCGATCGCCTTCGCGCTCGCCGGCTATGCCACGCTCGCCTCGCACCTCCATTCGGCGATCTCGGCGACCTGCCTGCTGATTGCCGTCGCCCTGCTGCTGCACCAGCTGGCCTCCGACCTGCTCGAAGCGGCCGCGGCGCCCAACACGCCGTCCGGCGCCTGGGCCCGCCGCCGCCTAGGGCTGCCGACCGACGCCAAGGTGCGCGGGCAGTATCTGCTCCTGCTGCTGTTTGATGTCGCACTGGTGATCCTGCTGGCGATCGCCATTCCGATCACCTGGAACGTCGATATCGACGCGATTCTCGACGGCTTTGGTCAGCTTCTGCGCGGCGTGAAGATCGGCGGCGTCACGATCTCGCTCGGCAATGTCGGCATGGCGATCATGGCCTTCGCGGTCTGCATGCTGCTGGCGCGCCTGATCCGCAGCATCGTGCGCGACCGCGTGCTGCCGACCGTCGACACGCCGCTGCCGCTGCGCCAGTCGATCGACGCCGGCCTCAACTATATCGGCGTGATCGTCGCCATCCTGATCGCCATCGGCGCGCTCGGCGTCGATTTCACCAACCTTGCCATCGTGCTGGGTGCTCTGTCGGTCGGTATCGGCCTCGGCCTGCAGAACATCGCCAACAACGTGATGTCCGGCGTGATCCTGCTGATCGAGCGGCCGATCAAAGCCGGTGACTGGATCGTGGTCAGCGGCCACGAAGGCTTCGTGCGGCGCATCAACATCCGCGCCACCGAGATCGAGACCTTCCAGCGCACGCATGTGATCGTACCCAACAGCGTCTTCCTGCAAAATCCGGTGGTCAACCGCACCTATTCGGACACGTCGAGCCGCATCGAGATCAAGCTCACCGTGCCGCTGGGTACCGACGTCGCCGTCATGGAGAGCATGCTGCGCGAGGCGGCCCTAGGCCATGCCCGCGTCCTGCGCGTGCCAGCACCGGTCATTCGTTTCGTCAAGGTCGCGCCGAGCGGTCTCGATTTCGAGCTCTTCGTCTTCGTGGCGCGGCTCGAGGATCGGCAGATCGTGATCAACGACCTCAACCGGGCGCTGCTCGCCAAATTGATCGAACAGAAGATCATCGACCCGGCACCAGTTCCGGAATTCAAGGTCCGCGGCCTGGATCGACTGGGTGTCCTGCTGCATGCCGACCCCGAGCCGGACACCAGGGCCGCCGGCAAGGACGGCTCGGCGGAAGGAACCGGTGATGCCGGCGCGGCGCCGAAGGCCTGAAGCGCGGCGACGGCCCTGGCCGCTTTTCCTGCTGTTCGCAGCGGGCGTGGCGACCGGTGTGGCGTTGTGGGCCTATGCCCCGTCGTTGCCGGCCGAGACGTTGATCGCACGCTATGCCGGCGATCGCTCGCGCTTCATCGATGTCGGCGGTGTGCGTGCCCATATCCGTGACGAGGGCAACCCCGAGGGCGTGCCGATCGTCCTGATCCATGGCTCGAACGGCTCGCTGCAGGTATGGGAAGGCTGGGCTCGCGAACTGGGTGCCACGGCGCGCGTGATCTCCGTCGATCTGCCCGGTCACGGCCTCACCGGTCCCTGGCCACGCGACGAGTACACAGTCGAAGCCTATGCCGACTTCATCGAGGTGTTGATCGACAATCTTCATCTCGACAAGGCGGTGGTCGCCGGCCATTCCCTGGGCGGTGCCGTCGCCTGGACTTTTGCCGCAACGCGCCCCGATCGCGTCAGCCAGCTCGTGCTGGTCGATTCAGCCGGCTACCCGCGCGACAGCGAAGCAGATGCGCCGCTGATGGCTCGGCTCGCCCGCACGCCGCTGCTGGGCGATGTCGGCATCTACTTCAAGCCCGAAAGCCAGGTGCGGCGCGCCCTTGCCGACGCCTATGCCGATCCCGCCCAGGCCACGCCCGAGCGGGTCCGGCGCGCCGCCGAGTTGCAGCGCTTCCCGGGCAACCGCGAGGCCACCCTGCAGCGCGCCCGCACGCAGGAGCCGCTCGATCCGACGCCGCTGAAGCGCATGGACGTCCCGACGCTCATCATATGGGGCGGCAAGGATCGCTGGGTGCCGGCAGCCGATGCCCTCCGTTTCCAGGCCGACATCAAGGGCGCGCAGCTCGAGATCTTCAGCGCCCTCGGCCACAATCCGATGGAAGAGGATCCAAAGGCGACGGCCGCGACCGTGATCGCCTTTCTTGCCGGTGCGCCACTGCCGCCGCCCCCCGCAGAACCCGCACCGCCACCCGAGCCGGAGCCGGCCGGCAATGCCGATCATGCGGTGCAGCCGTCGGTGATGCCCGAGAAGGACTGAGCGGAAACCTAGGAGCTGAGCAGCGCCTCGACCTCGGCGTCGATGAACACCGCATCCTCGGTATTGTCGCGCGGATTGCCGGCGCGATGGCCCCACACCGATGGGATCTCGACCAGCCGACCGTACTTGAGATGCGGCAGCTCGGCACGATTGTCGTCGGTCTGGAAATAGAGGTCGGTGGCCGACGGCATCAGCAACACCTTCGCCTTGATACCGGCCAGCGCCATTTCGAGATCGCCGCGATAGAGATCGTTGGCGGCGATGTCGCCGTTCTGCCAGGTCCAGAGCTGGGCCAGCAGATCGCGTCGGTCGCGGCGCAGAAAGTTTGCCTCCCAGGAACGCACCAGGAAGTCCTCGAGGCTCGTGAAGCCCAGCCCGCGCCACATCTCGCGACGATAGAAGGTCTGGCTGAGGGCCCAGCCGGCATAGATGCGGCCCATCGCCCGCAGGCCCTCCTCGGCCGTCCGCGCCGCGAGAAGCGTGGTGCGAATGCCTTCGAGGAAGACGAAGTTATGCGGCGCTGTCCGTGCCGAACCGCAATTCACCACGATGCGCTCGACGGCATCGCCGAACAGCGCCGCCCAGTGGTAGGCCTGCTGCGCGCCCATCGACCAGCCATAGACCATCTTCAGGCGATCGACGCCGAACAGCTCGTTCAGGAGACGACGCTGCTGCAGGACGTTGTCGTAGGTCGTGACCTGCGGGAATTCTCCCGACGTGTTCGACGGCGAGGAGGAGAGGCCGTTGGTGAACATGTTGGGGATGACGATGAAATAGCGGCTGGGATCGAGGCAATGCTCGGGCCTCACCAGCCATTCGATGTCGGTGTGCTGAGCGCCGTAGCTCGTCGGATAAAGAATGACGTTGTCGCGACGCGGCGAGAGCTGGCCGAAGGTCTTGTAAACGATGCGGGCGTCGCGAAGGGTGCCGCCGCGTTGCAACGGCAGATCCCCGCACTCGAAGACACCTTCGCTGGTTCTCATGAGAAGGAAGGAGGATGGGAACGAAGGCGAACGATCAGGTGATTGGCGCCCACAGCCCTTCCCGGTAGGCGCGCTCCGTGGCCGCTTCGCGCTGCACCTTCTCTTCCTCGGAGAGCCCGACCTGGTCGCCCACCATGCGGCTGATCGACGGGAAAGTTCCCTTGGGCTGGCTGTAGTCGCCCGTCCACAGCCGCGAACGCAGCAGCGCCTTGGCACAGTGCAAATAGGCTTGCCGCACTGACACGATGATGGCGCATTTCGGCGCCTTGCCCTGGACTGCCATCTGCTCGAGCAATGCCGGATCGACGGAAAGACGCGCCATGCCCGCCACCCGCACCGTCTCGTTGACGCCGGGTAGAAGGAAGATCAGCGCGATCTCGGGATTCTCAAGCAGGTTCTTCAGCGTATCGAGCCGGTTGTTGCCCGGCCGGTCGGCAATGGCGATGGTCTTTTCGTCGAGCACCTTGAATGAACCCGGCGGGTCGCCGCGCGGCGTGACGTCCTGCTTGCCCGACGCGTCGGCCGTCGCCACCAGGCAGATCGGTGCGAGTGCAATGAAGCGGCCCATGTGCGCGTCGATGCGGCCAATATCCTTCACGGCGGCCGTCTTCGAGACCGGGGCGTAGGACGCCACCAAAGCGGCGGCACCAGCGGCATCGAGCAGCTCGGGTTCCCGCGGCGAAGCAGAAATCGGAATGGAATCAGGCATTTGTTCGACCTCCAACCTTGGCCGGCAGGCTAGCAGCCGCGTCATTTGTTGGAAACCATTCACCCGGGCGAGTCGTTTGCAGAGGGAGACACCTTCCACAAGGAGGACCGGATGAGCGACTACAACCCCAACGATTTGGGCCCCAACCGTGACCGTTACGGCCGTGATCCGGCGTACGGAACAGACAGCGGCAATTCGGGTTTCGCCCTGCTGGCCATTCTGGCTGGCGTCGCTTTGGTCGGCGGATTTCTCTATTTCGCCAACCCGCAGAATAACAGCGAACAGCAGGCCCAGACTCCGCCCACTACCGAACGGACGCTGACACCCAAGGCCGACCCGAACTCGATGCCGGGCATCGATCGCCCCAAGCCGCCGGGCTCGGCCGCGCCTACCGCGCCGCAGGAGTAGGAAGTGGCCAGTAGCGATCTGAAGACACCCAGCCGCGCGTTCGCCGTTGTGGTTGGTGTCATCGCGGTGCTGGTGATCGCGGTCGGCGTGCTGTTCGCATCGGGCACGGTCGAGTTCCAGAGGGACACGGCTCGGGCTCCGATGGATCCGGCAGAAACCACCCGCCCGACCGACGAGCCGCGGACCCCGGCCATACCAATGCGGCCTGCCCCGGCACCAGCACCGACTGAAACCACGCCGTCGCCGGGGCCGGCTCAGCAATAGGGCCGGCACCCTGGTCGGGCCCCTCGGCCGGCTCGAGCCGCCAAAAGCCGGGCCGACGAAAAGAGCCCGGACAAAAAAAGAGCCCGACCGCGAGTTCCGCGATCGGGCGCACAGGCCTTAATCTCTGCAATCCCGAGTTAGCAGTTTGGCAGGCGGCGGACCAGAGCGTCCGTCGCTTTTTTCGTGCATAGCTTGCCTGCATTCGTTTCACTCGGAGCGAACATCACCCGGATGGGGGACGGGCGGGCGCCGGGGAAGGCGCCGGTGGAACGATCGCAGGGCGAGTGACCCGCCCGCCGCGAATGGTGAGGCGCCAGGGGATGGGATCGGACCGGCCCATGGTGGCGCCATGATCCGCCAAACAACGCTGGAAGGTCGGATCGAACATGCTGTCGGTGGCGTCGCCCCCGGGCACTTGGCAAGGGCCGGCCGGCGGCAGGCCGGGTTGCGGCACCTGGGCGCCATAGTCGATCAGCGAAGCGGCGTCGACATAGCGGGCGACGTTGCCGCGCTGGCGGCCGACGGTCAGCAGGGATTCGACGCTGGACCGCAGCAGCTGGTCGATTGCGATCGACGCGGTACGGCCGGCGATGCTCAAGAGGTCGAGGCCGTCCTTGCCGGTACAGTCGCGACCGACCTTCATGTCGCCGGAAACGACGATGGTGAGATCGAGCCGATTGTCCTGCAGCGCAGCCTGCAGCTGACGCGTGAGGAAGACATGCATGCGCACGCCGCCATCGACATAGAGGTTGTTGTCGATGAACTCCGGCGGGAAGCCGATGGGAACGGCGGCTGAAGCCATGATGGCCGCGACCATGCGCTGACGTTTCTGCGCCATGGTCATGTCGGGATGCGCCGCGATCTCCGTGAGATCGAAGATCTCAGGCACGCCGCTGTCGAGATTGGTCGCCATCACCGCAAGAGTGCGCCGACCGTTTTCTGCGGCAATCGCTTCGACCATTTCCTGGTCGAGGATATCCTCGACCTTTCGCCGCAACGGCGCGGTGTCGTAGAGCGACGTCGCGGTGAGCAATGACAGGGTCCCGCGCGACGTGAAGACGTCGTTGCTGCCGAGGTTGGAGTAGAGGTCGCGCAGCTTGGCCATGCGCTTGGCATCGCCAAGAAAGATCACCGGCGCGATCATCGAGCCGGTGCTCACTCCGGTAACGACGTCGAATTTCGGCCGCGGCTCCAGGTTGTTCTCGCCCCATCCCTGGAGAAATCCCACCGAGAAAGCACCCCAGGCACCGCCGGCAGAGACCGACAGTGCATAGGTCGGTGGCTTGGCCGGCGGCGCGACGGCACGAAGTGCGCCGGGTGGCGGAGGAGGCGGTGGCGCCTGCTGACGCGCTGCGGCCTGCGCCGCGATCTTGTTGCGAAAAGCTTCGTTGCGCACCGAGCCGCCGGCGGCCGTAGCAGGAGGCAATGGCGGCGGCGGTGCAGCAGCCGGCGGGAGACCGCCCGGCGGCACGGGCGCCATCTGCGCCTGAGCATCGATCACGCTCTGATAGATGTCGGGCCAGGGATAAGGCGATCGCCCCGCCTTGGCGATCGATTTGCAGACCTCTCCCTGCAACGCTTCCGGCCGCGGCGCTCCGCAGCCAGCCACCAACAGCGCCATCGCGGCGCAAGCAAGCCGACGTTTCCTCATATCCCTCTCCCCAGAGGATCAGGTGCCGATTGTGCGGACAGGGCGGGCCGGGCGTCCAGTGCCCGGCCCGCACATCTCCCGCTCAGGCCTTCTTCTTCCTTGCGGCCTTCCTCTTGGCGACCTTCTTCTTCGCAACCTTCTTCTTGGATGCTCTCCTCGGGAGCTTTCTTGCAGCGGCTCTCGTCCTGGCCAACGTCGACGAGAACGGATCCTCGCCCGGCGGATCCTCGCCCGAAGAACCTGGATCGTCTTCCATTGTGCCGTCCGTTTCGGGCGTCTGCAGGATGATCAGGGTGATGAACTGTGACGGATCCTGCGGCAGCGGAATGCCGCTGGCGGTAACACGCAGATCCGTGCCGGTCACGGCAGCAAACTTGATTGCCTCGCAATCGTCGTCGAGCAACGCAGTCTTGATGAACTTCTTGATGTCTTCCGCTGCGTCGCTGCTGCCGCCAGGGGCGTTGTTCGCCTTGCTGTGCAGGGCCTTGAGGAATCCCCACCATCGCTTCGAATGAATGGTGGTCGGCCCTGCCGGATCACCCCAGATCCGCATGCGCCGAGCGATCTTTTGCAGTTTGAGACCGGCACTGCCGGGATCGAAACGTTTCAGCCGGCCCGGCGTGTTGCGGATCTTGGTGATGCCGCTGTTGGGCCCGCTGTCGCTGAACTTGAAATCCAGCCGGGCGACGATCTGCTGGATCTGCGCGTCGTTGAGCCAAAGTCCCATGGTTCGCTCCCCTGTCGAGCTTTCAGGTGCGCGACTCGTTTCGCTTCTCGACGGCCGACGGTCGCGTAGCGACGGCCGAGCGATCTGCCGAACACGCTTTGCAAACCACAGACTGCCGCCCATTCGTCGGCGCGCTCCTCGGAGCTCAGCCAGAAATAGTGCGGGTGCAGGGGAGGGCCGCCCATATGGTGGCCGGTCTCATGAGCCATCACCCAGGCAATACCGGCGATGGAGAGGCCGCGGTGCCGGGCGAGTCCACCATAGAGGCGAACATGCTTGTGGCCGTCGAGCAGGAAGGCTTGCGCGTTGCAGGTCGGTGACGACCACAAGATGTCGAAACGGATAACGGGAAAGTGAACGGCAAACTGCCCGACAATCCGTTCGATGCGGGTGCGATGCCGGAAATCTCGTAAAGATCGTAGATAACGCTTGGGCGTTGCTGATCCCAGGAGCATGCCAAGGTCTCCAGCAATCGACGCTTGAACTTAGTGCGGGAAAGGCAAAGGAGTCTACAACTCGCACGAGCCGGACTCCTCTAACGTCGACGGAACCGCTAAGCTCAGGCTGCACCACCGTCGGGTGAGACGATGCGCTGCGCGAGTTGTGAAACCGAAAACGCCCCGGACAACCGCTTCTGCAGTTCCTGCGGCGCGGCACTGGGGCGGTTATGTTCCTCGTGTTCGCATCACAATTTTGCCACAGCGCAATTCTGTACCCAGTGCGGCACGGCGCTCGAACGCATGCCGACATCGACCGCCCCACCGGCTGGCGAGCTCAAGCAGATCACCATTTTGTTCGCCGACGTCTTCGGTTCGACTGAGCTGATCGAAGCACTCGACCCCGAGGAAGCCGACCGACGCCTGTCGCCCATCATCGACGCCATGAAGGAGGCGGTTCATCGGTTCGAAGGGACAGTCGTGAAGGTCCAGGGTGATGGCATCATGGCTCTGTTCGGAACGCCCAACCCACAGGAGGATCACGCGGTGCGCGCCTGCTGCGCGGCACTTGCGATGCAGGCGGCACTGAAGGCATTGCCTCCGGGAACCCCGTCGGTGCGAGTCGGACTGCATTCCGGCGAAGTCCTGGCTCGGGTGGTCGCGAACGATTTCGCCAACGAGCTCGACGCCACCGGCCTTGCCGTTCACATCGCCAACCGCCTGCAGAACCTGGCGCCACCTGGCAGCGTCGCCCTCTCGGCATCGACCTTGCGCGGCGCCCGGCAGTTCGTTTCCGTCGAATCGCTCGGTACCCAGCAGATCCGTGGCCTGTCGGCGCCGACCGAGATCTTTCTTCTCACCGGCCTGCGGCGCGGCCCCAACAGCCAGCGCTTCAGCGGTGAGGCCGGCCGGTCCGCCTTCGTCGGCCGTGACGCCGAGCTTCTGCTGCTCGAACGCGGCCTCGAGCGGGCATCAGAAGGCGACGGCTGCGCGGTCGGGCTGGTGGCCGACGCCGGCATAGGCAAGAGCCGGCTCTGCTTCGAGTTCGCTGAACGGTGCCGCAGCCGCGGCGTGCGCGTACTGGAAGGCCGCGCCCTGGCGCACAGCCGGGCCACGCCCTTCGAGGCGGTGATCGATGTCGTGAAGGCCTATTTTGAGATCACGTCCGACGACACACCGGAACGCGGACGCAGCAAGATCGATTCGGTGCTGAAATCGATCGGCGCCGACTTCGGAACCGATCTTGTTCTGTTGTTCGATTTTCTCGGCGTCGGCGATCGCGCCGTCACCGTGCCGCGCAGCGACCCGGCGGCGCGACGCGAGCGACTGAACGGCCTGTTCCGGCGGCTCATTCGGACAGCCGGCACGAGGTCGCCGGCCGTCATCCTGGTCGAAGATCTGCATCTGCTCGATTCGGGCAGCGAGTCGCTGCTCGAGGTGCTCTCCGACGCGCTGCCTGGCACACGCATCCTGCTGGTGGTGAACTTCCGGCCCGGCTATGCCGCCAACTGGATGCACAGCGATCACTACGATCAGTTTTCGCTGGCGCCCCTGCGGCGCACTGCTGCCGATTCCTTAGCCGCTCGCCTGCTGGGAGGCGACGAATCGACAGTGCCGCTGCTCGCCTTGATCGCCGATCGGGCGTGCGGCAATCCGCTGTTCATCGAGGAGCTGGTGCGCAAGTTCGAGGAGAGCGGCCATCTTGCCGGCGAGCAGGGCGCCTATCGCCTGCTGCGCCCACCCGACATGCGCCTGGTCCCCGATACGGTGCAGGCGATCATCGGCGCGCGAATCGACGGGCGGACCGAGGCCGAGAAATCCATCCTGCAAACCGCCGCCGTGATCGGCCGCGAGTTCGCCCTGCCGGTGCTGGCGCGGCTGGTCGGCAGCCTCGCCGCGCAGCTTGGCAACATGATGCATCGCCTTGCCGGCGCCGGCCTCGTCTATGAGAGCGGCACGGCGGGCAGCGAGGGCCTCTTTGCCTTTCGGCACCCCATGGTGCAGGACGTCGCCTATCGCTCGATTCTTTCGGAAAAGCGGCGCAACCTGCATGCCGCGGTCGCCACTGAACTCGAGAAGACGCTGCCCGATCCCAACGGCGCGCAGGCGAGCTTTCTCGCCTACCACTGGGAAGAGGCCGGAAATCCTCTGCAGGCCGCGTCCTACAGCATGAAGGCCGGCACTTGGCACGGTACGCGCGATCCGGCCCAGGCACTGCAGGCCTGGAAGCACGCGCGACGGCTGCTGGTCGGCCTGTCATTGCAGGGACCGCAGCGTTATCCGCTGCTGATGGCGAGCGGCCAGATCGTGAACCTGGCCTGGCGTGAGGGGCTGACGGCCGCCGACGTCGAACCCTATTACGCGGAGGCGCTAGCGATCGCCCGCGAACTCGGGGATATGCGTGCCGTCACCCTGGTGACGGCGGCTTATGGCCGAGCGCTGGCGGCCAGCGGTTCCGCCGAGGACTATGTGACGACCGTCGCCGGCGTGCTGGCGATGGTCGACGACAGCCGCCCACATGCGAGCCTGAAGGCCGTGTTGACGGCAATCCTCTGCCATGCCTTGCGGCTGGCCGGCGACTTGCCGCGGGCGCTCGAAGCCAACGACCGTGCGCTGATGCGCGTGACGGATATCGACGAAATCGACGAGCAGACCCTGGGTTTCAGCGTCGCCGTCTGGGTAAGGGGCATGCGCGCGCAGATCCTTGCCATGATGGGACGGTTCGAAGAGGCGCGACCGCTTGTCGATGCCCTGATCGCTGCCGACGAAGCGACCGTAGACGTGCTACATCGCCTGCAGGCGCATGCCGTGCAATGCGACATCGCCTGGGCGACAGGCGACCTCGAGTGTCTGCGAGCCCATAGCGATCAGGCGCTGCAACTCGCGGAACGCAGCGGCAATCCGTACCTGCTGGTCTATGGCAAGGGCTACGCCGGGCTCGCCCAGGCCATGCGCGGTGCTCACTCCGACGCGAGCACGACCTTGAGCGAAGCATTGGCCTACGCGCGACGACGCAATGCCGGACTGGAGAACGAGGCGCGCCTGCTCGCCGACCTCGCCCATGTCCAGCTGCGTGCCGGCCTGACCGATCGCGCGCGCGGCACCGCCGAGGAGGCGGCAGCCGTCGCCCGTCGCCGTGGCGCCAAGGTATGGTTGGCCTACAGCGAATGGCTGATGGGTGGCCCAGGCTCGCCATCATTCAATCTGCTGGTCGAATCGACCGGCGCGGAGCTGTTGCGGCATCTCACTCATCCGGGCGGATGAGGACGGCGTAGGGCCTGTGAGAGCGCGCCGACCGTCCGGTCGCTTATCTCCGGCCATGAGCTCCGCAAGAGGTGTTAGCCAAGTTCTGCCTTCAGCGCCTCACCGAGCTGGCGAAACGTTTCCTTGCGTGCCGAGCTGCGGCGCCAGACGAGACCGATGCGGCGGTGGGGCGTCTTGCCCGAGAGCGGCCGAACGGCGACGTCGAGGCCGCGGACGATGCCGGCATCGAGGGCCATCTGCGGCATCAGGGTGACGCCGAGATCGTTGGCCACCATCTGCGCCAGGGTATGCAGGCTGGTGCCGTTGAAGGCCGCATTGCGCCGCGCGCCTTCGAGCTCGCAAGCTGCCAGCGCCTGGTCCCGCAGGCAGTGGCCGTCCTCCAGCAGCAGCAGGTTCTCGCCTGCGATGTCGGCAGGCGTCGCGGCTTCGGCCTGAGGCAGGTCGTGCCCCGCGGGATAGACGACGGAGAAACGATCCTCGCCGAGATCCATCACCTCGAGATCGCCCAATGCGTAGGGTAGTGCCAGCAGCACAGCGTCGAGTTCGCCGGCCTCCAGTCGTTCGATGAGCCGCGCGGTCTGATCCTCGCGCAGGTAGAGCTGCAGCTTGGGATAGGTCTCGCGCAGACGCGGCAGGGCGCGCGGCAACAGGAAGGGACCAATGGTCGGGATGACGCCGAGATGCAGCGGCCCGGCCATCGGTTCGCGGGCCGCCCGCGCCAGATCGACCAGCTCTTCGGCGCCCGACAGCAGGCCGCGCGCGCGCTCCGCCAGGTCACGGCCGAGCGGCGTCGGCACGACCGTGCGCTTGGTGCGCTCCAGCAGGATGGCGCCCAACAGGTCCTCGAGTTCCTGGATGCCGGCGCTCAAGGTCGACTGGCTGACATTGCAGGCCGAGGCCGCCTGGCCGAAGTGACAGCGATCAACCACGGCAACCAGATACCGTAGCTGTCGCAGGGTCGGAGTTGGTTTCACCGATCTCATGTAATCGTTTTTTTCGATTATTAAATTCGGTATTTTGCGATTTAATAAATATTAGAACGCTCCTAAGTCTTAGTGCGTCGCCGAGGTCAGCCGTCGCCTCCTCGGCACGACCGAAATCCAAGGAGTATCGAAATGTCTTTGATCAACACCGAGATTAAGCCGTTCAAGGCGACTGCCTTCCAGAAGGGCAAGTTCATCGACGTCACCGACGCCAACCTGAAGGGCAAGGGCAAGTGGTCCGTCGTGTTCTTCTACCCGGCCGACTTCACCTTCGTCTGCCCGACCGAGCTCGAGGACCTGGCCGACAGCTACGCCGAGTTCAAGAAGCTGGGCGTCGAGATTTACAGCGTCTCGACCGACACGCATTTCAGCCACAAGGCCTGGCACGACACGTCGCCCGCCATCAAGAAGATCGACTACGTGATGGTCGGTGACCCGACCGGCACGATCACCCGCAACTTCGGCGTGATGATCGAGGAAGCGGGCCTGGCCGATCGCGGCACCTTCGTCGTCGATCCCGACGGCAAGATCCAGATCGTCGAGATCACCGCCGGCGGTATCGGTCGCGATGCCAAGGAGTTGCTGCGCAAGGTGAAGGCCGCCCAGTACGTCGCCGCCCATCCGGGCGAGGTCTGCCCCGCCGCCTGGAAGGAAGGCGAGAAGACCCTGGCCCCGAGCCTCGACCTGGTCGGGAAGATCTAACTCCCTCGTCCGCTCGTCCCCTCGGCGAACGCCGCCGAGGGGAGGCTTTCCGAGATCGCAAAAGGACCCATGTCATGTTGGACGCCAACCTCAAGACCCAGTTGCAGGGATACCTCGAGCGCCTGACGCAGCCGGTGGAGCTGGTGGCGTCGCTCGATGAGGGCGAGAAGTCGCGCGAACTGCAGCAACTCCTCGAAGACATCGCTTCACTCTCCGACAAGGTGACCTTTCTGCGCCACGGTGACGACGCCCGACGGCCCTCCTTCGCTATCGTCCGCACCGGAACGGACATCTCGGTCCGTTTTGCCGGCCTGCCGATGGGCCATGAATTCACCTCGCTGGTGCTGGCGCTGCTGCAGGTCGGCGGCCATCCCAGCAAGGAGACGGCGGAGACGATCGCCCGCATCCAGAGCCTGGAAGGCGAGCGGCGGTTCGAAACCTACTTCTCCCTGTCGTGCCAGAACTGCCCCGACGTGGTGCAGGCATTGAACCTGATGAGCGTGCTCAATCCGAGTGTCCGCCACGTCGCGATCGACGGAGCGCTGTTTCAGGACGAGGTCGAGAAGCGTGGCGTGATGGCCGTGCCCTCGGTGTTTCTGAACGGCGAGCCTTTCGGGCAGGGTCGCATGAGCCTGGAGCAGATCCTGGCCAAGCTCGACACCGGCGCCAGCGAACGTGCCGCCGAGGAGATTGCCGCCAAGGCCACCTTCGACGTGCTGGTGGTGGGCGGAGGCCCGGCCGGCGCGGCAGCTGCGATCTACGCGGCGCGCAAGGGCATCCGTACCGGCATCGTCTCCGAGCGATTCGGCGGCCAGGTGCTGGACACGATGGGCATCGAGAATTTCATCTCCGTCTCCCATACCGAGGGGCCGAAGATGGCCGCGGCGCTGGAAAGCCACGTCAAGGACTACGAAGTCGACGTGATGGACCTGCAGACCGCCACCAGGCTCGTGCCGGCGGCACAGCCGGGCGGCCTCGTCGAACTGCAGCTGAAGAGCGGCGCGACGCTCAAGGCGCGCACCGTGGTGCTCTCACCCGGTGCCCGCTGGCGGCAGATGAACGTCCCGGGCGAAGCCGAATATCGCAACAAGGGCGTGGCCTATTGCCCGCATTGCGACGGTCCGCTGTTCAAGGGAAAGCGCGTGGCGGTCATCGGCGGCGGCAATTCCGGCGTCGAGGCGGCGATCGATCTGGCGGGCATTGTGGCGCACGTCACCTTGATCGAGTTCGACAGCCAGTTGCGCGCCGACGCGGTACTGCAGGCGAAGCTTCGCTCCCTGCCCAACGTCACCGTTCTCGTCTCCGCGCAGACGACGGAAGTGCATGGCGACGGGGCCAAGGTGACGGGTCTCACCTACAAGGACCGCACCCATGACGCGAGCAAGCGGGTCGAGCTCGACGGCATCTTCGTGCAGATCGGCCTCGTACCCAACACCGAATGGCTGAAGGGTGCGATTGCGCTCAGCCCGCGCGGAGAGATCGAGGTCGACGCCCGCGGTGCCGCCTCCGCGCCTGGCCTCTTCGCCGCCGGCGATGCCACGACCGTGCCCTACAAGCAGATCGTCATCGCCATGGGCGAGGGCGCCAAGGCCGCCCTTTCGGCCTTCGACTACCTGATCCGCACTGAGCCGGTCGATCTCGCCAAGGCCGCGTGATCCAGCGACGGTCGTCCAGTCGCGAGGCAGCACCCACTCACCCTGCCTCTCCCCCGAAACGGGGGAGAGGAGCATGACGATGGACGATCGCGGAGGTTGGCCAGTCAGCCCGGCATCTTGTCGATGAAACCCACCACCGAAGCCAGACGGCCATCCGGCGCCAAGGTGCAGAAATCGACACCCTCGACGACCGACGGTCCTGCCGCCGGTCCCAGCGACCACGAAAAGCGCAGCGCCCCGTTATGGTGGTCGACCTTGGATATCCGCTTCAGCACGAAACCCGGGAACTTGGCCTGCACGCCCGCCAACATGGCGTCCACGCCGCTGTGACCGTCACTGATCATCACCGGATCGCGATAAGTACCTTTCTCCGCGAAGGCCTGTGCGACGGCCGCGGCGCGGCGCTCGGCATCGGTCTCGTTCCAAGCGGTAACGTAGGCTTCGATCGTGGCATCGGGCGACGTAGTGGTGACAGACATTGCTTGCTCCTCTGCATGGTTGGTCCACGAGGGAGATAAGCGTGAGACAGTCGCCGGAGCGATTTCCTGGGAGGTAATCAGGGCGTGCCGGCTGCCGGCTGGGTCGCGGCCGCCTCCGGCAACACCACCGTGAAGCGCGCACCGCCATCCGGTTTGTTAGCGGCAGCGATAGACCCACCCATTTCCTCGACGATGCGCTGGCAGACAGCGAGGCCGAGGCCGGTACCTTTGGCACGCGACTTGGTGGTGACGAACATCTCGAACAGGTGCGGCAGGATGTGCTGAGCAATGCCGGGGCCGTTGTCGTCGACGATGATGCGCACCGCCCGGCCCCGCGGCGTCATGATCGCGGCGGCGGTGACCGCGATCGCCATGTCGTTGCGATGCGCCTCGGGATCGCTTTCGGCGAGGGCATCACGCGCATTGTTGATCAGGTTGATCAGCACCTGCTCCAGCCGGCCGACATGCCCCATGACCAGCGGCAAAGGCTCGCCCTGTTCCAAGGTCAGCGTGATACGCGCATTGCGTACGGCCGCACCCGCGAGATCGACGCCAGCCGCAAGCGCCGCCCGCACGTCGAAGGGTGTCGGCTTTTCGGCAGCGGTGGACCGTGAGAAGGCACGCAGTTCGCCGGTGAGGCGGCTCATACGGTCGACCTGCTTCAGCACGCGCTCGAACCGGGTGGCCACCGGGCCCGGCTCGACCGTCCGGTGAGCGCGTTCGGCCGCTTCCAGATCCTCGAGCGCCGCCTCGGCCGCCAGCGTGATCACCTGCAAGGGCTGATTGACCTCGTGGATCACCGTCGCAGCGATGGCGCCGACACTCTTCAGGCGCTCGGCATCGAACAGGGCGCGTTCGGTCTCCCGGCGTACCGTATCGTCGACGCCGACGAACACGATCTGACGAACGAGCCCCTCGGCGTTCAGTACCGGCTTGGCAGTGACCTCGAACACGCGAACCCGGCCGTCGGCGTCGGGAACGGTAAGCGTGCCGCGCGCTGCGACCAGCGCCTCCTCGGTCCAAGAACGATCGAGCCAAGCCGCCAGGATGAACGGATCGACCGGCTGGGCGAAGACGGTGCGCAAGGAACGGCCGATCGCCTGGTCGGGCGAAAGGCCGCTGAAGGCCGCGAACTCGTGGTTCACCATCAGCATGTCGAGATTACTGTCGGTCAGCACCACCAGCGCCGCGCTGGAATCGATGATCGACCGCAGGCGGGCGCGTTCCTGCTCCAACCGCCGAGAAAGCCTCACCTCGCTGTCGATGTCGCGCACTACGCCGCTCACGATCGCCGTGCCATCTTCGCGCACGTAGCGGCGGAAACGTGCCTCGGCGTGGCGCACGGCATCCTCGGCGTCGACGGCGGCGCGCAGAATGCGGAAGCGTATTTCGCGAACCCTGCCATCGTCGCTGCGCGGCTCGCCACGAAGAGCATCGCGCAGCCGTTCGTGGTCATCCGGATGGACGCGATCGAGCACGGCCGTTCCCATCAGCTCGGCAGCCGGCATCCCGAACAGATCGGCGGCAGCGGCACTTACGAAGATCAGCACACCCCGCACGACGTCGATCTCGAACACCATGTCGGCCATCGATTCGACGAGCCGCTGATAGTCCCGGCGGGCCCGATCACTCTGCAGCTGCAGCGTCTTGAGATGAGTAACATCGATGCGCAGGCCGACGGTACGGCCCGATGCCGTCCTCTTCTCCGACCATTCGTACCAGCGGCCGTTGGGCGCGATTTGGGTCTGCTGCATTTCCTTGGAACGGAAACGCTGAACCCAGGCCTGCACCGTCTCGTGCTGTTGTGCGGCGTCGCCGCCGCGGGACGCCGCTGCCCGCATCGCGAGCTCCGTATAGGTCAAGCCGATCGCGTCGGGCTGCGAAAGGCTCGGGCTCGCATCCCGAGCAGTGACGTTGAACAGGATCAGCCGCTCGTTGGTGTCATAGACGGTGAGGCCGGCCGGCAACGCTTCGACGGTCTCCGAAAGGAGGGCCTCGGCCTCGCGCGCCTGGGTATAGAGGGCATGACGTTCCAGCGCCGCACGGCCCACCAGCAGCAGCAGCACCGATCCTGCCACGATGAAGCCCAGCGTACTGAGCGCCAGCGCGCCCAATGCCGTCTGGTAGCGGTCGATCACGCGGTCGATCACCCCTTCGAGGTCGCTGGCGACAATTGCCCCGGCACGGTTCAGCTCAGCGAAGGCCTGCAGCACCTGGCGCATCTCGTCATGGCCGAAGAGCGGCGGTTGTTCGGCCAGGATCGGCGTCAGGATGTCGGCGAGACGCTGCGCATCGGCGCAGACCGGTCCCCCTGGCAGCACGCACTTGCGCTCGACCTGCGCTTCAAAGCGCGTCCAGGCGGTGCGCAAGGTCGGCAAAGCATGAACGGAATGACGACCGCCATCGGTATAGGCCTGCACGGCATAGACCAGCTCGCCACCGGCACGTGCGAGATCGAGGATTTCGGCCGACTTGCGTCGCGCCGCCACGGTCTCGTTCTGATGCAGGGCCAGCCAGAGATAGAGGAACGAGGCGAGGCAACAAACGAGGAACAGCGCCGCCGCGCCGGTCGCCCACGCGACGCCCGGGGTACCCAGCGCCCGACGTACCAGCATCGGCAGCGAGCGCAGCAGGCCTGCAAACGACAGGGGCTGCGACCGCGATGCCGTCTCCGGAGAGGAACTCGCTGCGGACATGTCCAAGCCGCCTTCTTACATCACGACGCCGGTGCCGGTCGCTGCAATGCAGCGGCCACGCCGGACAAAGTGATGTGCAGCGGAATATTGCGGGCGCTGCGCGAGATTATCGACCTTGGTCTTATGCCGGTACGCTTTCGATCCAGCGTCGTGCCTTGTCGAGGTCGTCGAAGATCCGCATCGAGCGGTCGGCCGAGGCGAGAACACCGAGCGCCCGCGAAACCCGTTCGGCCTGGGCGTCGGTCACCACCAGCGCCAACGCCCCGACCGGGCCACGCTGGTGATAGCCGCGGAACAGCACGCTGACGGCCAGCATGTCGTCCTGCCCCATGGCCGGCCGGCCGTGGCGGGCATCGAACAGCTTGCGCCACGCCACGGCGCCGCCCCCGTCGACGGCCCTGAGGTAGGCCTCGAGATCGGTTCGTGTGAAATCGCCCTCGGCCGTGACGGCGACCAGCCGCGTGCGCGAGTCGATGATCCAGTGAAGCGGCATCCCTGTCTTGGTCTTTCCGTCGAGCTCTCGCGTTCCGTCACGATGTCTATTTCGATGCCCGCTTCGTCTTCGTCGCCGGCACCCAGCGCACCACGCCGTTCTCCAGACACTCGTTCATGAACTGCACCGTCTGCTGGATACCACGCGCAAAGGCTTCCTGTTTCTGCTGGCGCTGCACGATACCCGGCTTGGTAACGTAGTGGGCGCGTCCTTTCTCGACGATTTCCCCGAGCTCCAGCAGCCGCTTCAGCTTGCGGCGTACGGTCTCGCGGGGAATGCCCGACGTACTGGCGATCGACGTAGCGTTGACGGCGCGCTGTCCCTCGATGCCGATCACGCTCTCGAAAGTGTGGTGCTTGGCGCGAAAGGCGGCGTCGCGCATGCCGGGCTCGATCGCCGCCGTACCGATGATTTCAGACACCAGGGCGAGGTCGAGATCGCCGCCGTAGAGCCCACGGCGTTCCCGTTCGATGCGGTGCAGATAGTTGCCGATCAGCAGGATGAAGAGCCGAGAGACGGCGGAGTTGTCGGCAAGAACTATTCGGCCCTCGGGAGCAATCGCTGTCGCGCGCCGGCGGGGCATGGGGGTCTCCTCGCCGGCCTTTTGTGGGACGGCTCGTTGGGAACGCCTCACCATTTCTCCTTGTCGGTTTTTACGTGCCTATGGGCAGATCGCCCATTTTGAGCAGTCGCCGCCTTGTCGGAAAGGTGTTTGCACCTAGTCTGCGGCGGCATCTTATCAACAAGTATACTTGGCGGGATCAATGAGAGTTGCGTCTGCAAGGGCATCACGAAAGGCAGTGCGCCGGGCGACCGGTGCCTTCTTGGGGTTCGCGGTGGCCGCTTTGCACGTCCCCGCCAGCGCCGAGACCTCGTCGCCGGCGGGGACGACAGGTCTCTACGGCAATGCGCCGAGCATCGACCTGCAATACGTGAAGGGCGCCCTCAATCAGGCCGGCAAGGACTCGCCTGGTGCCGTTCTCAACCTGCAGGTCGGGAGCGGCGGCACGTCCGGCCAGTATTCCCAGTTCATCATGGATACCGGCTCGACCGGCATCGCCGTCTCGTCCGACTACTTCAAGCCCGGGCCCAACGACAAGGTCGTAGGACAGGGCACCTCGACCTACACCAGCAGCGGCGTGGTGATCCACGGCACGTTCTACGAGACCACGGTCGTCCTGCGCGACGGTGACGGCAAGGCGGTCGGCACCACGCCGGTAAAGGTTCTGCTGGCAGAACGTATCACCTGCGACTTCACGACGGCCGGCTGCAAGGCAACGGACCAACCCTCGGGAGTGAAGTACGCCGGCGTCGGTTACAACCGCAACAACATCGCCGGCACGTCGATCAACGGCATGAACCCGTTGGTGAACGTCAAGACGACGGCCGGCCAGCAGCTCCAGCCAGGCTACATCGTCGGCAATGACGGCGTCACCGTCGGGCTGTCGCAGGAAGCGACCAAGGGTTTCTCCCTGGTGAAGCTCACGCAGGACCTCACGACGTCGGTTCCCGGTGCGCCGCAGTGGAACCAAACCAGCATGACCGTGCGGGCCGGCGGCGCCACCGGCTCCGGCAGCGTCCTGCTGGATGCCGGCATCGGCTACATGTTTCTGTCGCCGCCGCCCGGCAGCAGCCTCGACAAGGTGCCGGGCCGGACGCCGGCGCCCGACGGAACGCTGGTCGAAATCTGGCTGCCTGGGCAGAACAGCGCGGGCGCTTCGTACTGGTTCAAAGCCCGGAACACGGGCGAGACGAACTGCCCGCCCGACGCTGCCAATTCGCTCAATCCCTGCAACGTCACGGTGGTGCACGATCCCACCGGTACGTACGTCAACACCGGCCGCGAGTTCTTCTCGGCATTCGAATATCTCTACGATCCGGTGAACGGCTATCTCGGCTACCGTTTGGCCGATAACGGCTTCAGCAACACCGGCAGCATCACGCCCGTCCTCGCCCTGCAGGGGCCCGTGCCGCTGCCCGGCGGCTTCCAGTCCACCTTGCCGGTCGCCCTGCTGCAGGCGACGACGCTGATCTCCACGGCCGGCGGCGCCACGTTCGTCGCCGCGGTGAACGGCTTCGGCAACAACCTCACGCTTCAGGGCCCCGGGCTGGTCGCTTTCAACGGCGCCGTCGATCTCGGCGGCGGCACCTTCGCCGTCCAGCAGGGCACGGCCCAGATCAACGGATCGCTGGCAGCCACGACCATCACGGTCGGCCCGCAAGGGACGCTGACTGGCAATGGTCCCGTTGTCGGTGACGTGATCCATGGCGGCACGCTGGCGCCCGGCAATTCGATCGGCACCCTGAACATCAGGGGCAGCTTCACGCAAACCGCCGGCAGCACCTATCAGGTCGAGGTCAACAACCAGGGCCAGAGCGACCAGGTCGTGGTCACCGGCAAGGCGACCCTGCAGGGCGGCACGGTGACTTTCGTACCGCTTTCCAACAATTTCGCCGCCCAGCAGACCTACGCCATCCTGACCGCGGCCGGCGGCGTGACGGGCAGCTACGCGGGCGTGCAGAGCAACTACGCCTTCCTGTTTCCGTCCCTCGCCTACGACACCAACAACGTGTACCTGAACGTGGCGCGCAGCTTCGCGCGCGGCGGCCAGACCCCCAACCAGGCGGCCGTCGGCGCCGCCCTGGATGCCGGCGCGTCGGGCGCGAGCGCCGGCCTGGCGTCGACGCTCTCGACCCTCACCTTGATGGACCCGATCACCGGTGCGGCGGCGCTGAACACCCTGAGCGGCCAGAACTACGCCGCCTTCGCGTCGGTCGGCGTGGCGAGCGCCCAGCTCTTCATGAGCAACTTCGCCGGCCAGGCCGGCGGCGGCAGCCGCGGCGCCAACCGCGTCGCCCTCGCCGCAGCCTGCGACGTCGCCTGCGATACCACCGCGCCGGCCCGCTGGGGCGCCTGGGGCGGGGCGATCGGCGGCCTGGGCACCCTCACCGGCAACGCCAATGCCGGCGGCCTCACCTACACTCTCGGCGGCTTCGCGGCCGGCCTCGACTACCGTCTCTCGCCCAGCTTCCTGGTCGGCGTCACCCTAGGCTTCAACAGCGGCTCGCAATGGGTCTCGGGTTTCCAGGGGGTGGGCACGACCAGCACGATCCAGGCCGGCCTCTATGGCAGCTTCACCCAGGGTCCGGCCTACGTCGATGTCCTGGCGGCCTATGCCTATTCCGACAACTGGATGACCCGGCCGATCGCCGTGCCCGGCGTCGCCGCGGTCACCGCCCAGGGCCGCACCGGCGCCAACCAGTTCTTCGGCCAGATCGAGGCAGGCTACCGCTTCGAGCTGGGGGGAACGGCCGACCCCTATCTCACGCCCTTCGTTCGCCTGCAGGGCGCGACCTCGACGCAGAACGCCTTCTCGGAAAGCGGCGCCGGCGCGCTCGGCCTCAGTGTCGCCGCGCAGACCACCAGCTCGCTGCGCACGGTGCTGGGCGCCCAGCTCGGTGCCGCCTTCGATCTCGGCTGGCGCGACCGGCTGGCCATGCAGCTGCGGTTGGGCTGGAGCCACGAGTTCTCCGACACGGCGCGCCCCGTGACCGCGTCGTTCCTCGGCGCCCCGCTGGCGGGCTTCACGACCTACGGGGCCGCGCCGCTGCGCGACAGCGCGGTGATCGGCTTCAACGCCAGCACCGCGATCGCCGAGGCGACCTCCGCCTACATCCGCTACGAAGGCAGCCTCTCCGGCCAGGATTCGAGCCATGCGCTCACCGCCGGCGTCCGCCTGACCTGGTAGGGAGGGCCTCCTTCCGAAGTCGTTGCACCTGGGTTCCTGATCGGCCTATGACACAACCCGTGAGCATTCACCAAGTCATCGACGAGGTCCGTCGCCGCGAAATCGAGGCGGAAGAGGCACTGCGGCACGAGGTGCGCCGGCGCCTCGATACCGAGCATGGCGTGGCGCCGGCAGCGGCAGCGGCTCCGCCCAAGGACGGTTTCGGCAAGAAGGTGCTGGAGTTCTTCAACAGCGCGCTCGGCATGTGGCTGCTGTCCTCGGTCGTGCTGACCGGCGGCGCGGCGCTGATCCAGAACATCCAGCACCAGCACGAAGTCGAACAGAAGACCCGCGAACAACTGTCGGCCCACAAGTTCGAAGTCACCCACCGGATCGACCAGATGGAGTACGGTCTGCGCCGCGCCAAGACGGTGGGCGACGCCAAGGCGGCGATGGACGGGCTGTTCAAGAGCAAGTTCCCGCTCTCGCCCGACCTCCAGAACAAGAGCCTGGGCTCGCTCTATCTCACGATGATGCAGCTCGTCAGCGCGCCCGACGACAAGAAGTCGGCGGAGGTCATGGACTTCGTCCGGCGCCTGGAGGAGGCCGAACTCGTCCTGCAGGCCCTGCCGGACGACAAGCCGCTCGCCGGCCCGCAGCGCGAGCATCTGAGCAAGCTCCTGACATCCATCAAGAACCTGCATCTCGGCCGCAGCTGAGGCCGCCTACTTTTCCAGTTCCTTGATACGGTCCTCGAGCATCGGCCGGATCGGGGCGTCGGCCGGCAGCAGGGCCAGCAGGGTCTGCCAGCGACGCAACGCCGCCGGCTTGTCGCCGGCCGCGACCGACGCGGCGCCGAGATAGAACAGGGCGAGCGCATTGCGCGGCTCGGCCTTCTCCAGACGTTCCAATACCCGGACTGCCTCGGGCGACGGCGCGGTGCCCGGCGTGATCTGGCGCACATGGGCCTCGGCCCAGTCGGTCAGGAGGCGCGTATCGACCGGTGCCAGGGCGTCGGCGCGGCGATAGGCATCGGCGGCACGTGGATTGTCGCCCAGCACTTTCCAGGCATTGGCCAGCCGCAACCAGCCGGCGCGATCCTGCGGATTCTGCTCCAGGCGCGCCGCCAGGCCTTCGACCATCGACCGGATCGCCTGCTCGCGCTCGGCCGGCGCCATGTTGGCCATGGCGTCCTGCTGCTCGCGGCTGGGCTGCGGCATCGACGATTGCGGCGGCGGCGCGGGCGGTGCCGGAACGGCGATGCCGGCTGCCTTGGCGACGCGGGCGATCTCGGCGCGCAGCAGGCCGAGCCAGGGCGCGTCGGCCGGGCTCTTGGCTTCCAGCGCCTGCCAGCGCGCAATGGCGGCGCGGCTGTCGCCGCTCTGCGCTTCATGCAGGCCGAGATAGTACTGGACCCGCGGATCGTCGGGGGTCTTCTGCAGCGCGCGGTTGAAGGCCTGCACGGCAGGCTGCGTAACCGTGCCGTCGGCTTCCAGGGTCAGGCCTTCGCCGAGCGCCGCCAACGCCTCGGGGTCGCCGGGATCCTGCGCGAGCTTCGCCCGTGCATCGGCCAGCAGGCGCGCGACGTCGAGCGGCCGGCCGGCCGGCCCCTGGTCAGCGACCTCAGTGCGATCGAACGGCGCCGCCGGCAGGCCGGGGCGCCCCATCTGCAGGTAGATCCCGAGCGCCAGCATCGGCACCAGCAGGCAGAGCGCCGGCGGCAGGAGCTTGTGCAGCAGCGGGCTCGCCGACGAAGGCCGCAACGTCTCGGCCGCCGTCCCCGCGGCCAGAATGCGCCGCTCGATCTCGACGCGCGCCGCCGCGCCATCGGCCCCGCTCACCCTGCCGGCCGCCCGCTCGCGCTCGAGCTCGGCGAGCTGATCGCGGTAGATCGCAAGCTCACCGCTCAGCCGATCGCGATGATCCACGCGAGTCTTGAGCAACGGCCAGAGCAGCGCCCCGACCGTCGCCGTGGTGAGCAGGGCGAGGAGAAACTCGAGCACTAGGCGCGGTCCTTCGGCTCGGCGAGGAGGGCATCGAGACGCTGCCGCTCCTCGTCGTTCAGCGGCACCGGCGGGACGAGCGCCCGGCGTCGGCGGGCGGCACTCAACAGGACGCCGCCGGCGATCAGCAGGACCAGCGGTGCGCCGAGCCACAGGACCAGAGTGCCGGTCTTGAAGGGCGGCTTCAGCAGCACGTAGTCGCCATAGCGTGCCACCATGAAGTCGAACACGGCGGGGTCGCTGTCGCCAGCCACCAGCCGCTCGCGCACGGCGCGGCGCATGTCGCGCGCCACCTCGGCACTGGAATCGTCGATCGACTGGTTCTGGCAGACGACGCAGCGCAGGGCGCGGCCGATCTCGCGGGCCCGTCCCTCCAGCGCCGGATCCGGCAGGACTTCGGACGGCTCGACCGCATGCACCGGCGCGGCGAGAACCAGCGCGAGCAGGAGGAGGACGCCTCGCAGGGTGCGAAGCGGGGTCCTCATTTGGCCCCCTTCAGCGCCGGCAGGATACGGTCGGTGAGGTCGCGTTCGGTGATCGGACCGCGGAAGTGCAGCCGGACGACCCCCTGGCCGTCGACGAGGTAGGTCTCGGGCACGCCGGACAGGCCCCAGTCGAGGCCGGCGCGGCCTTCGAGGTCGAGGCCGGCATACTTGAAGGGATCGCCCAGACGTTTCAGCCACGGCAGCGCATCGGCGCGCTTGTTCTTCCAGGCGAGGCCGATGATGGTCGCCTGCTCACGCTCGGCCAGGCGTGTGAACAGCGGGTGCTCGGCAAGGCAGGGCGTACACCAGCTCGCGAAGAAGTTCACCAGCACCGGCTTGCCGGTCTTGAGCAGCGCGTCGGTGAGCGGCGGCTCGCCTTCGCGCAGCGCCGGAAGATCGAGCTTGGGGGCCGGCCGCCCGACCACCACCGAGCCGATCGACGCGGGATCGCGGCCCGAGGTCAGCGACCAGGCGAAGAAGCCGGCCATCAGGGCCAGGGTCACGAGCGGGAGGATGAAGAGGAGCTTTCTCATGGCTGGGGGCGCGGCACTCCAGTGCCGCTCATGCTCGCGATGCGCCACTGGAGTGGCGCGCTCCCAGCGAAGATCGTGACGGCGCCCCGATCCGCAGGCGCCGGTCCGACAAGGAGACGAAACCGCCGAAGGCCATGAGCGCCGCGCCCAGCCAGATCCAGGGCGCCAGGGGATTGAGGTAGAGGCGGATCACCCAGCCCTGGCGCGGATCGCCCTCGCCGAGCGTGGCATAGAAGTCGCGCAGGAAATTGGTCTGGATCGCCGTTTCGGCGACCTGGCGGCGCTGCACGGTGAACAGACGCCGCTCCGGCCGCAGCACCGTATAGGGCCTGCCGCCGACCGTGACGGTGAGCGTCGCGCGCTCGGCGACATAGTTCGGGCCCTGCACCTCCTCGATCTTGTCGAGTTGCACGCCGTAGCCTGCAAAGGAGAGGCGATCGCCGGGCTTCATGGTCTGCATCACTTCGTCATGCCAGGCCGAGGTGGCGACCGAGCCCAGCACCACGACGCCGAGCGCAGCATGGGCAATCACCATGCCGAGCGTGGCGCGCGGAATGGTGCGCAAGGTGCCCTGGCGGATGCGATCGGCGAGCGCCCACAGGCTGCCCACGATCAACCAGACGCCGAAGCCGAAGGCCAGCGCGGCCAGCGTGCTGCGGCTGTCGTAGACGACGAGCGCGACCAGCGCGGCCGCCAGCGAGACCACGAAAGCCACGCGCAGACGGGCCAGCGCCGGCCACAGCTCGGCGCGCTTCCAGCTGAGGAACGGCCCGACGCAAAGGGCGGCGAACAGCGGCGCGCAGATCGGTACGAAAGTGGCGTTGAAGAAAGGCGGGCCCACCGAGACCTTGGCCCCGGTCAGCAGATCGAGAAACAGCGGGTAGAGCGTGCCCAGCAGCACCGTCACCGCCAGGGTGCAGAGGAGCAGGTTGTTCAGGATCAGCGCGCCCTCGCGGCTGATCGGCTGGAACAGGCCGCCGGACTGCAACTGCGGCGCGCGCCAGGCATAGAGCGCGAGCCCGCCGCCCGTCACGGCGAGCAGGAAGCCCAGGATATAGAGGCCGCGCGCCGGATCCTGTGCGAAAGCATGCACCGACGTCAGCACGCCGGAACGCACCAGGAAGGTGCCGAGCAGCGACAGCGAGAAGGCCAGAATGGCGAGCAGCACGGTCCAGCTCTTCAGCGCGTCGCGCTTCTCCACCACGATGGCGGAATGCAGCAGCGCGGTGCCGGCGAGCCAGGGCATCAGCGAGGCATTCTCGACCGGATCCCAGAACCAGAAGCCGCCCCAGCCGAGAATGTAGTAGGCCCACCAGGACCCCAGCGCGATGCCGAGCGTCAGGAAGCACCAGGCAGCCAGCGTCCAGGGCCGCACCCAGCGCGCCCAGGCGGCATCGACCCGGCCTTCGAGCAGGGCGGCGACGGCGAAGGCATAGGTGACCGAGAAGCCGACATAGCCGAGGTAGAGCAGCGGCGGATGGAAGGCGAGGCCGGGATCCTGCAGCAACGGATTGAGGCCGTTGCCGTCGGGCGGCGCCGGAAAGACGCGCTCGAAGGGATTCGAGGTGAACAGCAGGAAGGCGAGAAAGCCGACACCGATCAGTGCCTGGATGGCGAGCACGCGGCTGCGCAAGGTGTCGGGCAGGTTGGCGCCGAAGATCGCGACCGCAGCGCCGAACACGGCGAGGATCAGCGCCCACAGCAGCATCGAGCCTTCGTGGTTCCCCCAGACGCCGGAGATCTTGTAGAGCAGCGGCTTGGCGGAATGCGAATTGGCGACGACGTTGGCGACGGAGAAGTCGGACGTCACATAGGCCTGGGTCAGGGCGCCGAAGGCGAGAATCACCAGGAAGGCCTGAGTCAGCGCCGCGGTGCGGCCGAGCGCCATCAGCCGATCGTCGTTCCGCGCCGCGCCGACCAGCGGCACGATGCCCTGCACCAGCGCCACCGCCAGGGCAAGGATCAGGGCGAAGTGGCCTAGCTCCGCTACCACGAGGCACCAGCAACAGGAACGCCAGCGGCGTAGCAGAGCTGGCGGGCGTCAGGCGCTGCAGCGAAGCGAAGCGCCGAGAGCTCGCGCGGCTCAGAAAAGACAAGACTGGCACAGCACCGCCTGAAAGCCTCCACACAGCGGGCTCTCGCGCCTTCGTCGCTGCGCTCCTGCAGGCGCTGCCGCCCGCCAAGGCAAACGATGCTGCGCATCATTTGCCTTCTTTCCATCTGCCCGCCTCTTTCAGGGCCTTCGCGACTTCAGGCGGCATATAGTTCTCGTCGTGCTTGGCCAGCACCTCGCGGGCAACGAAGACACCGTCGCCGCCGAGCGCGCCCTCGGCAATCACGCCCTGACCTTCGCGGAAGAGGTCGGGAAGCATGCCGCGATAGACGACGGCCATCGTCTTGTGGGTGTCGGTGACGACAAAGCGCACGACCTGGCCTTCCTTCTGCACGCTGCCGGCCTCGACCAGGCCACCCAGACGGAAGCGACGATCGGGGCCGGGGCTTTTCTCGGCGACCTGGGTCGGCGAATAGAAGAAGACGAGGTTGTCGTTCAGGGCCGACAGCACGAGGGCCGCCGCGACAGCGAGCGTGCCCAGCGATCCGATCAGCAACCAGAGGCGGCGGCGCTTGGGAGTCATCTCTTGCGATCCACTCCGCGTGGGGCCGATCCGCGCGGGGCCAGCCCGCGCTGGTCGAGTTCGCGGCGAACCCTGTTGCGGGCGCTCAGCGAGGCAATCACCAGCCCGCCCAGGATGACGAAGGCCGCCAGATAGGAGGCCAGGATGAAGGCTGCATGATTGCTCATGCCGGGGCCCCCTCTTCCTGCGCGGCGGCATTCTCGAGACGCCGACGGTCGATCTCGGTCTCGGTTCGCAGCAGCACCAGGAACACGAAGAGGAAAAGCAGTGAGACCGCCATCCAGAGAAGGGGAACGAGGATCGAGTTGTGAATCGCCGGGGCGTCGAGGCGCGTCACCGACGCGGGCTGGTGCAAGGTGTTCCACCAGTCGACCGAGAACTTGATGATCGGCAGGTTGATGACGCCGATCAGCGCCAGGATCGCCGCCGCACGGTCGCCGCGTTCGGGCTCGTCGTAGGCGCGGCTCAAGGCGATGTGGCCGAGATAGAGGAAGAAGAGCAGCAGCATCGAGGTGAGCCGGGCATCCCACACCCAGTAGGTGCCCCACATCGGCCGACCCCACAGCGAACCGGTGAGCAGGCACACCGCCGCGAAGCTCGCACCGACCGGCGCGGCGGCACGCGCCATCAGCGCGGCCAGGGGATGGCGCCAGACCAGCAGCGAGGCCCCGAGGCCCGCCAGCAAGGCATAGCCCATCATCGACAGCCAGGCGGACGGCACATGCAGGAACATGATCCGCACGGTCTGGCCTTGCTGGTAATCCGCGGGCGCCACGAAGAAAGCCATATAGAGGCCGACGCAGAGCATCAGCACCGTGGCGAAGCCGAGACCCGGCAGCACGCGCTGGCTGAAGCGGCGGAAGCGCGCAGGATTGGCGAGGAAATGCAGGTCGGCCATGGCTTTGCTCCGCCCCTGTTTCTGGCTTGGCTCGTGTTTTGTCTATTCCCCGGCTTGCCGCAAGGCCGCGGCAATCGCCCACGGGGTGGTGCCGAGCGCCACCAGGGCGAGCGCCCCCAGGATCGCAAGATGGGTCGCGAGTCCCTCGCCCGCCGCCAGGGTTTCGACGGCGCCGGCACCGAAGATCAGGGTCGGCACGCAGAGCGGCAGAGCAAGCAAGGCCAGCAAAGCCCCGGATTTGCGCGCTCCGAGCGTCAGTGCGGCGGCGAGGCCCCCGATCAACGACAGGGTCGGCGTGCCGATCAGCAAGGTCGCGAACAAAGCGAGCAGGCTTTCGCCGTCGAGCCCGAAGGCGACACCCAGCACGGGCGCCAGCAGGCTGAGCGGCAGGCCGGTCACGATCCAGTGAGACGTGCATTTGGCCAAGGCCGCCAGCTCGAGCGGCCAGGGCGCCAGCAGCAGAAGATCCAGGGTGCCGTCTTCATGGTCGGCGGCGAACAGGCGTTCGAGCGAGAGCAGCGCGGCGAACAGCGCCGCCGACCAGAGCACGCCCGCCGCGATGCGCTGCAGGACATTGGTCTCGGGCCCGATCCCCAACGGGAAAAGCACCACCGCCACGACATAGAAGGCCAGCACGACGCCGACATCGCCCGGCTGCCGCCAGACGAGACGCAGGTCGCGCGCCAGCAGCGCCGTGAAGCCGCCCATCATGCGCCACCCCCGCTGTGCGAGAGAGATGATCCCAGTTCGAGCGTTCGGGCGCCCGCCACGCCAAGATCGGCGTGGGTCGCGGCAATCGCCAGGCCACCGGCGGCAAGGTGTGCCTGCAGGGCAGACCGAAAGCCCTGCTGCGCCGACGTATCGAGCGCGTTCAGGGGCTCGTCGAGCAGCCAGAGCGCGGCCGCAGAAAACGCCACGCGGGCCAGCGCGGTGCGGCGGCGCTGGCCGGCCGACAGGGTGCGCACCTGCCGGGCGGCCAGCGGCCCGAGATCGAAGGCCAGGAGGGCTCCCTCCAGGCCATCGGGGCGCCCACCGCGCAGGCGCTGGGCGACCACGAGATTTTCGGCCACCGTCAGGTCGCCCTTGAGCCCGTCGAGATGACCGAGCCAGGCCAGCCGGCCGTGCCAGGCGTCGATGTCCCGCGCGACGTCCGCCCCCTGCCAACGCACCGTGCCGGCATCCGGCCGGACAAGGCCGGCCAGGGCGCGCAGCAAGGTCGTCTTGCCGCTGCCGTTGCGGCCGGTCAGCGCCAGCAGCTCGCCCGCCGCCAGGCCGAAGGACAGGCTGCTGAACACGCGCCGGCCGCCACGCCGGCAGGCCAAGCCTTCGATCTCGAGGAAAAGGGGCGCCATACCGGCGCCGTGGTAGCACGCGGCAAAGAAAAAGGCCGTCATCTCGGGGGAGAGTGAGATGACGGCCTAAGCGCCTCCGAAGAGGCTAGAACGTGGCTTTGGGGGGACCACGTTCGGGGGAGATACAAGAGGAAGATGGAAACCTCTGGTGGCCGTCGCTAGACCCAAATGGGGCAAGAGTGTGATTTTTTAATCACACCTCGTGCGATGGGAAATTTGAAAAAGAACGAGGAATTTCAAGATCTTAAGAAGGTGATTCCTTGAGATTCCAGGCCTTACCGGCGCCTCAGAGGGAGGCGGTCGTCGCGCCACGAGGCGCTTTCGCTGTCGAAATCGCCGTTGGGTCGGCTTTCTTGCTTGTTCTGAAGCGTGCGGGCTCTCGGGGCTGATGACAGCCCCTGCCGCCCGCCAGATGCTGCAGACCCTTACGCCTCAGGCGTAAGGATCTGCAGCATCTCGCATCCCGTCGCCCATGAACTGGTAGGCGAGGATCACCAGGATCACCGGGACCACCGGCAGCATCAGCCACCAGTTAACGGCCACCACGTTGATATCGGTCGCTTCGTTCAGCAGCACGCCCCACGAGGTGATGGGCGGGCGCAGGCCGAGGCCGAGGAAGGAGAGTGCGGTTTCGGCCAGGATCATCGAGGGAATCGAGAGCGTCGCCGAGGCGATCAGGTGGCTCATGAAGCCTGGCAGCAGGTGGCGGCCGATGATGCGGGCAGGCTTGGCGCCCATCATCTGGGCGGCCGCCGCATAGTCCTCCTCGCGCAGCGACAAGAGCTTGGAGCGCACTGCACGGCCGAGCCCCGGCCAGTCGAGCAGGGCCAGGATGAGGGTGATGCCGAAATAGACCAGGAGCGGCGACCAGGTCACCGGCAGGGCCGCCGACAAAGCGAGCCACAGCGGCAGGTGCGGGAAGCTCTTGATGATCTCGGTGATACGCTGGACGACGCTGTCGACCCAGCCGCCGTAATAGCCGGCGAGCCCGCCCAGAATGAGCGCCAGCGCAAAGGACAGGGTGATGCCGATGAGCCCGATGGTGAGCGAGATGCGCGCCGCATAGACGATGCGGCTGAACATGTCGCGTCCCAGTCGGTCGGTGCCCAGCAGGAAGAAGGTGCCGTCCTCCGCCGGACAGACGAAATGGAAGCGGCCCTCGATCAGGCCCCAGAACTCGTAGCGCTCGCCGAGACAGAAGAACCGCAAGGGCTGCGGCTGGCTGGTGTCGGGCGAATAGATCCGCTGCAGGGTCGCGGGATCACGCTCCATCTTCAGGCCGTAGACGAACGGCCCCATGAACTTGCCTTCGTGGAAGAGATGCACCGACTGAGGCGCCGCGAAGATGTAGCGCGAATTGCGTGTGTGCAGGTCGTAGGGCGCGATCCACTCGCTGACCAGGGTCGAAAGATACATCAGCGCCAGGAAGACCGCGGAAACGACGGCCGGCCGGTGGCGGCGGAAGCGCCACCACATCAGCTTCCACTGGCCGGCCATGTAGTAGCGTTCCTGCTCCTTGGTCAGGCGATCGGCGACGTAGGGATCCCACGGCTCCTGGCTGACGAAGTGCGGGGTGCGTCGGGACTTGTCGTTGGGAGCGGTGTCGGTCATGCCCGGCTCACTTTTCCGAGGTGGCGCCGAAGCGGATGCGCGGATCGAGCGCGGCCAGCGCCAGGTCCGAGATCAGCATGCCGATGACGGTGAGCGTCGCCACAAAGAGCAGGAAGGTGGCGGCGAGGTTCACGTCCTGGGTCTTGAGTGCCCCCAGCAGCATCGGGCCGGTCGTGGGCAGCGACAGGACGACCGACACGATGACCGAGCCCGAAATGACGTCGGGCAGCAGGCCGCCGATATCGGCAACGAATGGGTTCAGCGAATGACGCAGCGGATATTTCACCAGAAGCTTCATGGGCGGCAGGCCCTTGGCACGACCGGTGACGACATACTGCTTCTGCAGCTCGTCGAGCAGGTTGGCGCGCAGCCGGCGGATCATGCCGGCCGTACCCGACATGCCGATCACGATCACCGGAATGATCAGGTGCTGCATGACCGACAGCGCCTTGCCCCAGCTCAGCGGCTTGTCGATGTATTCCGGATCCATCAGGCCGCCGATCGACAGGCCGAAATAGACCTTGCCGACATAGAGCAGCACCAGCGCCAGCAGGAAGTTCGGAATGGCCAGCCCGATGAAGCCGATGAACGAGGCAACGTAGTCGCCGAGCCTGTACTGATGCGTGGCGGCGTAGGTGCCGATCAGGAACGACACGATCCAGATGAAGGCGATGGTGCTGGTTTCCATGATGATGGTGAGCGTCAACCGCTCGCCGATCAGGTCGGCCACCGGCACCGTGTCCTGGCAGGAAAGGCCGAAATCCCAGCGGAAGATGCCGCCGACCCAGTCGAGATAGCGCTGCCACAGCGGCATGTTGAGCCCGTAGAGCTCGCGCAGCTCTTCGGCGCGCCTGTGGGCGTCGGCGTCGCCGCGCGCCAGCAATTCGTCGATCTGCGAGGTCACGCAGTCGCCCGGCGGCAGGTCGATGATGAAATAGACGAGTGCGCTGATCACGAACAGGGTCGGGATCATCAGCAGCACGCGGCGAGCGATGAAGCGCAGCATGGTCAGCTCCCTCGTGCCATGCGGACGTAGTGGCCGGGTTCGGCTTCGGTCCAGAAGAGCGGCGTCTTGCCGTCGTCGCGGAAGGGCGCCGGCCAGACGGTGGGATCGGAGGCCTTGCCTTCCATCAGCGCGCCGAGATCGAGGCGGGCATCGGGATCGGGCATCGGCACCGCCGAAAGAAGAGCGCGGGTATAGGGATGCATCGGCTTGCGGAACAGCTCGCCGGCCGGCGCCAGCTCGACCAGGCGGCCGGCGCACATCACGGCAATCCGGTCGGCGATGTAGTCGACGACCGCCAGATTGTGGCTGATGAAGAGGTAGGTGAGGCCGAGCTGCTTCTGCAGGTCCTTCAGGAGATTGAGGATCTGCGCCTGGATCGAGACGTCGAGCGCCGAGACCGGCTCGTCGCAGATCACCATGTCGGGCCGGAGCGCGAGCGCGCGGGCAATGCCGATGCGCTGGCGCTGGCCGCCCGAGAAGGAGTGCGGATAGCGGCTGAGATGGCGGCGGTCGAGCCCCACCATCTCCATCAGCTCCGCCACCATCTCGCGGCGATAGGCGTCGTCGCCGATGCCGTGGATGATCAGCGGCTCGACCAGGATGTCGTACACCGTCATGCGCGGGTTCAGCGACCCGAACGGATCCTGGAAGATGAACTGCAGCTTGGTGCGGAAGCGGTTCAGCTCCGCGCCCTCGATCTTCAGCACGTCGGTCTTGCGGCCCCAGTCGTCGAACACGACGCGGCCGACCTTGCCCGTTCCGTCCGGAGTCGAATCGGCCGAGATGCCGCGCATCAACATCTTGCTGAGCGTGGTCTTGCCGCAGCCGGATTCACCCACCAGGCCGAGGCACTCGCCCCGCTCGACGTCGAAGCTGACGTCGTTGACGGCATAGACCGTGCGCGTCGTGCCGCCGCCCATCATCGATTCGAGGAAGGTGTCGGCCTTGCGGATGCGGAAGGTCTTGGAGACGTGCCGGACCTTCAGCACCGGCGCCTTGGGATTGAAGGTCGCGGTCGGCGCCTGGTTGGGTTTCTCCTTCAGGAGATGGCCGGTCGTGCCCTTGATCTCGCGGATCGGCACCAGCCGCTCGCCCGGCGCCATGTCGAAGCGCGGCACGGCATGCAGCAGCGCCTTGAGATAGGGATGTTGCGGGTCGCGGAAGATGTCGTGCAGATCGCCCGACTCGACCACCTTGCCGCGATACATCACCACGACGTCGTTGGCGACATTGGCGACCACCCCGAGATCGTGGGTGATCATCAGCAACGCCATGCCGAGTTCCTGCTGCAGATCCTTGATCAAGCGCAGGATCTGGGCCTGGATCGTGACGTCGAGCGCGGTTGTCGGCTCGTCGGCAATCAGCAGCGCCGGCCGGCAGACCAGCGCCATGGCGATCATGGCGCGCTGGCGCAGGCCGCCGGACAGTTCGAAAGGATAGGTCCGGAGCGCGCGCTTGGGATCGGGGAAACCCACCATGCGCAGCATGGCGAGCGTCAGCTCGTCGATCTCGGCGCGGCTGAGCTTGCGGCCATTCTGGGCCGGTTTGGCGCCGTTGCCGTTGCCGCCATTCGTCGGCACGCCGTGCAGCTCGACGGCCTCGCCAATCTGGTCGCCCACCGTATGCAGCGCCGAGAGCGAGGTCATCGGCTCCTGGAAGATGATGGAGATCTGGCCGCCCCGGATGCGGCGCATCGCCTGGCCGGCGCGGTCGAGCTTGGCGATATCGACGACGCCCTCGTTGACACGCGGATCCTGGAACAGGATCGAGCCCGAGGGGATGGTCGCGGTGCGCGGCAGCAGGCCCATGATCGCCTGGCTGCACACCGACTTGCCGGAGCCCGATTCGCCGACCAGCGCCACCGTACCGCCGGGCGGGATGGAGAAGGAAACCTTGTCGACGGCTCGCAGGATGCCTTCGTGGACGCCGAAATCGACCGTCAGATCCTCGACCCGCAGCAGATCCTTCATACCGATTCTTCCTGACCTGCCACCACGATCCCCATCGCCCGCAGGTTCGCGCGCGTTGCATCGCTCAGCGTCACGCCTGCCCCTTCGGCCGCGTGGGCCGCTCGCTCCACAATATCGTGAAAGCCGTCGAGAGAGGAATCGACCTTCACCAACCGTCCGCCCATCGACCCGATGCTGAGCTGCATCCAGCCGTCCGAGCGGTCGCGCTTGGTCGAGAAATAGCTGAGCTTCAGGCGGTCGAGGCGGTTCCATTCGACCAGGGTACCGGCCGGCCCGTCGGCGCAGAGCGTATCGGGCGTCAGCAGATAGCGCGTGCGATGCCGCAGCGCGGTGCGCACCAGAAACAGCGCAAACAAGGCGAAGCCCGCGCCCAGAACCAGCGCCAGCCAGTGATTGACCTCGAGCAGCAGAAGCGGCGCACCGCACAGCAATACGCCAGCGCCGGCGCGCGCATAGTCCGCCAGGATCGTCGGACGTGGATAGCGCAGATCAGCCGAACTCACCCGCGCTCCTCCCTGAGTGACCGCTCACGACGCAAAAAGCGCGCGCGCGGCGCGAACGCGAAGACCCTGCGTCGTTGTTATTGTTGCCAGGATCGACCTTAGGAAATCCCAAGCCCCGCCGTCCATCGCAAGATGATGACTGAGCAGGCCTATCGGCTCGCCCTGACCGCTGCGCGCCCGGGCGAGGGCCTCGACCAGGGCGGCAAGAGCCGCTGCTTCGCCGACGAAACGGCCGCCCGCCTTCCAGTCGATCAGATCGACGTGGGTGTTGATCTGGCGAAAGCCGCGCACCGGCTCGGGCCGGCGGCGCGGTCCGAAGGTCGACAGGCCGCGATAACCGATCTCGGGCAGGGTGGGGACCAGGATGTCGGCGATACGGTTCCACGGCGGCACCATCACCGGCAGCGCCTGCGCGGCGAACAGCCGCTCCAGCGCCAGCCAGCCGGTGCCCAGTTCGCCCAGCACCATCATGGCAGGACGCTGCAGGCCGAGCTCGACTTTCTTCTCGGGCGGTGCTGCATGATTGGCATGGGCATAGCCGTGCTGCAGCACGTCGACCTCGGGCTCGACGGCGAGCCGCTGGGCGAGCGCCGCGGTCGCCTGGGCCGGCACGACCGCCAGCGCCAACGGCGCATCGGTGTCGCGCCGGATCGCCAGCAGCCGGTCGAGCGCGGGGCTCGCATCGACCGCATCGTCGTCGCGCCACCACAGGTCGGCGATCCGTCCTGCATCGCGCCACCGCGCGGCTTCGTCGGCGAGCGCCTGCCACGAGGTCATGTCCGGTTTCCTTCGTTCTCCTCTGCCCCCCTTGGGGGGAGAGGCCGGGTGAGGGGCAAGCGAAGGACGTCGAAATCACAGAATCCTGCGGTAGCGGTCACCCCCTCACCTAACCTCTCCCCCAAGAGGGGGAGAGGAACATGAGCATGAAAACAATCCCTCATGGCGACAGCATCTGTTTCAAGGCGGCGACCGTCGCGGGGCCGCCATTGGTGTCGACCGGCGGGAAGCTGCGGATCGAGGGGCCCGACCAGGCCCGCTTGACGGCGGCCGCAAGGTTTTCCGCCGTCAGCGTATCGGGCGGGACGACGGCCACCATGCCACGTTCGCCGAGCACGCGCGCGCGATCGGCCTGCTCGGTTTCCCGCGCCGTGCCGAAAGGCACCAGCACGGCCCGATCGGCAAGGCCGAGAGTCTCGACCACCGTATTGTAGCCCGCCTGCGAGATCGACAAGGCCGCGTTGCGCAGCAGGCTCGGAAAGTCGGCCCGCGCCGGCTCGACGACAATGCCGTCGCGGGCGGCCGACAGAAGCGCCGCCTGGTCGGCCGCCGGCACGTTCGGCCCCATCAGCAGGCGCCATTTGCGATCGGCGAGCCCCGTCATCGGCCGCGCGGCGATGGCCGCCTGCAGCAGCGGCAGGCCGACCGCGCCACCGCCCGCCGAGACGATCACCTCGCCCTTGCCGACCGAGCCCTGCGGCGCACGGGCCGGATCGGTTTCGGCGACGTAGCCGGTGTAGAGCGCGCGATCCTGGATGTCGGGCCAGGCCGGAAAGCTTTCGTCGAGGCGCACCAGGGCGGGATCGGCATGGACCAGCACGGCGTCGAACGCCTCGAAGGTCGCGACCATCTCGTCGATCCGTGCCGGCGAGGCCGAGCGGCGCAGCACATCGCGCACCGAGGAGACGATCCACGGGGCGGCGTCGCGGCCCTGTGCGGCCTCCAGGAGCGGCATCAACTCGAAGCGAAGCTGTGTGCGGCCGAACGGAAACTGCTCGGTCAGGAGCACGTCGGGCTGCTCGGCCTCGAACAGGTCGAGCAGGCGCTGCGTGCGTGCCGCGCGAAAGGCCTCGTCGAGCGGCGTGCCGTCGAGTTGCGACAGATCCTTCAGCCGCGCATCGGCGGCACGGACGGGCGGCAGCTGATGCAAGCGGGCGCCGCCGAGATCGAGTCCGGCGACCGGCGCCCCGCCGGAGACAAGCGCCACGTCGAAGCCGCCCTCCGCCAGCGCCCGCGCCAGCGTGGCGGCGCGGCGCAGATGGCCGATGCCGAGCAGGTGCTGGACATAGAAGAAGACGCGCCCCGTCACGGTCCCGTTCCGGCCAGCGCGGTTTCGGCGTCCACCCTGTCGAAAGGCACATTGAGACGGTCGATCGCGACTTTGCCGTCACCCGAGGCCACGAAGAAATGCACCGCCCGCCAGTCGAGCTTGTGCGGCGGGCGGCCCAGCATGTCCCAGCCGGTGGCGAGCGCCAGCAGGGCGCGGATCGCCGCCTTGTGCGAGACCGCCACCACCGGCTCGCTGAGAGTGGCGGTCCAGGCCGACAGCCGCGCCATCGCGGTGCGGGGCGATTCGCCGCCCGGCGGCTGGAAATCGAGACCGGCCGCTTCGGCCGCCGCGAAGCGCTCGCCGCCCTCGGCGCGCAGGTCCTTCAAGGTGCGGCCTTCCCAGATGCCGAAACTCATTTCGCGCAAGGCGTGATCGATCTCCACCGGCATCGCGGGCCGCAGCAGCTCGGCGGTGCGCCGCGCGCGCTGCAAGGGGCTGCTCATCCGCCGCCAGCCGGCGGCCGGCACGGGCAGCCGCCATTGGCGCGCCATCTCCTCGCCGGCGCGGCTGAGCGGCGTATCGGTCAGGCCCTGCAGACGGCCCGTGTCGTTCCACTCGGTGGGCGCATGCCGTAGGAGGGCAAAGGGAACGCCCGTCATCGCGGGAGCCCTTGCAAGGTCTTGAGCGCGGCTGCCAAGGCATGCGCGGCCGCGCGCTCGTCGTGGCGCGCCGCCATTCGCGCCGCGGCCGCGGCGGCAAACCGTGCGCGGTCCTGAGGCGCGTCGAGCAGGTGCACGACGGCAGCCGCAAAGGCATCGGCGTCGCCGATCGGCGTGAGCAGACCGGTGATGCCATCGGCCACGACCGCCGGCACGCCGCCGGTGCGGCCGGCGACCACCGGCAAGCCCGCGGCCTGGGCTTCGAGAAAGGCCATGCCGTAGGCTTCGTTGATCGCAGGCCAAAGGTAAAGGTCCGACTGGGCATAGAGCGCCGGCAGCTCGTCATGCGGTCGCGCGCCGGCGAACAGCACGCGCTCGCCGAGCGGCGCCATCAGCCTTTCGATCTCGGGCCGCGCCGGTCCGTCGCCGACCAGCATCGCCCGCCAGGAATGCTCCCGGATCGACAGAAGGGCGCGCGCCAGCACTCGGTAGGATTCGGCCTTGTCGCGCGAGCGCATCATGCCGACGCTCAGCAGCAGCGGCGGCCGCGTCGGGTCGCGGCGCGAGGGAATGGCAAACGGCGCCGTGTCGATGAAGGGCGGCAGCCAGGCCTGGCGGGCGCCGGGCCGCAGCCGCGCCTTGACGCCCACGACGTCGCGCGGATTCACCGTCAGCACGAGATCGGCCGCGGCCAGCGCCCGTTCGACCGCGCGATGGCCGAGCCGGGTCGGCCCCTGCGCGCGACGCGGGGCGTGCGAGGCCTCGGCGATGACGTAGGGAATGCCCAGCGCACGCGTCACCACCGGCCCCAGCCAGTCGGGCTTGCGGTAGTAACAGTGATAGGTGAACCAGAGGTCGAAGCGCTCCGGATGGTGGGCCGGCAGAGCCTTCCAATGCGCGATCAGGCGCGCCGCCTGCACCCGCGCCCGGCGTTCCAGGGCAAGATGCGCGTCCGGCGGCGGCACGCCCGGGGCCACGCGACTCGCCGCCGGCATCAGGACATCGTGGCCGAGCCGCCGCAGCAGACGCGCGAGGCCCCTCGCCATCTCGCGGTCGCCCGACGGCACAGGACTGTCCGGCGCCTTCAACGGCGTATGCAAAGCCACGCGCATGAGATCAGGCCGCGACGCGCGCGACGGCGGAGCGATCTTTGTCGGAACGATCGTCGGACGAAGCCTGCTCGCCAAGCGACGCGGCGATCCAGTCGACACCGGCTTCGAAGGAGAAGCGCGTCCGCACGACCTCGCCCGCGCGTTCGGCCAGCCGCTGGCGCAGGGCCGGGTCGCCGATCATCCGCGCCAGCGCTGCCGCGAGTTCGTCGGGCGCCCCGGGCGCCACGAGCAGACCGCTCTCGCCGTCCTCGATGAACTCGCCGATGGCGGCCGCCGACGTCGCGACCAGCGGCAGCCCTTGATACGCCGCTTCCATCAGCACGTTGGGCAGCCCGTCCTGGTCGCCGTCGGCCGCCTTCTTGGCGGCCAGCACGAAGAGATCGGCGCGCGCGAGGGCTGCGAAGACTTCCTTCTGGGGTTGCGCACCGCGCCAGGTGCAGCGCTCGGCAATACCGAGCCGCGTCGCCTGTGCCTTCAGGGAATCGGCGAGGCCGCCCGCGCCGATATGCTCGAAGCGCCACTGCAGCGCCTGCGGCAGGCGCGCCAACGCCTCCAGAAGGTCGTCGTAGCCCTTCTTCTCGACCTTGCGGCCGACCGACAGAACGGTGACGGGATCGCGCGCGTCCGTGCCGTCGCGCCGCGGCCGCATGGGCGGCGGCGGCGGCAGGTGCGCGAAGTCGAGGCCATGATAGACCAGGCGCAGCTTCTCCGGAGTCGGCGCAAGCTCCTTCAGGCGCTGCAGGCCGAGATCGGTACAGGTCACGAGCCAGGCGCAATCGGCGAGCTTCTCGCGCATCTCCCAGGCGTCGCTGGTCCAGATGTCCTTGGCGTGGGCCGACACGCTCCACGGCAGATCGCGCATGGTCGCGGCATAGCGCGTCACCGACGCCGGCGTGTGCAGGAAGTGCGCGTAGAGCCGCTCGATGGACGCGGGCAGTTCGGCCGCCAGCACCAGCGCCTGGCCCCAGCGGCGCACGCGGTTGGGCGTAAAATCGCGCCGCAGATCGGCGAGGAACTTCCGCCGCGCCGCGCGATAGCCCGGCAGGCGGCGCGCTTTGAACCACGCCGCCAGGACACGACGCGGATCGTCCTTGAGATATTCGGGCAGATAGACGGTGCGGCCTTCGACCCGGTCGTGCACCGGATGGCGCGCCTTGTCGGTCGGCCGGCGCATCGACCACAGCTCCAGCACGAGGCCACGCGCCTCCAGGCCGGCCAGCTCCTGGGCGATGAACGTCTCCGACAGGCGCGGCCAGCCTTTCAGAACGACGGCGACGCGAGCGGCTTGCTGTTGCCGGGAGCGCACCACTCCAGAGGCGCCGTCAGCTTGCGCGACAGAAGAAGATGCGCGACTTGAGTCGCGCGCACCCAGCGAAGACATCAGGGGACCGTATCACGTCCTGGCGCGCGACGGCGGCTGGGCGGTATCGGGCGACGGCGTCGCTTGCAACTCCGGCTGATCGAGCGACGCGGGCCCGCGATGCGGATGCGAGAGCTGCTTCGACACGAGGCGCCACACATTGCCCAGCCCGTCGAGCAGCCCGGGCACCACGACATCGCTCGGCAGGCCCTGCTGCGGCAACTGGCGGAGCGCCGTGGCCATGGTCTGCGGATCGCGGCCACGGTCGGCATCGAGCATCTCGAGCAGGCCGACATTGCGCGCCGCGCGGGCGCGAATGAACTGTTCGAGCCGCGGCCGCGTGCGCGGCACGATGATCGCCTTCTTGTCGAAGGACAGGATCTCGCAGAACGTGTTGTAGCCGCCCATGGCGACCACGCCCTCGGCCTGCTGCATCAGCGCGCCGAGATTGTTGGTGAAGGTGAGCGTGCGGATGTTGCGGAACTTCGCCGCGCGTTCCCTGAAGGCCTCGCGCGCCGCTGCGGCCATGAACGGTCCGAAGACGATCACCGCGCCGTAGGGGATGTTCGGATCCGTCTCGTAGGCCGAGAGGACCCAGTCGACCAGCTCGACGCCGTCGCCACCGCCGCCCGGCGTCACCAGGATGAACGGCCCATCGATCTCGCCGCCCTCGTGCGGCACGTCGCTGTGCAGCGGCAGCTCGCGACGCAGGTAGCCGGTATAGATCATCTTGTGGCGCACCGACGGCGGCACTTCGATGCCGGTCAGCGGCTTGTTGATCTGCGGCAGGCCGTAAACCCAGATCTCATCGTAGAGATCGCGCAGCGCCGGCACGACGTTCTTGCGCTCCCATTCCTTGGCGAGCTGCGCCGGGTCGTCCATCACGTCGCGCAAGCCGAGGACCAGGGGCGTGCCGCGCTGTTTCAGCAGGTGCAGTGCCGGGCCGACCTCGCCGCGCAGGCCGAGCGGCTCCTTGTCGACGATGAAGAGGTCGGGCCGGTAGATATCGGCGGTGTCGCGGATGATGCGGGTGCGCATCTCCATCGTATGCTCGACATTCACCCGCAGGTTGGCCGAATCGTACTCGCCGGTGTCGATCTGCTTCACCACGCCCGGAATGCGCACGAAGTCGATGCCCGAGCGGAACTCGTAGGAGCCGATGACGGGTGAGCCGGAGACGATCAGCACCGAGACCGAATGGTCGGCCTCGACGATGGCATTGGCGATGGTCCGGCAACGGCTCACATGGCCGAGACCGAAGGAGTCGTGGCTATAGAGCAGCACACGCTTGGACCGGCCGCTTAACGACATGAGGTGCGTCTCCCGTTGCCGAAGCGCCTCCTGCCCCGACCGGTAATGTCTGCGTCGATTATGCCATAAGCCCGGCCCGCCGCGCACCCCTCCCCCTTCGCCACACCCCCCTGCCGTGGTGGCGGCCGCGCCGACCTCGAAAAATCGAATGTAATCAAGGGCCTGATCGCCTATACGGAAGGCGGGATCGCGCTGGCGCGGGTATCTATGGAACGCAGTCTTTTCGCTTATATCTGGCGCTACAGCCGGCCTGAGCAGGTCGTGATCCTGATGCTCGTGGTGCTGGCCCAGGTCTTCTACTTCATGTCGTTGACCGTCCCCAAGGACGTCATCAACAACGGCATCCAGGGCAACGCCTTCAAGCACCACCCGACCATTCCGTTCCTGGTCTGGGAGCTCGACCTTTCCGCCATCCTGCCCGGCAAGGTGATCCGCTTCTTCGACGGCTTCCAGGTCGACCAGCTGCAGTACCTGGTGGTGATGAGTTTCATCTTCCTGGCGGCCGTCATCATCAACGGTCTGTTCAAGAAGACGATCAACACCCAGAAGGGCCGCATGGGCGAGCGCATGCTGCGCCGCCTGCGCTACGAGCTCTACGACCGCATCCTGCGGTTTCCCCCGGCCCATTTCCGCAAGGTGAAGCAGGCCGAGCTCGCCACCATGATCAAGGACGAGGTCGAGCCGCTCGGCGGCTTCATCGGCGACGCCTACGTGCAGCCGATGTTCCTCGGCGGCCAGGCCCTGACGGCGATCATCTTCATCATGCTGCAGAGCTGGACGCTCGGGATCATCGTGATCGTGCTGCTGGCGGCGCAGATGGTGATCATCCCGCGGCTCAGGAAGCCGGTGCTGGTGCTCGGCCGGTTGCGCCAGATCTCGGCGCGGCAACTCGCCGGCCGCATCGCCGAAACCGCCGACGGCGTGAACGAGATCCACGTCCATGGCGCGGCCAACTACGAACGGGCCGACATCTCGGAACGGCTGGGCGTGATCTTCAAGATCCGCTTCGACCTCTACCAGAAGAAGTTTCTCGCCAAGTTCTGGAACAACATCCTCTCGCAGGCCACTCCCTTCGCGATCTACCTGGTCGGCGGCTACTTCGCCATCACCGGCCACATGGATGTCGGCGCGGTGGTCGGCGTGCTGCTCGCCTACAAGGATCTGCCCTCGCCGATCAAGGAGTTGATCGACTGGGACCAGCAGCGCCAGGACGTGCAGATCAAGTACGAGCAGGTGATCGACCAGTTCCAGCCCGAAGGCATGATGCCGCCCGACCTGCAGGCCGTGCCCGAAGGCCCGCCGCCGCCGCTGGGCAAGGAACTCGCCCTGGCCGGCGTCGTGGTCTCCGAAGACGGGCGCGTGAAGCAGCTCGACAGCGTCTCGCTGGTTCTGCCGACGGCGGCACGGTGCGCGGTGATCGGAGGCGCCAGCTCGGGCAAGGACGTGCTGGGCCAGGTGCTGGCGCGCCAGGTCCTGCCGAACGGCGGCTCGGTCAAGATCGACGGCCAGGACTTCTTCCAGATCCCCGAATACGTGCTGGGCGCGCGGCTGGCCTATATCGGCCAGGATACCTACCTGTTTCCGCTGTCGGTCCGGGACAATCTGCTGTTCGGCCTGAAGCTGAGGCCGGTCGTCCCCGCCTCCTACGACGAGGCCGCCAAGCTGCTGCGCGACACCTTCTGGAAGGAATCGGAACGAGCCGGCAATCCGCCCCTCGACCCCAATGCCGACTGGGTCGACTACGAGCTGGCCGGCGCCACCGGCCCGGCCGATCTGTTGCCGTGTATTGTCACGGTGCTGAAGCAGGTCGAGCTCGACGAGGACATCTACTCGCTCGGGCTGCGCGGTACGGTCGACGCCGCAGCGCGGCCCGACCTCGCCGAGAAGATCCTGAAGGCCCGTCACGCCCTGCACGAGCGGCTGAAAGGCGGCGCTTATGCCGGCCTGGTCGAGCCTTTCGACAAGGACCACTACATCCGCAACCTGTCGGTTGCAGAGAACCTGCTGTTCGGCACGGCGGTCGGCAAGCAGTTCGATGGCGACAATATCGCGGCCGATCCCTACGTCCGGTCGGTGCTGCAGGCCACCGATCTCGACGTCGACCTGCAGCGCATGGGTCTATCGATTGCCGAAACCATGGTCGAGCTCTTCTCCGGCCTGTCGCCCGACAATCCGTTGTTCGAGCAGTACAGCTTCATCTCCGCCGACGAGCTGCCCAATGTCCGACTGTTGCTGCAGCGCCTGGGCGGCAAGGGCATCGAGGCGGTGCCCGAGGCCGACCGCACACGCCTGATGACCCTGCCGTTCCGCTACATCGAGGCCCGCCATCGCCTGGGGCTGATCGATGCCGACATGGAGGAGCGCATCCTGCGGGCCCGGCGCACCTTCGCCGAGGGCCTGCCGCCGAGCCTGCACGACGCCGTCGAGTTCTACGATTTCGGCCGCTACAACAGCGCCGCCACCTTGCAGGACAACATCCTGTTCGGGCGCCTGGTCTACGGCCAGGCGCAGGCGGGCGAGCGGATCGGAACCCTGATTGCCGAAGTCCTGGCCGAGCTCGGCCTGCGCGATTCGGTGATCGACGTCGGCCTGGAGTACAATGTCGGCGTCGGCGGCAAGCGTTTGCCGGGAACGCAGCGGCAAAAACTCGGCATCGCTCGTGCGCTGATCAAGCGGCCGCAGCTCGTGGTGGTGAACGAAGCGGTCGCCATGTTCGACGGCCGCACGCAGGATCGCATTCGTGACAACATCCTGGCGACGGCAACGGAGGACGGACGCGGCGTCGTGTGGATCGCCAACCGGGCGAACCAGGCCGAACCGTTCGAGCAGGTCGTCGTCATGCAGGGTGGGCGCATTGCCGCCCAGGGGACGCCGTCGGACCTGGCGGCAAGGGGCGGGCTCTATGCCGAGCTGATGGCATCGGCGTAGCGGATCGAGGAGGACGCGATGAACCTCAACGAGGAAGTCGAGCTGCTGAAGGGTGTACCGATCTTTTCCAAGGTCGAGCAGTCGAAACTGAAACTGCTGGCCTTCACCAGCGAGCGTGTGAACTTCGCGGCGGGCCAGGAGGTCTGCCACCAGGGCGACCCCGGCGACACGATGTACGTGATCCTGGGCGGCATCGCCGACGTGCTGATCGACACCGACAAGGGCCAGATCGTGGTCGCCGAGATGCAGCGCAACAGCTTCTTCGGCGAGATCGCCATCCTGTGCGACGTGCCGCGCACCGCCACCATCAAGGCACGCGAACCGCTGGCCACGCTCAAGATCACCAAGGACATGTTCTATCGCCTGGTCGCGGAATTCCCGCAGATGGCGGTCGAGATCATGCGCGAGCTGGCGCATCGCGTCGAAGACACCAACCAGAAGCTGCGCGCAGCGACGCGGGCGGCGTGACGGGGGCGGCCTGACGGAGCGGCCTGATGGGGCCGCATGAAGAGGCGGCAGCGAGCCGCGGGAGAAAAATGAGTCGTCTCGACAGTTTCATCGCGCGCATGAAGGCGCAGCGCGATTGCCTGAACCATCTGAAGCCCCTCATCGACCCGCTGCCCGGCCCGATTCTCGAGATCGGGCTCGGCAACGGCCGCACCTACGATCACCTGCGCGAGCTCTTTCCCGATCGCGACATCTACGTGTTCGAACGCAAGGTGGCGGCGCATCCCGAGTGCATCCCGCCCGCCGATCGGCTGTTCCTCGGCGAAGCGCGCGACGCGATCCCGCGCGCGGCATCGGTACTGGGTGCCACGGCAGCGCTGATCCATACCGATCTCGGTACCGGCGATCACGCCGCCAACGTCGCCATGGGCCGATGGCTCGGCCCCGCGCTCGATACGCTGGCGGCAAGCGGCGGCTACGTGCTGGCCAACCAGCCGCTCGAGGTCGCGCGCTGGCGCCGACAAGCCGATCCGCCTGAGGTGCCGGCGGATCGATACTTTCTCTATCGCGTGGAGTGAGTGACCTCTCCCGGTGCGGGCTTAGGCCCGCCGATTGACGAGGCGCAGGATCGCCAGCAGGACGACCGCGCCGACCAACGAGCCGATGAAGCCTGCCGGCTGGCCGGCCTGGTAGAGGCCCAGCGCCTGGCCGCCATAAGTTGCAATGACCGCACCGACGATGCCGATCACGGTCGTCATGATGATGCCGTGCGGATTGGGGCCCGGCATGATGAAGCGCGCAAGCAGGCCCACGATCAGGCCAATGACCAAAGTCCAGATGATCGACATATGATCTCCTGATCTCTCTAGGATCTTGTCTTCAGACTTCGAAGGTCGCCGACACCGGCACATGGTCCGATGTCAGCTCCCAGTCTCGCAGATTCACGTCGATATGGTGACTTAAAATCGCCGATCTGAGCGCCGGGCTGGCCAGGATATGGTCGAGCCGGCGGCCGCGGTTGGAGGCGCGCCAGTCGTTGTTGCGGTAGCTCCACCAGGAATAGAGCTTCTTGTCGGCCGGCACGAACTGGCGCGGCACGTCGATCCAGTCGAGCGACGCTTCCAGGCGACCGAACAGCTCGACCTCGACGGGCGTGTGGGACACGATCTTCAGGAGCTGCTTGTGGCTCCACACATCATGCTCCAGCGGTGCAACATTGAGGTCGCCGACGGCGATGCGGCGCAGCCCCTTGCGGGCCCGCGGCTTGGGCTTGCGATCGGCATACCAGCCGGCCATCTCGCGGTAGAAATCGAGCTTGTGCGCGAACTTGACGTTCAGTGCCGGATCGGGAATGTCGCCACCGGCCGGGATATAGAGGTTGTCGAGCAGGATCGGGTCGTCGCCGATATCGAGCGCGACCTCGATGTGCCGGCAGTCTTCCTTGCCGCAACGATGATGTATATTGGTCCCCGAGAACGGCACTTTGGAGACGATCGCCACGCCGTTGTAGGATTTCATGCCTTGGACGAAACGGTGGACGTAACCCAGCTTCTCGAAAGCCGCGTGCGGGAAGAACTCGTCCGGGCACTTGGTTTCCTGAAGACACAGCACATCGGGCTTGCGCATCTTCAGGTAACGTTCGACGTTGGCGATCCGCAGACGGACCGAATTGATGTTCCACGTGGCAATGGTGAGGCTCATTGCCCGGCACTATAGACGATCCGATTGTGAACTCGACGCTACGATCTCGATGAGGGAGACCGGCCATGCAGATGGATGGCGACCAGAGCGGCAACATCGAGGATCGCCGCAGCGACGACAGCGGAGGCGGCCTCGGCGGAGGAATGGGCGGCGGCTTCCCGATCCCGATGGGCGGTGGCGGCGGCACGCTGTTCAAGGGCGGCTTCGGCCTGGTGGCCTTCGTCGTCATTGCCATGATCATGGGCGCCGATCCGGGCTCGATCCTGAGCGATGTGCTGGGCGGCGGCGGTGGCGGCGCCAGCTATGCACCGGCGCCCCCGCCGCGTTCCGCGCAGGCACCGTCGCAATCCGGCGCTTCCTCAGGTTCCAACGTAGGCGACCCCGAAGCGCAGTTCGTCTCACGCGTCCTGAAAAGCACCGAGGACGTCTGGGGCCAGGTCTTCCGCGAGCTGGGCGGGCAGTATCGCGAACCCAAGCTGGTGCTGTTCCGTAACGCCACACAAACCGAGTGCGGCGTCGGCCAGGCCGCGATGGGCCCGTTCTATTGTCCGGCCGACCAGCGGGTCTATCTCGACCTCGCCTTCTTCGACGAGCTGGCGCGCCGCTTCCACGCGCCCGGCCAGTTCCCGCAGGCCTACGTGGTCGCCCACGAGGTCGGACATCACGTGCAGAAGCTGCTCGGCATCTCCGACAAGGTGCAGCAGATGCGCCAGAGCATGAGCCGGCGCGACGGCAATGCGCTTTCCGTGCGCACCGAGCTGCAGGCCGACTGCTTCGCCGGCGTCTGGGCCAACCGCGCCGACAAGGCGCGCGGCGGCAAGATGATCGACGACAAGGATATCGAGCAGGCCATGGCCGCCGCGACGGCGATCGGCGACGACGCGCTGCAGCGTCAAGCGCAGGGCCGCGTCGTGCTCGACAGCTTCACCCACGGCAGCAGCGCCCAGCGCGTCCGCTGGTTCCGCATCGGCCTCGACAGCGGCGACCCGCGCAAGTGCGATACGTTCAGGGCGCAGCAGTTGTAGAAGGTGGTGTCGTCGCGGGCGACGGCAACAGGGTGCTTGTCTTTATCTTCCCCCGGCTCTGCGCTGTCGTGCTCACGCATCGTTCAGGCGTCCTCTCCGCCCATGTAGCGGCTTGGCACAAGCCGCGGAGTGGGGGGAGAGGAGGGGGCCCCATGCGCAGCATGGGGTAGGTGAGGTGGGTCAGAGACCTCTCAACGCGCCCACCATTTCCGTGATCCACGCCCTCACCTTCCCGTTGCTCCGCAACGGGGCCCCTCCTCTCCCACTTCGCGGGAGAGGACAGATGAGCGCGATCTGTGAATCCAACAGCGTCTTTGCGGGGAAGGAGATGATGTGTCCGCCCTGCAGTCGCTTCGGTCCGCGGTCCGCTGATCACACGAGGGTGCAGGTCACCGTCCCGCAGCCATCGACGAAGCCGGCGAGCGTGTCGCCTTTGACCACGGCGGCGACGCCGTCGGGCGTGCCGGTGTAGATCAGGTCGCCGGCGGCCAGCGCCACCAGGCCCGAGAGGTAGGAGATCGTCTCCGGCACGCTCCAGATCAGGGCGTCGAGATCCGACTTCTGGCGGGTCTTGCCGTTGACGTCGAGCTGGATGGTGCCCTTGGCGGGATGGCCGATCTTGGCGGCCGGGAAGATCTCGCCGATCGGCGCGGACTGGTCGAAACCCTTCCCCATGTCCCAGGGGCGGCCCATGTCCTTGGCCTGGTTCTGCAGGTCGCGGCGCGTCATGTCGAGGCCGACGGCATAGCCGAACACATGGTCCAGCGCCTTGTCGACCGGAATGTCCGAGCCGCCGGATTTCATCGCCACGACCAGCTCCATCTCGTGGTGCAGGTTCTTGGTGGCAGGCGGATAGGCGACCTTGGTCGGGTTCTTGGGGTCGGCGCAGATCACGATGGCGTCGGCCGGCTTGGTGAAGAAGAAGGGCGGCTCGCGGTCGGGATCGTGCCCCATCTCGCGGGCATGGGCGGCGTAGTTGCGGCCGACACAGAAGATGCGTCGCACCGGAAACAGGTCGCCGGTTCCGTTGACCGGCACACCGACCGTCGCCGGCGGCGTCACGACATAAGCCATTTCTTCACTCTCCCAATAGCAATCGTTGGCGGGGAAAATCGTTAGCGGGCAGCCGAGATGCGCCGCGGCGAAGGCTCGGGCACGTCGTCGGCGAGCTCTCTGGTCAGAATCCGTCGGTTGGTCGCCACGAGATGGTCTTCCATCACCCGACAGAAGGCTTCGGCATCGTTTGCGGCCAGCGCGTTGATGATTTCGCGATGTGCGGACATGGAATCCTCAAGGGCCGGCGCCTCGCGGAAGGCGCGCCATCGAAACAGATTCAGCTCCTTGTTGATGGCTTTGTAGATCTCGGCCAGCCGCGCATTGCCGGCGATGTCGACCAGGCCGTGGTGGAACTCCTCGTTCAGCGCGTAGTAACGCGGAAGATTGCGCGATGTCGCCTGCTGCTCGATCTTCGCGACCAGCAGGCGCAACGCGGCGAGCTGAGCCGGCGTAATGCGCTCGAGGATCAGCACGTTCAGGTGGCGCGCCAGGACGACCTTGATCTCGCACAGCTCCTCAGCGGAGCGCCGCGAGATCTTGCGCACGAAGACGCCGCGGTTGGTGATGATCTCGACCAGCCCGGCCTGTTCCAGCCGACGGCAGGCTTCGCGGATCGGCGCCCGGCTCAACCCGTTGCTATCGCTCAGCGCCTTTTCGTTGATCGGATCTCCCGGTTTCAAGGTGCCATCCATGATCATCCGCTCGAGCTCGTCGAAGACGAGCGAGACAAGGGACGGCCGCTTGGCGATTTTCAGCGTGGTCATGTCGGGCCGCACACTAGTCGATTGACAGGATTTGGTAAATTATAGATTGTCGACAATTCGCAATTTCAGACAGAAGGAGACGCGCATGATCGTCGGCATCGACCACATCGAACTCGTCGTCAAAGACGTGAAGGAATACGTCGAGTTCTATCAAAAGCTCGGGTTCAAGCTGCTGACCTGGACCGACCATCACGGCGGTTCGGCCGAGCTTCAGCTGCCCGGCGAGAATCAGCCTATTTTCGAGATTCACGCGGTGATGACCGAGGAGAATCCCGGCATCAACCACATCTCGTTCAAGGTCGTCGACATCGACAAGACCCATGCCGAGCTCGTCGCCAAGGGCGTGAAGTTCCACAAGGACGTCCATCCGTCCCGCGCCACCGGCCGCAAGAACGCGCTGCTGCGCGACCCTGACGGCTGGCGCCTGCAGCTGAGCGACGCCAACCGCGGCGACCCCGAGCCGGGCCGGAGCTGACGCCACCCCTCCCAGCGACGAGGCCCCAGTGGCAGTCCAGGCGGACGACATCCTGCTGAGCATCGAGGATCTGCACACTTACTTCTTTGTCGACGGCAACGTCGCCAAGTCGGTAAGGGGCGTGGATCTGTCGCTCGGCAGGGGCCAGACGCTGGGCCTCGTCGGCGAGTCGGGCTCCGGCAAGAGCGTGACCGCGCAATCGATCCTGCGCCTGATCCAGCAGCCGGCCGGCCGGATCGTGCAGGGTCGGATCGTTTTCGAAGGAACGGACCTGGCGTCGATCGCGGAGGAGGAGATGCGCCGCATCCGCGGCAACAGCATCTCCATGATCTTCCAGGAGCCGATGACCTCGCTCAACCCCGTCATCCGCATCGGCGAACAGATCGCCGAGGTCGTGCGACTGCATCGGGGACTGCCTGCCAGGGAGGCCCTGGACTATGCGACCGACATGCTCGCCAAGGTGGGTATCGCCGAACCGGCACGTCGGATCGCACAGTTTCCCCACGAGCTCTCGGGAGGCATGCGCCAGAGAGTCATGATCGCCATCGCGCTGTCCTGCGCGCCCAGGATGCTGATCGCCGACGAGCCGACGACGGCGCTCGACGTCACCATCCAGGCACAGATCCTCGATCTGATGCGCAGTTTGCAACGCGAATCGGGTATCTCCATCCTGCTGATCACCCACGATCTCGGCGTCGTGGCCGAGATGGCCCACCGCGTCGCGGTCATGTACGCCGGGCAGATCGTCGAGCACGCCGACGTCGCCACGCTGTTCGAACGGCCGCTGCATCCCTACACCGAAGGCCTGCTGGCGTCGGTCCCCGGATTGGACCGGGCGCCGACGCCGGACAGGATGCTGCCTGCCATCGCCGGCACGGTTCCAAACGTGCTCGACCTGCCGCCTGGCTGCGCGTTCCAGGACCGCTGCCCGAAGGTCCACGATCGCTGCCGCCGCGAGGAGCCGCCGCTCGCCACCGTCGAATTGCGACACGACGCGAGGTGCTGGCTCCATGTCGTCTAGTGCGCTGATCACGATCGACGGGCTGCAGAAGTATTTTCCCGTCAGGACGACGCTGTTCCGTCGCAGCATCGAGCAGGTCAAGGCCGTCGACGGCGTCAGCCTGACGGTCCGCACGGGCGAGACGCTGGGGCTGGTGGGCGAGTCCGGCTGCGGCAAGAGCACCTTGGGCCGCTGCCTGCTGCGGCTCGAGGAACCCACCGGCGGCAAGATCTTGTTCGACGGCCACGACGTGCTGTCGCTGGGCAAATCGGCCCTGCGTCGCCTGCGTCGCGACATGCAGATCATCTTTCAGGACCCTTACTCGTCGCTCAATCCGCGCAAGTTCGTCGGCGCGATCATCGGCGAGGCGTTTCGCGTCCATGGCCTGCACAAGGGCCCGGAAAGGCGGCGCAAGGTCGAGGAGTTGCTGTCGCTCGTCGGGCTGCGCCCGGAGCACTACGATCGTTATCCGCACGAATTCAGCGGCGGCCAGCGCCAGCGCATCGGCATCGCCCGAGCCCTGGCCCTCAATCCGAAATTCATCGTCGCAGACGAGGCGATCTCCGCCCTCGACGTCTCGATCCAGGCGCAGATCCTCAATCTGCTGGTCTCGCTGCAGAAGCGCTTTGGTCTCACCTACATCTTCATTTCACACAATCTCGGGGTCGTCCGTCACGTCAGCGATCGCGTCGGCGTCATGTATCTCGGCCGGATCGTGGAGCTGGCACCGACGGCCTCGCTCTACGCCGCCCCTCAGCATCCCTACACCGAGGCCCTGCTGTCGGCGGTGCCGAGACTGAGCGCCAGCGTAGGGATGCTGGGCGGCGGCCAGCGCATCGTCCTGGCCGGCGACCCGCCGTCACCGCTCAGTCCGCCCTCGGGCTGTGCCTTCCATCCGCGCTGTCCCCATCGCCAGGATATCTGCGCCCGCGAGGCGCCGCCGCTCCAGGAGCGCACGCCCGACCGTGCCGTCGCCTGCCACTTTCCGCTCAACCTCGCATCCGCGTTGCCGCGTCCCGATGGGAAGTGACGTGCGGCCATCCGGATCCCCACGAAGGAGATTACGATGCCATCGCGCCGCCTGCCCGCGTCGAGACGCCGAATCCTTGCGATGCTGGGGGCTGCCGCGACGGGCGTCGGTACGGCACCGATCGCCTTCTCCTCGGCCCGCGCCCAGGCCGGCAAGACGGGCGGCGGCACCATGGTCGTTGCGCTGCCGGGCGATGTCGAGGTCATCAACTCCTCGATCACGACCGACATCTCGTCGAGCAACATGTGCGGCCAGGTCTACAGCACCGTCGTGCGGCTCGACGACGAGGGCAACGTGCAACCCTATCTCGCCCGGCAGTGGGAGATATCGCCCGATGGCCTCACCTACACCTTCCGGTTCTTCGACGGCATCACCTGGCACGACGGCAAGCCGTTCACCGCCGAGGACGTCACCTGGGGCCTCTGGAACGTCAATCGAAAGTACAACGGCCCCGCATCCGGTCTGTTCGAGGCCGTCGAGCAGATGACGGCAGTCGACAAGCTCACCGCCGTCTTCAAGCTCAAGTACCCCTATCCGCCGCTGCTGCGCGGCCTCGCCTACTTCAACAGCTCGACGATCATTCCCAAGCACATCTTCGATACCGGCGAGGATCCGCGGAAGAATCCGGCCAACCTCAAGCCCGTCGGCACCGGCCCCTTTGTCTTTCGCGAGTACCGCAAAGGCAGCCACGTCACCTTCGTGCGCAACCCGAAGTTCCACCTCGAGGGCCGGCCCTTTCTCGACCGGCTGGTGTTCCAGGTCGTCCCCAACGAAGCGGCGCGGGCGCTGGCGCTGGAGAAGGGCGACATCGATTTCATCCCTTACTACGCCATGTCTCTGGCGGAGGTGGAGCGCCTCAAGGGCAACCCCAAGGTGAAGATCGCGATCGCCAAGCGCCAGATCGCCGGCCAGTACATGGCCTTCATCAACACGCGCAACGCCCCGCTCAACAACAAGGAAGTGCGGCAGGCGCTCTACTACGCGATGAACCGCGACGAGATGCTGACCAAGGCCGGCTTCGGTTTCGGCAAGATTTCGGCCGGTCCCATCTCCTCCGAACAGCCGATCTTCTATACCGCCGACGGCCGCCCCTACCCCTACGACCCGGCGCGCGCCGAGAAGATGCTGGACGAGGCAGGGTTTCCGCGCGGCCCGTCGGGCAACCGGTTCGCGCTGCGCGTCAGCTTCTCGCAGTCCGAGGCGCCGTTGAACAACGTGGCGCGCCTGATGCGCACCTATTTCGCCAGGATCGGCGTCGATCTCAAAGTCATGGGCATGGATCCCGCGGCCTGGCGCGATTCGGCGTTCCGCAACTGGGACTTCGACCTCACCATGGGCACCTACGCGACCGGCCCCGATCCGGCGATCGGCGCCGAGACCTTCTACATCTGCCGCAGGATCGAGAAGATTCCGGGACGCAACGCCTCGGGCTACTGCAACCCCAAGCTCGACGAGCTGTTCGCCGCCGCGGCGCAGGAGCTCGACGAGAAGAAGCGCGTCGCGCTCTACCACGAAGCCACCAAGATCCTGGCCGAGGACGTGCCGCACTTCTGGCTTTGGGATCGCTACTATCCCGTCGCCTTCAATGCCGGCCTGACCGGCTTGCCGGGCGATCCGACGGGCTACGGGCCGTTCGACCAGACGCGCTGGATCAAATAGGCGCCGATGACCCTCTATCTCCTGCAGAGGCTGCTCTACCTGGTTCCGCTGCTGCTGGGCGCGGTGACCATCGTGTTCGTCCTCGTCCACATGGCGCCAGGCAATCCGGTCGACTACATCATCGGCGAATCGGGCGCGGACAAGGAGATGATCGCGCGCCTCACGGCCGACATGGGGCTGGACCGCCCGCTCTACATCCAGCTCCTGCGCTATCTCGGACAAGTCGCGACGGGCAATCTCGGATACTCGTTCGTGTCGAACATGCCGGTTCTCGAGCTGATCCTCGACCGGCTGCCGGCGACCCTGCTGCTGATGGCCAGCCAGCTCGTCTTCTCGATCTCGCTGGGGGTGGGCCTCGGCGTTCTCTCGGCACGGCGGCCGAACTCGCTGCTCGACAACTCGATCACAGTGTTCTCCTTGGCGAGCTTCGCCGTTCCGGTATTCTGGCTGGGCCAGCTGCTCATCCTGGGCTTCGGCTACTATCTCGACTGGCTGCCCATTCAGGGCATGGTCGACTTGCGCGCCGGATATACAGGCTTCGACCTCGTCCTCGATGTCGCCCGCCACATGGTGCTGCCGGTTCTGACACTGACTTTATACAACCTGGCGCTGATCCTGCGCCTGACACGCGGCAGCATGCTCGAGGTCGTCGGCCAGGAATATGTCAAGGTCGCCCGCGCCAAGGGACTGTCGGAGAATACCGTGATGATCAAGCATGCGCTGCGCAATGCGCTGCTGCCGGTCGTCACGGTGGTCGGTCTGGAGTTTCGCGCGCTGATTGCCGGCGCGGTGCTCACCGAAACCGTCTTCGCCTGGCCCGGCCTCGGCCGACTGACGTTCGATGCCATCCATGCGCGCGACTATCCGCTGCTGATGGGGATGTTCATCTTCATCTCCGTGCTGGTGGCCGTCGGCAACCTGGTCACCGATCTCCTGTACGCGCTGCTCGATCCGCGCATCCGCTATCGATAGATCCAGAAGGCCGAGACGATGATTCCCGCAAGAGCGAAGCCTTCGCGCCAGGTATGGATGCGCTTCCGCCGCAAGAAGACGGCGGTGTTCGGTCTGGCCGGAGCGGCGGCTTTCGTGATCGTCGCCCTGTTTGCGCCGCTGCTGGCGCCCTACGGCACGATGGATCTCGGGACGTCGTTCCAGCCGCCCGGCGGCGAGCACCTGCTCGGGACCGACAGTCTCGGCAGCGACGTCTTGAGCAACATGATCTACGGCACCCGGACATCGTTGATCGTGGGTCTGTGCGCCGTCGTGACGTCCAACATCATCGGGCTGACGATCGGATCGCTCGCCGGATATTTCGGCGGCCGCACCGACAACGTCCTGATGCGGATCACCGAGATGTTCCAGATCCTGCCGCAGTTCTTCCTGGCGATCATCGTGGTGGCGCTGTTCGGATCGAGCATATGGAACATCGTGTTCGTCATCGGCATCCTCACCTGGCCGGTGACGGCGAGGCTGCTGCGCGCCGAGTTCCTCTCCTTGCGCAAGCGCGAGTTCGTCGATGCCGCGCGGGCGCTCGGCATGTCGGACTTCGACCTGATCGTGCGCGAGATCCTGCCCAACGCGCTGCCGCCGATCATCGTCAACGCCAGCTTGCAGATTTCCGGCGCCATCCTGCTCGAGGCGAGCCTCAGCTTCCTGGGCCTCGGTGATCCCGACGCCATGAGCTGGGGCGTCATGCTCCACAACGCGCAGGAATACTTCAACCGCGCCTGGTGGATGGCGGCTTTTCCCGGCATGGCCCTGTTCGTGACGACCCTGGCCTTGAATCTGACCGGCGACGGGCTGAACGATGCCCTGAACCCGCGGCTCAGGACCTAGAACGGCTTGCGTCCAAGTAGAACCGCTTGGGTCGAAGGCGCGATGCCATAACCGCCGCTTTCTCCGGCGCGGGCAACCCTCTATGAAGGACGCGGAGCCCTGAAAAATGACCGACGAGAATGTCCTGATCGTGCAGGCCGATTCGGCCGAAACCTCGCTCGCCACAGCGCGTCTGGGAGCGCGCAGCTGGCGCTGCACGCTGGGCGCAGGCGGCGTGCGCGAGGACAAGGTCGAAGGCGATGCGGCAACTCCTGCCGGTGAGTTTCCGCTGCGGAGGGTCTACTTCCGCAACGACAAGCTCGTTCTGCCCAAGACCGGCCTGCCCGCCCGGCCGATCAACGAGCACGATGGCTGGTGCGACGACCCGCGTGCCCCCACCTACAATCGCCTGGTCCATATTCCCAACGAGTGGAGCCACGAGAAGATGTGGCGCGATGACGGGCTCTACGACCTCGTCGTCGTGGTCGGCTACAACGACGATCCGCCCGAAGGCGAATGGGGCAGCGCCATTTTCCTCCACATCGCGCGCGAGGATTACAGCCCGACCCAGGGCTGCGTGGCCTTCTCCCGCGACGATCTCCTGGAACTGCTGCCCCTGCTCGGCCGCGAAACGCGGCTACGCGTGCTGTCTCATCCCGCCAGTGACGACAAGCCGGCGGCGTCGACCGAAGACAACGACATGAAGCAGTTCGACAATTTCGACGAACGGGATTGGTAGTCAGCCGACCACGCGGCCGATGGCGCGAGCCGTGTAGTCGACCAGCGGGATGATGCGGGCGTAGTTCAGCCGCGTCGGGCCGATGACGCCGATGGCGCCGAGGATGCGCTCCTGCGAATCGCGAAACGGTGCGACGACCATCGAGCATCCGGTATTGGCAAACAGCGGATTGTCCGAGCCGATGAAGATCTGCACGCCCGAGGCGACGTTGGCGAGCTCGAGCAGGCGCACGAAGCTCTCGCCGCGCTCCAGCGCATCGAACAGCAGCCGCACGCGCTCGAGATCTTCGATCGCGGTGATGTCTTCGAGCAGCCGCGCCTGGCCGCGCACGATCAGCGCGCCGCCGGCACCCGGCTCGCCGGCCCAGGTGGCGAGCCCCGATTCGATGACGCGAGCGGTGAGGTCGTTCAGCTCGGCGCGCTTCAGCTTCAGATCCTCGAGGATCAGCCGCCGTGCCTCGTCGAAGGTCCGCCCGCTCAGCCGCGCATTCAGGTAGTTGCTGGCTTCGGTGAGCGCCGACGGCGGCATGCCGATCGGGGTGTCGATCACGCGGTTCTCGACATGGCCCGACTGGGTCACCGTCACCACCAGCGCGCGGCCGGGGCCGAGATTGACGAACTCGATATGCTTCAGCGGCAGCTCGGTCTTGGGCGCCATCACCAGGCCGGCGCAGCGCGACAGGCCCGACAGCAGCGTCGTCGCCTGCTCCAGCGCCTCGGTGACGCTGCGGCCCACGGTGGCGCAGCGCGCCTCGATCGATTCGCGCTCCTCCTCGGAGAGGTTGCCGACTTCGAGCAGGCCGTTCACGAACAGGCGCAGGCCGGCATCGGTCGGCAGGCGGCCGGCCGAGGTGTGCGGCGCATAGAGGAGGCCGGCATCCTGCAGGTCGGCCATGATGTTGCGGATGGTGGCCGGCGACAGCGTCTCGGTGAGCTTGCGGGTGAGCGCCCGCGAGCCGACCGGCTCGCCGGTCTCGACATAGCCCTCGACGACCAGGCGCAGCACTTCGCGCGCCCGTTCGTTCAACTCCGCGACCGAGGCCGCCGTCCGCTGCCCCGTCGGAGTCTCCGCCAGCCCGCCGCCCTGAATGCCGATACGATGGATCGCCATGGTGAAAAATGTAGGTAGGGCGGCCATTGCGGTCAATGAAGGCCGGCGTTACACCGGCCGCCCGCCCATTTTCGGGCCGCCCGCTCAGTCCGCAGGAGATCGCCCGATGCGCCCGTCCGGCCGCGCCCCCGACCAGCTTCGCCCGGTTTCGCTGGAACCGGGCTTTTCGCGTCATGCCGAGGGATCCTGCCTGGTCAAGTTCGGCGACACCCACGTGTTGTGCACCGCCTCGGTCGACGAAAGGGTTCCGCCCTGGATGCGGAATTCCGGCAAGGGCTGGGTCACGGCCGAGTACGGCATGCTGCCGCGCTCGACCCACACGCGCACGGATCGTGAAGCCGCGCGGGGCAAGCAATCGGGCCGTACCCAGGAGATCCAGCGCCTGATCGGCCGGTCGCTGCGCGCCGTGGTGAACCTGCAGGCGATGGGCGAGCGCCAGATCAACATCGACTGCGACGTGCTGCAGGCCGACGGCGGCACCCGCACCGCCAGCATCACCGGCTCCTGGGTAGCACTGCATTTCGCCTTCGAGCGCCTAGTCAAGGAAGGCAAGCTGGCGGCAAACCCGATGACCGGCCAGGTCGCCGCGGTATCCTGCGGCCTCTGGGAAGGCAAGGCCGTGCTCGACCTCGACTATCCCGAGGATTCCAAGGCGGAGGCCGACGCCAACTTCGTGCTGACCGGCAGCGGCGGCATCGTAGAGGTGCAGGGAACCGCCGAACAGGATCCGTTCAGCGAGGCTCAGTTCCTCGAACTGCTTGGCCTCGCCAAGAAAGGCATCGCCGAACTGACCGGTTTGCAGCGCGCTGCGGTCGGGAAGGCGTGATGGCACGCCGCTTCACCTTGCCGAAACTGGTCGTGGCGACCCACAACCGCGGCAAGGCGGGCGAGATTCGCACCATGCTGGCGCCGTTCGGCGTCGAGATCGTCTCGGCCGGCGAGCTCGGCCTCGCCGCCCCCGAAGAGACCGGCTCGACCTTCGAGGAGAACGCCACCATCAAGGCGCTGACCGCCACACGCGCCAGCGGCCTGCCGGTGCTGGCCGACGATTCGGGCCTCAGCGTCCACGCCCTCGACGACCAGCCCGGCCTCTACACCGCCGATTGGGAAGGCCCGACACGCGATGCCATGGTCGGCATGCGCCGTATCCAGGACGAGCTCGCCGCCCGTGACGTGCCGCGGTCCGACGCCGCCCGCACAGCGACCTTCCATTGCGTGCTGGTGCTGGCCTGGCCGGACGAGCACCGTGAGCTGTTCCACGGCACGCTCGACGGTTCGATCGTCTGGCCGCCGCGCGGCAATGGCGGCCACGGCTACGATCCCTGCTTTCAGCCCACGGGCGACAGCCGCACCACGGCCGAAATGTCCGATACCGAGAAGAACGCCATCAGCCACCGCGGCCGCGCCTTCCGGATGATGGTCGAGGCCTGCTTCGGATGAGGACAACGCCTCTGGAGCGGCTTGCGCCAAATTGGAACCGCTTTGCGGTTCCAATTTAGCGGAAACGCGTTGTGTCGGACGTCTCCGCCTTCGGCATCGCGCCGTCGACTGATTCCAGTCGACGACGCGATGCTCTAGGCGTTTATGTTCATTGGCCCTTCTGCAAAGCGAAGTGCCCCTACTGCGACTTCAACAGTCACGTCAGGAACGGCATCGAGCAGACGCGCTGGCGCGCGGCGCTGCTCGCGGAGCTCGAACACGCCGCGCGCGAAGCGCCCGGTCGCCGGGTCGAAACGATGTTCTTCGGCGGCGGCACGCCGTCGTTGATGGAGCCTGCGACGGTCGCCGCGCTGATCGCCCGGACCAGGCAACTGTGGGATACCGCCCCCGATCTCGAGATCACGCTCGAGGCCAACCCGACCTCGGTCGAGGCTGGCCGCTTTGCCGAACTGGCCGACGCCGGCGTCAATCGCGTTTCGCTCGGCTTGCAGGCGCTCGACGCCGCGGCGCTCAGGTTCCTCGGCCGCGAGCATTCCGTCGACGAGGCGCTGGCTGCCCTGCAGACCGCACGACAGCATTTCGCGCGCTATTCCTTCGACCTGATCTATGCCCGGCCCGGCCAGACTCCAGAGGCCTGGGCGGCCGAACTCGATCGCGCACTCGAACTCGCCGGCGAGCATCTCTCGCTCTATCAGCTCACCATCGAGCGCGGCACGAAGTTCTTCACCGAGCATGCCCGCGGTACCTTCGCCCTGCCGCCCGAAGACGATGCCGCCGCGATGTACGAGCATACCCAGGCCCGCCTCGCCCAAACCGGCCGGCCGGCCTATGAGATCTCCAACCATGCCCGGCCGGGGGCTGCCTGCCGCCATAATTTGATCTATTGGCGGTATCAGGATTACGTCGGCGTGGGGCCGGGTGCCCATGGTCGCTTTGCCGCCGGAACCGCCAAGCAGGCGACGCGGCGCGCGAGCGGGCCGGAAGCCTGGCTGGAGGCCGTCGAGCGGGAGGGCCACGGCACGGCGGAGACGGCATCTGTCGAGGGTCGCGATCTGGTGGAGGAGGCGTTGATGATGGGACTGCGGCTGGCCGACGGCATCGACCGCACGAGCTTTGCCGCCGTCACCGGCGCCGACCCCGTCGAAGCGCTGGGCGAGGCGAAGCTGGCGCCGCTGGTCGCCGCAGGCTTTCTCGAGATTTCGCCGGGGTATCTGCGCGCCACGTCGGCCGGACAGCAACGGCTGAACGCTCTTTTGCAGCGGCTCATCGCATGAGGACGGACGCGAGCGCTCGGCCGCGAAAGCGCGCCGCATGAAGAAGCCGCTGGCGATCTTCCTCGCCCTGCTGGCGGGCTTGTCGAGCGCCGCCGCGCAGCAACCGCCGTCACAATCCACGCCGGCGCAACAGCAGCAGCGACCGGCCGCGAAACCCGGCCAGGCGACGAAGCCCGCGCCGCAACCCGCCGCCAAGCCGGGCCCGAAATCGCCGTTCACGCCGCCCGCCTTCAAGATCACGATTGCAACCGAAGGCGCCTATCCGCCGTTCAACTACCTCGACCGCAAGGGCCTGCCGGCCGGCTTCGAGATGGAGCTGGCGCAGGAAGCCTGCCAGCGCATGAAGGCGGAATGCGAATTCATCGCGCTGAAATGGGACGAGCTGATTCCCGGCCTGCTCGACAAGAAGTTCGACATCATCATGTCGTCGCTGGAAGTGACGCGCGAGCGACGCCAGCGCATGGGCCTGTCGCGCCGCTACTACCTGTCGCCCGGCGCTTTCATTGCGGCCAAGGGCGCGCCGTTCGACGGCCCGCCGTCTCTCCTGCGCAACAAGCGCATCGGCGTGCAGAAGGATTCAATGCATGCCGACTGGGCCGACAAGAGCTTCCGACGCTCCGCCCAGCTCAAGCGCTATGGCACGGCCGACGAGGCACTGCAGGCGCTGGCAAAGGACGAGGTCGATGCGGTGTTCGGCGACAAGGTGCAGCTCTGGCTGTGGAGCCAGAAGCCCGAGGGCAAGTGCTGCGAGCTGGTCGGGCAGGACATCAAGGATACGCAGACGCTGGGCGTCGGCGTCTCGGCCGGCCTGCGCAAGGAGGACGCCAAGCTGCGCGACGCCCTCAACAAGGCCTTCGCCGACATGCTGAGCGACGGCACCTACCGCAAGATCAACGAGAAGTACTTCCCGTTCGCGCTCAATTGAGCGGCTGACCAACACTTCTCCTTCCCCGCGCGAAGCGCGGGGAAGGAGAGATTGAAAATATCAGTGCAGCGAGCGCTCGCGCGACACGTAGTGGCCGCGCTTCAGCTCCTTGAAGAACTGCGGCACCTGAGGATGCGACACCGGCTTGCCGGTGTCGTCGGGCAGCAGGTTCTGCTCGGAGACATAGGCGACGTAGGTCGTCTGCGCGTTCTCGGCCAGCAAGTGATAGAAAGGCTGGTCGCGACGCGGCCGGACCTCTTCGGGGATCGAGGCCAGCCATTCCTCGGTGTTCGCGAACACCGGGTCGACGTCGAAAATGACGCCGCGGAACGGGTAGATCCTGTGCTTCACCACCTGGCCGATCGCGAACTTGGCACGGCGCAGCGGCACCGCCCCAAGCGTCGCTCCGGAGGCAGGGCCGGATGCTTGGTTCATGGGTTCCATAGCCAAAGTATTGCTCCGAACCGGTTCAGAGGCAACGCAGGAGGACCGTTGAATCGACTTCAAACCGCAACAACGCGTGAAAAATGGCCGCATGGATCGCAGCGCAGGATTCCGGCCATACGCCCTGCAGTGGGCGGATGGGTCAGGGGCCGGACAGCTGGCTCTGGGTACGTTTCAGGACGGTACCTCGGTTGACGGGGGCGGTCCGCCTGTGGACTCTGAGGGCGATAGGCTGCCTGGGAAGGTATCGTTGGCCGATGGCTTGAAAGTACGGTTCTGGGGGGTGCGCGGATCGATTTCCTGCCCCGGGGCCGAGTATGCCCGCTACGGCGGCAATACCTCCTGCCTGGAAGTGACGGCCGGTGGCCGGCGCCTCATTTTCGACGCCGGGACGGGTATTCGCACGCTGGGCGTCGAGTTGGCACGGCAGGCCGGCCTCGATCTCGATATCTATTTCACCCATACGCATCTCGATCACATCTCGGGCCTCACGTTCTTTGCTCCGCTGTTCGAACGGAGTAACTCAGTGCGTATGTGGGCGGGCCATCTCGAGGCGCCCTACACCCTGAAGAAAGTCGTGGGCCATCTGATGCAGGCGCCGCTCTACCCGGTGTCGCTCGATGTCTTCCAGGCAAGCGTCGAGTTTCGCGAGTTCAGAGCCGGCGAACTTCTGTCCTGCGGCGATGCGGTCGGCCTGCGCACCGCGCCGCTCAACCATCCCAACGGCGCCACCGGTTATCGCGTCGATTACCGTGGCAAGTCGATCTGCTACATCACCGACACCGAACATCGCGAGGGCCAGCGCGACCGCACCATCGTCGAGCTGTGCCGCGGTGCCGACGTGATGATCTACGATTCGAGCTACACCGACGAGGAATATGCACGCTACCGCGGCTGGGGTCATTCGACCTGGCAGGAAGGCGTGCGACTGGCGGACGCCGCCGGGGTCGGTACACTCGCGATCTTCCATCACGACCCCAGCCACGACGACGCCTTCATGGACGGCGTGGCGCGCGAGGCGGCTCTGCTGCGCCCCGGCACGGCAGCAAACGGTTTGCCCCGCGTGATCGTCTCTCACGAAGGTCTCACTCTCAGTCCGTGAGCGTATTGTAATGACTGCCAGGCTCAGCCTGCGCGGCCGCTGGCGGCGGTTCGCGCTCGGATTGCCGACCGTTCTCGGCTTGAAACCACGCGGCTGGTTCATCCCGCACCGCTACGCGCCCCTGTTGCCGCCACCCGGCGCGCAGCCGCCGTATCCGGCGATCGAGCACCTGTTCGAAAGCCGATTGGCCGACTTCACTGCGGTGATCGATTCCGTCGACACTCAGGCGTCGGCCCTCGAGGGCCTGAAGAGCCTGCTCGACCAGTCGTGGTTTCCCTCGCTCGACGCCGCCGTGGCCTATGCGCTGGTGCGGGACCGCAAGCCGCGCCGCGTCGTCGAGGTGGGGTCGGGGCATTCGACCCGCCTGCTCTCCAAGGCGCTGGGCGGCCTGGGCGAAATCCTGGCGATCGATCCGGCGCCGCGGGCCGACATTGCCGGCCTGCCGGGGGTGCGCGTGGTGCCGACGACCCTGCAGGCCGCGCCGCCGGAAGTTCTGGAAGGCTTGCAGGCCGGCGACGCCCTGTTCATCGATTCCAGCCATATCCTGATGCCGGGCAGCGACGTCGATATCCTGCTGAATCGCGTCCTGCCGCGCCTGCCGGCCGGCGCGCTGGTCCATATCCACGACATCTTTCTGCCCTACGACTATCCCGCGATCTGGGGCTGGCGCGCCTACAACGAGCAGCAGGGCGTGATGCCCCTGCTGGCGACCGGCGCCTACACGCCGCTGTTCGCCAGCGCCTGGGCCGAAAAGCGGCTGGCCGACCGGCTGGCGCGTTCCGTGGTGGCACGCCTGCCGCAGCCGGCCGACGCACTGCCGGCCAGCCTCTGGCTCGAGAAGCGTTAGGACGGCGATGCTCGGCCGCCTGCGCGCCTGGGTATTCGGCGGTCTGCCTGGCGGCGACGGTACCGGCGCGCTTCCCGAGCGCGTGCAGGCCGCGATCCGCCGCCAGCAGGAGCAGAGCGAGATCCTGATTGGCTGGGTCCAGCTCGCCATCGTCGCGCTGGTCGCCACGGCCTACGAGTCGACCGCCATGCCGACTGGCGTCGTCCAGGAGGACTACTCCTTCGAACTCGATGTGCTGGCGACCTACGGCCTCTTCTGCCTGCTGCGGCTCGGCCTCGCCTATGCCCGCCTGCTGCGCCCCTGGATGCTCTACCTGTCGGTGGTCGCCGACATCGCGTTGCTGATGGGGCTGATCTACTCGTTTCACTATAAGTACGCCCAGCCGGCCGTCTTCTATCTGAAGGTGCCGACACTTCTTTATGTCTTCCTGTTCATCGCCCTGCGCGCCCTGCGCTTCGAGGCACGTTTCGTACTCTTCACCGGCTTCGTCGCCATCCTGGGCTGGATCGGCCTGATCCTCTACGCGCTGGGAGGCCGAGGCGGGCCGCCCAACCCGACCCACGACTTCGTCGAGTACATGAACAGCAATGCGCTGCTGCTCTATGCCGAGATCGACAAGATGGTGGCGATCCTGCTGACCACGGTCGTGCTCGCCCTGGCGATCGCCCGCGCCCGCCGTCTGCTGGTGCGCGCCGTGAGCGAAGGCGTCGCCGCCCGCGACCTCTCGCGCTTCTTCGATCCCGGTGTCGCCGCCCGCATCCGGGGCGCCGCCATGTCGATCAAGGCGGGCGAAGGCGAACTGCGCGACGCCGCCATCCTGACGGTCGACCTGCGCGGCTTCACGCAGCTGTCGACCGAGCTCTCGCCCGCCGCGGTCATGGCACTGCTGCAGGAGTATCAGGGCCGCATCTGTCCGCTGATCGCCAGCCATGGCGGCAGCATCGACAAGTTCCTGGGCGACGGCATCCTGGCCTCCTTCGGGGCCGTCATGGCCTCGCCGACGGCGGCCGCCGATGCGCTGCGGGCAGCCGACGCCGTGATCGACACCGCCACGCAATGGTCACGCGAGCGCGCGGCCGCCGGAAAGCCCTCGGTCGAAATCGGCCTGGCCGTCGCCTCCGGTCGCGTCGTGTTCGGCGCCGTGGGTGACGGCGAGCGGCTCGAATTCACCGTGATCGGCGATGCCGTGAATTTCGCCGCGAAGCTCGAGAAGCACAACAAGCAGGAAGGCACACGGGCCGTGACCGATGTGACGACCTACCGGCTGGCCGAAGGTCAGGGCTACGTACCATCGGGACCACGCGAACAACGCCCGGGCCGGCCGGTCGGCGGTGTCGCGGAGGCGGTAGATCTGGTGATTCTCGCGATCTGACGGGGCCAGGCGCCGCGCCGGCCGGTCCCGGTTGCCTTGCCCTTTCCCCATTCGGGGCCTATGTAATTTGGCGACAGGTAAGGAAAACGCGTTGGGTAGCGAGCTGGCGGAGCGCCATCGTGGGTAACAACTACGACATCATCCTGATTGGACTGGTTGCGGTCTTCTTGATCTTGCGGCTGAGGTCCGTGCTCGGCAAACGCACCGGCAACGAGCGGCCGCCGGCGCGCGATCCGTTTACGCCGCCTGCACCGCCGCCGGCTTCGTCGCTTGGCGGCAACGATGGGGCGCAGGGTAACGACAATGTCGTGCCGCTGCCCAATGCCAATCAGCAGCCTGCCCCACGGCCGTCGAACGCCACCAGCGGCCCGGGCGGCATTCGTGCCACGGTCATGCCCACGGCAACGGCAGGTGTCGCCGCCATCCGCGCCGCCGATCCGTCGTTCGATCCGCTGGGCTTCGCGGCCGGCGCCCGCGCTGCTTTCACGGCCATTGTCGAGGCGTTCGCCCGCGGCGACACCGGCACGCTGAAGCCCTTGCTGGACAGCACGACCTTCGCGAGCTTCGAATCCGCCATCCGCGGACGCATCGAACGCAAGGAGAAGGCCGAAGGCACCCTGATCGGCTTCGAGGCCTCGGACGTTGCCGCGGCCGAGCTGCAAGGCAGCCACGCGACCGTGACGGTGCGTTTCGTCAGCGAGCAGATCAACGTCGTGCGCAATGCCGAGGGCATGATCGTCGACGGCAATCCCAACGAGGTGCAGAAGGTCATCGACCTCTGGACGTTCCGCCGCGACACCAAGTCCGGCGACCCCAACTGGCAGCTCATCAAGACCGAAAGCGAAGGCTGAAGGAGTTATCGCGGATAATGCGCTGGAGCGTCCTCGCCAGCGGCGCGACCTGGGTGGTCGTTGCCGGTTTTCTTTCCGCCTGCGCCAGCACACCGGGCCCCACGCCCGAACAACGTGCGGCGATGGCACCGATTTCCTTCAACGAGATTCCCGGCTGGGCCGATGATCGGCATGGCGAGGCATTGGCCGCCTTCCGCCGGTCCTGCCCCAAGCTGACCACGGGCCCCGAGACGAAGATCGTGACCGACGGCGGCGAGAAGACCATCACGCCGGCGGAATGGCAGCGCATTTGCGATTCTGCGGCCGCCGTCAAGGCAGGCGATGCCCGCGCCGCCCGCAGCTTCTTCGAGGACAATTTCCGCCCCCTGGTCGTCCAGACCCCTGGCAAGTTCACCGGCTATTTCGAGCCCGAGCTGCGCGGCAGCAAGGCGCCGTCGCGCCTGTTCACCGTGCCGGTCTACCGCAAGCCGGCGGATCTCACGGACAAGCCATACTATACGCGCGCCGAGATCGAGAGCGGCGTGCTGAAGGGCAAGGGCCTCGAGATCGCCTGGGTGCAGGATCTCGTCGGCCTGTTCGAGGTCCAGGTGCAGGGTAGCGGCCGCATCCAGCTCGCCGAAGGCGGCACCATGACCCTGGGCTATGACGGCACCAACAACCGACCCTACACGGCGGTGGGTGCAGTGCTGGTCGAAATGGGCGTGATGAAGAAGGAAGACGCAACCTGGCCCGCGATTCGCGACTGGATGAAGCGTAACCCGCAGCAGGCGCGCGACGTGATGCGCCGCAACGAGCGCTATGTCTTCTTCAAGGACACCCGGACCTCGGCGCCGATCGGCGCCGAAGGCGTGGTGCTGACGGCCCAGCGCAGCATGGCGGTCGATCCGACGTTCACGCCCTACGGCACGCCGATCTGGATCGACACCAAGCGGCCGGTGATCCGCAAGCCCGGCACGAACGAGCCCTATCGCCGCCTGATGGTGGCCCAGGATACCGGCGCCGCCATCAAGGGCCCGGCGCGCGGCGACGTCTTCTTCGGTGCCGGCCCTCAAGCCGCCGAATGGGCCGGCCGCATGGTCGGCGACGGCCGCGCCATCGTCCTCGTGCCGAACAAGGGATAGAGGGCAAGGGGTAGAGGGCGTCAGGGCTGGATGACTCCAGCCGCTCTGCACAGCGTTTTCGATCGGTCGATCTTCTTGGCTGGGAGTTCGGCACTCAAGCGCGAAGATTACTTCGCGCGAAGCGCCGCTCATGGGGTCGGGAGAATAAGACAAGAGTGGCACTTCAGCGTGGAGGTTGCTCCGCGCGCAGTGCCGCGCTCCCAGCGAGAATTCCAAGCAAGAGGGCCCCTACAACAGGGTATTGCATGCCCTTTTCACCGACCCGAAGATGGCGCGGACCATGAAAGAAGATCCGTGTCGCCCCTCCATCTGACGACCAAGGAAGACGTAAGACTAAGCGTCCGCCCGGACCTGAAGTCGACAACCACCTATGTCCTCCTTGAGCAGGAAACCTGGTTCGAGAAGGAACTGCCGTTCCTGATGCATTTCCTGCAGCCCGGGATGGCGGCTGTCGATATCGGCGCCAATAACGGCGTCTATAGCCTCGCGATGGCGCGCGCCGTGGGTTCGACGGGAAAGGTATTCGCCTACGAGCCGGCCGAGGAGACGCGGCAGCTTCTCGAGGCAAGTCGACTCCTCAATGCGGCGGACAATCTCGAGGTCTTCGGCAACGCCCTGTCGGATCGCGAGCGTACAGGCTTCCTGCGCCATGGACATAGCAGCGAACTCCACGTCTTAAGCGACGTCACGAGCGACACCGGCGGGGTGGGCGAGTCCGTTGCGGTGACAACCTTGGACTCGACAGCTGTGACGCGGAACTGGCGGTCGATCGACCTCCTGAAGATCGATGCCGAAGGCGAGGAAGAAAGGATCATCGCCGGTGGCCGACGCCTGTTCGTCGAACAGGCGCCTTTGCTGATGTTCGAGATCAAGGCGGGAGAAGCGGTCAATCACGGACTGCATCGCACGGTCGAAGCACTGGGCTATCGCTGCTTTCGCGTGCTGCCCGGCGTGCCGGTGCTCGTCCCCTTTGCCGCCGACGCGCCGATCGACATGTTCGAGCTCAACCTGCTGGCGGCCAAGCCCGAGACCGCCGCGACACTCGCCGGCCGGAACCTGCTGGCGGCGGAGATCAAACCGTGGCACCGCGGCGGGACCGCCGGCGCCGGTCTGGAGCTCATCGGACGTCAGGCTTACGGGCCCGCCTTCAGCTTCATCCGAAAGCCTCCCTCGCTGGAGCCGGACTATGCCGCCGCACTGGATGCCTATGCCGTCTGGCGCGCGCCGGCGGAGAGCATGGCGCGCCGGGTCGGCGCTTTGGCATTCGCGGCCTCGACCCTTCATGCCCTGTGTGCTCGCGCGCCGACACCGGCCCGCCTCTCGACTCTTGCCCGCGTTGCCGGCGAATGGGGCGATCGCGGCCCCTCGTTCAGGGCCGCCCGCCAGCTGCTCGAGGCGATCCAGCGCCCCGGAACGGCACTCAACGAACCCTTCTGGCCGGCCAGTGCACGCTTCGATTCACTGCCGATCGTCGGCGATCAGGCGCTGTGGTTTGCCGCCGCCGCAGGCGACCAGTTCGAAAGCGCACGCTCCTACTCCTCCTGTTTCGGCGGTGGCTCGCCGGTGCTGAAATGGCTCTGTGGCCTACCCTACCGGTCGTCCGAGCATCTTCGCCGGGCGTTGCTGCTGGCAGCGGCCGCCGGGCACCGCCCGACGGTCCCCCCCGAGCTCGGCCGCGACGCGCCGGATCATCTCAACGCCGTCCTGTGGCGAACAGGAAAGGTCCCCGGTACCGCCGCCTGAACCTGTCTGGGTCGTTGAACGGCATTTCAAGCGCTGCCATGTTCGGTCCGTGCCCACTCCTGCTCCCGCGGCGCCATCCCGCCGCGTCGCCCTGTTCGTCACCTGTCTGGTCGATCTCGTTCGCCCGGCCGTAGGCTTCGCCGCGGTCAAGCTGCTGGAAGACGCCGGCTGCACGGTCGAGGTGCCGCCTCTGCAGGTCTGCTGCGGCCAGCCGGCCTACAATACCGGCGATCGAGCCACGACGCGGGCGATCGCGCGGCAGGTGATCGACGCCTTCGAAGGCTACGACGCCGTGGTGGCGCCGTCGGGCTCCTGCGGTGGAATGCTGTCGCATCACTATCCGACACTGTTCGACGACGATCCCGCCCTCAAGGCCCGCGCCGAGAATCTGGCGTCGCGCAGCCACGAGCTGATCTCCTTCCTGGTCGACATATTGGGCGTCGACAAGGTTGCCGCCCGGTTCGACGGCACCGTGACCTATCACGATTCCTGCTCGGGCCTGCGCGAGCTCGGCGTCAAGCAGCAGCCGCGCCGGCTGCTCGCGTCCATCCCGGGGCTCGAACTGCGCGAGATGAAGACACCCGAAGTCTGCTGCGGCTTCGGCGGCACCTTCTGCGTGAAGTACCCCGAGATCTCCAACGCCATGGTCGGTGAGAAGTCGGCCGATATCGCCGCCACCGGCGCCGGCACGCTGCTGGCCGGCGATCTCGGCTGCCTGATGAACATGGCGGGCAAGCTGCAGCGCGAGGGCCAAGGCATCCGCGTGCGCCATGTCGCCGAGGTGCTGGCCGGCATGGCCGATCGGCCGGCGATTGGCGAACCCGACACGGGAGCGCGCTGATGCAATCGACGGCGCACGCCTTCAAGGACAATGTCGGCACCGCCCTGGCCGATCCCAACCTGCAGGATTCGCTGGCCAAGCTGAAGGTCGGCTTCTCCGAGCGCCGACGCCAGGCCGCCGAACGCCTGCCCGAATTCGAGGCGTTGCGCGATCGGGCGCGCGACATCAAGAACCATACGCTCGCGCATCTCGATTTCTATCTCGAGGAGTTCGAGCGCAAGGTCACGGCTCTCGGCGGCCATGTTCATTGGGCGCCGACGGCGGCCGACGCACGGCGCATCATCGCCGATCTCTGCCGCAGCGTGGGCGCCCGCACCGTCGCCAAGTCCAAGTCGATGGTGGCCGAGGAGATTGCGCTCAACGAGCATCTGGAAGCGCTGGGCATTGCGCCGATCGAGACCGATCTCGGCGAGTACATCATCCAGCTGCGCAACGAGCCGCCCAGCCACATCATCGCGCCGGCCGTCCATCTCACCAAGGACCAGGTGGCCGACACGTTCCTCGAGCATCACCGCGCGCTCGGCTTCGACAAGCGGCTGACCGAGCGCAACGATCTCGTCGCCGAAGCGCGCTATGTCCTGCGCCAGAAATTCCTCGACGCCGATGTCGGGCTGACTGGCGCCAACTTCCTGGTGGCCGAGACCGGCTCGTCGATGCTGGTGACCAACGAAGGCAATGCCGACCTCTCCAACACGCTGCCCCGGATGCACATCGTGCTGGCCAGCATCGAGAAGGTGATCCCAACGCTCGAGGATGCCGCCGTGCTGCTGCGCGTGCTGGCGCGCTCGGCGACCGGCCAGGAATCCTCGGCCTATACGACGCTCAACACCGGACCGAAGCGGCCGGACGACCTCGACGGGCCGGAGCAGTATCACGTGGTGCTGCTCGACAACGGCCGCTCCGGCGTGCTGGGCACCGAGATGCAGGACATCCTGCGCTGCATCCGCTGTGGCGCCTGCATGAACCACTGCCCGGTCTATGGGGCCGTCGGCGGCCATGCCTATGGCTGGGTCTATCCCGGTCCGATGGGCGCGGTGCTGACGCCGCAATTGGTGGGTGTCGAGGAGGCGAGCGACCTGCCCAATGCCTCGACCTTCTGCGGCCGCTGCGAGAGCGTCTGCCCGGTGCGCATTCCATTGCCCAAGCTGATGCGGCACTGGCGCGAGCGCGAATTCGAGCGCCATCTCACGCCCAAGGCGATGCGTCGGGGTCTCGCCATCTGGAGCTTCGTGGCGCGCCGGCCCGGCCTCTATCGCCGGCTCACGGCGGTCGCCAACCGCGTGCTCTCGCTGTTCGGCCGCGTCGAGGGCCGCTATCGCAGCCTGCCGCTGGCCGGAGGCTGGACGCGCTTTCGCGACTTCCCCGCGCCGCCGGCCGGGGGCACCTTCCATGCCCAGTGGCAGGCCGGGAGGAAACGGCCATGAGCACCGCCGACCGCTCGCAGATCCTGAACGGGATCCGCCGCTCGCTGCGACGCGGGGAATTGTCGGCCGACGGATTGCAGGCCGCCCAGGACCGGTTGCGCCAGCCGCCGCGCGGCCCGATCGTGGCGCGCGCCCAGCTCGGGCAAGCCGACAGGGTCGCGCTCTTCTGCCAGTGGGCCGAGTTCAACAATGCCACGATCGCCAGGGTCGGCGCCGCCGAGGTGCCGAGCGAAGTCGCGGCCTTTCTCGCGCGCAACAACCTGCCGGCCAGCATTGCGATGGCACCCTCTCCGCAGCTCGACGGCTACGACTGGGCCGGCCAGAAGATGCTCTCGATCCGCCGTGGCCGGGGCGAAGGCAGCGACCAGGTCTCGGTCACCGGCGCCTTCGCCGGCATAGCCGAGACCGGTACCCTGGTGATGGCCTCGGGCCCCGACCATCCGGTGTCGCTCAACCTCCTGCCCGACACGCACATCGTGGTGCTGCGCGAGGCCGATATCGTCGGCGGTTACGAGGATGTCTGGGGCCGGCTACGGGAGCGTTACGGCAAGGACCGCATGCCGCGCACCGTGAACACCATCACCGGTCCCTCGCGCACCGGCGACATCGAGCAGACCATAGAGCTCGGCGCCCACGGCCCGCGGCGCATGCATATCCTGGTGGTGCGCGAATGAGCACGCCGTCATGAGCTCGCCACCATGAGTTCGGGCGGCGACGCGTCCCCTTCAGCACCGGCAGGCACCGGCGCGAAGAGCGAGCTTCGCGTCGTCGGCACCAGCGTCAGCCGCGAGATCGAGCTGCTGTTCGACCGCGTTGCCCAGGCGGCCGGCCGGCGGACGCCGCGGGTTCTGCAGGTGGGCTCGCGCAGCCTCCTCTCCGACCGCAACGAACGCAACTGGCGCAGCCTGGTGGCCAAGCGCTTCGGCCCGCGGGCCCGCTTCGTGGGTCTCGACGCCTTCGCCGGTACCAATGTCGACTGTGTCGCCGATATCTGCAGCGATCCGCGCACGCTTGCGGCGCGGCTGAAGGAGGCGGAGTTCGACCTCGTGATCTGCCGGCATGTCCTGGAGCGGACGCGCCATCCGGCGCGCGCGGCGCGCAACATCGAGCGCCTGCTGCGCTCGGGGGGCGTCGCCTACATATCGACGGCCTGGTCGCAGGCCTTCCATGCCACGCCCGACGACTACTGGCGCTTCTCGCTGAGCGGCCTGCTGCTGCTGTTCGGCCGGCTGGAAGTGGCCAGTGCCTTCTATTGCGGCGGCGATGTCGGCCTCGATGTCGCCTATCGGGTCGAGCGCGACGGCAGACCCGAGCTCGATCCGCGTGCCGGCGCCGTCGAGCAGGGTCTCTTCCAGCTCGTGCTCGATCACGAGGACAACCGTGCCGTGCTGGCCCGGCAGGCCACCGAACGCCTGCCGGTTTCGCGCACCTACCTGCCGACCCTGTTCGTCAACATGGTGGCGCAGAAGGCATAATCGCCGGGAAGTCGGCTCGGGCCCCGCTGCACCAGCAGGCGGCCCAAAAGAAAAGAGCGGGCTTGCGCCCGCTCTTCCCGATTTATCCGTAGGTCCAGCGACTAGAAGCGCAGGTCCATACCGACCAGCAGACCCCAGGAATTGCCGGAGACGGCATTCGAGGGACCCGACGCGGCGTAGTACAGACCACCGCCGGTCAGCTTCACGCCCGGCCCGAGCGCGTAGTTGATACCGACTTCGAACTTCTGGACCGACTCCTGGCCGAAGTTGACGGAGCCCGGCGTACCGCGCGGTGCGAAGGCGTTGGCATTGATGCCCGGGACGCCGGTGTTGGCAGCGCCCGTGCTCATGGCGTTGGTGCCCGGCGCGATGCTGTTGATCGTCTGCGAGCCGTTACCGTTGGTGTTGAACGAGCCAACCCAGTTGAACGACATCTGCCACGGGCCGGTTTCGTACATGATACCCGCGGTGTAGAAGCGGGTGTCGTTGTCGACGTTGGTGTAGTAGTTCGAGCCGAGGCCGTTGTTGTCGTAGCCGATGGCGCCGCCGACGGTGAAGCCGGCATAGCCGAACTGCGCACCGACAACCCACTGCTTCCACGACGTCAGGTTGGCACCGTTGGCGTAGTTCTGGGTGGCGAACGGCTGCATGCCGGGGATGAACGAGGCGTACATGAACGCACCGTACAGAGCCACCGTCACATCGCCGAACTTGTTCAGGTAGTTGACGCCGACGTCGAACACGTCCTGCCACGAGTAGTCCATCGACGGGCAGTTCGGAGCGGTCGTCGGATCGTTGAAGCCGCAAACGCCGGCGCCGAGCGAGTTCGGACCGGTGCTGCCGAGGCCGGAGAGGGCACCCGCCTGCTGGCCGAGGTTAGCCTTCGGACGGTAGCCGACACCAATCTGCAGGCCGGCGAAGCGCGGCGTGAAGTAGTTGATGCCCTGGCCGTCCTGGAACTGACCGGCGTTGGTCGTGGTCGTGGCGTGGAACCACGCCTTGTTGTTCGCCATGACGGCCTGGTTGGCCCAGGCGAAGTTCGTGTTGTGCTGGATGGCGCCGAAGCCGAGCAGGGCCGACGGCGTACCGTAGTACATACGATAGGAAGCCGGGTCGCGGCCACCGAACTCGAGACGACCCCAGTCGCCGAAGGCGAAGAGGAAGGCTTCGTCGATGGTGCGGGTCGCACCGTTGGTGCCGCCGCTCGGGTTCCAGCCTTCGAGTTCGACGTGCAGACCGACGGTCGTGCCGTTGTCGAGCTTGGTCTGACCGATGAAGTGGATTTCACCTTCCTGCTGGAAGTTGAGGCTCTTGTACTTCATGAACGAGCCGTCCGCAGCGACGGTCGAGTCAATTCCGCCGGCGATCGCGTAGAACTGATAGTAGCCGCCTACGCCGATCTTGATCGGGTCGGCTGCCATGGCCGGGGCGGCCATCAGCCCGCCAACGACCAAGGCGGTCGAGCCGAGTAGAAGCTTTTTCATCATTCTCCCTCTCTCATTGATCAGAGACTGGTACGTACCAAAAGGCCTGTCCGACCGGCGGAAAGTGGAAGCCTGAACGCAGCGACTCACGGGCTCCCGCCAATGCGGCGAGGGCTATAAAACACTTCACCAAAAAGGGGGTCAAGAAATGGACGCCCCGTCGTACGATTCTCTCCGCACCTGTGGCGTCTTTGTCACATTTTCCACCGGCCCGAAGGTGCGTTTTTTCAGCAAAAACAAATAAGTCTTAATAAGAAACTCGCAGGCACTTTAGTATAAGTCTGTTATAGAAACTTATTGCGATACGCTGTCTCACCCGCTTGCAGTCCACCATGGCTTGGGCCTATGGTCCGGCCGCCTCCGTGCCGTCACGGCCAATCCAGATGGCCAAAATAGATAAGGGCGTCAAATCCATGCCGGGCTCCTCGAGATCGCCGATTGTCGTTGCGTGCAGCATTGCCTTTGCGCTGACTGCCCCTCTCGCCATGGGGGCCTGCAACGACGGCAGCAGCTCGCTCGAGCGGGCGACCGGCCCGTCCGGCGCCCGCAGCAACGAGGATCTGCGCCAGGGCCTGGGCGGTCGCAACAGTGAAACCGGCGGCCTGTTCGGTCCGGGCGGCCTGTTCGGCTCCAAGCCGCAGAAGAAGGAGGACACCGGCACGGGCGTGGCGGTGAACGCCTACTTGTGGCGGGCCTCGCTCGACACCATCAACTTCATCCCGCTGGTCTCGGCCGACCCGTTCGGCGGCGTCATCATCACGGATTGGTACACACCGTCTGAAACGCCCAACGAGCGCATGAAGGTGCAGATCACCATTCTCGACCGCGATCTCAGGGCCGACGGCGTGCGGGTCTCGGTCTTCAAGCAGCAGACGTCGGCGCGCGGCGGGGGCTGGGTCGACGCCCAGGTCGACCCGCGCACCAATATCGACATCGAGAATGCCATTCTGACCCGTGCGCGCCAGCTGCGCATTGCCGGCGGCTCCTGACACCGGTGCGAACCGCCTGCAGGCCGCACGCCCTGGGGTCCGCGCCAAAAGCTTGACGAAAGAGGCCGCAGCGGGCATCCGCTGCGGCCTCAGTGTTTTTCGGGATCAGGTCCGTGTCGTCGACGCCGCAGCGCTACAATTTCCACGAAACTGAAACCAAGTGGCAGAAGGTCTGGGAGGAGCGCCAGACCTTCAAGGCCGCGATGGATAAGGCGCGGCCCAAATACTACGTGCTCGAAATGTTCCCCTATCCGTCGGGGCGCATCCATATGGGCCACGTGCGCAACTACACGCAGGGCGACGTGATCGCCCGCTACAAGCGCGCCCGCGGCTTCAATGTGCTGCATCCCATGGGGTGGGATGCGTTCGGCCTGCCGGCCGAGAACGCCGCCATGGAGAAGAAGGTCCATCCCAAGAAGTGGACCTACGAGAATATCGCCACCATGAAGGCGCAGCTGAAGTCGATGGGGCTGTCGCTCGACTGGAGCCGCGAGCTGGCGACCTGCGACCCGACCTACTACCGCCACCAGCAGAAGATGTTCCTCGATTTCTGGAAGGCGGGGCTGGCCTACCGCAAGGAGGCCTGGGTCAACTGGGATCCCGTCGACAATACGGTGCTGGCCAACGAGCAGGTGATCGAAGGCAAGGGCTGGCGCACCGGCGCGCCGGTCGAGCGCCGCAAGCTGACGCAGTGGAATCTGCGGATCACCCATTTTGCCGACGAGCTGCTGAGCCGCCTCGACACGCTGGAGCGCTGGCCGGAGAAGGTGCGCCTGATGCAGGCCAACTGGATCGGCAAGAGCCGCGGCGCGCGCGTCTTCTGGCAGCTGGCCGACACGGCCGGGGCGAAGAAGGACTGGGGCAAGCTCGAGATCTTCACCACGCGTCCCGACACGCTCTATGGCGCCTCGTTCATGGCGCTGTCGGCCGAGCATCCGGTGGTCGCCGAGCTGGCGGCCAAGGATCCCGGCCTGCAGCATTTCGTCGCCGAGTGCCGCAAGACCGGCACCGCCGCCGCCGAGGTCGAGACGGCCGAGAAGCAGGGCTACAAGCTGCCGCTCGTCGCCGAACATCCGCTGCTGCCCGGCAAGACGGTGCCGGTCTACGCCGCCAACTTCGTGCTGATGGAGTACGGCACCGGCGCCATCTTCGGCTGCCCGGGCCATGACGAGCGCGACCACGAATTCGCGACCAAGTACGGCCTGCCGATCCTGCAGGTCGTGGCACCGGCCGACGGCTCGGCCGTCGACATTGCCGCCGCGCCCTACATCGAGGACGGCGTGATCGTGAACTCCGACTTCCTGGACGGGCTCTCGGTCGAGGACGCGAAGACCAAGGTCATCGCCCGGCTGGAGGAGATGGGGGTCGGCAAGGGCACGGTGCAGTACCGCCTGCGCGACTGGCTGGTCTCGCGCCAGCGCTATTGGGGCTGCCCGATCCCGGCGATCCATTGCGAGAGCTGCGGCGTCGTGCCGGTGCCGGAAAAGGACCTGCCGGTCGAGCTGCCGGACGACGTGACGTTCGACCGGCCGGGCAATCCGCTCGACCGTCATCCGACCTGGAAGCACGTCGCCTGCCCGAGCTGCGGCAAGCCCGCGCGCCGCGAGACCGACACGTTCGACACCTTCATCGATTCGAGCTGGTACTTCGACCGTTTCACCTCGCCGCATCTGGCGACGGCGCCGTTCGATCGCGAGGAGAACCACTACTGGATGCCGGTCGACCAGTATATCGGCGGCGTCGAGCACGCGATCCTGCATCTGCTCTATTCGCGCTTCTGGACCCGCGCGATGCGCGAGGTGCAGATGACGAGCCGCGACGAACCGTTCGACGGGCTGTTCACGCAAGGCATGGTCTGCCACGAGACCTATCGTGCCGGCGACGGCACCTGGCTGACGCCGGAGGAGGTCGAACGGGTCGAGGGCGGCAGGACGATCCGCCTCTCCGACAGGAGCCCGGTCGAGGTCGGCCGCTCCGAGAAGATGTCCAAGTCGAAGAAGAACGTCGTCGACCCGGACCAGATCATTCGCGACTACGGCGCCGACACGGCGCGCTGGTTCATGCTCTCCGACAGCCCGCCGGAGCGCGACCTCGAATGGACCGAAGCCGGCGTCACCGGCGCCTGGCGCTTCCAGCAACGGCTGCATCGCATCGCCACGACGGCGATCGACGGCCTGCCGCCCGCCGGTGCGGCCAAGCCCGCGACCTTCTCGGATGCCGCGACGGCCTTGCGCCGGGCTGCGCACAAGGCGATTGCCGGCATCTCGACCGACATCGAGGCCTTCCATTTCAACAAGGCGGTGGCGCGGCTCTACGAGTTCGCCAACACCCTCGATCAGGCCAAGGGCGGCGACGAGTCGGCGCAGTGGGCGCTGCGCGAGGCGCTGGAAATCTTCGTGCGCCTGATCGGCCCGATGACGCCGCACCTCGCCGAAGAGTTGTGGGCGGCGCTGGGCCACAAGAGCCTGCTGGCCGATTCGCCCTGGCCGTTGCCCGACGATGCGCTGCTGGTCGACGATACCGTCACCGTGGCGGTGCAGTTGAACGGCAAGCTGCGCGGCACCGTCGCGCTCGCCAAGGACACGCCCAAGGACCAGGCCGAGAAGGCGGCGCTCGCCCTGCCCGAACTGGTGCGCGGCCTCGACGGCAAGACACCCAAGCGCGTCATCGTCGTGCCCAATCGCATCGTCAACGTCGTCGTATAGCGACGTCGCCTGCGGTCGCGTGGCGCCCATGCCCCCCGGATCGCCCGACCTCGCCCGACAGCTTGTCGACGACGGTAACGCGGCGATGCGCCAGGAGCGCTACGACACTGCGCTCGCCAAGTACCGCCAGGCCCTCAAGCTCGTGCCCGGCCATCCCGGCATCCTGAACAACTGCGCCGTTGTTCTGGAGAAGTTGAACCGGCTGGAGGAGGCGTACGCTGCTTACGAGCAGGTTCGGCGCGCCATGCCCAATCATCCGGGCGTCCTCAACAACTGCGGCGTCGTGCTCCACAAGCTGGGCAAGCTCGCCGAGGCACTCGACCAGTTCGACCGAGCCCTGGCGCAAAAGGCCGACTATGCGGAAGCGCTCAACAATCGGGGCAATGTTCTGCTCAAGCTCCTGCGACCGCTGGAAGCGCTGAACAGCTACGATCGCGCCCTCGCCCTACGGCCGGATCACCCGGAGACCCTGCACAACCGGGCGACACCCTTGCAGCAGCTCAAGCGGTACGAGGAAGCGGCGGCGAGCCTCTCGCGGGCCATCGAGCTTGCCCCCGGCCTGGCCGCCGCCCGCGAGCGCCTGTTCTACAACCGGCTGAACTACTGCGACTGGACCGACTACGACAGCGCCGCCGCCGCCATAGTGGCCGACATGGAGGCCGGCCAGACGAGCTGCGATCCGTTCTTCTTTCTCGGGGTCGGCCGGTCCCTGGCCGCGCAGCGGCAATGCGCGGAGACCTTCGCCGCCGCAGAGTATCCCGTCGTTGCCGCCGCGCCGCCGCGCACGCGCCATCGCAAGGACGGCAGGATCCACATCGCCTATGTTTCCGCCGACTTCCGTCAGCACGCCGTCGCCCATCTGACGGCCAGTCTGTTCGAGGACCACGACCGCCGTCGTTTCGAAGTCACCGGGATCTCGCTCGGTCCGGATGACGGCAGCGAGATGCGCCAGCGACTGCAATGGGCGTTCGACCGTTTCGTCGATGTCCGCGGCAAGAGCGACCACGACGTCGCCGAGCTGATGAGGAGGTTGAAGGTGGATATCGCCATCAACCTCAACGGCTACACCGAAGGACATCGAACCCAGATCTTCGCCCATCGGCCGGCCTCGGTTCAGGCAAGCTATCTCGGCTATTCCGGCACGATGGGCGCACCGTTCATCGACTACATTATCGCCGACAGTCACGTCATTCCGGCGGATCTCGCCGCGGGATATGCCGAGCATGTCGTGCGCCTGCCCGACAGCTTCATGCCGAGCGACCGCAACCGGCCGATCCCCGGTGAGACGCCTTCGCGCGACACTGTCGGACTGCCGGAGACCGGCTTCGTCTTTTGTGCCTTCAATGCGGGCTATAAGATGCGACCGGATGTGTTCGGCGTCTGGATGAAGCTGCTGCGCCAAGTCGATGGCAGCCTCTTGTGGCTGCGCGACGAGAGCCCCGAATCGACGGCCAACCTCCGACGGACGGCCGAGCAGCACGGCATTGCGCCAGGCCGGCTGATTTTCGCGTCACGCGTATCGATGGAGCTTCATCTGGCGCGCCACGGTCAGGCCGGCCTGTTCCTCGATTCTTTTCCGTATGGTGCGCACACCACGGCGAACGACGCGCTCTGGGCAGGTCTTCCCATGATTACACTGGTGGGTGAAACCTTCGTTTCTCGCGTCGGCGCCAGCCTGCTTCAGGCCGTGAGCTTGCCCGAGCTGGTCACGACGAGCATCGAAGACTACGAGGCGCTGGCGCTGAAGCTCGCCACGACACCCGCTCTCCTCGGCGATATCAGGGAAAAACTGGCGCGGCAGCGGCATACGGCGCCGCTGTTCGACACGTCGCGGACCGTCCGGCATCTCGAGCAGGCCTACCGCGTCATGCACGAACGTCATCGCAGGGGAGAGCCTCCCGCCTCGTTCAACGTCGACCCGGCCGTGCTATAGGGCGGTCGTGAAGATCGAAGCGCGCCAGGTCGAAGCCTTCCTCAGGAAGCCGGATCCCAAGATCCGGGGCGTGGTGATCTACGGCAATGACGACGGCCTGATCGGCGAGCGGGCGGCCCAGCTCGCCAAGACGGTCTGCGAGGACCTCAAGGATCCGTTCCGCGTCGTCGACATCGCCGGCGACGTGCTGAAGGGCGATCCGGCGCGGCTGGCCGACGAGTTCGGCGCCCTGTCCCTGATGGGCGGTCGGCGCGTGATCCGGGTGCGGCCGGCCGGCGAGGAATCGACGACGGCCCTGCAGAACCTGACGGAAGCGCCGGCCGGCGACGCGCTGATCGTCGTCGAGGGCGGCAATCTCACGCCGCGCTCGGCGCTGCGGGCGCTCGCCGAGACCGAGCCTACGCTCGCGGCGTTGCCCTGCTACATGGACAACGAGGCGGCCCTCGAAGGGCTGGTCGAAAGCGCCGCCCGGGCGCTCGGCCTCGGCGTCGCGCCCGATGCGCTCGACTGGATCGTCGAACGGCTGGGCGGTGATCGCGGGCAGACGCGCAGCGAGATCGACAAGCTGATGCTCTACAAGGGCGGCGATTCCGGCAAGACCATCACGATCGAAGATGCGACGGCCGTGCTGGGCGACACCGCTTCGATCGGCATCGATGACGTGATCGCGGCCACCTTCGACGGCGAGCCGGTGGCGCTCGACCGCGCCCTCGATCGGGTCTTCGCCGAGGGCGGCAATCCGGTGCAACTGGTTCGCTCGCTGCAGCGCCACGCCGACCAGCTTCATCTCGTGGCCGGCCACGCCGCGAAGGGCGGCAACCTCGAAGGCGCGATGTTCAAGGCGCGGGGCCTGCCGCGCGGCGGCCCGGTGCGCCAGCGCTTCGAGCGCCACCTGCGCAACTGGCCGTTGCCGCGGCTTTCTGCAGCGCTCACCACGATCCTCGACGCCGAGATCGAGTGCAAACGCACCGGCCAGCCCGACGAAGCGATCGCCCGCCGCCTGTGCCTTCGCCTGTCGCAAGCCGCTCGGGCCGGGAAGGCGCGGCGTTAGTTGAGCCTCCGCAGGCCTACGACCGCCCGTCCAGCATGACGCCCGCAAGGGCAGAATAGGCGTCGCTCCAAGCCGTTTTAGTCTCGATCGTGAATGATTGGCCGAGCCCCTGTTCGAGTGCCCACAGCAAAGCAGCCCCGACAGGTGCATAGTGCGCGGCCGTCACGCCATAATCGCGATGCCTGTCACCAAGATCGCGAACCGCCGGCCGTATGGCGTCCAGCTGGTGCAGGTTGTTCACGGCCGTCGCCAGCATCGAGATCAGTTTCACCTTCTGTCCTGAGAGGTCCGACGGAAATAGCGGGCGAACCTCCGGGGCAATCTCGAAAAGGCGGTCGTAGAAAAGATCGGCGGTCTTGGCGGCGATAAGAGCAACCGACTTGAAGCTGCCTTGCACGAGAGTGATTTGATCCGGCGTCATCGAAGCTCCTGCTCATTCCAGGATCGTTATCTATCGAACTGATCGCGGAAAAAAGCCCGCCCAGCGGCGGGTATGAGGCCGGACCGCCGTCTGCACGCGCGTGGACAATGTTATCTTCACAGCGTCTGAAGGCACGGCGGTCCACCTTGAAGCAGATCGCGTCTAGCCTTCCTTGCCGGCCGTTGGATCCCAGAGTGGCGAGGCCATGGTCTCGCTGAAGTTCTTGAACATCAGGTTGAAGGAAATGCTGATACGCTCGCTCTGCCCGTTATTGGCAGGCACGGTGTGCTTCAACCAGGCCGGGAAGATGAGCAGCCGGCCTTCCTTGCTTTCGGCGTTGGCGCCGTTGGCGGTGAGCCGCGAATATTGCCGCGGCTTCGGCATGATCATCGAGGCCTGCCCGCGCGGATCCTGGAACAGGATCAGCGAGCCCTTGGCTGGCACCGCGACGTAGTAGACACCGCTCAGATAATTGTTCGGATGGTGATGCATCGGGTGATAGGCGCCCGGCGGATTGATGTTGGCCCAGCAGCCGGTGATGGTCATGGGATACTGGTCGATCTGCAGGAAGCGCGCGACGCCGCGCGCCGCGGTCTCGACCAGCTTGGTGAACTCGGCGAAGGCTGGACGCGTGTGAAGGTCCTGCGGCGTCTGCCAGTTGCTGCCGGCAGGCACGGCCGGCCGCGGCGCGATCAGACGCTCGATCTCGGCCTTAA